>Ga0247727_10017512_pt1 | contig 11400 bp, 11 predicted proteins | sample WisWelCaveWW1625_FD_202498 | JGI IMG/M metagenome (GOLD analysis project Ga0247727, IMG submission 202498) | Biofilm microbial communities from Wishing Well Cave, Virginia, United States - WW16-25 | ecosystem: Environmental > Aquatic > Deep subsurface > Groundwater > Cave microbial mat | place... | reverse complement strand
ACTCTAACGACTCCCGGAGACTTGATGCTGGAAGGTAAATTTCAACGCGGTTTTTCATACGAGCGCCTCGCTTCCACCACCGAACCCAAAGTTCGCAAGGATGAGGGCGGCTTCTACATCATGACTCTGTCCGAAAACACCAAAGTTTATTTCGAGGATTTCTACTGCTTCCTGGAAAGAGTCTACGAAAGAGCCTGTTTGGAAAGAGCCCTTCTTGATGAAAAAATCGCCGACACTCCTTTAGACCATAATGAGACATTGGCATTTTACCGCGCCCGCGGCGTCATAATTGACCAGATTAAACGGGGAGTCATAAGATTTTATGCGGACGGCTCCACTTTCGGGGTCATCATGACCCCCTGGTGTTTTGGCACGGTCATGCTTGAAAAAATCGAGGCCTACCGCGAGCGTATCAGTAGAGGGGAAGTAGAAGACCCCAATATCCCTGATTATCCTTATTACGTAGTCCAGTATATCGATGAAATCAATAAAATCACCCTTCTGGAGCTGTTCGATTTTCCGGAGCAAGCCTTCCAAATGAGATGGCAGTACTCGGAACTTCTTAAAAAGTACTCAAATATCTTGACCAGTATTACCGGCTCTTTGCGCTCGGTGCTGGAGTCAATCCGCAACAAAACGGCCTAAACTGATCCCCATCCCGGTTTTTTCAAACCTTTGCCCCGGCTTGCTGAAGTTTTGCCGCAGTACTTGCCGGCAATACAAAATTGTAGCCATAGTTGGTCTTGAAAGGGGCAAGATCGGCCGGTTTTTGCCGATTTATTCCTTAAAATGTTAACTTTGGCCAAAATCGGAACACAAGAGAAGCATATACCTATTCTTCTCGATTCTTTAAGGGTCGATACCCTCCTTGATTTCGACCTGCATATAATGGTCCATAGCAATTTGGTGCTTTACCGTTCGGCTGATCTCCCTTTTGACGAGGCCAACCGCCAGAAACTTTTGGAAAACAAAGTTGAGCGTTTGTATGTCGCCAGTGAGTACCGTGAAAAATACCAAAAATATATCGAAAGCAATCTGGGCAGCATTTTGGATGACCCAACCGTCGACGCTAATCAAAAAGCCAATGTTCTTTATGAGACCTCAACTAATCTGGTCAAAGATGTTTTGTCCAACCCGACTTTAGGCGAAAACATCCACCGCTCCAAAAATTTGGTCACCAACACGGTTGAATATATCCTGAAGGGGCGCGAATCCTTTCTGAACATGCTGCGTACCGCCTCGTTTGACTACCATCTCTATACTCATTCCGTCAACGTCTGCACTTTTTCAATAGCCTTGGCTCAACAGCTGGGGCACCAAGACAAAAAATTCTTAAATGAACTGGGTCTGGGATCGCTTTTGCACGATGTCGGCAAGTCCAAAATCTCCGAAAGAATTCTCTATAAAAGAACCGCCCTCAATAAAACCGAATTTGAAATCATGAAAAAACACCCGCAGTGGGGAGTTGATATTCTTAGCCTGACCAATGCCATTCCTGCAGCATCCTATTATCCGGTCCTGCAGCATCACGAGCGCGGCGACCGCAGCGGCTATCCCAAAGGCCTGTCGCTGGACGAAATGCACATATATTCTAAAATCGTGGCAGTGGCCGATAGTTTCGACGCCATGACCACCGAAAGAGTCTATCAAAAGGCGATTGAAAGTTACCCGGCTTTAAAACTAATGCTTTCCATGAAGAATGTTTTCGATCCGGAATGCCTGCGCTGCTTTGTGGAATTGATGGGGCCGCAAGGGGCCGAGGATACAGAACTGAATTTCCCAAGTTAATCTTGCCATCGTTTAATACCGGGCCGGCGCCGTAAGCCCACATTTTAGTTGAGCTTCTGTTTTCAAAGTGTTAGGCATAGATGGTGAAGTTTCCAGCTTATATAAAAATTTATGGTCAGGAAATAAGTTGAAAGAAATCATAGCGACCGCCAATGCGCCGCAGGCCATCGGACCTTATTCGCAAGGGATTAAAATCGCCTGCTCCAAATTTCTGTTTTGCTCCGGTCAGGTCGCTCTCGATCCCTCGACCAAAAAAATAGTCGGAGACACGGCCGCCGAACAATGCCGGCAGGTCATGAAAAATCTGGGCGAGATATTGAAAAGCGGCGGCAGCGGATTTAGTGACGTCGTCAAAACTACGATCTATCTCGCTGACATGTCCGATTTTTCTTCAGTCAATGAAGTTTATGCCGCCTATTTTGACAAACAACCGCCCGCCCGAGCGACGGTCCAGGTGTCCCGCCTGCCGCTCGACGCCAAAGTAGAAATCGACGCTATTGCCGTCATCTAAATGCGCCCGACTCCCCAATTGTTAAACCAGGAGGGCTTGTCTGCCGGATAATGCCATAAATATCTTCTTCTGGATTCCGGCAGTTTTGTCGATGGCCGCAGCTATCGCGGCGGTTTCTGTCAAAAAGGCTTTCCCGGCTGTGACTGCGTTAGTAATGTCAATATTGGCAGTTGCCGGGGTATTGGCTTATTTGGATTTTTGGGAACTTTCATTTTTATATTTAGTTTTTACCGGGACCTTGGCGGCCGGGTTTTTAATAGCGATACACCAGAAAAATAGAGCGCCCTCAGAAAAAGTAAGACTCGAATCACAAACCCGCACCGGTTGGTATTTTGTTCTGGCTCTGTTGATATTCACCGGCTGTCTGTATCTGATTGCCCATACTCAAGTTTGGCAATATGCCGCTGAAATCCGGAGCGCTTCATTTTCAGAACTGGTGAACTTATTGGCCAAAAGCTATGTCATCCCGCTGACGGTTATGGCGATTTTTGTTTTGTCTCTGGCGCTGATAATGATTTTCAAGCGGTGGCAAAAGGACACCTGATGTTTTATTATCTTTCGCTGGCGGCGGCTCTGTTTGCGATTGGCTTATATGGAGTTTTCGTCCGCAAAAATCTTACCGGCATGATTATCTCTTTTTTCATTATGCTCAATGCCCTCATCATAAACTTTGCGGCCTTTACTAGATTCGTTAAAAGTGACGCCCCCATCGGATTGGTATTTATTGTTTTCATTTTAGTAATTTTTGCCTGTCAAATATTGTGCGGCGGATTGATTTTTTATCAGTGGGGCGCCCCTACCCGGAATGGAATAGAGGAAAACCCGCAAATCCTGAAATAGCCTATGAACGATGTTGACCAATCACTGAATTTATCATTACTGGCGCCGGAGTTGGTTCTCTTGGGCTTGGTCATGATTCTCACCCTGTCGTTGGTTCTGCGTTTGAAAATAAATCACAATTGGGCCGGCTATCTGTCCCTGATTGGCATTTTGCTGACGGGAGTATTGGTGGTAATTACCAATGTGGGCAGCGCTGACGGCGACTTGTTCGTCAACGACGCCGGCGCGCCGGTATTTAAAATCCTGTTTCTATGGGCGGCCTTTCTGGCGACGGCCATGGATCTTTCCTTCCATAAAAAAAATTCAGACTTGACGATATGGAGATATCCTCTTGTGCTTTTGACTCTGGCGGCCATGCTGTTTCTGACCATGTCCGGTAATTTGATCTCTTTGTATCTCTCCCTGGAGTTATGCGGCCTGCCGCTGATTGTGCTGGCGTCGTACCAAATTGGCTCGAATGCCGCCGGGCCAGCGGCGCAAAAGTTTTTTGTGATGACCCTGTTGTCATCTTTGTTAATTCTATTTGGTTTTTCGTTTTTGTACGGGCTTTCCGGCGCCGCCAATCTCATCTTGATGAAACTGCAGATTGCCGTGGTGCACATAACGCAACGGCAAATTGGCGTCATAATCCTGCTGGCCATCGCGGCTATTTTGAGCGGGCTGATGTTACGAGGCGGCTGGCTCCCTTTTGAGTCCTGGGTGCACGACCTGCACAAAAACTGGCCCATCCCTCTGGTCGCTTTTATGGCCGCGGCGTTTGTTCCGGCGGTTCTTCTGGCTTTCGCCAAAATTTTTATCAACGGTCTGTTCGCCTTTTACGGCCCGGAGATGAATCCCAACGACTGGGGCCGTCTGGTCGCGTTTGTCGCTTTCGTCAATATTGTCTTTGGCACGGTTCAAATGCTGCGTCAGAAAAATATCATGTCCCTGCTCTTTTTTTCCAACATTACTCAATCAGGGTTCATTCTGACGGGAATGATTTCAATGAACCAGCACGGACTTAAATCCGCCGGATTCTATCTGTTCGCATTTATGTTTTCTGTGATGGGGGCCTATGCCGTCATAGGCTTAGTCCGACAATCAACCGCTGCCGCCAATCTGGAAGATTTTAAGGGTCTGTCCAAATCGTCATTGCCGCTGGCAATTCTTATGACAGTCTATTTGATGTCACTGGCGGGACTGCCGCTTTTGGCCGGATTTGTGGCCAAATATTCTGTTATTGATGCCGCGCTGGAAATGGCGGGGTCTGACCGGTTATATTACTGGATGTATTTGCTGGCCGGCGCCGGTATTGTCTCGGCCGCCCTTATGTTTTTCAAATTTGCTAAATTTTCCGCAGCGCTTTTTGGGCGGACCGAAAGGCCGGCGCTGACTCTTCAATTCCCGCCTGCTATAATTGCGGTTTTTGCGTTTACCGCCCTGGGCACGCTTTTCTTTGGCATCTACCCGGACCCTCTCTTAACGCTGGCCGGGCGCATTCCCCAGGCTTTCGGCTTCATTATTGAGTAGTACCGATAATCATTGATTTTTTCTTTCGGAACGGATATTTTTAGCCGAAAGGTAACCATTTGGCTAAATCTCTCCTTAACATACTTAAGCGCTACTTTCTGGCCGGGGTGCTGGTAGTCGTTCCTATAATCCTGACTTACATGGTCATCAAGTTTCTTTTTGAATTCATTGACGGACTCCTTAGACCGCTGATTACGCATCTTCTGGGCTATTATTGGGCCGGACTGGGCCTGATATTAACCATTTTACTGATTCTTTTGGCCGGTGTTTTAACCAAAAATTTTATGGGCGCCGCTCTCCACAAATTGGTCGATACCGTCCTGGCCAGACTTCCTTTCATTAGTCCCATATATTCCGGCGCCAAACAACTTCTGGAAGCAGTCACAATTCCTTCCAAGGGTTCGTTCAAGGAAGTAGTACTGGTTGAATATCCCCGTAAAGGTGTTTATGCGGTAGGTCTGGTAACTCGGCGAGTTGAGATATTGGCTGAAGGCAAGCTGCGCCCGTTCGTAACCGTGTTGATAGCCTCAACGCCGACGCCCTTTTCGGGAATGGCTATTTTATATCCGGAAAATGAAACAATTGCTGTAGATATGACTGTTGAGGAAGCTTTGAAATTCCTGGTATCGGGCGGGGTCGTCTCGCCGCCGACCATTCAGGAAAAAGTCGCCGTAACCCCGGCTTGAAAGGAAATGAGCAGTAAGTGAAACTGGCCAATCTTATAATGGAACGGCGCGTAATAATTGATCTGGCGGCGCGCACCAAGGATGAATCGGTAGTTGAGCTGATAAAACTTCTCAAGGGCGAAGGCATCAAGCTTGATTACGATGAAATTCTGAAAGCCGTCCGGGAACGAGAGGAAATCGAAGATACTTCCTACGGACATGGTTTTGCCTTTCCCCACGCCCGCACCAATGCCGTAAAAGAGATGTACATACTGATGGGCATTTCCAAAAAGGGGCTGGTTGATAAAACTCGCGACGGAGTCCCGGTCCATACCGTCTGCCTCCTTTTAACTCCGTCGGCCATCGCCAAACTTTATCTGCAAACCTTGTCGGGGCTGGCCTATTTTGGCCGCATGCCGGATACTTTGAAAAAGATTTTGAATGCCGCCAACCGGGCGGATTTGATAAAGCTGATAGCCGAGGCCAATGTCATTATCGACAAGGAGTTGATGGTCAGAGATGTTATGCGGCATGATGTCGCCTCCGTTACCCCCGATGACACGCTCAAGGAAGTCGCCAACAAAATGTTTCGCAATCGGCTGTCGGCGCTGGCGGTGGTGGATAAAAACAACAAATTGCTCGGTGTTATCAATGACCGCGATTTGATAAAAGCGGCGCTGCCGGACTACAAATCGCTTATTTCAAATCTGAATTATTCTCTCGATGTTGAACCGTTTGAGGAGTTGTTAAAGCGGGAAGACAAAATCAAAGTATCGCAGCTTTATCGGGATGAATACGAAGTCACCACTCCCGAGACGCGCATCATCGAAGTTGCGGCCATGATGATTTTCAAGGATATTCGGCGGGTGTTTGTAACTCAAAACGACAAGCTGGTCGGAGTGCTGCTGCGCAAAGACATTGTTAATATGATAATCAGAGGCTGACGCCGCATTCGGTTGTTTTCCCAAATACAAAATGAGCCATCCTCACAAAAAGTACGAAACTCCTCCAAAACTGTATATATTATTCATACTTATGGCGCTCGTAGCCTTGCCGGGGGCGCTTATGGGAATGATACACATCGAGCATTCTCCAGTATTTGGGGCAATTGTATTCGGAATCTCCATTTTTGCCGCCGCTACTATTTTGGCCTGGGCGGCCGAAGTGGCCCAGCTGGATATGTCCCAGGCTTTGGCAGTAACAATTTTGGCGCTGGTGGCGGTCCTGCCCGAATACGCTGTGGATATTGTCTTCTCCTGGAAAGCTGGCTTGGGCGATGTCCCTTCGCATCATTACGCCATCGCCAATATGACCGGCGCCAACCGTCTTTTAGTAGGTCTGGGCTGGCCGGTTATTTTGCTTTTGTTCATTTTGGCCAAAAAGAAGAAAGAAGTAATATTAAAAGAGGATCAACGCGTTGAAATCCTATACATAGGTTTGGCCGCTCTCTATGCGTTCATAGTTGTGCTCAAAGGGAGTCTGACGATTTTCGATACGCTGATTCTGGTGACCATTTATGGCTTTTATGCCAAACGTTCGGCCGGTATGGAATCACCCGAACCCGACATGGTCGGCCCGGCTAAAATTATAGCCAACTTAAAAAAACTGCCGCGGCGCAATGCCACCGCACTGATGTTCGGCTACGCCGGATTCGTAATCTTTTTCGTGGCCGAGCCGTTTGCCGAGTCTCTGGTGGAAACCGGGGAAGTGCTGGGTATTGACAAATTTTTATTGGTGCAATGGCTGGCGCCGTTTGCTTCGGAAATGCCGGAGTTCATTATCGCCGCCACCTGGACTCTTCGAGGGGAAGCCGCCGCTTCCATAAAGGCCCTTAGCTCCTCTTTAGTGAACCAGTTTACTTTGCTGGTCGGCTCAATACCGCTGGTTTATTCGCTGGCGGCGGGTTCTGTGTCTGTTTTTGAACTGGACACATTTCAAAAGCATGAAATCTTTTTAACTGCCGCCCAGGCCTTATTTGGACTGGCCGTGCTGGTAAGTCTGCGATTGAGCAGAACCAGCGGAATTTTATTGTTCATTCTCTTTCTGGCACAATTCATTGTTAAAGAGATAAGAGTCGAAGTGGGGGTGGTCTATCTTCTCTTTGCAGTCGTTTATCTATACCGGCGCAAAGGCTCCCTGATGCCGGCAATTAAGACCGGATTTGGCCTAAAATAGAGTTTCTCCGGTCCCAATTTCGTTTAGTCCATGCACTTTTTGAACAATTAAGCTCGGCCGCTATTAAATGAGGCAGAATTAATTTGACGGCACCGATAGTTTAGTTATATTCGCTGCAAATGTTTAGCAGACGAATCAAAATACCGGCCATCTGGAAAAACGCTTCAATTCCATTGCTCCTTTTTTTGTGCGGATTTATTCTCTCGGTAACGGAAAAGGCCGAAAAAATAGACCCGTACTGCAAAGCCGTCCTGGTCTCCGGTCCCCGTACCGAAAAAGATTCCAAGGATGTCAATCCTAACAGCAGTACACCGAATTGTACCGCCGTATGGCTTTTGGCAGCTGATCTCGGACACTCTTCAGTTAAGCAAACAAATCCGAAGTGTGACAAAACAAACGGATTGGCCGGATGTGGTCGCTCAAAACAAGATTTCGATTTCAACAATTCCGAAAACACACTTGGTCAAGTTCATTCGCATTTAGGCCGGCGGTTCACCCTGCTGGGCGAAAAGCCCTCCGGCACCAGTTAAGCCCCCCGTCACACCCACTGCTTTGTTCAGGTCCCCGCTTCGGCGGGGTCAAATTCTGCAAATTAGAATTGGATTTTAGCTGAAAGGATTTTAAATGAATCTTAAAAATTGGCGAGTATGGCTGACACTGCTATTCATTGTCGTGTCGGTAATCGCTTTCTGGGACACTTTCAAAATGTGGACCATGAGCCCGGAAGATAAGCTGGCGCTCAATGAATCGGATCCGAGCGCTCTGGTAAAATTGGAGCAAAGCGCCATCCGTTTGGGACTGGATTTGCAAGGCGGCATTCACGTGGTGCTGCGTGTCAAAATGGAAGAACTGGACGCACCGGCCCGCGAGGACGCAATCGACCGCGCCATCCAGATTATTCGCAATCGTGTCGACGGATTGGGCGTGACCGAACCCCAGATTCAAAAGCAGGGAAACGATCGCATTATCGTTGACTTGCCGGGCTACACCGATGTCAGCCGGGCCGAAGAATTAATCGGCCAGACGGCCCTGCTGGAATTTAAGCTACTGGAAACGCCGGAAAATTCCAATTTGATTCTGACCAGAATAGATTCCGCCGTGGTGAAGTATCGCGAGACAGAAAAAACCGGCGATACTTCTGCAGATAAAGCCCCCGACAGTGCGGCGGCCAAAGCAGACCAACCCAAAAAAGACACCACCGATATTTTGTCCGAACTAATGGGTGACACAAGTAAAGACTCCGCTGACCAGTTTGCTTTTGATGAATCGAAGGATTTAACCGACAACGAAAATCCTTTCACCACCCGGTTGGATCCGATTCTGTTTAACAACCGGACCGGCGTCAACTGGCCGGGCTATGCCGTGAACAGGGCCGATCGCCCGCTGATTGATAAATGGCTTAATCTGCCGCAAGTACAGGCGCAGATTCCCATTGACGTCAGGTTTGCCTGGTCCACCAGATCCGAGCTTAGAGACCAGCGGCAAGTTTATTTTTTGTATCTGTTAAAGCGCAAAGTCCAGTTTTTGGGGAAATTCCTCGAAGGCATCAACAGCGGAACTGATGGTTATGGTGCGCCGGTAGTCAACTTCTCCTTATCCGGCGACGGCGCCGCTCTTTTTGGACAGTTGACCGGCTCCAATATCGATAAGCCGCTGGCCATTACTTTGGACGACAAAGTCGAATCGTCGCCGTTCATCAATTCCAAAATCCGCAACAACGGCCAAATTACAATGGGCAGTTCGGCTACCTTCGAAGATGCCCGCAATCTGGAAATTGTTCTAAAAGCCGGCGCCCTGCCGGCTCCGGTCGAGATTATCGAGAAAAACGTAGTGGGCGCCACGCTGGGTGCGGATTCCATCAGAAAAGGCTTTACTTCATCTGTTATTGGATTGGTCCTGGTCCTCTTGTATATCGGGATTTACTATCGCATCTCCGGCGTCATCGCCGACATCGGCCTGTTGTTCAACATCTTTTTCCTTTTGGCGGTGTTGGCCGGATTTGGCGCCACTTTGACCATGCCCGGTATTGCCGGAATCATTCTGACAATCGGTATGTCGCTTGACTCCAATATTCTCATTTTCGAGCGCATCCGCGAGGAACTGCGCACCGGCAAAACGGTACATGCCGCTATCGATGCCGGCTATGACCGCGCTTTTGCGGCAATTTTCGACACACACGTTACCACCTTGATTACCGCCGGCGCCCTGTTCCTTTTGGGCTCCGGACCGATCAAAGGATTTGCCGTGTCGCTTTTCTGGGGTGTGGCCATTTCACTTTACACGGCCTATGTCATTACCAAACAAATTTTCGATATTCGCAAATCTTACAAAACTCTTAGCATATAGGACAAGAAAATATGTTTCGATTAATTGGTGAAACAAATATCAACTTCCTCTCGATACGAAAAGTGGCTTATACGGTCTCGTCCATTTTGGTGGCTGTCGGTATCTTTGGCCTGGTCATGATCATGACCGGCCGGGCCAATCTGGGAATCGATTTTGCCGGCGGTGTTATGATAACCGGCCATTTTGAAAAGCCGGTAGCCATCGAAGACCTGCGGGCGGCGGTACACGCCGAGTTCAGCGATGTCCAGATTACCGACCTCAAGGACTTCGCCAAACCCAATGCCTTTATCATTAAGACCAAGCGGCCGGAAACGGAAGCCGAAGGTGAACAAAAGCTCCGGCGCTTGAACCAAATCATCTCTGAAAAATTTCCGGACCATAACTTTATCAGTGTTTCCGAACACGTCATCGGACCGGCGGTCGGCCAGACGCTTCGCAAAGACGCCCAGAAGGCGGTGCTGTTATCTTTACTGGGGATTGTCCTCTACCTTTGGATTCGCTTTGATTTTCGTTCCGGGATTGTCGCCGCCATGGCCACTTTGCACGACACCCTGGTAGTGCTGGGCCTTATCTATTTGACCGGAATTGAATTTGATCTATTGATTGTCACGGCACTTTTGACTTTGGCCGGGTATTCGCTTAACGACAAAGTGGTTATCTACGACCGCATTCGTGAAAACTTAAAACGTTTTCGGACCCGGGGGGAATTTGCCGCCACCGTCAATGCTTCCATCAACGAAGTTCTGTCGCGGACAATAAACACCGGTATGACGGTGCTTTTGGTATTGGGCGCCCTGTATTTTCTGGGCGGCGAAGTTCTGAAGGGCTTTGCTTTTTCCCTGTTAATTGGCATCATCATCGGAACGTACAGTTCAATTTTCGTGGCCAGCCCGATTGTGGTCGAATGGGAAGCCCGCCGCCCCAAGCGGTTTAAATAGAAGTGGCGTGTTGAGATGCAATTCAGTAACTTGAATTGCATCTCGAATAAAGCGGAGGGTGGTTATGATGTCGAGGGCTAATGAGAGCCGTTTTGCGGCTCTCCTGTTTTTGGCCACCATTGTTTTTCCTCCCGGAAAGTCATTTTCTCAAATCCAACTGCAGTCGAGTTCTATCTGTAAACATTGCTTAAATGCCAAACGCTATCCGGCTTGTTGCTCATATTGGGTGACCGATGCGGGAATTGGAGTATTCACATCATCATTTAACTATCGAAATTCTTCAAACGTTATGCTTTTTGGTGACTTAGGATATATGGTGAACCTCAATGAAAAGACAAGTTTGGGAGGAACTTTTTTTGGGGCAACTGATGAGGATCGTGCCCGCGCCGGTGTCCGGTTCAGATACAGGCGCTGGTTAAGTGACAAGACAACTTTGGATTTCTCGCCCGGTCTATTGTTTTTAGGCGGGCATGCCAATGCTGAAGCATTTTGGCCGGCTTTTATTGTTACCGGACATATCTCTTATAACAGCAGAATTAACGGCTATGTTGGTATGGAGTTTTTTCGAGTTAAAAGCTACACCAGTTTTCTGCCTTATGGTGTCACTCCGAGCGGGAAGAGTAACGAA
>Ga0247727_10017511_pt1 | contig 11400 bp, 8 predicted proteins | sample WisWelCaveWW1625_FD_202498 | JGI IMG/M metagenome (GOLD analysis project Ga0247727, IMG submission 202498) | Biofilm microbial communities from Wishing Well Cave, Virginia, United States - WW16-25 | ecosystem: Environmental > Aquatic > Deep subsurface > Groundwater > Cave microbial mat | place... | reverse complement strand
TCCTACAGTATACTGGTCCTTTGACCCCGGCATTCCTCACCCGCGCCGGGCGCTGGTTTCTCAATTCCGGTATTCAAGGGCCGGGCGGCGGCGTGGCGCGGTACTACCGTTCCGACCAGGACACACACCACGCCGTCTCGACCGAGATCACCGGTTACGCCGCCAGCACCCTCGCTTACCTCCACGAGCGCACCGGCAGGCCGGAATACCGCGAGGCCGCGTGCCGGGCGGGCAGGTTTCTGACGCGCGTGGCCTGGAGTCCGGCGCTCGGCACGTTCCCGTTTGAGATGGCAGCGAACGGCGACAGACCTACGCCGGCCTATTTCTTCGACATCGGCATCATCCTGCGCGGGCTGCTGGCGTTGTGGCGGCTGACCGGCGACGCCGAGTTTCTCGAAGCCGCCCGGCGCGGTGGGGAAGCATTGGCGTCCGACTTCGCGCGCTCCGGCGACATTCCGCCGATTCTCGCGCTGCCCGGCAAGGAGCCAATGGCCTACGGCGACACGTGGTCGCGGCGGCCGGGCTGCTATCAGCTCAAGTCGGCGATGGCGTGGCGGGAGCTGTCCGAGGCCTGCGGCGAGCCTTCCTTCCGCCGCCATTACGAGGACGCGCTGACGGGAGCGCTCGCGACTCACGAGTCGTTTCTGCCCGGCGCCGGATCACCCGAGACAGTGATGGATCGGCTGCACGCCTATTGCTATTTCCTGGAGGGGCTTTGTCCGGCCGCCGAACGGCCGGAGTGCGCACACGCGCTCGCCGACGGCACTCGCCGCGCGGCTTCCCTGCTCGGAGAGATCGCGCCGCGCTTCGTCCGATCCGACGTTTACGCGCAGTTGTTGCGTATCCGGCTCATCGCCGACCGCCTGGGCGCCGTTCCGCTCGACCTCGATGCCGCGAGCGGTGAAGCGGCTGCGTTGCCGGACTTCCAGGCGTCCTCGGATTCGTCGCGGGTGGACGGCGGATTTCTCTTCGGGCGCAAAGAGGGGGCCGATTTGCCGTATATCAATCCCGCCTCGACCGCGTTCGCGATCCAGGCGCTGGAGATGTGGCGCCAGCACCAGGCCGGCACACTCGAACCCGGCTTCCGCCAGTTGATTTGAAGCCCCCGATCCAGGTCGCTTTCGCCTCCTGCTCGGAGGACCTCATCGCGACCCTGCTCGACAAGATGCGGGAGCCGCGGCCGGAGGTGCCGCTATGGGTCGTCTCCGAGTTTCCACCCCCGGCCGGACATTGGGTACGCTGGAGGCCGCGGCGCTCGATGGCCGATAACGTGGCATCCCTGCGCACCGCCTGGCGGGGGCGGAAGATCCTGTATGCGGGCATGGTGCTGCAACCGCGGATGCCGTACTGGCGGATGCGGCTGGCGTGCGTGCTTCTGGCCGGGTGGCGCACGCTTTTCTTCAACGAGAACCTGGACCATTTCATGCTGCGGCCGCGCAGCTTGCCGGTGATGGCGCGTCACCTGTTATGGCGGCTGAAGAACCTCGCGCGGTGGGAGCTGCGGCCGGGCGGCGCCACCTACACTCTACTGTGGCGGCTCGCGCATCCGAAGGCGTTTCTGCGGCCGCTGGCCTATGGCCTGGCGATCGGGGCGGGCCAGGCGGCGGCGGTGGCCAAGAGGCTGGCCCCTGCGGGGGACCGGCGCGGGTGCGGACCGGCTCATCCCGAAGGCGTCTCCGTCATCGTTCCCTCGCGCGACGGGCGCGATCTGCTCGCGCGCCTCCTGCCCGGACTGGAGCGCGAACTCGTCGGAATGACGGCCGAGATCATCGTGGTCGATAACGGTTCGAGCGACGGGACGGCGGCGTATCTCGGCGAGCGGTTTCCCCGGATCGCCGTCGATGGCCACCGGGAGCCGCTTTCGTTTGCCCGCGCAGCCAATCACGGCATCCGGCACGCCCGCTACTCGCGGGTCTGCCTTCTCAACAACGACATGGAGATCGAGGCCGGTTTCTTCCCTGCCCTGCTCAAGGCCTTCGGCTCGGTGCCCGATCTATTCTCGGCCACCGCCCAGATCCTGTTTCCTCCGGGCGAGCGGCGCCAGGAGACGGGCAAGGCGGTGTTCGCTCCGGCGCCGGCGCCGGACGACTTTCCGGTTCGCTGCGAGCTGCCGCTCGAAGGCGAGAACCACTCCTGGGTCCTCTATGGCAGCGGCGGCTGCTCGCTTTACGACGCCTCGAAGCTGGAAGCGCTTGGCGGCTTTGACGAGACCTTCGAGCCGGCCTACGTCGAGGACCTCGATCTCGGCTACCGGGCGTGGCAGCGCGGCTGGCCGAGCGTGTTCGTCGCCGGCGCGAAGGTGGTGCATCATCACCGCGCCACCACGGCGCGTTATTACACCGGCGAGGAGCTGGAGCGGATTCTCGAAGTGAACTGGCTGCGGTTCCTCGCCCGCGGCGTCGCCTCTTCCGGCCAATTCCGCCGACTCTGGCGCCAGGCGATCGGCCGGCTGAACCGCCAGTCGGCGCGCCCGGAACCAAGACGCGCGGCGCTGGCGGCTCTCGGCGAGGCCCGGCGGGTCCCCGGGTGGGTGGGCCGCCGCCCACCGGTCAAGATGCCGGAGGAGGAGATTCTGGCTCTCAACGCCGGCGACGTTGCGGTGTTTCCCGGAGTCCGCTCGCGCGGCCGGCCGGTCGTGGCGGTGGCCAGCCCCTATCCGCCGTATCCGCTCTCGCACGGCGGCGCCGTGCGGATGTTCAACCTGATGGGCCGCGCGGCCCGTGATTTCGACCAGGTGCTCGTCTCGTTCGTCGAGGAGCTGGCGCCGCCGCCGAAGGAACTGCTCGACATCTGCGCCGAGATCGTGCTGGTGCGCCGCCGGGGCAGTCATCTGCTCGCCGAAAGTGGCCGTCCGGACGTCGTCGAGGAATTCTGGTCGCCCGCGTTTCGGGCGGCGCTCCGGCAGACGATCCGCAAATGGCGGCCGGCGATCGCGCAACTCGAGTTCACCCAGATGGCGCAGTACGCCGGCGATTGCGCTCCGGCGCGCACCATCCTGGTCGAGCACGACGTCACGATGGATCTGCACGCGCAGCTTCTGTCGCTCGGCGACGACTGGGAAACGCGGCGGCAATGGCATCGCTGGAAGGCTTTCGAGACCGAGGCGTGGCGGCACGCAAACACGGTGATCACCATGTCGGAGAAAGATCGCCGGATGGTGGGCGCGGCCAACGCGGTGAGCCTCGCCAACGGGGTCGATCCGGAGCGCTTCCAGCCCGGCGCCGAAGAGCCGGAGCCGGGACGCCTCCTGTTCATCGGCTCGTTCGCGCATCTGCCGAACGTGCTGGCCGTCGATTTCTTCCTCCGGGAAGTCTGGCCGCGGATCGCGGACCTGTCGCCCAGGCTGCACATCATCGCCGGAGCGCGGCACCGGTATTACCTGGAGAGCTGCCGGGACCGCGTGCCTGTGCGGCTGGATCTCGCCGGTGTCGAGGTCGAGGATTTCGTCGCCGACCCGCGGCCCGCATATCGTCGCGCGGCCGTGGTGGTCGCGCCGCTGGTGGTCTCGGCCGGCACCAATATCAAGATCATCGAGGCGATGGCGATGGGCAGAGCGATCGCCTCGACGCCGGCGGGAATCAACGGCCTGGATCTCGAGGCGGGCCGCGAGGTGCTCGTCGGGGCGACCGCCGAGGAGATCGCGGCGGCGATCCGGCGGCTGATCACCGACCCGGAATTGCGGCGCGCCATCGAGCGCGAGGCGCGGGCGGCCGCCGTCGATCGCTACGATTGGGACGTGATTGCCCGGCGGCAGAAGAAGATCTACCACTCCCTGGCGGTCGTGGCTCGGAAGCCGTTGCTGAGCCGCGCGTTAGCAAGCGGTTCGTAGAATCTAGGTAAGTCTCCGCGCCAGAACGGCATAGTCGAGGCCGCCGAAGAAGGCCTCGCACACCTCAGCCGGCAGCGACGCCAGCGCCGGCATGGACTCGACGGCCGGCGACAGCCGGTGCACTTCGACCCGTCCGAAGCCGAGCTCCTCGAGGTAAAAAACCATCAACGCGGGCGGAATGGGCCGCGAGTGCGTCGGATCGAGGAAGAAGTGGGTCGCGAAAATGGCGAGGCATTCCGGATTCGGAGTCTCGATCGCCAGCAAGCCGTTGCGCCCGAGCTTGGCGTGGGCGCGCCGCGCGAGCTCGGGGACCCGCTCCGGCGGCAGGTGCTCGACCACCTGCGCGCAAAAAATCCCGCCGAGCGACTCATCGGCGCAGGCATCGAGGGCTTCCAGCAGGTCCGCCTGTTCGACTTCGAGGCCCTTGGACCGGCACAGGGCGACGCACTCGGGGCTCGAATCGACGCCGCGCGCCGCGAGGCCGGCCTCGCGCGCCAGCTCGAGGAATTCGCCGCGCCCGCAGCCCAGATCGAGCACCTCGCCGGCTCCGACGAACCGCTCGATATAGAAACCCTGGTTTCGCCGCACGTACTCCTCGGCGCCGCGGAAACGGTCCGCGAACCGGAGCCAGTCGATCGGCGGAAACGACAGCGGAGCCGTGGCCTCGACGGCGGCCGCCGGGGCGGGGTCGGGGCGGGCAGCGAGCGCACGCTGGCGCACCACCCGCAGCTCGGTGTGAATCAGCCGCTCGTAATCGCCGCGGATGCGTTCGAGGTCGGCCCACAGCCGCCGCTGAATGTCGAGCATCGCCTTGTCGAGGGCGACGGTGAAGTCGGTGTGCTGGGTCTTCACCAGGTCGCGGAAATTCCCTTCCATCAGCGTGACCCGGTGCTGGTAGGCGGTCTGGAGATCGGCCACGCTTCGGAGAAACTGAATCTCGTTGGTCGCCAGCTTCCGCTCCCAATCGGCGCGCCATTGCTCCCAGTGCGATCGCATGTCTCGCGTCGCGGCTGCTTCCTGCTCGAGCGCCGCCATGCGCGAGGCCACCAGCGCCTGGGCGCGGTTGGCTTCGTCGAGGGCTTCCACGATCGCTTCGACCGAGGAAATCGCCGCCTGGTTGAACTCGACCTGCTCGCGCACGTGCCAGTCGAGAGCCCGGGCGACGATCTTCTTGAGACCTTGGACGAGCGAGTTGGCCAGACCCGGGGGACGCGGGTTGACCGTGCCGATCGAGGCGACCTTGGCCTGGGCGGCGTCGCGCGCGTGGATGATGGGAGTCAGGTCGGCCAGCGGAAGACCGGCGGCGGCGCCCTCGGGATGGCGCGCGCGCACACGTTCGCGGATCTCCTGGATGACCGCCGCCAGCTCGGCCAGCTTGGGATCGCGGCCGCCGTTATCGCCGGGCACGCTTCCTGCTCCAGCTCGCGGTGATTCTCGTGTGCAGGCCGCCGCGCGGCGCGAAGTCGCCGATGACCGTTGCCGAGACCGGCCGGGCGGCCTTCACCACGTCGCGCAGATAGCGGTTAACGGCGTTCTCCTGGAAGATGCCGAGGTTGCGGTAGGCGGTGAGGTAGAGCTTCAGCGACTTCAGCTCGAGGCACAGCTTGTCCGGCGCGTAGCGCAGCGTGAGGGTGCCGTGATCGGGCAAGCCTGTCTTCGGACAGACCGCGGTGAACTCTCCGGTCACGATCTCGATCTCGTAGCCGGGATACTGGTTGGGCCAGGTCTCGATCTCCGGCAGCGGAGCGCCGACGCCGGCGCGGGCGTGCCGGGCGGTGTAGCGGTCCGGGCCGGACTGACTCATGACGAGACTCGCGCCGGGACCAGGGCTTTCGCCAGCAGATCGAGGAACAATCCCACATCGGTGACCACGCCGACCGCCTGTCCGGTGCCGCGGTCGCTCACCTTGGCGGCGACCGTCGGGTTGATATCGACGCACACGATCCGCACCCAGCTCGGCAGCATGTTGCCGACGGCGATCGAATGCAGCATGCTCCCCAGACAGAGCACCAGGCCGGCGCCGTTGAGCTCGGCGGCGTACGCGTCCTGGGCGGCGTTCATGTCGGTGAGCGTGTCGGGCAACGGCCCATCGTCGCGCAGGCTGCCGGCCAGCACGAACGGGACGCCGGCCCGCACGCACTCGTACAGAATCCCGGCGGCCAGCCGTCCGCTCTCGACCGCCGGCCGCACGCCGCCGGCGTGATAGATCGCGTTGATCGCCCGCATGTGGTTGCGATGACCATGCTCCTCCTGCCGGCCGTCGGATTGCCGCACGCCGAGGGAAGTGTCAAACAGCACCGATTCGATGTCATGCACGCCGAGCGCGTTGCCGCTGAGCAGCGCCTGCACGTAGCCTTCGCGGATCAGCCGCGCCAGCGCCGGCCCGCCCCCGGTGTGAACCACGACCGGCCCGGCGACGACGACGATCTTCTGGCGGTTCCCGATCGTCTGCCGCATCAGCGCCGCCGTCTGGCGCACCGCCGTCTCGACCTGGCGCTCCGAGGAGATGCCGTTCGCCATGAAGGCGAAATGATGCCGGTCGCGCTCCTTCGACTCCGGCAGCACGCGAATGCCGCGCATCCCCACGACCACGAGGTCGCCCGCGCGCAGATCCCGCAGCCGCCGGCACGCCGGCTTGCCGTCTTCGACCACCACCAGCGCATCCATCCGCTGGCCGGCCACCTCGATCCATTCGCCGTCCTGGCGGATCTCGGTGCGATGATTCGTGGTCGAATAAAAATCCTCCGGCGCGCAGCGGTCCCGCTCGACCACCGCCAGATCCCGGTCGCCGGTGTTCACCGGCGTACACCCGAGGCCGAGCAACTGCGCCATCAATGTCTCCATCCGCTCCTGGGTCGGCGCCTCGATCCTCAAACGCAGCCGCGACGGATCGCTGTTGGTCCGCCCGATGTGGAACCGCTCGACTTCGAAGCGGCCGTCATACTCGACGACCGTATCGAAGATCCGCTCCATGATGTGCGAGTCGACCAGGTGGCCTTCGGCCTCGACGACTTCCTGGAAAGCGGACGCCGGGCGGTTGGGTTGCCTCATCGTTCGATCTTTCAGGATAGCCAGGATCGCGGGGAAGGCGCTACTTTCGCGCCAACCAGGCCAGGAACAGCCCGTCGGGGGCGACGTCGTCCCAGTAGGAGATCGCGCGGCTGGACACCTGGCGGCAGTGACGCGCCAGCAGACCCTCCAGCTCCTCCCGCCCGAACCAGCGCTCCCATTCCGGCGTCCCGAGCCGGCCCCACTGCTCGATATTCTTGTCGATGATCGCGATCGGTCCGCCCGGCTTGACGACGCGGCAAATCTCCCCAACCGCCTTCTCGATCTCGACGGCGTGCTCGAGCGACTCGGTGGCATAGGCCGCATCCACGCTGGCGTCGGCGAACGGAAGTTCGGTCATGAGCGCCTGGCAGCCGGCGACGCATTTCGGGAGAAAGGCGAGCATGGCGCCGGAGATATCGACGCCGTATACCCTCGCCCGCGGATGCCGCTCGGCCACGATCCGCGCGAACCTCCCCTTGCCGCAGCCGACATCCATCACCCGACCGCCGCCCAGATCGCCCAGGTGTTCGAGCACCACGCGCACATGAAGGATGCGCGGATCAATCCTCGAGGGAAAGTGTTCCTCGTCGTCGGCCGCCTCCTCGAAATTCGCCCGGATTCTGGCCCGCAATTCCGGAGTCAGCGCCGGCCGGCGGCCGTGCCGGGCCGCGAGACGACGCCACCAGTTCACGGCTCCCGGGCCAGGGTGAGGAAAATCGGCAACCCGAGCTTGTTCGCGTAATTGGGGCGAAATCGCTCCGTGTTGTACATCGAGGCGACGTCGACCCGGCGCGGCCCGAGCAGCGGATCCGGAATCGGCATCAGCTCAAAACAGCCATTGACGATCGCCGTCATCATGCCGGTCTTGTCCTGAAGGATGCACTCGAGCGCCATGTTGCCGAACGTCGAGGCGACCATTTTGTCGAGGAAGTCGGCCTCGCCGCTGCGGAGATCGTAGGTCAGATCGCTGACCATGGTCTCCTCGGTGGTGCGCTGCCGCAATTCGGCGTCGAACGCCTCGGCGACGCTCATCCTCTTGCGGTGACCATAGGCGTCCTCGGCGCCGTAGTAGTGGACCTGATACCCCTTCCACTGCGCGCCCTCGGAGAGAATGACCAGGCTGTAATTGCTGATGTTGTTCCTTTTGTCGGTGACCAGCAGGTCGATCATCTTCTCGAGATCGAACTCGTATTCCGGGATCGCGCAGCGCGTCGAGGTGACGTAAGCGGTGTACAGCGCCGTGTACCCGGCGTCCCGTCCGAACACCCGGAAGATGCCGATGCGCTCGTGCGAGCCGACCGTGCTTCGCTGGCGGTTGACGGCGTCCATGGCGCGCGTGATCGCGGTCGAGAACCCGATGCAGTACTCGGTATTGCGGACATCATTGTCCATCGTTTTCGGGATGGCCACGATGTTGGTGCCGCTCTCCCGATTGAGGTGGGCCGCGTAGCTGAGCGTGTCGTCGCCGCCGATGGCGATCAGAAACTCCAGGCCCAGCACATTGAGGTTCTTCTTCACCTGGCGGGTGACGTCCCAAGTGGTGATCGGCTTGCCGTCGTGGATGGAATCGGCTTTGGGAAAGTCCTCGGCGCGAAGATGGCTGGGCAGGCATCTCATGCGGCTGGGATTCGTGCGGCTGGTGTGCAGCACCGTGCCGCCGGTGCGGTCGATGGCGCGCGTGTTCTCGCGGGTGAGGGGCACGATGTAGCGCGTGCGGCTGCCGGGATCGTCGACGTTGAGGCTGGTCAGACCCTCCCAGCCGCGCCGGATCCCGATGATCTCGAAACCGAGATCGCTGCCCCGGTACACCACTCCCTTGATCACCGAGTTCAAGCCCGGCACGTCGCCGCCGCCGGTGAGAATCCCGATGCGCCGGGTCCCCATCTTACTCCAGACCTTTCACCGCCACGTCCACGTGGATTCCCTGGCGCACGCTGGCGGTGATCGTGCAGAAATCCTCGAAAGTGTCCGCCGCCGCCCGCGCCTTTTCCCGGTCGGCTTCGGCCAGCGCCGGGTCGAGTCTTACCTCGATGCGGCCGACGCGGAAGCGGCGGTTCTGGTTGCGAACGATCTCGACGGTGACGTCGGCGTGCATCCCCTCGATCCGGAGGCCGTTCTTGCGGGCGGCGAACAGAAAACTGGCGCTGAGACAATTGCCGATGGCGGCCGCCAGCATGCGCCCGGCGCTCGGCGCGGTGTCCCGGCCGAGCGGGGGAGGCTCATCGAGCATCAGCTCCGGATAGTGCGGCTTGTCGAGCCGGACGCGGAACTGGTAGGACTCGACCTGGTCCAGTGCGATCGCGAACTGGCTGACGACTTCGCTCATGGAATCCGGTGATGGTTCGCCGCGGCGACGGCTACCCCTGGCTGACGTTCTCGACCCACCACGGCTTCGCCTTCTCCTCGCGGATCACGATCTGGCTGAGGAAACCGGCGGCCTTGGTGAGCCCCTCTTCCGGCGACATCAGGGTGTCTTCGTGCTCGATCGAGAGGACGTAGTCGTAGCCGTACATGCGCAGTGTCGAGACAAACTCGCGCCACCACTCGGCGCCGTGGCCATAGCCGCAGGTGCGGAAAATCCAGGCGCGGTGCTGCTCATCGGTGTAGAGTTTCATGTCCAGCACGCCGCTGGTGGGCAGGTTGGATTCATAGATCTGGGTGTCCTTGGCGTGCACGTGGAAAATGGCGCCGTTCAGAACGCGGATCGCCTTGATCGGATCGATGCCCTGCCAGAACATGTGGCTCGGATCGTAGTTGCAGCCGATCGCCGGCCCGCAGGCGTCCCGCAGCCTGAGCATCGTCTCGGGGCTGTAGACGACGAAGCCGGGGTGCATCTCGATGGCGATTTTGACGCCGTGGTCGGCGGCGAACCGGGCGCGCTTGGACCAGTAGGGGATCACTTTCTTTTCCCACTGCCACTTCAGCAGCTCCTGGTAGTGCGGCGGCCAGGGGGAGGTCACCCAGTTGGGATACTTGGCTTTGTCGCTGTCGCCCGGACAGCCGGAGAAATCGATGACCACCGGCACGCCGAGCTTCTCCGCCAGCAGGATCGTTTTCCGAGTGCATTCCTGGTTGGCTTTGGCGATCGCCGGGTTGGGGTGGAGCGGCTCGCCGTGACAGCTCAGCGCGGAGATGCTGACACCGTTGCCGTCGAGCTTCGCTTTGAACTCCTTGAGCGCCGTCTTGCTCTCGAGCATCGACAGTTTGCAGTGGGGATCGGTCGGATAGTTGCCGGTGCCGAGCTCGACGGTGTGAATGCCGAGCTTCTTGAGTTTCTCGATCACCTGGTCCAGGCTCATCTGCGCCAGCAGCGCCGTGAAGACACCTACTCGCACGGGTACGTACCTCCTTGGATGGGAAACCGGTCAGTGTTCAAGAATAACACGGCCGGGCGCGGGCTCAGCGCTCGCGGCGCACGGTCATCTCCAGGATCCGGCGGGCCGCCCGCATTCCAGGAGGCGTTGCCCTTTTGTTGCCCGATTGCAGCCGGTGTGCCGGGCTGCCCCGAGAACTGGAGCGGCGCGTGCCCTGTTTCGACCGCCGCGGCGGAGTCCTGAGAGCGCAGAAACACCAGGTGACGAAGTACGCTGATTCGATGCGTGTCGACGGGCCGCCCGGATGAGGGGCGACCTTGCTGATTCCAGGATAAGGGAGGGGAGCGGGCGCGCCCAACATCAAGGTTTTCCAGAAGGGGAAGCACTCGCGCACCGATATCCTGGCCGAGTTCCGCAAGTACAAACGGAGCTTCGACGCCGATGCTCCGTCACCGCCACCACAGCGGGTCTGACCGCCACGTCCACCAACGGCGGCTCACTGATCTTCATCCCCGCCATGCCGGCGCCGGCCAACCAGTATGAAGTCAAAACGATCCTGACGCTGGCCGCCGCCGGCGGAACTTACGTCCATTACCTGCGCGCAACCGCCAACGCGATGTCCGGACCGGCGGCGCAAGGAACCTACTACGCCGTCGAGCTCCAGGATCCGACGTTCACCGGCAACACCTGCTCGGCGACGCTGGTCCTCTACAAACGCGCCGCCGGTACGGTTACCCAGTTGTCGTCAAAAACCGTCGCCTGCAAGAACGGGATGGTGATGCGGTCGATCTACGCGTCGACCCGGATCAGCGTGCACCTGGACGGGGTGTGGGCGTTCAGCGTGCTCAACGAGTCGATCGCCGGCGGCCAGCCAGGCATCGGGGCGCGGGCGACGCCGGCGGCCAACAGCATCCAGCAGGTCGAGCTGGGCGCGAAGGACACGGTGGCGCGTCGGCGATCAACGCGCAGTCGGTGGCGAGCTCGGTGTTCCCCACGTGGGTCGATCTCGGATGGCAGGGCGCGGTCGATGACTCCAATGGGATCGGGCTGTGGCGCTACCGCATCAAGCGCGGGGGCGTGGTGCTGGCCCACGTCACGACGCCGGAGTTCACCGACGCCAGCGTGGCGGCGGTGACCACCTACAGCTACACGCTCGAGACGATGGACTACCATTGGAACTACGCGGCGGCGGCGACGTTCAGCGTG
>Ga0247727_10017510_pt1 | contig 11401 bp, 9 predicted proteins | sample WisWelCaveWW1625_FD_202498 | JGI IMG/M metagenome (GOLD analysis project Ga0247727, IMG submission 202498) | Biofilm microbial communities from Wishing Well Cave, Virginia, United States - WW16-25 | ecosystem: Environmental > Aquatic > Deep subsurface > Groundwater > Cave microbial mat | place... | reverse complement strand
GAAGAATTAGCCTCCCCCACGCCGACTCCCGGAGGTGGCTCCGCTGCTGCATATGCCGCGGCAATGGGCGCCGCGCTCGTCGCTATGGTGGCAGGACTCACGATTGGCAAAAAGAAATACGCGAGCGTAGAAGCCGGGATGCAAGCCGTGCGCGTGATGGCAGAAAGTTTGCGTAAAGAACTGACGCTCGCAGTTGACGACGATGCGTCCGCTTTCGAAGCGTTGATGGGCACGTTCAAACTTCCAAAAGAGACCGAAGAACAACAAAAAGCGCGCGCATCTCAAATCAAGAGCGCCACATTGAACGCCGCGCATGTGCCCCTTCATGTTGCAGAGGATTCTGTCAAGGTAATGGAACTTGCATTGAAGTGCGCCAAAGATGCAAACGTCAACGCCATCAGCGACTCTATGTCTGGTTTTTCCATGGCTCGCGCCGCCCTCACCGCGGCAGGCTACAACGTGCGCATCAATATCAACTCGCTCGAAGATAGATCCGCAGGCGAGAAAATGTTGAAAGAATTGGCTGAACTGGAAAAGAAAGCCGAAAAAATCGAAACGGAAATCCGCAAGGTAATGGAGACTCGCGGAGGAATTTAACTCTGGAGTCCAACAGTCTTGCTGTTGGACATTCCTTAACTCCGTTCAGCAAGCTGAACGACTCAGACTAAAACCAGGGTCTTAATCAAAATCATCGAAAATATCCACCCTGTCAATTGGCTGATTCATTACAACACCTCGAAAGTCATCATCCGCCTTCTCCAAAAACCAGCGATAACTGCAAAAAGGATAATCCTCCGCGTTTTCAACCAACCCATGCTTTATGGGGTTTAGATGAACGTAATGTAAACGGGCATTATAAGAAGTCTCGTGTGTGATACAGGTATCCCAATAGTTGTGCCAAACCTGTCGACCTGGCGATTTATCCAGCTTGTTTAATTCAACCGCAGTTTTGGAATGCAATTGTCGAATAAGTTTTTCCAAAGTCAGCGCGTTTTCGGAGCGCGACCGACGAAATGATAGTGATTTTCGAGAACCGCCCATGCTTCCAATTCCCAACCCCAACGTTCAGCGCGTTCAAATAAAATCTCACAAACGAGAGACTTGCGTTCATCATCGGTCAACAAACGCTTGTTATATAAAAGCGCGCCTGTCACAATATACATTGCGTTCGGCACGAAATAATGCGGCGGATTGTGTGGGTAGGTTTTGTAAATGTCGTTCATGAGGATAGTATATTCGAAACTCCTCTGGAGTCTAGAAGCTTGCTCTTGCAAATTCGTCGGCAAGCCGACGGACTCCAGAGTGGCACCAGCAAGCTGGCTGACGCCAAATTAATCGTAGACATGAAATTATTTTTGAAACTTTCTGCTATTGTTATTATCCTAGCCTCCTGTACAATCCCTCCAAGTTCGCCAACTTCAACGTTCATCCCTCAAGCCTCTCCCACATTTACTGTAACGCCCGTTCCTGAATCCATCCCGCAGGCAACGGCTACAACGATTCCATGTGATCCTCTGTTGGAAGATTTTTGTATTATAGAGGGGCATTTCATCCTCCAGCGACCAATCAAACCGCCTGGAAATAATATAGTGGATCGAACCTATCCGTATGGGTCAACAGTCAGAAGTACGCGTGAACCGCATCATGGCGTCGAGTTTCTGAATCAGTTTGGCACACCTGTCCATGCCGCGGCGGATGGGGTGGTGACCTTCGCTGGAGTCGATGCAAAAGCAATTTATAGTCCGTGGGAAAATTTTTATGGCAACGTTGTAGTGATCAGACATGATAATGATCTTTTCACTTTATACGCGCATCTCTCTGAGATTGATGTCCAGGCAGGGAAGGGCATTCAGGTGGGGGAGAAGATCGGTGAGGTCGGTCAGAGCGGCGTGGCGACGGGCAGTCATCTGCATTTTGAAGTCCGCCGCGGGGACGAGGAAGATTACTTTTCAACGCAAAATCCCGAACTTTGGCTGGCTCCGAATAAAGATATAAATGGCGATGCCTTTGGTGCGCTGGCGGTTTCAATCATCGATCAAGAGTCACGTTTTCGTTATGCCGAATTCACCATAAAATATTATCTGAACCGCTCACAGTCACACGTCAAATCCCATTATGTCATTACCTACTCGCCTGATATGGCGAACGGCGACGAAAACGCGGCGTTGAGCGACTTGCCTTCTGGGAGTTATCGTATTGCATTGAAAATGAACGGGCAACTCTACGAACGCTGGGTTGAAGTAGAATCGGGAAAGTTGACAGAAGTCGTGTTCATTACTAAGTAAAATCCGCCACAGAGCGCACAGAGAAAATCTGAGAAAAAAACTCAAAGGACTCGGTGGTCTCTGTGGCACATAAATTCAAACTGGAGAAAAATAATGGGACTCAAACCTGATCACTGGATCCGCAAGATGGCAACTGAGCAACGCATGATCGAACCTTTCATAGATAGGCAGGTCCGCGAGGGAGTGATCTCTTATGGCGTATCATCCTATGGCTACGATATCCGCGTTGCAGATGAATTTATGATCTTTACGAATGTCCACTCTGCAATCGTTGACCCGAAAAACTTCGACACTAAATCCATGTTCGAGTTCAAGGGCGATGTCTGTGTCATCCCGCCAAATTCGTTTGCTCTCTCGCGCACCGTGGAATATTTCCGCATCCCGCGCAAAGTGCTGACGATTTGTTTGGGAAAATCAACGTATGCAAGATGCGGCCTGATCGTGAACGTGACTCCCTTTGAGCCTGAATGGGAGGGATACGTCACGCTTGAAATCTCGAATACAACACCCTTGCCCGCGAAGATCTATGCCAATGAGGGCCTGGCTCAAGTCCTTTTCTTTGAAGCGGATGAAGAATGTGAAGTCTCTTACGCGGATAAGAAGGGCAAGTATCAGAAACAGCAATCTATCGTATTGCCGAAGTTGTAAAATTATAAGCCGAGATAATATCGCCTCTTACAATTTGTGCGCGCCTAAAATACTTGGTTTTGTGATTAATACCCGTGCTTCAATTCCCTGTTTTGCGAAAACGTCAATCAATTTTAGTTTTGCTTCCTCTCCTTTTCCAGTTGGAACGAAACAAATGATTGACGGTCCCGCCCCTGAAAGAGCCGCCGCGCCGAGTTCGCGTGCCAGTTTGAATGCGACCAATCCACCAGGGATTTGATTGAGGCGATAAGGCTGATGGATGCGGTCATCCATCGCATGCAGGAGAAGATCAAGGTCTCCAGTTCTTAGGGCATCAACTACAAGTAATGCATGGGCAATATTGAAGACTGCATCTATCCGCGAAACTGTCTTAGGTAATACTGATCTTGCAATACGGGTTGGCCAATGTACATCTGGTTTTACAATAACGATATTTAATGAGGGCAGGTCATCAAATTTTCGAGTAAGAATTTGTTCCTGGGTAGGCAAAGAAATTACAAGCCCACCCAGCAACGCAGCAGCGACGTTGTCAGGATGCCCCTCGATTTCCGCGGCGAGTTTGAGAAGGGCTTTTGTATCCAATGGCTTATCGAGCAGTTCATTTGCGCCGTAAATTCCCGCGACGATTGCGGCCGCGCTGGAGCCGAGTCCGCTGTTGAGGAGGATATTGTTGTGCGCTTGAATATTTGCGCCTCTCAGTGGTTTACCGCAAATTTCATAAACTTGTTTGAACGAGTCGGTTAGCAAATTCTTTGGACGGCGATTGAGTCTTCCCGCGCCTTCGCCCGTCACCTGATAAGTCGATTCATCGGCTTCCTCAAAGTTGACTTCGTTCCAAATATCCAATGCTAGACCAAGACAATCGAAACCGGGTCCGAGATTGGCGGAGGTGGCAGGCACGCGGATTTTTATCATGAATGAAATTATAATCGCCTCATTCTGGACTTTGGAGTTGTTATGACATATCAAGGCATTATCCAACGCTACGGGCATTTGCTCGACCTGCCCGCCCATTCGAAAATCATTTCCCTTCTTGAGGGAAATACGCCACTCATCCCCATGCCGCGTTTGGGAAAGGACCTGGGTTGCGAGTTGTACGTGAAATTCGAGGGATTGAATCCAACCGGCTCATTCAAGGATCGCGGTATGACTGCGGCAATTAGCGAAGCAGTCGGTCGCGGCGCAGAGACTGTGATTTGCGCTTCGACTGGAAACACAGCCGCTTCTGCTGCGGCATACGCGGCGCGGGCGGGGCTACGCGCGATTGTCTTGATCCCTGAAGGGAAAGTTGCGGCTGGTAAACTCGCGGGCGCGATTGCGTATGGCGCAGAGGTGATCCAGGTGCAGGGATCGTTTGACGATGCGCTTTCGCTCGTCGTGGAGATTACGCAAAAGACGCCGATTGCGTTGGTCAATTCCATCAACCCATTTCGTATCGAGGGACAAAAAACTGCCGCGTTCGAGATCTGTGACGATCTAACAAGCGCGCCTGACTGGTTATGTTTGCCTGTTGGGAATGCAGGCAATATCACTTCATACTGGGCAGGATTCAGGCAATATCAAAAAGGTTTGCCTAAAGTGTTAGGAGTCCAAGCCGCGGGCGCGGCTCCGCTTGTGCTGGGTCACCCGGTAGATAAGCCTGAGACGATTGCAACTGCGATACGCATTGGGAGACCAGCGCGCGGCGAGCAGGCGTTGTCTGCTGCGCAGGAATCGAACGGAAAAATCATCGCGGTTTCTGATGATGAGATCTTATCCGCACAGAAAATATTGGCAGGGGAGGGGGTTTGGGTGGAGCCAGCCTCAGCGGCTGGACTCGCGGGTTTTTTAACGGAAGCAGCTAAAGGGCACCGCCCTGAGCGCGTCGAAAGGTCGTTGGATGCGAAAGGAAAAAGAGTCGTTGTGGTGTGTACGGGGCATGGGCTGAAAGATCCATCCATCGTCACCGAAACATTCGCATCCCCGAAAGTTATTCCTGCAACTTACGAAGCATTGTTGGGAACGATTGCATAATCAAACATAAAACCGAGGCTCTTCACCTCGGTTTTATGTTGTCATTTCTTTGCGTCTTCGATGGCTTTGTTTGTGTTTACAAAGGGAAGAAGGATCAACCCGACGATAAAGAAAAAGATAAGTGAGAGAATGGCGGGGCGCAGGCTGCCAAAAACTGTGACCGCAATCCCAAACACAAGCGTCCCAAGCCATGAAGTGCCGCGCTCGCTGATTTCGTAGATCGAGAAGAATTCAGCCTCTTTGTTTTTAGGAACCATTTGCGCGAAGAGACTGCGGCTAATGGCTTGCGAACCGCCTAGTACTACGGCAATAAACATGCCGAGAATGAAAAACTCTGTCGCCCGATTATCACCCTTCATGCCGCCGTATGCATAAATCACCACGCCTGCCCAAATAACAAGGCTGACAATGATCGCCTGCTTTGCGCCGATCCATTTGGCGAGTTTGCCCCAAAAGAGCGCGCCTCCAAAAGCCACAAATTGGATCATCAGGATCATGGCAATCAGTATGTCTTGAGGAAGCTCCAAGCCTCCATTTATAAGAGGCGCGGCCGCAAAAGTGGAGGCAATTGCAATGACCGTTTGAATGCCATCGTTGTAGATCAAATACGCCGTAAGGTATTTTGAAGTTTCGGGCGTTGTTCGGGCTTTGTTGCGCAGGAAGATGATCAACATAATGATGGGACCAAACATGGGGATGAAGATGGGCAGAATTGCCAGTTCCATCGGCCACTGGTTGACACTCATTAATCTCATTACATAGGGAAGGATAAGAGGCGCCCAAATAAATATGAGCAAAGGCGAAAGAAAAAGAAAAGCAATGAGGTTTGGCGGCGCTTCCATGGTTTCGGAAAGTTGTTTGAAGGCGATACTAAATAAATTCTCCCCTTCAGGCATGGTGCGTGCCGCGTGACGGGAGCGCAGTCTCCTCCACGTTATTGTCGAAAAGCCCAGCCACCATACGCCTGCTGAAGCCAGGTTGATACGCACAGTTAAACTCTCTGCAATGCCAAGGCTATCACGAAGTTGGTACAAAGCCAGGTTAAGGGCGAGGAGCACAAAACCACCCAGGTAGCCTAGTGCAAAACCGTATGAAGAAACGCGATCGCGCTCTTCTTCACTGGCAATATCAGGCAAGTAGGCATTATAAAAAACAAGCGCCGCGCCAAAGCAAAGGTTGGCAATAATAAATAATATGGGTCCGAGTTGCCAGGTATTCGCCACGATAAAGAATAATGCAATCGTTGCCAGTGCGCCGATGGTGGCGAACAGTTGAAACATTTGCTTGCGGCGATGGGAATAATCGGCAATTGCCCCGAGAATTGGCAGGAAACCAGCCTGAAAAACAACTGATAGGGATATTCCGAATGGAATTACTGCATCAGGTGCGACTGGAATTCCAAGGAAACGCGCCATCCCATCAGGAAATGCTGTTGCCGCTTCTGCCGCCAAAGATCTAACGTAGGGCCCAAGAAATACAGTTCCTACGGTGGTGCTGAAGGCAGAGTTTGCCCAGTCATACATTGCCCAGCCGAAGATTTCGCGCCTATCGTTGGTTGCTGCCTGTGATGAATTCATTTCGCCTCCTGCGAGTCCTTTGTCGGTGATAATAATCTAAACCCCGTGTAACTAAGTTAAGTTGCGGAAATGCAGGAGTGTGATAGAATCGAACTAGTTATAAATAAGGGAGGAGAAGGAAAATAAAACAAAAAGACACCTTGCGTATATATAAGCCTTCGTATATAATTATCGTTTGCTATCCCGCCAAAACAGCGCGGGATGGATTTGTGTGTCTATACGGTGAACATGCCCCAGGTCAGGAGTGAATCGAATGTCTTCTTCATTACCACGTAAAAGTTACGCGCGTATCCCCGTCAACATTAAACTTCCCAACTTAATCGAAGTCCAACTGGATTCATTTGAGCGCCTCAAGCGCGAAGGGCTTGGCGACCTCTTCCATGAGGTTTCCCCGATCGAGTCCTATAACAAGGGGATGAAATTGTATTTCCCTAGCCGCGGCCCCGAATCAAAGCAATGGGGTCTCAAATATTGGTTTGGGGAACCGAAACACACGATCGAAGAATGTGTGGAGCGGGATCTAACCTATGCGAGCCCACTTTATGTTTCTGTGTTGCTTGCTGGTCCTGATGTGCCCGAACCTATCAAGCAGGATATTTTTCTTGGCGATTTCCCTGAGATGACTGACAAGGGAACGTTCATTATCAATGGGACTGAACGCGTCGTCGTCTCGCAGTTGATCCGTTCGCCGGGCGTATACTTTGAAGCGCCGACGGATCGCGCGACAGGACGTTCACTTGCCATGTCCAAACTGATCCCAGACCGCGGCGCATGGATGGAATTTGAAACCCGCAAGTCCGATTATATTATTCTAAAATTCAATCGCAAGCGCACTGTGCCGATCACCGTATTCCTGCGTGCTTTATCCGCAGTGGACGACGGCATCAAAGACTTTCCCTTGAAGACGGGTTCGGATGAAGAGATATTGTCGCTCTTTCAGGATGTTGATAATAACCCTGAACGCCTCTTCATTGCTTCGACCCTTAAGCAGGAACCCGAATGGGAAGTCTCGAGCAAGCAGACCATCGCTGAAGCCGCGCTGATCGAGTTTTTCCGCAAGATGCGCCCGGGCGACCCTGCCACGCTTGATAATGCCAAGCAATTCCTTGAGGAGCAGTTGTTCGACCAACGGCATTATGATCTCGAGCGCGTGGGTCGTTACAAGTTAAATCAGAAACTTGATTTGAATATCCCCATCCCTCACCGTACTGTTACAAAAGGCGATGTGATCCGACTCCTCCGCCGCATGATTCAAATTAACAACGGGGTCGAAAAACCAGATGATATCGATCATTTGGGAAATCGCCGCGTCAAAACAGTGGGTGAGTTGATCCAGAACAAATTGCGGATCGGCCTGCGACGTATGGAGCGCGTGATCAAGGAGCGCATGTCCATTCGTGATCAGGAACAATTATCGCCTGTCACTCTGGTCAATATCCGCCCTGTCGTAGCCGCGCTGCGAGAATTCTTTGGTTCATCCCAGCTTTCACAATTTATGGATCAGACCAATCCGCTTGCCGAGTTGCGTCACAAACGCACGCTTTCAGCTCTTGGACCTGGCGGTCTGCGCCGCGAACGAGCAGGTTTTGACGTACGCGATGTTCATCACTCGCATTACGGGCGTATCTGTCCGATTGAGACGCCAGAAGGTCCGAACATTGGATTAATTGGTCGCCTGGCTTCATTCTCCCGCGTGAACGAGTATGGTTTTATTGAGACGCCCTACCGAAAGGTTTTTCGAGTTATGGAAGCCGATGATGAGCGTCTTGAGGGCCGTACGCTAAGAGAGAATTTTATTGACCCAAAAACAGAAGAAGTTCTGAATAAAACCGGCGAAGTGATTGATGCAAAGATGATGAAGAAGATTGCCAAGATCGGCGCCCCGGTCAGCATCAAACCTTATGTTTCCGATCAATTTGACTATCTCTCTGCAGACGCAGAGGATAAATATGTGATTGCCCAGGCAAATGCTCCTTTGACCGATGCGAAGGAGTTTACGCGGGAGCGTGTCTCCTGCCGCTACCATTCGGGCTTTATCTTCTCCACGCCAGACGCAGTGGATTATATGGATGTGGCTCCTCATCAGGTTGTTGGCATTAGCGCCGCGCTTATTCCCTTCCTTGAGCATGATGACGCCAACCGCGCATTGATGGGCTCCAACATGCAGGCACAGGCAGTTCCGCTGGTTCGCCCGGAAATTCCCCTGGTCTCTACAGGTATGGAGTACCACGCTGCGCTTGACTCGGGTCAGGTGGTGGTGGCAGATGCTGACGGTGAGATAACTTCAGTTACCGGCAATTCAATTACCGTCAAAGAAAGAGGCGGAGTTCATACATATCAACTGCGAAAATATCAGAGATCCAATCAGAGCACCTGCATTGATCAGCGCCCCGCGGTTGTAAAAGGTCAGAGGATTAAGAAAGGCGATATTATCGCCGACTCTTCATCCACTGAAAGCGGCCAATTGGCTCTTGGTCAAAATGTGGTTGTAGCCTTCCTTTCGTGGGAAGGTGGAAACTTCGAAGATGCCATTTTGATTTCCGAGCGACTTGTTCAGGAAGATCGCTTTACCTCTGTTCATATAGAAAAATATGAAGTTGAGGCGCGTGATACGAAGTTAGGCCCTGAAGAAATCACGCGTGATATTCCGAACGTCGGCGAAGATGCAATTAAGGACCTCGATGAGAATGGTATTATCCGCATCGGCGCTGAAGTGGGTCCGAACGATATTCTGGTTGGCAAGATCACACCAAAGGGCGAAAAGGAACTCACACCTGAAGAACGTCTTTTGCGAGCGATTTTCGGTGAGAAATCCCGTGATGTAAAAGACACATCTCTGCGAATGCCCCATGGTGAACGCGGCAAAGTTGTGGATGTTAAAGTCTTTACTCGTGAAGAAAACTCAGACCTTTCAGCCGGTGTGGATATGATGGTACGTGTCTCGGTTGCCCAGCGCCGCAAGTTGACGGCAGGTGATAAGATGGCGGGTCGTCATGGAAACAAGGGTGTTGTCTCTAAGGTCGTCCCTGTCGAGGATATGCCTTTTCTCGAAGACGGCACACCAGTTGACATTATCTTGAACCCACTTGGCGTACCTGGTCGTATGAATATCGGTCAGGTTCTGGAGGTTCATCTTGGATGGGCGGCCAAGCGACTCGGTTATCGCGCTGTGACCCCGGTATTTGACGGCGCATCAGAAGAGGAGATTGAGGCTGAACTCGCTCGTGCCTGGATTTTGGATCAGGCTTGGAAGGAAACAGCCGCAACTTCCTGGGAATGGATCAAACAACAGGAATATGATCCCGAATCCATTCAGGATGACGATGAAGTGCGGCGGCTCTATCTCGAAGAATGGCTGGGTGAACGGGAATATGATCCCTATGATCTCAACGATGTGGATTACGCGCGTCATGCAACTGCGGCTGAATGGCTTCGCGATCGGGGTTATGATCCTGATACCATTTTCCATCCTCAAGATGTGGATCCCCGCGCTCGTGAAGAATACAATACAGCAGCCGTAAGCGCCTGTCTGCGCCTGTGGATCGAAAGCGAAGGTCATGGGGGTAGGATCGCGGAAGCAAGAGTATCTGAGGTTGCGCAGGAAATAACCGACGCTACCGGCCATCCAATACCAATTTTGGGCAAGCAGACACTTCGGGATGGCAAGTCCGGGATTCCGTATGATCAACCGGTAACTGTGGGCGTCATGACAATCTTGAAGTTGCATCATCTTGTTGAGGACAAAGTTCATGCGCGCTCAACAGGTCCTTATAGCCTGGTAACACAACAACCCCTCGGTGGTAAGGCGCAATTCGGTGGCCAGAGATTTGGTGAAATGGAAGTATGGGCATTGGAAGCCTATGGCGCAGCTTACACATTACAAGAAATGCTTACTGTTAAGTCTGATGATGTACAGGGGCGCGTTAACACTTATGAGGCGATCGTAAAAGGCGAAGCTATTGAAGAACCAAGCATTCCAGCATCATTCCGTGTTTTGGTGAAGGAGTTGCAATCCCTTGGTCTTGCTGTGGAGGCCATCAACGAAGGCGGCGATGTCGTCAGGTTTGGCAAAGATGAGGAAAAGCAACATCCACCCAAACTTAATACCGGGTTGCTGGGCATTGGTGATAATCTAATGACCAAGCAGTAATCTTGACGGTAGGTAAAGTGAGTGATAAAATCTCATTTCGTTGCCAATAGAAAAGGCGGCAGTAAATCCCGCTAAAAGGCATGGCACTAAAAATGAGGCCATCAGTGTAATTTGATGGCCTCATTTCTTGCGAAAAATCATAGTGAAGAAAGTAGAAATCGGAGGCTAAACGTGCCGACAATCAATCAAATGGTCCGTAAGGGACGTAAGAATAAGAAAATTAAAAGCAAAGCTCCTGCGTTGCAATATACTTTGAATTCGTACAAGCAGCGTCGCGTACGCCAGGATAAGGGTGCGCCACAAAAACGTGGTGTTTGTACCGTCGTCCGCACGATGACTCCGAAAAAGCCGAATTCTGCTTTGCGAAAGATTGCACGCGTCCGTTTGTCAAATGGCATCGAAGTGACGGCCTATATCCCAGGTGAAGGCCATCAATTGCAGGAGCACTCAGTTGTATTGGTGCGTGGCGGCCGCGTGAAGGATTTGCCAGGTGTACGCTATCATATCGTTCGTGGCTCCTTGGATACGACTGGTGTTGCAAATCGCAAACAAGGCCGCTCAAAATATGGCGCGAAGCGTCCCAAATAATCTAATGGAGTTATAAAAAATGCGTAGAGCGAAGCCTGAACAAAGGGAAATCCTACCCGACATTCGTTATAACAGCGTACGTGTACAAACCATGGTGCAGCACGTACTCAAACGCGGCAAGAAAAGCGTTGCCACCGGTT
>Ga0247727_10017509_pt1 | contig 11402 bp, 11 predicted proteins | sample WisWelCaveWW1625_FD_202498 | JGI IMG/M metagenome (GOLD analysis project Ga0247727, IMG submission 202498) | Biofilm microbial communities from Wishing Well Cave, Virginia, United States - WW16-25 | ecosystem: Environmental > Aquatic > Deep subsurface > Groundwater > Cave microbial mat | place... | reverse complement strand
GTGCTCGCCGACGTGTTCCCGGCTCGCCAGGCCGAACTGCAAGCAGCGCTCTCCGCGTCCTTGGCCGACGTTCCCCGTGGGGCCGCACGATACAAGGGTGAGGCCTGGGGGCGGTTCGTGGGGCGCAAGATCGTCGCCCTGCGCGCGGACGACGGCGCGAACGGCTTCGTGGCCTACCAGCCGAGCGGCGAGCTGGGCCGCTGGCGCCCGACGCCGCCGGCGTTCGCGCCGGCGCTCCTGCCGCAGTGGCCGTACGTGCGGCCGTTCGCCATGACCTCGGGCGATCAGTTCCGGGCGCCGGCGCCGTCGGCGCTCACGAGTCCCGAGTTCGTCGCTGCGTTCGCCGAGGTCCACGATTTCGGCGCCGCGGCGAGCGCGACGCGCACGCCGGACCAGACCCAGATCGCGTACTTCTGGGAGGATGGGGCCGGGACCGTAACGCCACCGGGCCACTGGCAGGTTATCGCGCAGGGTCTCGCCGAGCGCTTCGGGAACGACGCGCTCGAGAATGCACGCCTGTTCGCGCTCCTGTCGATCGTCCAGGCCGACGCGGCGATCGCTTCGTGGGACGCAAAGTACGCCTACGACCACGTGCGCCCGTACAGCGCGATCGTCGAGGACGCCGATCACGACGAGAACGCGGAGACCGTGGCCGATCCCGCCTGGACGAGCCTGATCCCCACGCCGCCGTTTCCCGCGTACACGTCGGGGCACAGCACGTTCAGCGGGGGCTCGTCGCGGCTGCTCGCGCTGCTCTTCGGCACGGACGAGATCGCGTTCTCCGGGGCGTCTCCCGACCCGCAGCGCTGGCCGGCGATTCTGCCGGGCGTCGTGCGCTCGTGGGACAGCCTGTCCGCGGCCGCCGAGGAGGCGGGACAGAGCCGCATCTACGGTGGGATTCACTGGCAGTACGACAACCAGGCCGGACTCGCCGCGGGACGCGCGATCGCCGACTGGGCGTTCGAGCACTTCCTCGCGCCGTCGCCCGCAGCGCGGTCGCGCGGCTCCTGGCGCCGAGACCCGTTTCGGGAGGCCGACCACGGAGGCCGCTGAGCGGGCTCGGGCGCCGCGCGGAGGGTTATGATGGCGGCTCGCGCGCCCGGCTTGCGGCCGGTCCGCGAGCCCGGCCCATGACGCCCACCACGCGCACCTGGCACCGCCCTCGGCTCGGGTGGTGGACGGCGGCCCTCGCCGTTCTCGTGCTCGCCGTCAATGCGGCGAGCATCTGGGAGATCGCCGTCGCGCTGCGCGCCGTGCGCGAGCATGCTCGCCAGACGCTCGACCTCGAGACCGCGGCCCTGGCGCGGGGCGTCGTCGGCGCGCTCGCATCCACGCGGACCGACCTCGCGTTCCTCGCCGGCATGCTGCCGAGCGAGACGGAGAGCGCGGGCGGCGAACGGATCGGCGCGGCGCTGCTGTTGTTCCTGCGCGGTCACGAGCACGTGGCTCACCTGCGCCTCCGCGCCGAGGCCGGTCCGCTCGTCGAGGCCGGCCGGCCGCGCGGGGTCCCGGGCTATTGGGTCCACGGAAGCCGGACGATCGACGCGAGCGAGACCCCCGCGTGCTCGATTCGCGGCGAGTTGCCGCTCGAGGGTCCTGGCGCCGCGACGCGGCTCGAGACCTGCGTCGGCGCGAGCGCATTGCTGACACGCCTGCGCGGCGGCGGCTCGGCCGTCGAGCTGGCCTGCACGCTCCGCGACGCCGCGGGACGGCTTCTCGCCGGGGACGCGGGCTGGCCGACCGCGAGCACGTCGACCGTCGAGCTGGCCGACGTCTCGGGCTGGGACGCGCCGGCGCCGTGGCGGCTCGGCTGCGTCTTCGCCCGTCCGCCGGTCGGTGCGGCATTCGAGCCGCTCGTCGCACGCCAGCGCACCACGGTGCTGCTCAACGTCGCGGTGATGGGCCTCGCCGGGTTGCTCGGCTGGCTCGCGTACGAGCAGGCGCGGCGACGGCAGGGGCTCGAGAACCGCGCGCGCGAGGAAGCGCGCGTGCGCGAGATCGAGCGCCAGCTGTTCCACGCCGAGCGGCTGAGCACCGTCGGGCGCCTGGCCGCCGGCCTGGCCCACGAGATCAACAATCCCCTCGAAGGCATGGCCAACTACCTGCGCCTGGCGCGCGAAGCCCTGGCCCGCGGCGAGCCCGCGCCGGCCGAGCGACAGCTCGCTCAGGTCGACCACGGCCTCTCGCGAGTCGCAGCGATCGCGCGGCGGGTCCTCGATCACTCCGGGGGCGGGGTTCTCCCCGAGAGCGAGGTCGATCTCCGCGACGTGATCGCTCGCGCGGTCGAGTTCGTGCGCGTGCGCGAGGAGTTCGGCCCGATCCGCTTCGAGCTCGATCTCGGCTCGACCCCGGCCCGCGTGCGGGGCAGCTCGGTCACGCTGGGCCAGGTGTTCCTGAACCTGGCGCTCAACGCCTGCGAGGCGCAGCCCGGCGGTGGCGAGCTGCTCGTTCGCTGCCGGCGCGAGGGAGCTTCGGTCGTCGCCGAGGCGATCGATCGTGGCCCCGGGGTGCCCTTCGCGGCGCGCGGTCGTATCTTCGAGCCGTTCGAATCGACCAAGCAATCGCTGGGTCTGGGACTGTCGACGTGTCGATCGATCGTCGCCGAGCACGGCGGCACGATCGAGGTCGACGAGCGCGACGGCGGCGGCGCGATCTTCCGCGTACGGCTCCCATGGGTCGGGGAGGTGGAGCGTGTCGGGACGTGAGGTCGTTCGCGGGCGCGTTCTCGTGGTCGAGGACGAACCGTACGTTCGCGCATCGCTGGGCGAGCTGCTCGGCTCGCGCGGCTACGACGTGCGCCTCGAGGACTCCGCGGAGTCCGCGCTGCGCTGGATCGCCCGTGCGCCGGTCGACGTCGTGCTCAGCGATCTGCGGCTCGCCGGCGCGGACGGGCTCGATCTCGTGCGGCGAGTCCGGGCGATCGACGCCGAGCTGCCGGTCGTGATCCTCACCGGCCACGGCACGATCTCCTCGGCCGTCGCCTGCATTCGCGCCGGCGCGACCGACTACCTGCTCAAGCCCGCCGACCCCGACGTGCTGGAGGTGTGTCTCGACCGGGCGCTTCAGACGCGCGCGCTAAGGCGCGAGGTCGCCCACCTGCGCGATGCGGGCGATCCGGCCGAGGGTGGCGCGCCGATCGGGACGAGCGCGGTGTGGCGCGGCGTCGTGCAGCGCGTCCAGGCCGCGGCGGCGAGCGACGCGACCGTGCTGTTCACCGGGGAGTCGGGCACGGGCAAGGAAGTGCTGGCCCGCCTGCTCCACCGCAGGAGCCCGCGCTCCGCCCGGGCGTTCGTCGGCGTGAACTGCTCGGCGGTCCCGCTCGACATGTGGGAGAGCGAGTTCTTCGGCCACCGCCGGGGCGCCTTCACCGGAGCGACGGCGGACCGCGACGGCCGATTCCTGCTTGCGCATCAGGGAACCCTGCTGATGGACGAGGTCGGCACGATGCCGCTCGCCGCGCAGGCGAAGATCCTGCGCGCGATCGAGAGCGGGGAGTTCGATCGCCTCGGCGACGAGCGGCCCACCCGCGTCGACGTGCGGATCGTCGCGGCCACGAACAGCGACCTCGAGGCCGAGATCGCGGCGTCACGCTTCCGTCAGGACCTGTACTTCCGGCTCAACGTGCTGCGCATCGCCGTGCCCCCGTTGCGCGAGCGCCGCGAGGACATCCCGGCGCTGGCCGAGCACTTCGTGCGACGGATCGCGGCGCGCCTCGGGCGACAGGCCCCGCAGATCGCGCCGACGGTGCTGGCCGACCTGCAGTCCTACTCGTGGCCCGGGAACGTCCGCGAGCTACGCAACGTGCTCGAGCGGGCGCTGATCCTCAGTCCGGAGGACATGCTGTCGTCGCTCGACCTGCCGCCGGTCGAAGGGCCGGTGCGGAGCACGCCGGGGCCGGCTGACGAGTCGGACCTGAGCCTGCGGTCCCGGTTGTCGGCCGTCGAGCGCGAGATCCTGCTCGAGGCCCTGAGGCGCTCGAACGGCGTGCGCAAGGAGGCGGCGCGTCTGCTCGGGATCGACCCGCGCAACCTGCCGTACTACCTGCGCAAGCACGGCATCGACGCGTCGGTCACCGAGGGCTGAGTCGGCCCCCCGTCACGAGCAGGGCGTTCCGACCGTCCGCGCGTCGCCGAAACTGCTGGCGCCGAGCCCCAGCTCCACGTCCGTGCTCGTGTAGCTCACCAGATAGTGGAACCCGATCTGCACGAGCACCGGGACGTCCGTGTCGACGAACGTCGTGTCCGTGAGATCGGCGTCGCGCGCGTTCTGGCACGTGCCGTAGCCGCCGTCCGGCAGCTGGTCGAGATCGAGATCGATCATGCCCGCGAGATCTCCACGGTAGACGTTGTACCGGTCCGCGTCCGTCAGCGCGTCCCAGGTCAGGGTCGTCTTGTCCGAGAAGCGGCAGGTCGTCTCGATGTCACCGCCCGAGCAATCGACGTCGAGCTGGTCCGTCGGGAACACGTCCGTAACGTTGCCGACGCGATCCGTCAGCTGTACGTCCCCCGTCCCACAGCCCGCCGCCGTCAAGCCTCGAACCGGACCGGGCTCGTCAGAAGCGGAAGCTCAGGCCGGCGATGTAGCCCGACGAGTCGACCTCGCCGTCCATCTGCGTGGGCTCGCCGGGCAGCGGCACGTACCCGCTGCGCGTGTACTCGATCGCCTGGGTCCGGTAGCCCGCCCGCAGCGACACGAACGGGACGATCGTCCAGGACACGCCGGCGTCGAGCTCGTAGCCGCTCATGTCCCGGAACTCGCCAAGCGTCGGGTCGATCGAGCTCGTGTCGTCGAGCGTCGGCAGGTACGAGCCGAGACCGTAGAAGTACACCGGGCCGAGCAGTCCCACGCGCCCCTCGAGGATCGCGCGCGGCCCCTGCGTGTCGCCGTCGAGGCCGATCGTGCCGAGGTCCATCTGCTGCCAGCCCGCGCCGATCGCCAGATAGTTGTTGTCCGACGGCGAGAACGCGCGCCAGAGCACGTCGAGGTTGAGGTAGTCCGACGAATCGACACCGATGCCGTCGAGATCGGAGCTGTACGCCGCGGCGTGGAAGCCGAAGCGCTGGAATAGCCACAGCTCGACGCGATAGCCCGGAGCGTCGCCCTCGGCCGACGCGCCGAGGCCCCCCTCGGTCACCGTGAAGTCGTTGGCCCACCACACCGCTCCGAACTCTCCGTCGACGGGGCCGACGGCGAGCGCGGGCGTGGCGGCGGCAAACAAAGAAAGCAGGATGATTCCACCCAGCAACGAGGTGGTGCGCATCTTCGGCACTCCTTCCCCCTGACGGGACAAGATAGGCCCGGCGGCCGGCGCCGCCAGGCCCCCTTGTCGACCCGTCTTCCGCGGCGCAGGATGGGGTCGCATGAGGTACTTCGCGCTGCCGATCGTTCTCGCCGTCGCGACGATGCTGCCGCCGACCGGCGCCGCGGAGCGGCTCCTCGTGCTCGATCCGCCACGAACCCGCGTCGGCTTCCTGCTCGACGCGACGGCCCACGATGTCGAGGGCGAGTTCGCTCTGCGCTCAGGCGAAATCCGCTTCGATCCGGAGACGGGAGCGGCGTCGGGAGAGATTCAGGTTGACTTGACCTCGGCCCGGACCGGCAACAAGAAGCGCGACAAGACGATGCACGAGCGGGTGCTCGAGACCGCGCGCTTTCCGCGCGCCGTGTTCCGCCCGCGACGGCTCGACGGCGCGCTCGCGCCCGAGGGGACCTCGGAGATCGTGCTCGAGGGCGTGCTCGCGTTCCACGGCGCCGAGCACGAGTGGAAGCTACCGGCTCGGGTCACGCGGACCGGGTCCCGCACCGTCGTGGATGCCCGCTTCACCATCCCGTTCGTCGAGTGGGGGCTCCACGATCCGAGCTTCCTCTTCCTGCGGGTGTCCAAGACCGTGGCGGTCCACGTCACGGCCGAGGGCGAGTTCAGGTGAAAGCGCCGAACCCGGTGATCGCCTCGCCCAGGATCAGGCCGTGGATGTCGTGGGTCCCCTCGTAGGTGTAGACCGACTCCAGGTTCGCCATGTGCCGCATCGAGTGATACTCGACCAGGATGCCGCTCGCGCCGAGGAGCCGGCGCGCCTCGCGCGCGACGTCGCAGGCCATGTCGACGTTGTTGCGCTTGGCCAGCGAGATCTGGGTGTGCGTGACCGCGCCGCGCTCCTTCAGTCGACCGAGCTGGAGGCACAGCAGCTGCGCCTTGGTGATCTCGGTCAGCATTTCGACCAGGCGCAGTTGCTGGAGCTGGAACGAGGCCAGCGGCCGCTCGAACTGGGTCCGGCTCTTGGCGTAGGACAGCGCCTCGACGTAGCAGGCCATCGCGGCGCCGACCGCGCCCCAGGCGATGCCGTAGCGCGCCTGGTTCAGGCACATCAACGGGCTCTTGAGGCCCGACGAGCCGGGCAGCAGGTTCTCCTCGGGCACGCGCACGTCGGCGAGAGAGATCTCGCTCGTGTCCGAGGCCAAGAGTGACAGCTTGCCTTTCTGGTCCGTGGCCGTGAAGCCTGGGCGGTCGGTCTCGACCAGGAAGCCGCGTACCGAGCGGGGATCGTCGAGCGCGCCGGTCTTGGCCCAGACGATCGCTACGTCGGCCAAGGACCCGTTCGTGATCCACATCTTGCTGCCGTTGAGCACCCAGCCGTTGCTGTCGCGCACCGCCCGCGTGGTCATGCCGCCCGCGTCCGATCCGTGGTCGGGCTCGGTCAGGCCGAAGCAGCCGATCGCCTCGCCCCGCGCGAGCCGGGGCAGCCAGCGTTCCTGCTGCGCGCCGCTGCCGAAGGCCAGGATCGGGTACATGACGAGCGAGCTCTGCACGCTGGCGAAGGAGCGAATGCCCGAGTCCCCGCGCTCGAGCTCCTGCATCAGCAGGCCGTAGGCGACCTCGTTCAGCTCCGCGCAGCCGTAGCGCGCGGGCAGGTTGGCCCCGAACACGCCCAGCTCGGCCAGCTCGGGCACGAGCTCCCGGGGGAACCGCCGCTCGACGTAGCACGCCCCGATCGCGGGCAGCAGGCGATCGTCGACCCACGCCCGGATCGTGTCGCGGACCGACCGCTCGTCGTCCGAGAGCAGGGAATCGATGTCGTAGAAGTCCACGCCGGGGAACTGGTTCACTCTCGCGTCTCCTGGAGCCGGGCGGCCGTCCGACCGGCGAGCGTCTCGAGCGTCACCGCAGCGTAGGCGCAGCGGACCGTGTCGTCCACCTCGTCGAACAGCCGGCGCAAGCGGCCGGCGCCGTCCCCGGCGCAGGCCGCCCCGGACCCGTCGTCCGCGTCGCGGTGCCCGGGCGAGCACGGCTCGAACGCCTCAATCACGTCGAGAACGGTGAGCTGGGACGGCCGGCGCGCGAGCTGGTAGCCCCCCTTGACACCGCGGCTGCTCACGGCGACGCCGGCGCGCGCCAGGCGCTGGAACACCTTGGCCAGCGCGGCTTCGTGGATCGAGTAACGCTCGGCGACGCGCGTCACCGTCACGGGAGCCGCCGCGCCCTCCCGCGCCATCTCGAGCGCGGCGTAGAGCGCGTAGCGCGTGCTTTTCCGGAGCGGCATGCGGCTCGTTCAGCGCTCGGTCCGAGCCTGCGCCGAGAGATCGAGATCGAGGCACAGCCGGCCCGCGGGCCGGAACCCCTGGCGGTGGAAGAACGCCAGCAGGTCCGTGTCGCTAAAGCGCACCTCGGTCTCGAGCCGCATCCCGCCGAGCGCCTGCAGATTTCGCCGGAGCTGGCTCAGCAGCGCCGTCCCGACCCCCTGGCGGCGGAAATCGGGATGGACGTCGAGCGTGTCGAGCACGGCGGCGGGCTCGAGCGAGCCGAACTCGCCGTAGTACACCCGGGCCAGCAGGAACCCGCAGAAGCAGCCGTCGAGCTCGGCGGCCAGCGAGACCTTGATCCCGGTCTCGGCCAGATTCTGCTGCAGCTTGACCTTGAAGTACTCGGTCCGGCGTCGGCCCGTGTTCTTCGCGTCGAGCGCGATCACGGGCTCGAGGTCCGCGGGTCTCAGACCGCGCACGATCACCCGCTCCGCCCGCTCGTCGATCGTCTCCATGGCTTCCTTCCCTCGCTCAGGCCATCAGTTGCCCACCGTCGACGCGCAGCAGCTGGCCCGTGACGTGGCCGCTCATCGGCGCGGCCAGGAACAGCACCGCGTTGGCGACGTCGTCCGGCGCTCCGCTCGTTCCGAGCGCCGACTCCTCGACCGCGCGGGCTCTGTGCTCGGCGGCGAGGCCGGCGGTCATCGCCGTGTCGATCAGGCCGGGCGCCACGACGTTGACCCGGATGCCGAAGCGACCCGCCTCGCGGGCCGCGCTGCGTGCCAGGCCGATCAGCCCGGCCTTGCTCGCCGCGTAGCTGGTCTGGCCGAACTTGCCGCGCTCGGCGTTGATCGACGACACGAGCACGATCGACCCGTGGGCCGCGGCGCGCATCCAAGGCACGGCCCGCTTCAGCAGATGGAACGCCGAGCTGAGGTTGGTCTCGAGCACCTCGGACCAGGCCGCGTCGTCCATCTTCCACAGCACCGCATCTCGCGTGATCCCCGCGCAGTGCACGAGCACGTCGAGTCGGTCGGAGCGCCGCCTGAGCTCCTCGAACAACCGGTCGACGTCCGTGGCGCGGCCGAGGTCGGCCGAGAGCGACTCCACGCCCGCGGCGCCGGGTCGACCCGGTAGGTCCACTCCGAAGACCCGCGCGCCGGCCGCGGCCAGGCGACGCACCACGGCGCCGCCGATCCCGCCCGCCGAGCCGGTCACGAGCGCGACACGTCCGTCGAGCGCGAGCAGGCGGGCGATCTCGGCCGCGCTCACGCCGCCCCCGCCGCGAGCGAGACCCCGCGCTCGCGCAGCTTGCGCGTGCGGAACGCGCCCCACAGCGCCGCTCCCAGGGCGCCCGCCAGCGCCGAGTCCGCGTGCGCGCGGATCTCCACGGCGACCGCGCCCTTGTGCTGCTCGTCCGCCGCCTCGCGCAGCGCCTGGAGCAGCCCGACGTCCGCGGCCAGTCCGCCCGTCGCGAGCACGACGCCGCGCGCCCCCGCGGCGGCGAGCAGGCGCAGGTAGCGTCCGGCCATCGACTGGTGGATCCCCTTGATGATGTTCGCCGTCGAGATCCCGCGTGAGACCATGTTGATCACGTCCGTCTCCGCCAGCACGGCGCAGATCGACGAGCAGGCCTCGGGCGCGTCGGCCTCGAGCGACAGCGGACCGATCTCGGCGATCGTGATCCCCAGGTAGCGGCAGATGTTCTCCAGGAACTGCCCCGAGCCCGAGGCGCACTGGCTGGTCATGCGATAACCCAGCACCTTGGCCCGCTCGTCGATCAGCACCGCCCGCGCGTGCAGCGCGCCGATGTCGAGCACGGCCGTCGCCTGGGGGTCGAGGAACAGGCCGCCGCGGGCGTGCGTCGTCATGCCGTAGAAGTGACCCGTGCGGAACTCGAGGGTCTCGCCCTCGCCCGTGGTGGCCACGTACGCCAGATCCTCACGAAGGAGCCCGGCCGCGTCGAGGCACTCCGCGAACAGCGCCTGCGCTACGCTGCGCGGATCGCGACGGCGGATCCGTTCGCGGCGCGCGACCAGGACGCGCGGCGCTCCGCCGGCCGGCTCCTCGACGAGCGCCAGCTTGATCGCCGACGAGCCGACGTCGATCCCGGCCACGACGAGTCCGTCCGAGCCGCCGGCGTTCATGCCGCCCGCCCGCCGAGCGCCTCGCGCCGCGCGAACAGCGCCGCGCCGAGTGCGCCCGTGTAGATCGAGTCGGGGGAGATGTTCATCTTCACCCCGCCGTAGTGTTCGGCGACGAGTCGCCCGAGCGCTCCAACGGCCGCGGGGTTCTTCGCCACCCCGCCCGTGAACGTGAACTCGCTCGACACGCCGCCCGATCGGGCCAGGAGCGACATCGCGCGCAGGATGATCGCGCGGTGCAGGCCGGCCAGGATGTCGTCGCGCCGCTCGCCCAAGGACAACCGCTCGCGCAGCTCGGCGCCGGCGAACACGGTACAGGTCGAGTTGATGCGCGCGGGCTTGGCCGAGCGGCAGGCCATCGGTCCCAGCTCGTGGACGCCGACGTTCATCTCGTCGGCGATGTATCCCAGGTAGCGGCCGCAGCCGGCCGCGCAGCGATCGTTCATCTGGAACGAGGTGACGATGCCCCGCTCGTCGACCTGGATCGCCTTGGTGTCCTGGCCGCCGATGTCGAGCACGGTGCGCGTGGCGGGGAACATCGCGTGAGCGCCCAGACCGTGGCACAGGATCTCCGAGCGGATCTGCTCCTTCGGGAACGGCAGCGTGCGCCGGCCGTACCCGGTGCCGACCCCTTGGACCTTGTCGAGGGCGATCGCCGCCACGCGGGCGACGGCGCGGCTCAGCGCGATGTCCAGCGCATCCATCGCCGCGAGCGCGGCGCGGGCGTGGCGCTCGAAGTCGCCCTCCGCGAACGGCAGGTTCTCGACCTCCAGGATCGCCTTGTCGAACCAGCCGGCCAGACGATCGAAGCTCAGCCCGGCCGAGCGCGCGGTCGAGTCGGCCAACTCGAGATAACGGCTGCCGGCGAGGTCGCGGAAGAAGTCGCTCTTGAGCCGCGCCCCGTCGCGGTACAGCTCGCCCGTCTCGGCCCGCATCTGCTCGAGGATCTCGTCGACGGCGGCGGTCAGCGCGGGTGCGCAGCGCTCGCGATCGAGCAACCGGTGCACGATCCGCGCGAACACTTCGAGCTGCGCCCGGTACTGCTGCTCGCGGAAGCCGCGCGCCAGCCGTTCGAGCAACTCGGCGTGCCGTGCTGGGCGCACGCCCTCCTCGGCCAAGGCGGCGGCGACGAGCCCGAAGCGCGCGTCGATCCGTGCCTCGCCCAGGGCGACGTCTGAGGCCACGCTGTAGTTGCTGCGGCTGTTCGTGATCCCGCGGCCGAGCACCTCGCCGCTCTCGCCGAGCAGGACGGCCTTGGTCGTCGTCGAGCCGAGGTCGATGCCCACAAAGGAGTTCACGCGCTCGCCCCCGCACGCTTCTGCGCGATCATCTGAAAGTAGGACTCGAGCCGGTTCTTGATGTTCGCCGCCGAGAAGTAGCGCGGATCGACCAGGTCGCTCTCGATGAACCCGCCGGGCTTGCCCGTGCGCCGCTCGACCTCGCGCAGGATCATCAGCTGGCCGGCGCTGAACGAGTTGCAGCTCTTGATCGAGTGTACGAGCAGGCCGTCCGCGTCGTACTCCCGCACGTACCGCGCGAGCATCTCGACCCGACTCGGCAGGTTCAGGTTCGTGTAGCAACCCATGCAGTACTCGGCCAGCGTCTCGAGCGGCCGGGACGGGTCGTGGCGGAAGCCGTTGTCGTAGACCCCGCCGACCTTGGTGTAGGTCGAGGCCACCACCACCGCGCCCTCGTCGGCGAACATCTTCCAGAACTCGCGGAAGTGGGTCCAGTTCGGCG
>Ga0247727_10017508_pt1 | contig 11405 bp, 12 predicted proteins | sample WisWelCaveWW1625_FD_202498 | JGI IMG/M metagenome (GOLD analysis project Ga0247727, IMG submission 202498) | Biofilm microbial communities from Wishing Well Cave, Virginia, United States - WW16-25 | ecosystem: Environmental > Aquatic > Deep subsurface > Groundwater > Cave microbial mat | place... | reverse complement strand
TCAATGCGCTTGGGAACACCTGCCCCGATGGAACGTGTCATTCGACGACGCCCCGGAGAACTCACACCTTGAGCGAACGAAAAGGCATGCGAAGCGGGCCCCGGTTTTCTCCCCTCCAGGGCATGACTCCACCGGCTCACTGGTCGATGGAAGCGGGCAAGCACTGGTTCGCCGCCGTGATCGCGGCATTCCTGGTGGGACACCTTCTGCTGGCCGCCTGGATACCGCCGATGGAGGACGAGCTCTACTATTGGACGTGGGCGAAGGATCTCCAGTGGAGCTACTTCGATCACCCTCCGCTGACCGCTTATCTCATCCGCGTCTCGACGGCAGTCCTGGGAGACTCGATTTTCGCGATCCGGCTGCCCGCGTGTCTTCTCTCCACAGGCGTGGTCGTGCTTCTCGCCGGGCTCGCGACGGGCCGGCTGCTTCTGCTGCTGCTCCTCGCCACTCCGATCTTCCTGCTCGGCTCGATCCTGATGACCCCGGACGTGCCCCTGCTCTTTTGCTGGACGCTCTACCTCGTCTGGCTGGCCGGGATCTGCCGATCGTTCGCCAGCTGGAACGACGACCCAATCAGCCGTGTCTATTGCGGCTCTCCGGTCTCGGCCACCCGATGGGCCGCGGGCGGAGCGATCCTGGGACTGGGGATTTTGAGCAAGTACACGATGCTGCTCGCCGTGCCCTGCACCCTGCTCGCGCTTCTGGCGCTGGCGCGGTGGCGCGCGTGGGCGGGGGGGTTCGCGCTGGGACTCGCCGTCGCCACGCTGGTCGCCGCCCCCGTCGTGATCTTCAACTGGCAGCATGACTTCGCACCCCTGGCGTTTCAGTGGCGCCACGCGGGGTTCAAGGACCCGCACCCCCCGCAGTTCTTCCAGTTCCTGGGCGGACAGCTCGCGCTCGTCGGGGGCCTTCCCTTCCTCATGGTGCCTTGGGTGATCCTGCGTTGGAGAGATCTCGCGCGCGATCCCGTCCTGCTGGCGTCGCTATGGCTATTCGTTCCCGTCTTTGCGTTCTTCATGGGCAAGGCAATCCGTTCGCCCCTGGAAGGCAACTGGCCGATGGTGGCTTACGTCGGATTCTGGCCGCTGGCCACGCGCCTGTTCGAGAAGAACTCCCTCGTCGCGCTCGGGCGGGCCATCGTCTTCGCCGGATTTTCGGTCCCTCTGGCCACGTCGACCCTGATTGCCATTCACCTGGTTCGACCCTTCGAAGCCGTGCCGCCACACCTCGATCGGATCGGCTGGCTGCACGCGCAGTGGGCCCTTTCGGAGACCGTGGCCGCCGACTCCCGGGGCGTCTCTCCCGCCGTTCCGGTGCTGGCCCCCAGCTACCAGTGGGTTTCCTACCTTCGCTTTCGCGGGATTTCGGCGGACCAGATCCCGGGCGTGGGCAGGCGTAGCCATTTTTCGGAGTCAGCGGGCGATCCCTGCCGCCACCAGGAGGTACTGGTCTTCGAGGATGCGGGTCCCCGCGCCCCGACCCTGGACTGCTTTTCGTCTTCGCGAACGGTGGTGACCTACCCCCTCACCGTGCGCGGCCAGCAGGTCGGGCTCTTTCAGCTCACGCGCTACGCGCGGCCGGGGGATCGCGCCACGTCACTTCGTCCGTCGCCCGGCACTTCGCTGGCGAGGGCAGAGTAGCCATGCGGCGACGCTGGCGCGTCGGTTTTCTCGCCGCACTGCTGGCGTTCGCCGAGATCTACTCCCTGCTTCCGTCCTCGCTCAGGCCCGCCGCCCAGGCCCCTGCGCCCAGGCGCCTCGGCGCCTTCCACGTACCCGGGTGGCTTGGGGACACTCCCATTCGGCGCAGTGAGATCGCCCGCGCCGCGTCCGCAAGCGGGCTCGAGTTCGTGATCGTGACCCACCCACCCAACCGACCGCTTCCCTGGTCCGAAGGGCCCGAAGGCGACGTGGATGTTTTGGTCGAGATCGAGGAAAAGGGACCGGCGGGCGACCTGGTCCGCCTGCGAACGGCATCAAACGGATCCACGGAGGCCCATACCGATCACTCGTCCGGCGGCCAGGGTCTCACCGTGATCGCCCATCCCAGCCACCCGACGCGCCCCTGGGCCCAGCTCGAACGCCACGCCGACGGAATCGAGATCGGCAATCTCGGGGCCCGCTGGGCCGACCTGGTCACTAACGAATGGTGGGACTCGGCCGTGATCCTGGGGTGTCTCCCCGTGAATGCTTTCCTGGCCTCGCTGCGTTTCGTGCGGTGGCATCCGAAGGATCTGGCGGCGTGGGATGGAATGAACTCCGTCTCCGGGGGACACTTCGGAATTCTGGGCCACGACGAGCCCCCTCCACTCGGTATCCCGGAACGCATCACGGGGCGGCGCTGGCCGGGATACCCGGAAACATTCCGGCTCGCCGCAAATGCCATACTTGCCGACGAAGCGTGGGCGGAGGATTTCTCTCGCCGGAGGGAACAGCTCTACCACCTCATCCGGCGAGGGCGGCTCGCCGTGGTCGTCACGACGCTCTTTCCCTTTCAGGGAAACGACTGGCGGATGGAATGCCCCAAGAGCATCCACGTTCCCGGGGATCTGGTGACCGACTCGCGGGACTGCCGTTTCGTCGTTGACACGCCGCACGGCCTGCCTTTCGCGCGCCACCTCCGCCTGCTGCGAAACGGAGAGCTGGAGGCCGAGCGCTCGACTCATTCCGCGCGGGCGGAAATTCCCTTCCCCGGCAAGCCCGGGGCCTACCGCCTGGAGGTGCTGGCGGCGGCGCACACGGCCTCCGGCATGCTTCTGCGACACCCTGTTCCATACGTGTTTTACAACCCGATCTACGTCCGGTAGCGATCTTCATTGAGCACTGCATGGGATTGATCCGATAAGTAAGGAGCCACCATGTCTCAGAAAGTCTTATGGGCCCCCTGGAGGATGGAGTTCATCGCGGGCGCCGCAAAGCATCCACCCGGCTCGTGCGTCTTCTGCGAGCTGCCCCGGCTGACCAACGACCGCGATAACCTCATACTGGCCCGCGGCCGATCGGCGTTCGTGATCCTGAACCGCTACCCGTACAACAACGGGCACCTGATGATCGTTCCCACCCGCCACACGGCGGACTGGGAAAGCCTCACCGCGGAAGAGGGCCTGGAGTTGCACACCCTCTCGCAGCGGGCGGTACGAGCGCTACGAGGCGCCTATTCCGCGGACGGTTACAATCTGGGCACCAATCTCGGGCTCGCGGCGGGAGCGGGCATCAAGGATCATCTCCACCTGCACGTCGTCCCGCGCTGGATCGGGGACACGAACTTCCTGCCCGTACTCGCCGAAACGAAGGCAATGCCGCAACACCTTATGACCTGCTACGACACCATCGCCGAGCACTGGCGACCGGGGGACAAATGAAGGGCCTGAAAATCATTCCCGTCTTCGTTGTCTTTCTCGTGCTGACCTATCTCGGGGTTCTTTTCGTCAACGCCAACTCCGATCCGGTGGTCGTTCGGCTGCTGCGCTGGGAGTCACCCCCGGTTGCCCTCGGACTCGTGCTGCTCACTGCCGTGCTCATCGGGATGGTGGCCGCGGGCGCGCTTTGCAGTATCGAGCTCATCCTGCTCGCGCTCGAGAACCGCAAACTGAGACGGCGCGCTCCCAGGCACGTCGGCGGGCGAACGGGCTCCGGCCACGAACCTCTGCCCGATCGCTTCCCCACCGAGATGGGTGAGTCCTCCACGGGCTCGCACGCGGAACCCACGCCGGAAGGTACCGATCCCGGCGACCGGAACCGATTCAATCCCCTATGAGGATCTACCTCGCCGGCCTTCGCCTCACGCACACCTTGCGCAGAGCGATGATCGCGAGCGGGGTGACGCTCGTCGAGAAACCCGCGGCCGGTGTCGATCTCATCGGGTTCGCGCCACGCTCGCTCACCCTGTTGGACGAGGCGCGCGCCCTGCGCGAGGCCGCTCCCGGAGCGCATCTTTGCATCGCCGTGCCGGCCCGACGACTCCACGAGGCCAAGTGGATGCAGGCGCTGCTGGAGTCGCCGCGCGACGAGGTCTGGGTCATCGAGCACTGGCAGGAACAGTTCTGGCTCTCCGCCCAGAAGGCGCTATTAGGTCGCCTGGCCGAGAAACGGGCGACTAACGCCGAGGCGCAACTCGCCGAGCTCAAGCGGCACTACGAGGAATTGTCCGCAAGCTCCACCCGGCTCATCCGCCAGATCGAGCGCGATGTCTCGCTGGCGACGGACATCCAGAGATCGCTGCTACCCAGGCGATCGCCACGCATTCCCGGGGTGGCCATCACCGCGAAATTCGTCGCGGCGGCGGGCGTCGGAGGAGATTACTACGACGTCTTCGAGCTGGATGACAGAAAGCGCCTCGGCGTGCTCATGGCGGACTCACAGACACACGGCATTGCCGCGGCACTTCTCTCCGTCCTACTCAAGACCCGGATCGAGGACATGAAGGATCGGTTTCCCGACTCGAAATCTTTCATGGAATACCTGAACCGGGAGATCCGCGAGCACCATGGCGACAGCCTGGCGCAGACCGCCATTCTCTACGGCATCCTGGACCGGCTCTCCCTGTCTTTCCGATTCACGTCGGCCGGACACCTGCGGCCACTGGTCTGGCGCGACGGCCAGTCGGTGTCCGTCCCACCGTCGCACAACCCGCCCATAGGTGCCGCCGACCAGTATTCGTTCGAGGAGACGGTGGTGGATTTGCGCCCGGGGGACCTGCTGTTTCTCCACACCGGCGGCCTCGCGGGCCCGCTCGGCACTGTGGGGGGGGACACGACGCCCGCGCTGCGAAGCCTGCTCGGGAAGTTCACCGCGCGGCCCGACCCGCTGGAGGTGCAGAACGAGCTATTGGCTCTCGTCCGCCGCTTTCAGGAGGGCAAAACCCTCGACGACGATATTACAATGCTGCAGATCTCCATCGACGAGAAAGTCTTCTACGTGGCGGGCGGATCAAGGTAGTCCCTACTCGAAATAGATCCGTGGCACACGCTCCGAGATCCGGCACAGGATCTCGTAGGGAATCGTCTCCGACCAGGCAGCCACCTGCTCCACGCCCACCCGCTCCTTCCCCGACTGCCCGATGAGCACCACCTCCGACCCCTCACGGACGCTGCCCGCAGTGCAATCCACCGCCATCATATCCATCGACACGATCCCGCGGATGCTTGCGCGTCGGCCGGCCACCAACACATGCCCGCGATTTCCTGCGCCGCGCGGGTAACCATCGGCATACCCCACCGGGACGATGCCCAGCCGTTCGCGCCGGCGCGCCACATACGTCCGGCAGTAGCCGACCGAATCTCCCTTCAGGACGGCCTTCAGGGAGAGGACCCGGCTTTTCCAACGAAGCACCGGCAGAAGATCCGACGAGCGCGGAAGGCGCGGGTTAGGCGAGATCCCGTACAGCGCGAGACCCGGGCGCACCGCCACGGAATCACCCAGCTTGTCCCGAAGCACCGCGGCCGAGTTACCGACGTGGATCCTCGCATCGGTCTGCAGCAGCCGTCTCTCGCGGAGCGCGCTCTCAAACCCTGCGAAGGCGGAGAGCTGCGTGTCGACGAAATCCGATATCAACGCCTCGCTGTCGGCGAAGTGTGTCGCGAGCCCCGCGAGCTTGATCTTGAGACGGTCCAACGTGCGCATGGCCTCGCCGATCTCGCCCTCCGCGATGCCGAGGCGGTGCATTCCCGTGTCCACCTTCAGGTGAATCTCCGGCAGCCGCGGATGCCCTGCCAGGCTCTTGAGATGCACGAGCGAGTGAATGACGGGAGTCAGCCGGTACTTCACGTAGGCATCGAGCTGGTGGGGAAAAAAACCCGAGAGCACGAGAACCTCGATCCCGGCCACGCGCCTGCGAAGCTCGATGCCTTCCTCGAGTGTCGCGACCGCCAGCACCTGGCAGGAACCCCGGTGCACGAGAGCGCGGGCAACGGGCAGCATCCCGTGCCCATAGGCGTTAGCCTTGATCACGGGAATGACCTCCCGGCGCGAAAGCGTCCGAAGGACGAAAAGATTGTGGATGAGAGATCCCAAGGAGACCTCGGCCACCGTCCGGTAGGGAAACTGAAAGATCGCCGCGGGCATCTGGGACGGATCTTCGCAGCGACCGGGGCCTCCGTCCAGTCCGGCTTCCTTCATCTCTCGAAATCAGGTAGAAGCCGCTTTGGGAGAGTCCGCCAGGCGATCGCCGGTTCCGATGCCACCGTGAATAGCGGTGGCGGAGGGACGGGAGGAAAGTCCGGACACCAAAGAGCACCGTAGCGGGTAATACCCGTCCAGCGCGAGCTGCGGACCAGCACAACAGAAAGGAAGTACAGGGCGTTACCTCGAGCCTTGGCAAAGCCCGAGGGTCTGTTCCGGGAACCGTTCTGGAGCTAAGCTGCTGTAGTGAAATCCGGTAAGCTCTACGGGGTGCAAGATCAAACAGTGGAACGCGCCTGGGGTTTTCTCCAGGCCCCGGGTGGCTCGCCCGGTGATTCCCAGGTGGATCGCTGATGATTCCGCCGGCGACGGCGGAGCTAGAGGAATGATCGCCCGGCTCACGGGGTTTCCCCGCGAGCCCGACAGGATCCGGCTTATCGGTGGGCTCTCCCTTTTTTTCATTCCCTGTGAGAACGTACGGCCATGAATTCCCCTTCCCGCAAATGGATCTGGCTGGTTCCCATCGGCGCTCTCGGCGGCGGCTTCCTCGCCACCTGGATTGCTCCCAAGGTTATCGGCTGGTACTTCGAGCCCCCGGCGCAATTCGGCTTTAACTGCCGAGCTCCGATTGAGTGGGCGCTCAACAAGATGATGTGGTCGCAGGGAGTGGGCTTCGTGGCCGGTGCCCTCGGGGGCCTCGTTATCTACGTGACCCTCGCCCGCCGGCAGCGGGCCCGGTCTGCGGAGCATGCGCCACAGGGGTACTGACCTAACTCGTCACCGCACGAACACGTCTCCCCGAAACTCGGCGAGATCCCGGATCACCGCCCGCTCGGTGGCACCGGCCAGCGACGCGGTCGAATCCTGCCAGCAAGCCTCGGGCTGTAGACGAGCCGGTCCGGTGAGAGATCTCACGACAAAGACGGCAACGAGCGAAGGCCCATCGCCCCCCACCCCGGAGTAGATCCCCAGCAGATGGAACTCGCCGACACCGGCGCCGGCCGTATTCCGTACCAGGGCCCGGAGTGAATCTTCCCAGCACTCGCCGCCCGCCAATGCCGCCCGAGGGAGCTCCCATGCCCCGGCGAACGCATTGCGCAGAAGCACCTTTCCCTCGGAATCGCGGATGACCGCCATCACGCCCGGCACCGGGTAGCTCATCGTACGAATGCCTCACCGTTGAAGGAAACCGCATCGAGGGCACGCACGGGATGAGACGGGATAATCGGCTCCGGCAAATGGTCTGCGGGAAACCAATCCCAGTCGGCCACCTCGTCGTTAGGGCACACGGAGCCCGTGAATCGTGTCACCAGAAACAGAGCCACGACGTACTGAGCGCGGCTCCCGCCCTGTACCGGCATGGGCGTCACGGTCAGCCCCGGATCGGAATAGATGCCCACCAGGCGGTAGTCTTCGGCGACTAGTCCCGTCTCCTCGACCAACTCCCGTCGCATCGCGGTCGCCCAGTCTTCCCCCAGCTCGATATGGCCCCCGGGCAGGCACCACTTGCCTGGCTCGCGGACCTTGTCGGACCGCAGGGTGAGCAGCAGCTCCCCCTCAGGGTTCAGAACGGCAATATTCACGGCCGGAATGGGGATAATGGCAGGCGACATCTTGATTTCCGGCGCATCGTAACATACCCACGTCCGAGTGTCGGATTCCCACTTCTTCGAAGTCCTGGCGACCGATGGCTCCACGCGGCGCGCCCGCCTGCGGCTCTCTCATGGCGCCGTGGAGACCCCTGTTTTCATGCCCGTCGGAACTTACGGTGCCGTGAAGGCCATGGCCCCCACGGAGCTCGCCGCGCTGGGAACGCAGATCCTTCTCGGCAACACCTACCACCTCTACCTCCGGCCGGGACTGGACACCCTGACCGCGTTCAGCGGCCTCCACCGCTTCATGAGCTGGGATCGGCCCATCCTCACCGACAGCGGGGGGTTTCAGGTCTTCAGCCTGGGAGCCCTCAAGGAGCTGACCGACGAAGGCGTGGTCTTCCGGTCACACCTGGACGGAGATCTCGTGAAGCTGACTCCCGAGGTGGCCGCCCACGCCCAGCAGGTCATCGGCTCCGACATCGCGATGGTCCTCGACGAGTGCATCGCCCTGCCCGCCGAAGACGCTGCCGTCGCCCGCGCCGTCCGGCGCAGCGCCGCCTGGGCCCGCCGCTTCCTCGACGTGCCACGCCGGGAGGGACAGCGGGTGTTCGGAATAGTCCAGGGGGGCACCTCGACCGCCTGGCGGAAGGAGAGCCTGGGGCTCACGCTCGAGCTGCCCATCGACGGGGTTGCCATCGGCGGCCTCAGCGTGGGGGAGCCTTTGGAAGCCATGTTGGGGGTCCTCGAGGGGCTGGCCCCCGATCTGCCGAAGGACCGGCCACGCTACCTCATGGGGGTGGGCACCCCGCGCGACCTGCTCGAAGCCGTCCGCCGCGGAATCGACATGTTCGACTGCGTGCTGCCGACGCGCAACGGCCGAAACGGCTCGGTCTTCACGAACGAGGGGACCATCAACCTCCGCAACGCCCTCCACCGCGACGCTGATCTCCCCGTCCAGGTGGGGTGCGAATGCCCCTGCTGCCGGGAATTTTCCCGCGGGTACCTGAGGCATCTCTTTCAAACCAAAGAGATTTTGGGCTGTCGCCTTGCCACGTCCCATAATCTCCACTACTATCACCGCCTTATGTCGGACATCCGGGAATCACTGGACCGGGGGGAGTTCGAGGCGTACTACCGCCGGAAGCAACCCATACTGGCCGCTGCGTACCCGGATCGGCCATTGATCGGAGACCAAGAATGAAAGCCATGCTGACACTCGCCGCGCTCGTGGTGCCCGCGATGGTGGCCTGGGCAGACGCCCCAGCTCAGCCAGCCATCCTTCCCGGCGGAGGGATCACCCCGCTGATCCCGATGATTCTCATCTTCGGAATTTTTTACTTCCTCATGATCCGCCCCCAGCAGAAAAAGGCGAAGGTGCACGAGCGTTTTCTCACGGATCTCAAGAAGGGCGACATGGTGGTCACCAACGCCGGTATCGTCGGCACCATCAAGAGCCTGGGCGACAAGCTCGTGTCGCTCGAGGTGGATGAGGGAGTCGTGTTGAAAATTCTGCGGGCACAGGTCTCCGAGAGCGCGTCGGTGCTCAAGGAAGATCCGAAACCGAAGCCGGCCTAGTCGATCCTTGACCGGGGCCCCAACGGGCTCTAGGTGTTTCTTTGTTGATAGACAGCGCTCACGCCGCCACAACTAGGACGCTTGCCGCGCGTAATCACCTGAGGATGTCATGAAAGGTCTCACCTGGCGCATCTGGGTCGTCGTCTTCTCGGTCGTATTCGCGGTCTACCTTCTCCTTCCAAGCTACGTCCGTTTCACCACGGGCAAGAGTATCGGCAAGACCGTCAAGGCCACCGATCCCTGGTACTACCATCTGCTCCCGACCGAGACGCTCAAGCTGGGGCTGGATCTGATGGGCGGCCTGCACCTCGTGCTGGGCATCGACTTCGAAGAGGTGAACCGGGACGCGACGACCAAGCTCAAACTCCAGCTCAAGGAGGCGATCGACCGCGACAAGATCGCCGGAGTGACTCTCGATACCACGCCGGACAACAAGGTCGTCGTGCAGTACCCCGACGACGCCACCTGGAAGAAGGTGGACTCGATCATCGGCAAGGAGCTTTCGGAGTACCTGGACTTCGACAAGCAGGCGCCCGACTCGGTACACCTGCGCATGACCGCCCTTTGGGAGGGTGAGGTCAGAAAGCGCGCGATCGAACAGTCGCTCGAAACCCTGCGCAATCGTATCGACGAGTTCGGCATTGCCGAGCCGGTCCTGCAACGCCACGGCGAGGAAAAGATCCTCATCCAGTTCCCCGGTGTTCAGGACCCGGGCCGGCTCAAGGAGATCATCGCAAGGACAGCGAAGCTCTCCTTTCAAGTCGTGCGCGGGGGCCCCGAGGAGCCCGGAGGCCCTCCTACCGAGGACGAGCTGAAAAAGTGGGTGGCGGATTTCCAGAAGGAAAAGAACCTCAAGACCGACGCGTCCAACCCCATCACGCGTCATGGCAAGGCACTGAACGAGTTTCTGGCCTCCCGAATGCCCAAGGGCACCGAGCTGATTTTCCAGAAGAAGGTGAACGTCAACACGAAGGAGGCGGACTACATCCCCTACCTCCTCGATCGCGATCCGATCGTCACGGGCGAGGACCTTCAAGACGCCTACTACAGCTTCAACCAGGAGACGAACGAGCCCATCGTGAACTTCCAGCTCACTCCCGGAGGCGCCACCAAATTCGAGACCGGCACCGGGGCCAACGTGAACAAGTTCATGGCCATCGTGCTCGACAACAACGTCCACTCGGCGCCGCGCATCAAGCAGCGCATCGGCGGCGGGCGGGCGATGATCGAGATTGGCGGCACCGGCCGCTCGTCGGAGGAGATCCTCAACGACGCAAAGGACACGTCCCTCGTTCTGCGCTCCGGCGCACTGCCCGCAAGGTTGCAATTCCTCGAAGAGCGGGTCATCGGCCCTTCGTTGGGCGCTGACTCCATCCGCTCGGGGACCTACTCGCTGGCCTTCGGTCTGCTGATCGTGTTCGTGTTCATGGGCATCTACTACCGGACGTCGGGGCTCATCGCGAACATGGCGCTGTTTCTCAACAGTCTTTTCATCCTGGCGGCGCTGGCGGCTTTCGAAGGCACGCTGACCCTGCCGGGGCTCGCCGGCATCACCCTCACGCTGGGCATGGCGGTCGACGCCAACGTGCTCATCTTCGAGCACATGCGTGAGGAGTTGAGGGCCGGCAAGGCCCTTACCATGGCGCTTTCCGAGGGCTATAGCCGGGCTTTCAGCGCGATTGTCGACGGCAACCTGACCACGATTATTTCCGGACTGGTCCTGCTGGGCTTCGGATATGGGCCCATCCGGGGCTTTTCGGTGACCTTGCTCGTCGGCCTCGTTGCCTCCATGTTCACGGCGGTCTTCGTCACCCGCGTCGTGTTCGATCTTCTGATCGTCGCGAAACACCACAAAACCATCGGGATCTGAACCATGAAATTCTTCCAGCTGATTCCCTCGACCACCAACATCGACTTCATCGGGAAGTTCAAGATCTTCGTCGCTTTCTCCCTGCTGACCTGCGGGATCGTCGCGGCGGGCTTCTTCACCAAGGGCCTCAACTACGGTGTGGATTTCACCGGCGGCACCGTACTGCAGGTGAAGTTCTCGGAACCCCTCACGATCGACGCCGTCCGCGCGCTCGTTACCGAGGCGGGAGAGCCGGATGCCTCG
>Ga0247727_10017507_pt1 | contig 11405 bp, 15 predicted proteins | sample WisWelCaveWW1625_FD_202498 | JGI IMG/M metagenome (GOLD analysis project Ga0247727, IMG submission 202498) | Biofilm microbial communities from Wishing Well Cave, Virginia, United States - WW16-25 | ecosystem: Environmental > Aquatic > Deep subsurface > Groundwater > Cave microbial mat | place... | reverse complement strand
TCATCTATGATTCAGGCTTGAAACGCGCCGACCGGTTGCGCATCGAGACTCTCGCCGGCATTCAGGTGTTGCAACTCAACGCGCGCAACGGCACGGTGGATTCGGTGCGGGTGGACATGGGCGAGCCGCAGCTAACGCCGGCAGAAATCCCTACGACGCTGGTGGGTGTGGGCGCACCGCTCACAGTTGGCGGCGAGAGCTTCAACGCCACCTGCGTCTCGATGGGCAATCCGCACTGCGTCATCTTCGTCGATCAGTGGGACGACTTTCCGTTCAAGCTGATTGGCCCGAAGCTCGAGCATCATCCCGCCTTTCCGCGGCGAACGAATGTCCACTTCGTCAAGGTCGTCAGCCGAACCGAAGTCCGCGTGAAGGTGTGGGAGCGCGGCGCGGGGCCGACGCTGGCCTGCGGCACCGGCGCGTGCGCCGTGCTCGTTGCCGGCGTGCTGAACGGAGTCACCGAACGCGCGGCCACTGTGCATTTGCCCGGCGGGCCGTTGCAAATCGAGTGGGCGGCGGACAATCATGTTTTCATGACCGGCCCGGCCACGATTGTATACGACGGAGAAATCGAAATCTAACGGAGCCTTATGCCAACGCGCGCGAAACGCCTCGATCTGATTCCGCCCTACCTGTTCGCTGAAATCGCTCGCAAGGTGCGCGCGAAGCGCGAGGCCGGCGTGGATGTTATCACGCTCGGTATTGCCGATCCCGATCGGCCGACACCGGACCACATCATTGATGAATTGGTGCGCGCAGTGCGCGACCGCAACGATCCCGACCGTCATCGTTACGGCGGCGACGCGCCGGTGCGCGAGTTTCCGCAAGCGGTGGCCGCCTGGTATCAGCGGCGTTTCGGCGTGACGCTCGATCCCGCGAGCGAAGTGCTTCCGCTCATCGGCAGCAAGGAAGGCATCGCACATGTGGCGCTGGCGATGATCGATCCCGGTGATGTGACGCTGGTGCCGCAGCCCGGCTATCCGGTTTACACAATGGGCACGTACTTCGCCGGCGGCGAGGTGCAGGTCATGCCGCTGCGGGTCGAGAACGGCTGGTTGCCGGACCTGGACGCGATCCCGTCCGAGGTTGCAAAGCGCGCGAAGTTGATGTGGCTCAATTATCCGAACAATCCGACCGGCGCAGTAGCGACGAGGGAGTTCTTCGGGCGCGCGGTGGAGTTTGCGCGCACGCACGACATTCTCATCTGCCACGACGCCGCGTACACCGAGCTGACCTACGACGGATTCGTCGCGCCCAGCATGTTGGAAATCGACGGCGCGAAGGACGTGGTCATCGAGTTCAATTCGTTGAGCAAACCGTACAACATGACCGGCTGGCGTATTGCGATGGCGGTGGGCAACAAAGATGCGCTGGCCGCGCTGAACCTCGTCAAGGAGAATAGCGACTCCGGCATCCTGCGGGCGATTCAATGGGCCGGCGTGGCCGCGCTGAACGGTTCGCAGGATTGCGTGCGCGCAGTCTGTGAAGTTTACCGGCGTCGCCGCGATTTGATCGCCGAGGCGCTGGCGAAAGTCGGCATCGAGTTCGAGAAGCCGAAGGCGACGCTGTATGTCTGGGCGCCGGTGCCGAAGGGGTTTGCGAACAGCGCCGACTTCGCCGAGCATCTCATCGAACGCGCCGGCGTGGTGGTTACGCCTGGTCGCGGCTACGGCGAAGCGGGCGAGGGTTGGTTCCGCGTGTCCCTCACCTACCCCGACGACCGCACGGCGGAAGCGATGGAGCGCGTGGTGAAAGCGCTGAGTTAGACTTGAACCATGAGGCGTAGAGTTTTTTCGATTGTGTACGATGCAGAAGTTGCTCATCACTTGCAATCAATCGAAGCAAAGCACTATTCACTCATTCGCGAGAGCATCGAAGCACAGCTAACCCATCAGCCCGAGGTCGAGACTAAAAATCGAAAGCCGCTGCGCCGTGTCTCGCCGTTGGGGGCAACCTGGGAGATTCGGTTCGGACCCGACAATCAGTTTCGGGTATTCTACAAGATCGAACCCAAATTGCATGAAGTCCGAATCGTTGCAATTGGAGTCAAAGTTAGAAATCGCCTCTGGATCGGAGGCGTGGAGGTCGCAGCATGAAAACCGTTCCGGTGCTGGACGCGAAAGCACATCTCGGCGCCTACCTGGAAGAATGCCAGGAGCAAACAATCCTCATTACGAAACACGGACGCGCAAAAGCGATCCTCATTCCGGCCCCCGAGGATGAGGCGGAATTGGAACGAGTCGCGCTTGCGTTCAGCCCAAAGTTTTGGCTGCTTACCGAACAGGCAGCCGCGCGCATCGAAGAGAATGGTGGCATTGCCCACAACGAATTCTGGAAATCGGTCGAGCAAACGAAAGTGTAGCAATGCTCTCCTTTCGCGGCCCCGGCACTCTACTGTGCGACGGCATAAGCCGTCGCGACTTTCTCACCGTCGGCTCGCTATCGACGTTGGGCTTGACGTTGCCCGGTTTGTTTCGCGCTGAACCGGCCTTCGCCAGCCAATCGCAAATCGCAAATCGCAAATCGCAAGTTAACGTCCTGCTGTTGTGGCTCTGGGGCGCGCCGTCACACATCGACACCTGGGACATGAAGCCCGATGCGCCGGCGGAAATCCGTGGGCCGTGGCAGCCAATTCGTTCGTCCGCGCCGGGGATCGATATCGTCGAACATCTGCCGCAGTTTGCGAAGTGGGCGCACAAGCTGACGTTCGTCCGCTCGATGAGCAACGATGCCCCCGACCATCCCGAGGGCGCGGCGGTGGCGCTGAGCGGCTTCAAGTTCAATCCGAAAGTGCCCGACAAGGAAGGCCCGTTCCTCGGTTCGGTGATCAGCAAATTCGCGCACAGTCCGTCGGTGATGCCGCCCTACGTTACGCTGGGCAAGGTCATCTTCGACAACGGCAAGGTTGTGCCCGGGCAGACGGGTGGCTTTCTCGGCGGCGGCTACGCGCCGTATCGGATCGAAGACCCGCGCGACGGCGTCGAGAAGTTGCCTGCGCTCCAATTGCCCGAAGGCATGACGCCGGAACGCTTCGACCGGCGGCTCATGGTCAACCGGATGCTCGACCAGTTTCAGCGTCATGCCGAGGGCGTGAAGAGTTACGATGTGGCGTACGAGCGCGCTGTGCGCATGTTGACCGCGCCGGAAACGAAGCGCGCATTCGACCTGTCGCTCGAACCCGAGCGGCTCCGTGACCGCTACGGGCGGCACTTCTTCGGCCAGTCGTGTCTGATGGCGCGGCGGCTGGTCGAGGCCGGCACACGCTTCGTGCAGGTCAACTGGAGCCGTCACCCCGGCGCCGACGGGCTGGAAGGCTGGGACGTACACGGCAACTTTGGCGGCTTCCTGACCGACTACGAGCACAAACAGTTTCCGATTTTCGACCAGGCCGCCTCGGCGCTCATCGAAGACATGGAGCAGCGCGGGTTGTTCAAGAACACCCTGCTGATTCTGGCGACCGAATTCGGCCGCGCGCCGCAAATCAACAAGTTCGGCGGCCGCGACCACTGGCCCAACGTGTACACGAACATGTTCGCGGGCGCGGGCATCGAAGGCGGCCGCGTCATCGGCGCCAGCGACGAAACCGGTGCCTATCCGATCACCAAGCCGATGTTGCCGTCGAACTTCCTCGCGACCGTGTACGAGATGATGGGCCTCGACCTAATCGAGTTGCGCAAGGTCGGCCTGCTGAGCGAAGCCGAAGGGATCCCGGGGCTGGTGGGGAACGGAGGATAGCTGCGAGCGATGGTACCCACGTTCGACTCCGATGGTGACTTGCCCGCTGGTGTTCACAAACTGAGTGAGACAGAACTGTGGATCGAATTCGGTGACCGCGGCCCACAACGTCAAGCAGTCTCCGCACGGCTCGAACGAATTCTGGAACTTGCGCGACTGGTGGGGAGGGTCGAGCGTTTCATCAGTGTGCATTCCGTTTTGTGTGGTGGCTCGTAATCGTAATCTTGATCGTAATCGTACTCGTCTCTTGACGTTTGCGACGAACGGACGATCACGATTACGATCACGATTACGATTACGAGCCACCAACAAGGTGCGCGGTTTCGTGGAGGTGCAGTTATGCTTGAGAACGACGAGCAACTGAACATTGCCCGTGAGCAGATCGAGCGTATCCAGGATCTGCTGCTGGAAATGCGTCGCCGCGTTTCTTCGAATGAGTATCAGGAAATGGCCCGAGGATTCCTTGCGGACCTGAAGCGCCGCGAAGCAGAAATCTACGAATACCTTTCGCGAGTGCCCGAGCTGGCCGCGTGATCTCAAGCAGGCATCGAACAGAGTCAACATAGAGCCGATGATGCCAAGCAACTTCCTCGCCACCGTCTACGAGCTGATGGGCCTCGACCTGATCGAGTTGCGCAAGGTCGGCGTGTTGGCGAAGCCGAAGAGATTCCGGGGCTGGTGGGGAACGGGGGATGAGAGTGGCGGCGAAACGCCCACCGCGCGAGTTAGAATCTCCGAGGTGATGACCGATGGCTCGAACTCCAACTGTCACAGTGAATGAAACGGGATCGATCAAACTTCCGCCCGGCCTGCGGCGGCAGTTTCCGCGTGGCAGCCGCTTCTCCGTGTCGGCCAACAACGGGACGATTATGTTAAAAGAAGTCCCAACGCCCAAGCCGAAGACGCGGGAGGAGGCGATGGCGCAACTGATGGCCGCGAGCGAGGCGATTGCACGCGACTTCAATGCGCGCGGAATCACGGAAGCGCACATTCGCCGAACCATTAAGCGACTGCGGGCAGAGAAGCGTGCTCAGAGTAACCGCTGATACAACCGTGTTCGTGTCGGCCCTTGCCAGGCAAGGGCCGGGGGCGAGCAAGGTTCTGTTGGCATACGTCGAAGGCAAGTTCGCGCTTATCACCTCAGAGCCGATTCTTCAAGAAATCCGTCGAAGCTTGGAAGCCGAGGGCGCTGACGTGGCAGAGATCAATCGCGCTGAAATCGGTCTGCGGAACTCCGCCATCATCGTTACACCGACCGAAGCAATCACCGCCTGTCGTGACGCGGACGATAACAAGATTCTGGAAGCGGCGGTGGCGGGGGACGCAGACCTCATCGTCACCGCCGACAAAGACCTGCGCGTGCTGTCGCCGTTTCGTCGACATCGAGGTCATCACCGTCAATGGGTTTCTGCGGAGGCTGGGCATTCGCAAGCGAAAGTGATACTGTCCCCGCATTTGATGACGGAGGGATGAGGGAGTAGACTTTCCGAATGGAGGTGCGCGATGCAATTCAATGTCACGATTGACCGCGACGAAGACGGCGTGTGGATCGTCGAGTGCCCGTCCATTCCCGGCTGCGTGAGCCAGGGCGCCACGAAGGACGTGGCGCTGGCGAACATTCAAGACGCCATTCGCCTATGCCTCGATGTTCGCGCGGAGCAGGGACTTCCGTTGACGGTTGAAACGCGACAGGTGGAGGTCTTCGCCTAAGATGGCCGCGCTTCCCGTGCTCAGCGGGCCAGAGGTAGTGAAGTCCTTTCAATCACTCGACTGGCAGGTAGCGCGTCAGAGCGGGAGTCATATCATTCTCACCAAGTCCGGCGAAGTCGCGAGCCTGTCGGTTCCCAATCATAAAGAAGTCGCCAAAGGCACGCTGCGGAGTCTGATTCGCTCCGCGAATTTGACCGTGGATGAGTTTGTGAATGCGATCAAATAAGATAGCTTGCACCGCCGAGTCGCAGAAATCACGAGAAGGTTCTGCGTACTCAGCGTCTCCGCGGTGAATCGACTTTTTGAAGGCACAACTTGAAGCGCTGAGAGTAGCAGGTCTGGTGGAGCTGACGGGAGTCGAACCCGTTACCTCTTGAATGCCATTCAAGCGCTCTCCCAGTTGAGCTACAGCCCCGCGACGGCCAGAGTATGCCGAGGGGCGGGCAAAAGTCAACGCACCGTGAAACGCGGCAGACTGTGCGCGATGGCTTCTTCGCTCACCTCCCCGGAATCTGTTGAAGTCGCGCTCAACCCCCGCGCGGCCTGGCTCTACGCCGCGGGGATTGCGCTCTACGCGCTCATTGCCGCCATTGGGGTGGCCCTCATGCAGTGGGACACCATGATCACCGTGGCAACACCGGCATTCGCGGTGGCCGGTTGGATGGAGGTGGCTTACTTCCGCCAACGCGAGCGCAACCAGCTCAGCCTGCTGATCAGTGGACTGGGCTGGCTGGCGATCGCCATTGCGTTTGCGTTGCGCGGGTCCGGTGTGGTCTGGCAGTTTGTTCGGGTAGTGAGTTCACTGCTCGGCTTCCTGGCCATTCTGGGCGGTGGATGGTTTGCCATTCAGGAGGCCAACCAAACCCTTGCGCCCCCCCGGGAAGGAAGCGAAGCGTCGGCGTCGAATCCGTCATCAACCACGGAACCGAGGCAACCGCCCGACGATCCAACTGGCAGCACTACCTGACTGCCTCGTAGCACACTGGAGGACAAACCTGCATGGCGTCCGTTGACCTTGCCGAACTGATGCGCTGGGCCGCTGAAAAGGGCGTGGCCGACATTTTCATAAAAGCCGACGCACCCCCGTGCGTAAAGCTACACGGTAAGATGGTGCGCGTCACCCAAACGCCGCTCACGCCGGAAGAAACGAAGTCGATGGCGGCGCTCTTGATGACCGAAGACCAGATGGTGACTTTCGAGCACGAGAAGGAGATGGACCTCGGTTTCACGTTGCCCGGCGTGTGTCGCTTTCGTGTGAACATCTTTCAGCAGCGCGGCACGGTCAGTATCGTGATGCGCATCATCATGTTCAAGATTCGCACGATCGAGGAGTTGGGCCTGCCCGCCTCCATCGCAGAGTTGACCCGCCATCGCCAGGGATTTGTGCTGGTCACCGGGCCGACTGGCTCCGGCAAATCGACCACGCTCGCGGCCATGCTCGACCTGATCAACCGCGAGAAGGCCGGCCACATTGTGACAATGGAAGATCCGATCGAATACATTCATCCGGACAAGAGCAGCATCGTGAACCAACGCGAGATCCATCAGGACACGATGTCGTTCACCAATGCGTTGCGCGCGGTGCTGCGCGAAGCACCCGACGTGATTCTGGTCGGTGAGTTGCGCGACGCCGACACCTTCGATGTCTGCCTGAAAGCGGCGGAAACGGGCCACCTGGTGTTCTCGACCGTGCATACGCAGAGCGCGGCCGAGACCATTCGCCGCATTCTGAACATGTTCCCGCCGGAGGCGCGCATGGAGGTCTGCCTGCGGTTGGCGCGCTCGCTGAAGGGCATCGTTGCCCAAACCTTGGTGCCGCGCAGCGACATCCCGGGCCGACTGGTGGCGCCGGAGATTCTGGTGGTGACGCCCACCGTAGAACAGTTCATCGAGGAGGGCAAGACCGGTGAAATCTACGGCGCCATCAAGGAGGGAGCGCTCACCTGGGGCATGCAGACCATGAACATGGGGCTGGGACAGTATTATCGCGAAGGCAAGATCACCCAGGAGACGGCACTCTCTTACGCCGGGAACCGCACCGAAATGAAACACATGCTGCGGCAAGTGGATGCCGACAAGGAAAAGGAAGCGCAAGCCGCGATGGCGCAGACACTGGCTGCGCGCCAGCCCGGTGCGGCCCGGCCCGGCGCGCGGCCGGTCGGCCCGCCACCACCTGGCGCGCCGATGCCGCCACCCCAGCCACCGCGCTGAACCTCACCCAATAAACCAAAGGAGACGCACTCATGCCGCAGATTGACCGCTTCATCGATTTCATGGTCAAACAACAAGCCGAGAAGTTCATCGTGCCCAGTGGCCGCCCATGCATCATCGAGCGGGGCGGCACTGCCATGCCGGTGCAGCAGCAACTCACCGAACCGCAAATTCAGAGCATCGTCAACGAGATCGCTCCGCCGGGGACGCTGGGACGCGTGCCATACGAATGCGGAATGGGACGGTTCGAAGTCCTGGTCGAGGGCAACGACGGCAACCTGCAACTGACCATCGCACCCTGGAATGAAGCCGCCGCCGCTGCCGTGCCACTGCCGCCACCACCACCGGGAGCACCCGCCACCGCTGCCACCGGCCAGCTCGGTGGCACCAAGCGCATCAAGCACATGGACGAGATGTTTCGGTTGATCAAGGAGATGTCCGGCTCGGACATCCACTTGAGCAGCAACGAGCAGCCGGTTTTCCGCATTCACGGCACGATGAAGCGGTTACCGGAGTATGAGGTGAGTTCGGCTGATCATCTTGAGACCATCCTGAAAATGATCATGCCGGAGCGCAACAAGCGCGAGTATGACGAGACCCACGACACGGACTTTGCTTACGAGATTCCCGGCGTGGCCCGCTATCGCTGCAATATCTTCGCCGATCGCTACGGCATCGGCGCTGTATTCCGGCTGATCCCGTCCGAAGTGCTGAGCGCGGAGCAGCTCGGCATCGCCGGCGAAAAGTGGATGGACCTGTGCTGGCTGAGCAAAGGGCTGGTGGTGGTCACCGGCCCCACCGGCTCCGGCAAATCCACCACGCTGGCCGGCATGATGGACTACGTCAACAAGAACCGCGACGACCATGTCATCACCATCGAGGACCCGATCGAGTTCGTTCACCGGAACATCAAGTGTCTGATCAATCAGCGCCAGGTGCACGAACATACCGACTCGTTTTCCAAGGCCTTGCGGGCCGCGCTGCGCGAAGACCCGGACATCATCCTGGTCGGCGAAATGCGAGATCTGGAGACGATCGAACTGGCCATCCATGCGGCGGAAACCGGTCACCTGGTGTTCGGCACGCTGCACACCACTACCGCGCCTTCGACCGTAGACCGCATCATCGACCAGTTCCCGCCGACGCAGCAGGAACAGATTCGCGTGATGCTGTCGGAAGCGCTAAAGGGAGTCATCGCGCAGGTGCTGGTCAAGACGGTGGACGGCAAGCGGGCGGCGGCGCACGAGGTGCTGCTCATCGATCCCGCTTCGGCGAACCTGATTCGCGAGGGCAAAACCTTTCAACTCATTTCGCAAATGCAAATCGGCAAGAGCCGGGGTTGCATCACCATGAATGACGCGCTGCTCAAGCTGGTGCAGGAGGGTCGGGTGGAGGCGAAGGAAGCGTATGTCAAGGCCGTCGACAAGATCGGCATGAAACAACTGTTCGAGGCCAAGAACATCAAGCTCGATATGGAAGGCATGGGCCAGGGCTAAGCCAGCGCGATGGATCGCAAAATACAAATCCCCGAAGAGCTCATCCTCTTCATCGAGTTCGTCGCCAAGGTTAGCGGCGTGATCATGGCGTTGTCGCTCGCCTGGCTGCTGTACGGATTGCTGAGCGGACACACGGCGACCTCGCCCGACCCGGCCAAGATGCAGAAGGTGGCGCAGATCGTCACCACTACTTCCAATATCTTTCAGATTGCCAGTTGCGTGTGCGCCGCCGCGGTGGCCTTCATTACTTTCGCGCAACGCGATGTCGTGTTCTTCCTCGGCGGCTTCGGTCTGCTTTGCGCCGCTGGTTTCCCGGCGCTGGTGCATTGGCAGATCGGAAAAGTGCCACCGATGCGCACGCCCAGTTACGCCGAGAACGCGCTGATCACCACGTTTTCGGAGGCCGGCACCTTCATCACAGTGGTCGCCCTGGTGCGCGGCGGAGTGCATCTCATTCAGAGCATGTACGACTTTGGCGAAGGCCTGCGCCACCGCGCCACGGTGGGGGTGCAGAATCACGCGAAACTGAACAGCCTGCAAGCCCGCACGCCTACACCTTTCTCGCCCTGCTGGAAGCTGCCCTACTGCCGCGACCCGGTGCGCGCGGTCTGTCCCGCCTGGCACGCGAAGCAGACCTGCTGGAAGTTTGGTGGCGGGTGCTACTGCGACGACGAACTGATCATGAAAGTCATCATGGCCGAGTCGGGCAGCGAAGGCGCAGCCTACATGTTCCAGGCGCTGAAGGACATGAAAGGCCCCAAGCAACAGAAGTCCAAGCCTCCCTGCGACAAGTGCTACATCTTTCTGGAGCATCAGCGCTTGAAGCACAACCTGCTGAGCCCGCTGATGTTGCCGGCCAGCATCGGACTGATGTACGGGGCCTACCCGCTCTACCAGCGGCTCTTTAATGGTGGCGCCCAACTGGTCGTCCGCGGCTGGTCGACCATCAGTTACAATCCCGCGAGCGGCTTGCCCGGCCAGCAGGTCGCCTGGCTTGCGACGATCGAACAACTCTGCGCCGTGGTCACCGGCTTCTTGCTGATGGTTTACCTGACCAAAGCGATGGAGTACGCCCTCTTCAAGCTGCGGCTGTAGAGCATGGCCCAGGTCGCGTTTCGTAACCTGGTCAAGCAGTTCGGCGGCATCACCGCAGTGCGGGACCTGAATCTCGAAATCGCCGATCGTGAGTTTCTGGTACTGGTGGGGCCAAGTGGCTGTGGCAAAACCACCGCGCTGCGCTGTCTGGCCGGGCTGGAAGACGTGACCTCCGGCGACCTGGTCATCGGCGACCGCCTGGTCAATCAGCTTGAGCCGAAAGACCGCGACATCGCCATGGTCTTTCAAAGCTATGCGCTCTATCCGCACATGAGCGTGTACGAGAACATGGCCTTCGGGCTGCGGATGCGCTTGCCGCCGACCACTCCGTTGGCGCGCTGGCTGCGGCGGCGCGAATGGCTCGCCAAGCACGCCGACATCGACCGCCGGGTGCGCGCGGTGGCCGAACTGCTGAACCTCGGCGAACTATTGCACCGCCGGCCAAAAGAACTGTCCGGAGGACAACGCCAGCGCGTCGCGCTCGGTCGCGCCATCGTGCGCGAGCCCCAGGTGTTCCTGATGGACGAACCGTTGTCGAACCTCGACGCCAGGCTGCGCGTAGCCACCCGCGCCGAGCTCATCAAGCTGCACCGAAGGCTTGGCATCACGACGATTTACGTCACCCACGACCAGGTCGAAGCGATGACCATGGGCGACCGCATCGCCGTCATGGACGGCGGCGTGTTGCAGCAGTGCGACACGCCACTCAACCTGTACAACCATCCGGCCAACCGCTTCGTTGCCGGGTTCATCGGCTCGCCGGAGATGAACATTCTCGAAGCCACGCTGCGCCATGACCGTGAAGGGCTTTGCGTCGAGACCGTTGGAATCCAGCTCGTACTTCCGTCCGACCGACAGCAGGCGGCGTCTCCGTTCGTGGGCAAGCCGGTGCTATTCGGCATTCGGCCCGAGCACATTTATGACGCCAGCTTGAATGCCCGCACACAATCGCGCCCGGTTCTTGAAGCGCAGGTAGACCTCGCCGAGCCGCTCGGTAGCAGCATCCTGTTCACCCTCACCCTCGGCGGCCACAACCTGCTCGCCTCGTTCGATTCCACCACGCAAGCGCGCCAAGGCCAGCCGTGGCCGGTCGCATTCGACCTGACCAAAGCCCACCTGTTCGACGCCGAGACGGAGCGGGCGGTGTGGTGAGACTCG
>Ga0247727_10017506_pt1 | contig 11406 bp, 14 predicted proteins | sample WisWelCaveWW1625_FD_202498 | JGI IMG/M metagenome (GOLD analysis project Ga0247727, IMG submission 202498) | Biofilm microbial communities from Wishing Well Cave, Virginia, United States - WW16-25 | ecosystem: Environmental > Aquatic > Deep subsurface > Groundwater > Cave microbial mat | place... | reverse complement strand
CTCACGCGGCGTCGCATAGTCAGGCTTTCGCCCATTGCTAAATATCCTCGACTGCAGCCTCCCGTAGGAGTCTGGGCAGTGTCGCAGTCCCAGTGTGGCTGACCATCCTCTCAGACCAGCTACCCGTCATAGCCTTGGTAGGCCGTTACCCCACCAACTAGCTGATAGGACGCAGGCTCATCCCTAAGTGACAGGCCTTTCGGTCCCCGTCTTTAATCCTTGACACATACGTGTCAAGGATATCATCAGATATTACCTCCGTTTTCACGAAGCTATGTCTGACTTAAGGGTAAATTACCCACGTGTTCCTCACCCGTTTGCCGCTATCCCTCCCGAAGGGGGGATCGCTCGACTTGCATGCCTAATCCACGCCGCCAGCGTTCACTCTGAGCCAGGATCAAACTCTCCAAAAAATTGACTTGGCAAATATCTCAAAGAACGTTAAAAATGGACATCGTGACGATGTCTTTATCTTTTTTAATCCTGTTATTAAACAATAAACAAATATTAAAGAATATCTGTCGATTGGGTGTTCAAAGATAACAGACGCTTCTTTTCTTGTCAAGCAGTTTTTTGTAACCTTTTTATTTTAAGGGAGATTTGGGCGAAAAATACTTCTGCCCGACGATAAAAAATCATCTATTTCACACTCAAATAACAGGCCAAAGAAGCCCCTTACAATTCTCTTGAAAAATATTTTTTTTCTGATCCGAAGAAAGCGCACTCGACTCTTTTACGACCGCCACCGAACCGCCCAAATTCTGATTAGCCGGATAATCGCTACCCCACAAGATATGTGTGGCATCCACAACTTCAAGGGCACACAGCAACGAGGCCGCCGACCGCGAACCGCTAGTGTCAAAATATAAATTCTTAAAATATTCCTCGGGATTTTTTGTAAGATCCTTCACGAAACTTCTTTTACGTAGCATCGTATAAGTATTATCAAAACGTTCTTTTACCAAAGGTAAAACACCCCCGTAATGGGCAAAGATAAATTTCACTTCCGGAAATTTTAAAAACGTTTCATTCATCATCATCCGCCCAATACAGGCCGACACGTCAAAAACGTATTCCAAAACTGGCGACAACAACGGATCTTTTAACCGTTCCTCCCCTATCGGATTAAGGATCTGCGGATGGACATGAATGGGAAATTTTTTCTGTCTAGCGAACTCATAGACCGGATAAAAAATCTCATCATCGAGATAACGCGCCTCATAACTGGAAGCTAAAGAAATAATTTTAAATCCCAGGTCTTCGATGCGACGCAGTTCACGGGGAAACTCAGACGGAGTATCGGTTGGTAATATTCCCGCGCCGATGAACCTGGTGGGATGCTTTCGCACAACCTCGGAAATCTTTTGATTATAAATTTTGCAGACATTGCCCCATCCACCTATATTAAGATGTGCATCGCTCGTTGGATAAAGCAAGGCTGCGGCTTCAATGCCATGTTCGTCCATCAGCGCCAGATGCCGATCCACATCGGACCAGCCGACTTTAAAAAAAGCCGTTTTCTCAGCAACCTCAAGGGGCATGTAATGGCTGTGAATGTCAATGATGCACGGCATAAACTTTTTAAAGCATTTTGTTTTCTTTTAAAATTTTCTCTACTTCCTCGAGGGATTTTTTTAAATCCGGCAAAAGGTGAATATTCATAGAAACCCCCTTGGCTGTCGGGACCATGTCATCCGTCCCCTGGGTTAAGGTCCAGGTCCGGATGTCAATGAGATCATTTCCCTTGAATTCCCTGATCCCGACGCGAATTTCCTGAAACTTGTTCTTACGAAACACCATGACGGTCTTGTCCATGTGCCATCACCTCCTTAAAGAGGTGTCACGGTTAAGTGTTACGATAAATTTAATACGTGACACGTAACACACCTATCATTTCGCTTGTTTCTGCGCGTAATCGATCACCGGTTTTGTCCACGGAGTTTGCTGATTAATCACCGCCAGCTCGAGCGGACAAGTGTTGACCGGCACGGACAACGCGAACATCACCATGTCCGCCACCGCCTCCGGGGACATTAAACGATCTTTTTGCTCCTTGGTAATATCTTTCAAATGATCCGTCAAATCGCTGTCCACTACACCAGGTAAAATGGACGTCACTTTAATGCCATGGTCGCGCATCTCCCAAAATAGACCTTTTAAAAATGCCCGCAACCCAACTTTCAGCGAGCTGTAAACTAAAAATGTTCTCGGGATGGGATCGACCAATGTCGACCCGGAAACCATATTGATAATTGCCCCTTCTTTACGCTCGATCATGTGCTCAATCACCAACCGAATTAAACGGACATAACCCAGATAATTAGTATACGCCAATTTTTCAAATTCCTCGATGGGCTGTTTTTCAAAAGGAAATTGGCTCGAGACCCCGGCATTATTGACGAGGATATCAATATTTTTAAACTCTTGTTTGGCCCGGGCAACAAGTCGCTCTAAATCTTCTAATTTGGCCACGTCCGTCGGCACGCCGATCGCCTTGACCTTAAAACGTTCTTTGATTTCTTCCACGGTTTGGTCCAACGGCCCGGGATTTCGCGCAGCCAAGACAAGGTTAATCCCGTTTTCGGCCAAACGCATCGCGATCGCCTTACCGATCCCGCGGCTGGCGCCGGTGATGATCGCTGTCTTTCCTTTTAAATTAGCTTTGTTCATCTATTCCCCCTTTTATCATTTTGCTTGCGAGTCCTAAATTTGGAATAAAATTTTTTTGAGTTATGGTGAGCACTAAAAAAAGTACACCAATCATAAGAAACATCCCGGAAAAACTTTTCTCCACAAAAAACGCGCTCAAGGAAAAACCCAGACCCCCGCTGACAAAACGGACCGACGAATTTAAACTCGCGATCATCGGCCGGTCATCATCGGGGAAATCCGTTAAAATCGTTGAGATTGAATTGTGACTGATGGTCCAGCCCATGACAATAATTCCCAAAAGGACTGGCACAACACCCACCGGCCAACGCAAAAATAAACCCATCGTCCCAACCGCCAGGATGACTTCACCAATAAAACACGTCACGGGCCTTCCTTTCTTATCCGATAGATACCCACCGATATTCTGCCCCAGAAGTCCGCAAACGGCAGCGACAACGAGAAAGAAACTTATTGTTTCTTTACCCAGGCCATACTCCCGGTGCAAATACAAACCATACCATTTATGGACCGAATGATAAAGAGCGCTCATTAAGAAGATAAAAATAAAAACTTTACGGATGGCGACGTCAGAAAAAATATTCCAGTAGTTCACTGTCGCCACATGAACCCTTTTTAAAAGATCCGTCTTTAACGCGTACAAACTCACCGCGGTCACAAACCCCAAAATGGCCGGAATAAAAAACAGCCAGCGCCATGGCACCATCCCCATAAAAAGCATTCCCATCATCGAGGCAAAAAAACTACATCCAAAATAAGTTCCGACTAACCGTCCGCGGACATCCTTTTCAAACAGATCACCGATGATCATCAGGCTTAACGGGGTGGACGATGCGGCCGCGATACCGGCACCCGCTTGAGCCCAAAGCATTTGATTTAAACTTAAGCTTAATGCCGTCATCAAACTAAAAACCGCGTACCCCAAAAACGCAAATGACAATACCCGATGGTAACTAAAATATTTTGTCAAAAGAGCGTAAAGAAGCGCCCCCACCCCATAAGGAATCATGTAATACGGCACCAGCTTGGCTGCCAAAAGATCAGACACGCCTAAATCCTGACTGATGAGTGGAATCGCCGCCGCCACCGCGCCCGTATTAAATGAAATCGCTATGTTGCCCAGGCAAATCAGAAATACAATTATCTTTTTGTCGCTAATGTGCTCGTTTCCTTCTCTATAACTTCCTTAAAAATCTTCATATTGTGCCGCGAATGTTCGTTAATGAACCCTTCTATTTGCTCGGCGGTGAATTTGGTGAACTTGGGGTCCATGGCAAAATCCTGCATCCAAATCATCTCGATGCCTTCAGGCGTCTCATTATAGAGCCAGATGATTTTCATGTAACGAAACGGAAACATGGGATCCCAGCGCGAGGCGTAAGCCAATTTCAAATCCTTGTACAGCCAGCGCTTCGAGACCCAGGATTTATTCTCATCGTCGGTCAGACGAAACGTGATCTCATTGCCCTTGCGCTCCAGAACCTCGGCTTTGACATATTCTTTTCCGAATAACTCCGTCCAGCGTTCAATTCTGTTGGAAATATCAAAAACCAATTCATACGGCGCGTTGATGACAATTGAATTTCTCGTATGGCTCATAACCAATCTCCTTCCCTATTTAAAAGCGTCCAATATTTTTATTTTCTGGTCAGGTTGAAAATCTTGCCCATAAAACCGCAGGAACATTTCCTTTCTGATTTCAAGGGGTGAACCATCAGGATTTCTTTCTAAAATCGAACTGCGCACAATCTGCTTGGCCGAATCGAACATCGAGCACCCCATCCGCAGCCGATCAACCGGGCTCTTGCTCATCATCATTTGAAAAAAACGTTTTTGGATAGACTCATGCGTATCTAACATTATTGAACCTTTTGATAAACTTCCTGTAGTCCTAAAGCGGCCATCCATTGCTTTATGTATGCTCCATCCAACCGCTCTGCAGACTGTAAAAGATTCCGGACATCGTTGAGTTGCATCTCGGAGGCACTATCCTTCGCCCACAAAAGTTTAGCTAAAATTAAATCTTCCGGGGAAATTAACCATATCGACATATCATCAATTTGCACTTTCTGCCGCCGGGCAAATACCATCACCTGCCAGTCGGATTCCTTGCGGAGGATAAAATCGATTTTAATAATATAGGCAGACTGAATCAAATTAAACATGCCCTTTTTCTTAACTTCTGTCCTGACCATATCCTCATCGACAAAAAAATCCTCCTGAAATAAACGGACAAAATTTTTAACATCACTTTCCTGCATCTCCACAACGACATCCAAATCCCTGGTCATCCGGGGAACCGTGTAATAATTAGCCGCGATTGAACCGGAAATCACGTATGGAATTTTCGCCTCATCCAATTTCCGGGTCACCATCTTTAAGACTTCTAACTCTTCGCTCATTATATGAACATTAAAGCGCTTCCGGCTACTCTAAACGGCGCGTTGATAACTATTGAATTTCGTATGTGGCCCATTATTTCCTCCCGTTTTCGAGTTCTTTGATATGCATCTTTTGCTTGCGGATGACACCATAACTGTCACGCAATGCAAAACCTTCCTTAAGGCAAAGAATAAAAACTACGGCAAAACTTATCGATAAAAAATCGAAGACTTTGGAAAAAACAATACAAACCGCTATGCACAATAAAATCAAGCAATTAAAAAACGCCGCAGGTGGAGAATTCTCCTCACACCTCTTCAATTTCTCGGCCTCTGCAATTATCTGATTTTCTTTTTCTGTATATTCCATTACAAAGTTTTTCCAGCCGTCGTTTTGTCGGTTATCCTGATCCACATCCTCGTACTAAAAGATATTGCTAAACAAAACCATCCAACGCTAAACCAGAGCCACAAAAATAAATTAATCATTCCTGCGGGTAATAATAGTGAAAATGTTACGTTTTGTTGATAACTGTTCAGTAAATCCAAGGCCAATTGCTTTTCCCTGAGGGTAGACGGATTTTGAACGATCTGCTTAAGAGCAGCAGTCCTTTCTATATAAGTGTCTATTAACCGTGAGGCATCGGGAAAAATTTTTTGAATATTCTTCTCATAAGAATCCAAATGAAACCACACAATGCCCGTCAAAGATGAAATAATGAGAATTATTCCCAAGCCTGACATAAACCTCATCCGCCGGCGGGATAATTTCAAAAACCTATCTTCTGATTTTGTTAATTGCTGCGTCATCTCAATCAATTCCTAGAAAACCGCCATAACCCTTGACCTCTGATAATTCGCTTCGCATTATATAATAGCTACCGCTCGGCACCATCCCGCGCCGGCGTTACGGACCTTCACCGGTAAACACGACACCGTAAACCCAAAGGGTTTCGGGATAGCGCCCAAATTGCCCAGGCGCTCCATGTGACAATATTCCCGCTGACGGCCCAGGAAATGACACGGCCAGATTTTGCTTTTATCTTTTGTGGAAAGAAATTCTTTAAACATCAAAAAACACGGCCGGTCGAGTCCAATAGTATCGATTCCCATCATCTTGACGCCCTGATCTAAAAGATGCTCAACCGCGTCAGGCACCAGACCGACATACTTATTCACGTAATCATCCGTGCCCAAGAGTTTGTCGCCGCCGGTGTAGAAAAGGACAATGTCCATGGGCTTAAGTTTGTAATTAATTTTTTTGAGAGCTTCAATGACGTGGGCTTTGGTGATAAAGTCGGGAAATTTAAGGTGGATAAAATCTAAAACAACGCCTGGGCCAAAACACCAGTCGAGAGGGATATCCATAATCTGTTTGGCCGGTTTTCCCTCGCAAGTACTTCCATAATGAAACGGCGCGTCCACGTGCGACCCCATGTGAACGGAGGAATTGACGATCTCGAGTGATAGCATTTCGCCGTTGGGAATCTCCTGGGCTGTGGCCACGCGCTCGCCTTTGTTGAACCGCTCCTGGCCGCCAGGCTGCTTGCTCATCACCACCCAGTTAAAATGCTCCACCCCGGCCTTATGCGTGATGCGTTCGATAGTGGCGGCGTGAGTTTCGACAAGTGAATCATCAATGGGAAGACTGAGGTCGATAATCATAGCGCTGTCAGTCATCAGCTTTCAGCTTTCAGCTTTCAGCAAAATTGATTTAGCTGAAGACTGATGGCGGAAGGCTGATAGCTTCAGTTGACTCCTTTAGTCTTTAAAATCCCAACAATTTCATTGAGAGAATGGGTCTTCTTTAATTCGTTATCCATAATAACCACATTAAATTCTTTTTTAACAGCGACTGATACTTCGACCATTTCCGTTGAATCAATCCCCAGCGACTGGTCGAGCTTGGCGTCAGATTTGATCTCGTCAGCCGGGATATCCAGGACTTTGTTGAAAATATTTTTGATCCGCTGTTCAACGGTTAAAATGTTTTGTTGTGTTGTCACTTTTCTCCTCCGTTTCTTAATAAAATCTTGTGTTCCGAGAGATGTGGGACGAAGGACAATGGACATAAAAGCTGTTTCGTCCCTCATCCATCGTCTCTCATCCTTCTGTTAAGCTTTTTGCAAAACCACCACGGCGTTGATCCCACCGCGGCCGCGGTTAATCACCAACGCGTTTTTAATTTCTTTAGCCTGGGCTTTGTTTGGACAATAATCCAGATCACATTCTGGATCAGGTGTTGAATAATTAATCGTCGGCGGAACGGTTTTATGCTCCATAGCCAAAAGCGTCGTAATGATATCAAGCGCGCCCGACGCCCCCAAGAGATTCCCGAACATCGACTTTGGCGCTGAGACCGGGATCTTTTTGGCGTTACCGTTAAAGATTTGTTTGATGGACTTGGTTTCGGTGATATCGCCTAAAACCGTCCCCGCGCCATCCGCGCAGATATAATCGACCTCTCTGGGCGAAAGATTGGCGTCATCTAAAGCAATTTGAATCGCCCTGGCCAGCTGCTTGCCGTCAGTCGCGGGATCGATACGGTTAATCCCATCGGTGGTTGTCCCGAATCCGATGATATATCCGTAGGCGCGAGCGTTACGTTTTTTAGCCCGCTCTGCGGATTCCAAAATGAGAACCCCCGCCCCTTCCGCGATCGCCATCCCGTCACGATTTTTATCAAACGGCCGATAGGCGCTTTGTGGCTGATCATTGCGTTTGGTGAGAACACCTGACGTATTACAACATAAAAGCGCGTAGGGCGTCACTGGCGCTTCCATCCCGCCGGCCAGGATAAAATCGTTATGGTCCCGTTCCAAATTCTTGGCCCCATAGGCGATAGCCATCAAAGAACTCGCGCGGTCGGAAACGATCGTCTTGCTGTACCCTTTGATTCCATAATGGATCGAAATCTGTCCCTGGGGCGCCGCCGGGAACCAGGCCGAGGCCATAAACGGGCTTACCCCCTCGCGGCCTTCTAAATACATATCGCGTAGTTCTGTCTCGGCGTAAAGCCAGCCGCCAATGGCGTTGCCCATAAAAATCCCGACGCGTTTAAGATTTTCTTCGGCCAGGTTTAATTTGGCGTCCTGGATGGCCATCTCGGAGGCCACCAGCCCCATATGCGAAAACACGTCGATCTTTTTTAAAAGCCTGGAAGAAACATTGCTGTAGGCGTCTAGGTCATGCACCTGGCCGGCGACATGTGAAGGATATTTCGAAGCGTCGAAGCGTTTGATCGTCTCGACCCGAGAATGCCCCGCTTTAATATTCGCCCAGAACGCGCGTTTCTCCATACCGCTGGGACTGACGATGCCGATTCCGGTGATAGCAATTTTCTGCATTTATATTTCCTTTTTGTAAGATTTAGACCACGTTTCAACAGCTTCACTACTAAACTTTTTTAGCCACAATATAAAAACTCCAATACAAATCCTTATCCTGGCTAAAATCGACAACTTTCATTTGGTTACCATTAAGAAAAGGCGTTATTGCCTCTTGCGTCGGCATCCATTTATGATGTCCACCCACCCAGGGTCCACCGGGATTCCAGAGTCTCATACTTTGGTGCGGAAGATAAAGAAACAGTATCCCGTTTTTTTTTATTTTTCTGATCCATAGCGTTAAGACATTTTCCCAATTGTAAAGGTGCTCTAGGCAATGCGAACTAAAAATAAAATCTAAACTTTCGTCGGCAAAATGGTCCAAATTGCAGGCATTTTGCCACTCATCGTTTTGAATGGGAATAGCTCCGGGAAGAGGCCACTGCCCTGCCCCAACATCCAGGCCGTTACCGCGACAGCAAGTAACAGCTTTATCTTTAATGTACGAAATGGCATTGCCCTCATTAAGATAATCTGGATACAATTCACCTTGATATTCATAAAAAATCTTGTCATTCTTTTCTATTTTCTTTACGCCGGTGCGACGGATAATTGCAATAAAAAATAAATGATAACTTCTTGGGTCTTTCAGAATTTCTTTTAATTTATAATAATATGTCTTTAACATCTACCTCTGCCCATCATTAAAATCTTTTTAACACCATCGCCGAATGGATGCCGGAGAAACCGGAACTAGTTTTTAGAATCAAATTGACTTTCCGCTGCCGAGCTTCGTTAGGGATATAATCCAAATCGCAACGCGGGTCAGGTTCTTCTTGATTAATTGTCGGCGGTAAAATGCCGCGCTCAAAAATCAGCGAACTTAAGGCCAGTTCAATGCCGTTGGCGCCGGCCAGGGGGTGGCCGATCATTGACTTCACTGAACTGATCGGAATTTTATAAGCGTAATCCCCCAGCGCCATTTTGTAGGCAGCGGTTTCAAAGACATCGTTCTGCCGGGTCGATGAACCGTGCGCGCTGATGTAATCGATCTCCTGCGGTTTGATATCCGCATCGCGCATGGCGAGCACAATGCAATCGGCCATGGCATCGCCTTCGGGGGGCAAATCTGTCATGTGAAAGGCATTGTTCGTTGTCCCAAAACCCGTCACTTCACAATAAATCCGGGCACCCCGCTTTAAAGCATGATTTAACTCTTCGACAACCAAAATGCCCGCGCCTTCGGAAATCACAAAACCGTTTCGTTTATTATCAAACGGCCTCGAGGCTTTTTCAGGGAATTCATTATGCACAGATAAAACATTGACCGTATCAAACGCGCCAAAGGTAATGGGCGTGATCGGAGCCTCAGCGGCGCCAGTAATCATGATATCCGCTTCCCCATTTTGAATCGCCTCATAAGAAAACCCGACGGAATCGGTCCCGGCCGTACACCCGGTTGAAATCGTGTTACAAATGCCGTACAAACCATATTTGGCCGAGATCTCGCTCGATGGTGTGTTAAACATCGAGGCGTCATAAAGGTCCGGGCGCACCAGCGCGGGGTCAATGGGATTTTTTCCGCTGTCGGTCACGAGCGCAAACTCCTCTTCCATATATTTTGTCCCGCAGATGGCGTTGGCTAAAGAAACCCCCATCCGTTCGCGGTCTACTTTTCCTAAATTTAATTTTGAATCCTCTAGCGCCATGCGCGCGGCCACAAGCGCAAACTGCACGTAGCGGTCCATGCGCACAATTTCATCCGTTGTCAGTCCCAGTTTTATCGGATCAAAATCCCGGACCTGGGCCGCGATCTTGGTATTAAAAAGCGAGACGTCAAATTCCGTAACCCGGCGTACCGCCGAGGCCCCACCCATCATATTTTTATAACAAGCCTCGTTGCCGACACCGTTGGGGGAAACTATACCAACTCCTGTAACTACAACTCTACGTTTCATACTTAAGACTCCCTATATGGCTATCAGCCTTCAGTCATCGGCTTTCAACAGCTTTAGGCTGCAGACTGAGAGCTGGCAGCTGATAGCTGGTAGAATTCTCTTTTAACTTCCTGCAGATTAAAAAATTTCCCCGAATTCTCAACCCTGTGCACCATATCGATCACCCTTTGATTTAATGGCGCTTCGGACTGTAAATTCTTGGCGAGCAATACCACCTCGCCGTTGATGAAATCAATTTCACTGGTGCGCTTGCGTAGGATGCTTTGCAAAATGGAACCGTACAACGGCTCTTTGCTGAGCGTCGTCAAAGTTTTATGAATGATTTCAACCGCCTGATCAATGGGCATGGCCGCGAGCCCCAAAATGCGCTGCGCCGGGAATTTGGGTAAATCCACAATCTCAATGCCGGCTTTCTGAACAACCCCCAACCCTTCCCTTAAAAGCATAATACTCAACCGGCACAAATCCTTGTCAGCAAAAGTTTCCTGCATCGATTTTCCAATGAGGGCGGGAATACAATTATTAAAATTAACAAAAAGTTTCAGCCACTTCATCCCCACGATGTCCTGAGTGACGACAACCGCAAAAGCCTTCTTTAAAACCTCGGCGACTTCCCAGACAAACGGGTCATTGACCACAAAGGGCTTTCCGATAATCCAGTCGCCCTCAAAATTAAAGGTCACCTCACCTGGTTTAGTATAAGTCGAGCCGAACATCACAATACTGCTGACCACTTTAAATTTATCCAAATGGGTGCTGATGATATTATCGGCCTGAACACCATTTTGAGTCGTTAATACCAAGCTTTCCTCATCGAGATATCGTTGGTTATCCTGATAAGCCTCTTCTAAATCCTGCGTCTTGACGGTGATGATCGTTAAATCATAGCGCTTATCAAGTCGTGGTAGAACCGGGACTTTGATTGTCTCTTCACCGCGCACACCTATTACGCGTAAACCTTTTGTCTTAATCTCATCGACTTGCGCCGGCCGGCCGATAAGACAGACATCCACGCCCGCTTTATGAAGGTACGCGGCGGCGACCGACCCGATGGCTCCGGCACCTATGACG
>Ga0247727_10017505_pt1 | contig 11406 bp, 12 predicted proteins | sample WisWelCaveWW1625_FD_202498 | JGI IMG/M metagenome (GOLD analysis project Ga0247727, IMG submission 202498) | Biofilm microbial communities from Wishing Well Cave, Virginia, United States - WW16-25 | ecosystem: Environmental > Aquatic > Deep subsurface > Groundwater > Cave microbial mat | place... | reverse complement strand
TGACAGAAAAGCTCTTTTGTTTCTTTTCTACTTCCTGATGTTCAATTGGCGTGACGGAGGGGGGGTTAAGGCGATTCAGAACTTCCTCACGGCTTATCTCGCCGATCCGTACTCGCGTAGCAAGTTCCTGCAATATTTCTTCTTTGTTCATTGTAAGAGTATACAAGATTAGTTCCTGCCCGGCGAAACCCAACCGACAAATTTAAAATTCCTCTGATAATAATAATCGCCGTCAGTGATAAGATTCAGCTTGCTCCATACCTTTCCTTTCGTGAGGTAATAGCCGTACGAGTCGCTACTGTCAAAAAACAGAAAAAAAGACCTGCTTCTCCCGCTATATTTACCCGCCACAGTAACACCGTCAGGGGAAGTTAGGAGATCGCTCAGGGAAAGCGTTTGGACTTCTGCGAGAGCGATTTCTCTGCTTTCATTCTTCTTCGTGTCATGCAAGAACAAGCGCATTGAGTAATCTTTCGCGTCTGGCACCCCATCTCTGTTTGCGTCCTGAAGCGGATTGAATTCGTTCAGAACCAACCGGTTATTCACAATCGTATATCGTCCCTGCAGATAAGCGTCGCAGTCATAATAACGCACGCCACCGCATGACGCATATACAAAATTATAATCAGTAGAAATAAAGAGTGGCGGAATATACACGCTTATCGCAATAATCACTATAAGCGCAAGCGGCAATGCAAAAGCCAGCACAACCGCGAAATGATGTCTAAGAAAATCTCCCATATGAGAGCGCTTTCAGTATAGCAAATCAGGGTCTATTCAGCGCTAATTTCGTTCGTTTCTCCCAATTCACCCACTCCCAGATCGTCCTGATGCGCCTGGCGATCTTCGTGTTTGCCATCCGCGCAATCGCAACGTTCGAATATCTGCCCTTTGCGCGTGCATTTTTCCGCGCTACAGGTACCCGGCTTATCCGAAACCGCGCTGCACGTTCCTGTGCAAATGTAATGTTTTTCCATTGCCGTTAAGTATCAAACGTCACGCATCAAGCGTCAAGTGAATTTGGTACTCTGTACGATCATATCGGACACTCTGCGACAATGAAGGATATGACCCACAATACGCAGGTGTTGATCGCCTCCGAACGTGAGCGGTGGCTCAAGTTGCATTTGGAAGGCGGGCTCACGATGATCGAATTGGCACGGCGATCAGGATTCGCGCGAAGTACGTTGTATCTCTGGAAAGATGCGTACGAGAGAGAAGGGGTTGTGGGACTCATGGAAAAATCACGAGCACACCATACGTATCCCAAGACGACCGCACCCGCTATGGTGGCACTCATTCGAATGATCCGTGAGGAATCGCCCATGCCTGGTGCAGAACGCATAGCCTTGCGCTTGAAGAAACGGCACGGCATCGTCATGCAATGGCGGACCGTCCACAAAGTACTGCGACGGGAAGGATTGGTGCGGATGAAAAAGCGCACACGCAAGAATGCGAAGCCGATACCCAAGGCCACCTTCCCTGGTGAGCTCGTGCAGGTCGATACCGTCTATGCGAGGAAATACCGCAGGAAGTGGCTCTATCAGTTCACTGCGATCGATTGCGCGTCACGATGGCGCTTCGCGTGGGTGACGAGCGAACAATCGAACCGCAGTGCCCTCGTCTTTCTCGAGAAGCTTGTGGCAGCAGCTCCGTTCGTGATCCGAGGGATACAAACGGACAATGGCTCCATTTTCACGAACTACTATACCGGATACCGCAAGAGTGCCGATCCGCTACGCCCCCGCCTCCATGTATTCGATCTCGCATGCACGCAGAACAATATCATGCATTTCCTCATTGATCCGGGGAAGCCCGCCCAAAACGGCAAGGTCGAACGCAGCCACCGGACCGATCGCGAGGAATTCTGGAATGACGTACGGTTCCGCACGGTTTCCGAGCTCAAACGGAAGCATGCAACGTACATGCTCCGCTACAATACAGTACGAGAACACCTTGGCATTGGCGGAAAAACACCGACCGAATACCTACAAAACTGTCCGATATGATGTTGCAGAATTCAATCGTAGCCAAGAAACGCACGCATGCTTCTATTTACATCACCGTAAAGAGAACCTACAATCTGACTAGCTGCGTAAACTTTAGTTTTCGTTTTGAAAACTCCATAAAGGGGGATGTTCGATATGCACCCTGCAAAGCTCGATTTTCTTGGCAAACTGCGGCAGCCCTCCCTTCAGTCACGCATTAGCGATTATGTGCAATGGCAGTGCGAAGTGCGCATGGCAAGGGCAACCGGGGATACCGTACCGAAGATGCCTGATCAGGCACCCATCTCGATCAATCTCGATCTCACAACTGCATGCAACTATGCATGCACCCACTGTATCGACTGGGATGTGCTGAATACCGGCATGAAACACGACCATGAAGAGCTCTTGCATTCACTCGAGCACATGGCGCAAAAGGGGCTACGATCGGTCATCTTGATCGGAGGAGGTGAACCGACCGTCCATCCCAAGTTTCTCGACGTGCTTCGCCACTTGAAGAAACTGTCTCTTCAGGTAGCCATCGTAAGTAACGGAAGCCGCAATGAAACCCTCCTTGATGCGATCCCGCATATGGGTGAGGGCGACTGGATCCGGCTTTCGCTTGATTCCGGGAGCGATGCCACGTTCCAGAAAATGCACGCTCCCAAAAAACCCATCACGCTTGACGAGATTTGCGCATGGGTACCGCGGCTCCGCGAAAAGAATCCGAAAGTGCCTGTCGGATTCAGTTTCATCATCACCTGGAGCGGAGCTGAACGAGAAAAAAATGCTCCCATCACTTCGAATCTCGATGAGATCGTGATGGCAACAAAGCGCGCTTGCGATTACCGATTCAGCTACATCTCGTTCAAGCCGTTTCTCACGCGACGAGAAACTGGCGCAGAGGTCATGGACCCTGAGGTTGCGACCGAAGGGATCCCTCAGGTAGTGCGAAGGATTCGTGCTGCGATCGAAGAGGCGAAAACCTACCAGACCGACGAATTCCGAGTCGTCGAAAGTCTGAACCTTCGAGTCTTCGAGGAAGGGTCCTGGAAAAACTACACGCGGCAGCCAGCTATGTGCCACATGCAATTCTTCCGGCAAGTACTCTCACCATTGGGACTTTTCAACTGCTCCGGATATCGCGGGGTTGCCAAGGCGAAAATCGCCGAGAAGAATGCCTATGTGAGCATCAAGCGAACGGCTGACACTCAACAGGAAACCGCAGCCATCCTCGATCGTTTCAATGCCGAGCATGAGTGTGCCGAAGTGACTTGCCTTTACAACTCCGCAAACTGGTGGATCGAAAAGGCAATTACTGAAGGCATTGAGCTTGACACGGCAATCGAACAGCACGATTTCTATCTCTAATCAAAACCGCTTGAGCATGCCATATGCTTGAGCGGCTTTTTTTACCGCGAACGAAAATTAATCTTTTTCCTTGCTGTGTGATATTCTTAACGTGAACGCATGATAATCTCCGGCAAAAAAATACGCACCCTGCGTGCTCTTAAAAAAATCGCTTATCAAGCGCGACGCGCAGGGAAAATTGTTGTTACCACCAATGGATGTTTCGATATACTTCATCCCGGCCATGTGGCGAATCTTGAATGGGCGAAGTCTCGAGGAGATATGCTCGTGGTGGGGGTTAACTCTGATGCATCAGTAAGGGCAAATAAGGGGCCTTACCGCCCTATTGTGCCAGCGCGCGACCGCGCCCGCGTCATTGCGAGCCTCGGTGCCGTAGATTATGTTTTTATTTTTGGAGATAACGATCCTTTGAAATGGCTCGAAACGATCAAGCCGTCTCTACATGTCAAAGGCCGAGGGAGCAAACAGGAGTTTCAAGCAACGCTTTCTTTAATGCAAAGCGTGCTTAAAAAAAATAAAGGGAGGCTTATATTTTTTCCCCATCTTGGTCAATATTCCACCACCAGCATCGTGAAGGCCATAACTCGGCTTATCAAAAAAGGAAGTAAATGAACGGAGCGATTGACGATCCTTGCGAGATAAACACAAGAGCCCCCAGTAAAATCAGGAAAAACACTACAGGCACTAACCACCATTTTTTTCTTTCCCTTAAAAATTCAAAGAATTCTTTAAAAATATTCAATTTGTTCATCGGAGATACTTTGATTTTATAATTTTTCCTATCTCCTGTGCAACAAGCCCATTCCCGGATTCCGACAGATGGGCGTGGTCAATATATCCGTCGATTTCCCTTGTGCTCAATGCGCTTGAGATATTATAAAAGTTCTTTTGCGGGTTTGATGACATCATTGCGTTCACGAAGCGGTGCAATAGTGCGATTTTTTTGTCTTCGATGCGCGGATCAAGGCACAAAAGAAGGGTTTTATCTTCCCGTATCTTTTCCTCAAGAAAAAAATTTGGCTGCCAAAATACGACATAACGGAATCCGTATATACGCGAAAGTTTATCTAAAAGATTAATGGAGGTGAGGTAATAATTTTTGGTATCTTGCGCGAGGGTTTTGATTTGATCCTCGGTATATGCTGAACTTCCCACCGTAAATGCCTCAAATGCCTTAGGTGAAAATATGCGTACGATATTAAAGATCGCGCGGCACGTAGCGCATTGCTCTTTTGCGATACCTCGAATTCCCGATTTAATCTTCCCCCAATTACTGATGGCAACCTGCGCTTCGATCAAGGGAAGATTGACCGGCTTTCCTGCTTTTCCAGATTCATATGATGCGGCAACGTCGTTCACGCCATCATAAAATACTGCAAGATCCGGGATGTTCCCTTCTCTTAAGAGCAGGGTAAGCTTGACCACTTCTTGCGTAAACGTATATCCCCCTTCTCCATAATTGGTAACCTGAACCTTATTCCCGCTTTGTGCCAATTCCTTTGCAACATAGGATGGGATGGTATAGGCATCCCGCGCCCCGCTCCCCCACATGGTTGAGCCGCCGAACATAAAGATTTTTTTGTCATTCTTGCTCTCTTTTTCATTCCATGTAGTGCGCACCCCATTTGCATCAACATTAATATATTTTCCATGGTATTCTTCCCTTCCCCATCCGATAAGTTCGCGATATTGCATTTTCCCTGACACATCTGATTCTTTCAAAAACTCAGTTGCCCATGCTTGTCCCTGATACGCAGGAAGCAATAAGCGCGGGTCGTTTCCCGCAAAGATCGCTCCGGCAAGTCGAAGGCCTATCTCAATAAAGCATAATGCTAAAAGCGCCGCGCTGATGCTAAAAATAATTTTTTTCGTCCTTGTCATTTTTTAAAATTGTTTTTCGTAAGAGCGGGGGGATTTTTCTGCGTTTTCTCGTGGGACCCAAAAAGTATCTTTATTCTTTTGATGAAAATCAAGAAGAGGCTTTTTAAATATCCACGCGAAGAAATGCATGAGAGAAAAAACAATATAGAAAAGGGAACCAAGAATGATTCGGGTAGTAATCCACCCGAAAATCACCGCTATAGCCATCCATATTTTTTGAAACGGCAGCAAGAGGAGGGGCTTGATAAATCCAAGCGCAAGGAACGCTCCCCCTATGAGAGACAGTGGAAAGGCAAAGCTTTTTTCTAAAAATCCAAGTAACATTCCCATGAGCAAAAAACCGATCCCTACGACACGCCCAAAACTTTTGAGATCGCGCTCTTCACTGCGAATGCTCTTGAGGTCGTTAATAATCATTAATCGAGTGCAAATTCATTTTGCCAATCATCATCTTTCGTAAGCGGTTTTTGTTCTTTTTTATCAAGAAGATAAGGACCAAGCATAAGATAATCCATTTCAGTCCTCATGAAGCAACGATAGGCATCTTCAAGGGTGCATACTATTGGCTCTCCGCGGACATTGAAAGAAGTATTGATAATGACGGGACAATGGTATTTTTTTTGAAATGCGGCAATGAGCGCATGGTACAGTGGATTGGTTTCTTTATGGACCGATTGAATGCGGGCGGAATAATCTACGTGCGTAACTGCGGGAATACTGGAACGAATGATCTTTAATTTATCTATGCCAAATAAGGCATCTTCTTGCTCGCGCATGGGCAAACGATGTGCTGGTGCCACGTCAGCCACAAGAAGCATGTAAGGGCTTGTTCGATCTATATCGAAATATTCCTTCGCTTTTTCTGCAAGAACTGAGGGCGCAAAGGGCCTAAAACTTTCCCGGAATTTAATTTTGAGGTTCATAATTGATTGCATGCGAGGTGACCGTGCGTCCCCCAAAATAGAGCGTGCGCCCAAAGCGCGCGGGCCGAATTCCATGCGCCCCTGAAACCACCCTACTACTTTTTCATTCGCAATAAGATCGGCGACTTGCTCAGGAATCTCGCTGCGAGATACGCTTTTAAAAGGAATGGCTTGCATATCCAAATATTCCTTTATTTCGCTGTCAGAAAATTCAGGACCAAGATAAGCGCCTTTCATCGAATCTTCCGGGGATGCCACGCGCACATTTCCTAAATACTGATGCCATCCAAGCAACGCCGCGCCCACTGCTCCTCCGGCATCCCCCGCCGCAGGTTGAATCCATATATCCTTAAACGGCCCTTCGCGCAAAAGCTTTCCGTTTGCCACGCAATTCAATGCTACTCCGCCCGCAAGGCATAAATATTGCTCTCCGGTCTCTTTATGCACGTGTCGCGCCATGCGAAGCACTACTTCGTCAATGACTTCCTGGATAGATCGTGCGAGATCCATTTCTTTTTGTGTCAGCATGGATTCCGCCTTGCGCGGAGATCCTCCGAAGAGATCGTGGAATTTATTATTGGTCATGGTGAGCCCCGCGCAATAGTTGAAATAATCCATGTTCATTTGGAATGACCCATCTTCTTTCACGTCAATAAGTTTTTGCATGATGAGATTTTTATATACGGGCCTTCCATAAGGAGCTAATCCCATTACTTTATATTCACCGGAATTCACTTTGAATCCCGTGTAATAAGTGAATGCAGAATACAAAAGGCCAAGCGAGTGCGGAAACTTAATATCCGCAAGAATCTGGATGCGGTTATCTTTCCCGACACCAAAACTTGCCGTCGACCATTCTCCTACTCCGTCGAGCGTGAGAAAAGCCGCGCGCTGGAATGGCGAAGGGTAAAACGCCGAAGCGGCATGCGACTCGTGGTGTTCTGGAAAAAGAATCTTTCCTTGATAGTTTAGCTCTTGCGCAATAAGCTCTTTGATCCACAGCTTTTTTTTAAGCCATAACGGCATGGCTTTCATAAAAGAACGGATGCCTAAGGGAGCATAGGCAAGATAGGTTTGCAGTAATCGTTCAAACTTTAAAAAAGGCTTGTCGTAGAACACCACTAAGTCGATATCTCGCGCAGTAAGCTTGCTCTTCTCAAGGCAAAATTTGATTGCCTGCGACGGGAAATCAGCATCATGTTTTTTGCGAGAAAAACGCTCTTCTTGAGCGGCAGCAATAATTTCGCCGTCTTGCACAAGACATACGGCACTATCGTGGTAATACGCTGAAATGCCGAGGATGTTCATGTTATTCTAAAAACATTCCCATATTATTGCTCCAGTGATTGTAGCAAAGTATCGGCATATTGCCCCCATGTCATTTCCCGCTTTACAAAATTTTGCCCCGCAAGGGCGATACGCGCATATTGAGTTGGATGGTCAATAAGAAATTTTACTTTTTCTGCGATTTGATTTGGAGCCTGCGGATCAACAAAAAGAGCTGTTTCGCCGTCCTTTAATACTTCAGATGAGGTCGTCGTACGGCAAATAATCAAAGGGAGGCCAGCGGCAATAGCTTCGAGCGCGCCGATAGAAAATCCAAATCCATTTCTGGGCGGAGGAAGATATACCGGGTAAATAAATATCTGCGAATGCCGGAATGCTTCTTGCAACTCGCGCTCAGATGCTCCGCGGAACATAAAGGTGATAAAAGGCTGGAGTCCGTATGCCACAGAGAGATTTATCAGTTTTTGCCTATAGGCATGCTCGTCCCATGCATCTTTACAGATAATCGTGGCGTGCGCATGGTAGCCCCATTCCCGCAGCTGATGCACCGCTTCGATAATATCTTCGTAGCGCCTATAGGGATTCAAGGCGCCCAGGGCCATAAGGCGCACTTCTTTTTTTTGTGCTTGCGCCGTAAAATCCCGCACGGGTTGATAAAAACTTTCAAAATCTACTCCGAGGCGACTTACCACGGCACGGATCTTCCTTTCTTTGCACCATTGTTGGTTATAAAAATCGAGGACAGTAGCTGAATCGATCGCCCAAAAATCTTTACGGCTGCTTATATCTTTCCAGAAATTGTAGGCCCTACTTGCAAGCGAGGCGATGGGGTTCTTCTTGGGAAGATACATGTAGGGAGGGTCATTCTCGGTCCATACGATCCTTGCGCGCGGATTCTTCGCTTTATAAAACCGAGCGACACGATATGCAAAATCGTGCAGATTGACTACGTCAAAATCGGCATCCATCATTTCGGCAATCGCCCGAGCTATATGCAGCTGCTTGCGTTCGTATAAGAATTTTTTTATGAACCAACCAACGCGGTACTCGCTTCGAGCAGTGTGAGGCTCTTTTTGAGGCAGGGTCTTGATAACAAGGCCATTCCAAAGATCATGATAATGCTCGCCGCTAAACTCGGGGGCATAAATAACTACTTCATTCCCTCTTTTTTTTAATGCTTGAGCGAGCGAAAAAATGAGGCGCGGGCCTCCTGCGAGAAGATTGAGATTAAAACATGCGATTGCGATTTTCATGCGCAAAAAATCGCTTATGCGTCCTGCACACTCTTCCCGATAATCTTAAACTGAGGCAAAGGAACAATGAACTTTCCTCCTTGCGTAAAATATTCAGATTCACGAGATCTAAATTCTTCAAGAAAATGCCAAGGAAGTATGAGGAAGTAATCTGGTTTTTTTGCGCGCACTTCAGCTTCGGACATAATAAGAATATTAGTGCCTATTGTTTTTCTTCCCCATTTATCGGCATTGCGCTCGGCCGCACCAGCGATAGAACGCTCATTCAGCCCAAAAAATTGAAGCAGGGTATTTCCCTTAGTAGAAGCTCCATATACGAATATTTTTTTTCCTGATGCGTTTTCCCTCTCTATAAAAGAACAGAGTGCCGTGCGGATTGATTCGACCCGCGCTACAAATTCTTCATATGGTTTTTTGGTGTGCAAGCCTAATGCGTCCTCCTCGGTTCGGATCTTCATGATTCTTTCCTGCGCTCCTGAAGCAACGCGGATATCTTTTCCTCCCTCCTTGTGGCGTATATAGGTACGAAAACTTCCTCCATTCACACTGTTCAGCTCAACGTCAAAAACTTCAAGGTCATGGCGTGCAAGAAGGCGTTCTAAAGAAAAAAGCGAATAATATTCCAAATGTTCGTGGCAAATGTTATCAAATGCGTTCTGCGAGAGCATAAGCGGCAAATAGCTCATCTGAATAATGAACGCTCCGTTGGTATCAAGGCATTTCGCGGCATCGCCTACGAATTCATTCGGGTCTTCAAGATCATAAAACATCGCAATGGCGGTGATGGCTTTTGCTTTGGCATCTCCGCATGTTTTTTGCCATGCATCGAAATTAAAAAAATCGGGGATGATCTTGCTGGTTCCTTCTTGATTCCATTTGCGCAAATTCTTTGCCGGTTCAAAACCAATGCGCATAATGCCGTCTTTTTTATACCCGCGCAAAAGCGTGCCGTCATTCGCCCCGATATCAAGCACATGATCCCCCGTCTTGAGCGCTACCATGTCTTCCATCCTTTTCGCGATACTATTCAACTCATCGGTCATGGTTTTATTCATGCCCGAACGATACCAATAGTTCCGATACATCGCTTCATGCGAAACGGTATGCTTGAGCTGCAAAAGACCGCATCCTCCTTCCTTGTGATTGCAGAGAACTAAATCAAGCGGATATCGTTTTTTTTCTACGATATCGGTGTCATGCAAAAAATCCGACACATACATGTCCCCTAACGAAAGAATGGGGGTAAGGGGCGCATGTCCGCATACCCGACACGATGTTCTTGTGGCAATAATACCTTCTTTCATGAGCTTTATAATCCTCTGCAAAGCTCTACTGTATCCCAAATACCCTTATGAAGTCCAGCGCATATCTTAAAACGTTTTATTTTTTCAATCCCGCGATCAAACAAGAGTGTGTTTCATTATGCCCTATGGAGAAGAAAAATTCAAAAAAATCTCCCGTCCACGATTTTTTGTGGACGGGGTTTAGTCATGCCTTCACGAGATCTCGAAGCTTCTCGCGCACGCCTTCGTCTTTGATGTGCGTAAGGCAGTGGATGTTTCCCTCGCCGGGGAATCTCGATTCCTTCACCTCGCGGACATATTCAGCAAACGCTTCGAGGGTTACCTTGCCGACCGTCATTCCCTTCTTGGAGCTCTTGTGGCTCTTCACGTGCACTGGAGCTGTTCCAGGCCACTCGTAAAGCCCCAGAAGATCCGAGCTGATGAGCAGTTGCCCATCAAGTTCGCGTCCTGCGGCGATGCCAAACACGGGGATTTGCACCGAACGCCGCACCCATTGGGCGACCTCTTCGATCACGGATTCGAGAAGAATCATGCACGCGCCGGCATCCTCAACGACCTTAGCGACATCAAGGATGCTTTTCGCAGCCTCGACATCCTTTCCTTGTGTACGGTATCCGCCGAGCTGCTCAGCCTTGTTGGGATTGAGCCCCAGGTGAGCCACCACAAGGCAGGCATTTGCGACCGCCTTGATGCGACTCACGTATGCATGGTTCGTTTCGATCTTAACGGCGTTACAATCCGCCTCCTGCACGAAGCGCAGAGCATTGCGCACCGCAAGTTCGTCCGAAGGCTCGTACGAACCAAGCGGCATGTCACCTACGACGAAGAGTCGCGGGGTGCCGTTCCGAACGGACTGGGCGTAAGAGATCATACGATCCATGGTCATGGGAAGCGTGCTGCGCCGACCTTCCATGGTCATAGCGGCGGAGTCCCCCACGATGATGACTTCTCCTCCCGCCTTGTCGAAAAGACGGGCCGTCATCGCATCGTATATGCTCAAAGCCGCAAACACCTCTTTGCGATGCTTCATGGGTTGAAGCGTCGCGATAGTGACCCGTGAGGGTCTCTTTGTATCCATCAATCTTCCTCCCTGCGAACGAAGTAAATTAAAAAACAAAAAGCAGCTTCAAGCACCCTACCGTATTTTTCGTTCTCTGTCAATTTTTTCTCCAAACAATTGCACCCCATAGGCAATGCGCGATACGCCCTCCTTGAGCGTCTCGAGTGATGCCGCATAAGAAATCCTAAGATATGTTTCACCTTCTTTGCCGAATGCACTCCCCGAAAGCAATGCAACTCCTGCTTCCCGAAGCAAAAAATCAGCCAGTTGCTGTGCAGACTGGGTCACAAGATTCACATTCGGAAATGCATAAAACGCACCACGCGGCATAGCACACCG
>Ga0247727_10017504_pt1 | contig 11406 bp, 7 predicted proteins | sample WisWelCaveWW1625_FD_202498 | JGI IMG/M metagenome (GOLD analysis project Ga0247727, IMG submission 202498) | Biofilm microbial communities from Wishing Well Cave, Virginia, United States - WW16-25 | ecosystem: Environmental > Aquatic > Deep subsurface > Groundwater > Cave microbial mat | place... | reverse complement strand
CAAAACTCTCCAGGGAAAGCTGATAAAACAGCGCACGTTGCGGATTCGATTCCCCCATCATCGGCAGATCCTCCTGCCGAGTATCCTACGCGATTCTAGACTGATTTTGTCAGCAGCCTGCTAAAGCTGGTTGATCCGGATGGAAAGCATCCCTGTCTCGCTGGATTGCTGGCAGGTCCCGGAGGACCTCCGCTTACTGCAGGATGTGCCTTATTGCTGTCGGCCATGGGAGTTACGGTAGCAAGTAGTTTCAACGATCTGACGTCGTTTTCCAGCGTCTTCGATCCCCTGGTGGAACATTTTGAGTCGGCGGCGAATTCCTTCGCTGATTTTCAAAAGAAGTTTCAAAAGCAGGAATCAGAAATGATCTCCGCAGGAGTTGGAAGCATCGCAGTGCTTCTTTCTCAGCTTCAACTCTGGAATCCAACCATAAGCCCGGCTCTGCCTACTTGGATGGCAAGCGCCGCCGCTGAAGCTGACGATGAAGAACAGCAGCTTCTTGGAGATGTACTGGAAGGGGTATCTATACAGGTGGGCAATTGGCTAAACGAGCAGAGAGATCCACCGGAGAGGCGCCATTACAAATGTCTGACGGGATGCGGCTTTAGGGTAAATGAGCGAGAGTTCTACTTTCTTCGAACAATAAACGATTTACAAGATGTACTAGTTGGTTTTCTTGACGAACATGCGAGTTCTGCTGAAGAGAGAATCAATTTACTGAAGAAACTAAAGCATCCGGATGAATTGAAGGGTTTTAGGGATATAGTCTTAAAGGAAAATACGATGAGATGTCCTATGCCTAGATGTGGAGGAATCGTAGCCGGCCCATTTGTACAGTAATTTTTACAACCCTGCCACGCTTGAGAATGCTGTAGAGAAACTTTTCCGGTTCTGATGAAAACTACGATTTACGTTTTTACGGGATCGCCCTGGAGTAACGTTCTTCTCGTAAGGTCGATCCCCATCGCCCCACCGCCAACGGGCGGTTGTGTCAGATTTGTTTATCCGGTTTGAGCGCTCGCCTTTCTGGCCGTTGTGAAAATTCACAAATGCAAGCGTGATGCGATAGTAACGTGACCAGTTGCGTGTTAACTGCTAAAAAGCACAGCCTATGAGTACTTGCTCTCACTTCGTAACTTGTGGTAGATACTTTCCACGCAACGAAACGCGATTGTGTAGATGCGCAAGCATCAATTCCCAGCGCCAGCAGGAGGGTTGTGATGTTGCAATACGCCATGGGTCGCGCGCGTAGCGCGACTGTCCCGAGTTTGTTTGTGGCATTGCCTCTTCTGATCCTGGCATGCCAGGAAACCAGTAACGCCCCTGATGTAGAAACTTTCGATGATCGGATGGCCGCGATTGCCGAAACGGAGGATCCCGGATTCGGAGGCTATTTTTATGACGCAAACGGGATCCTCCAGGTGTATCACCAAAACCCGGATGCGGCGAACGTAGATCATATCCTCGGAACACTGAGCGCACTGCGCGCAGCCAGCACAGAAGCGGTAAATGGAAAAGCGACACCGCTGGATGCGAAAACTGCGGCAGAGAGCGTGATGTTCTTGCGCGCGGATTATAATTTCGCGCAGCTGCACCGATGGCGCAGAGAAATATCAAGCGTATTTTCAATTCCCTATGTATTGTCAACTGACACGGATGAAACGCGGAATCGGCTCGTCGTCGGAGTCCAGCGCGGACATCTCGCTGAAACGCGTGGCCGAGTTCTGGACCTCGTACGTCGAGCCGGCGTGCCGGGGGGTGCGGCCTTGGTTGAGGAAGTTGCCCCAGTGCAGCCATTGATCGCACTCGACGACTCCTTTGATCCCAACCCTGCGCCCGGGGGTGTAAGAATCAACGGCGGCAACGGATTCTGTACCTTGGGCTTCAATGCCTTCATTTCAACCGGCCCAGAATCAAGGAGAGAGGGTATCGTCACCGCTTCTCACTGCAGCAACTGTCCCTTTTCTCGCAGCGAATGCGGTTTCCCCTCTCTCCCCGATCGCACTTGGTTTCACCAAGCCTCCTACCCGGTGGATCCCATTCACGCATATGAAGTCATCGATCCTCCGTTGTTTGAGGGCGGGGTCTGCCCGCCGGGTAGGAGTTGCCGCTTTAGTGACAGTCTGTGGGCCGAGGTCGAGCCCGGAGCGGCACTCGATGCTCCAAGGATCGCCCGAACCAAGTTTGTTGGCACTAACGGCGCTCCTGGTTCGCTGGACATCGACCCTGCCAATCCCCGTTTCGAAATCACCTCCAAATACCCGCACCCACTCGTCGGGGAAGTTCTTCACAAGGTCGGCAGCACCACAGGTTGGACTTCTGGACAGGTCATCTTCACTTGCGTCGATATCACGCCCAATTTTAGCTTCGGCGAAACGATTCTATGCAGTCACGGCGTTCGCACAAAGGTAGGCGGCGGTGACAGCGGATCTCCCGTGTTTCGGTGGAGTGGCAGCGAAAGCGTGAGCCTTGCTGGAGTCCTTTGGGGAGGAGACGTAGACGAGACAACATTCTTGTATAGCCCCATTCAGCAGGTGGAAGCTGATCTCGGAAAGCTGATCGTTACTCAGAAGTCGAGTGGTACCGGTACAAGGGATCCAAACCGGTGTCATGAAGTTCTACATGCCATCGGGGGCGCACCGTATCAGACGCAGCAGACCTGTGAAGACGATCTCTTCGCTCATCGAAACCGACTATATGAGGTAGCAAAAACCAATTGTGTCCAATGGGGAGAACGATACCTAACCACCTTCGGCCCTGACCCTCGAGGTAGTGGTAGTTGCAGATTCAATTCCGGCAACTCGAAATGGTACCCGCCCAACTTCATTTACACCTGCTGCGGGTTATAAAATGAAATAACTCGACTGTGCCAACAACGTCTCCACGCCGCACCAACGGGCAATGATTGGATTTTCTTTCTTCACACCAGCTCCCGCAACGGCCGGTACGGCAGGTCCAAGGCTTCGGCCACGCCTTCGCAGGTGACGTCCCCATGCCAGAGGTTGACACCCAGGGCCAGGGCCGGGTCCCTGCGCACGGCCTCGGTGACACCCAGCTCGGCGATTTTCTGGACATAGGGCAAGGTCGTGTTGGTGAGTGCGAAGGTCGAGGTGCGCGGCACGGCGCCCGGCATGTTGGCCACGCCGTAATGAATGACGTCGTGCAGCACGTAGGTGGGATCCGAGTGCGTCGTGGGGCGGATGGTTTCGATACAACCACCTTGGTCGACGGCGACGTCGACCACGACGGAGCCCGCCTCCATGCGGCGCACCATTTCTTCGCGCACGAGGACGGGCGCGCGGCGCCCGCGCAGGTACACCGCGCCCACCACGAGATCGCTGCCCACGACGGCGCGCTCGATGTTCGGAGGGTTGGAGTAGAGCGTGCCGATCTCACCGCGGAAGATGTCGTAGAGATAGGCGAGCCGCGGCAGATCGACGTCGAGCACGAAGACTTCGGCGCCCAGCGCGCGCGCTACGCGCACGGCGTTGATACCCACGGTGCCCGCGCCGAGAATCGTGATGCGGCCGCGCATCACACCCGGCACGCCGCCGATGAGAAGGCCCTTCCCGCCGCGATCTTTTTGCAAGAGCGTGACGCCGATCTGCACCGCCAGTCGGCCCGCCACCTCGCTCATGGGCGCCAACAAAGGAAACGAACCATCGGGATGTTGAATTGTCTCGTAGGCCAAGGCCACGCAACCGCTGTCGCGCAGAGCACGAGCGATCTCGGGCACCGCCGCCAAGTGCAAATAGGTGAAGAGCGTCTGGCCCGCCTTCAGATAGCCGATCTCACTTAAATTGGGTTCCTTGACCTTGACGATGAGTTCCGGCTCGCGCCAGGCCGCTTCGGTCGCAACCAGCCGGGCACCGGCCTGCGCATAGGCGGCGTCGGTAAAACCGCTGCCCTCCCCCGCGCCGCGCTCCACGAGCACCTCGTGGCCCTCGCCCACCAGGAATCCGACGCCGTCGGGCACCAGCCCCACGCGATACTCGCGGTCCTTGGTTTCACTCGGAACACCGATTCTCATGTACCGATCCTCTTGAGCTGCGTATCGTCCTCCATCGCGCTCAGCTTGTGCTCACCTCAGCTAACTCACCTCGAACGATTCGCGCTTATTCGGCATAGTGGACCGTTACGCTGGATATTCTAGGTAGGCACGAACGCGAGAGACATAGTTTGTCCTACCTCGCGCGCTGCTCTTGCACAGTGAGCCGAGGCCGGTGGATGAGTTCCGTTGCGGAGGGCCTGGTAATCCTACGTGGCCAAGGGATCCTTGCGAAGCAATCCCCTCGAAGCATGAGAAAAACAGTAGGCACCCCCGTTAGAGCACACAGGCCCGGAGCAACGGAAGCCCATCCACCGGCCAGGGCAACCAGCCTGTGCATCACCAACTCAGGCATGATTATGCACATATGCACCTACCAAGATCAAACGTGACAGTCCACTACGTCGCATAAGCGTGGATCAAAATTTCCGCGATTTCCGGTCGCATGATGCGCGGATCGGGGTAGTGGCCGGCCCGCAATTGCTCGCGCACCGCCGTGCCGCTCACGGTCACCGGCTTTTCATCGGGATGGCGCTCCACCAAGTCGACGCGGCCCAAGGATTCATAAAAAGCCGCGAAGCCGATCTTGCAGGGTGCGAGGTGCAACTCACCGCCCAGCGCCGTGAAAATTTCTTGAGCGTCGAAGTCGCCCCAAATCGGCTTCCCATCCTCGAAGGGGGCATCGGCGTGCTTGCGCCCGATTACCAAATGACTGAAACCCAAATTCTGGCGGTAGATGGCGTGCATCACGGCCTCCTTGGGGCCGCCGTAGAACATCTTGATATCGAGACCGATCAACTCAAAGACGTCGTTCAAGTCGTACCCGGCCTCGCACCACAAGGTTTCATCCTTGTCACCTTCGCCCAGCAGGCGGCGGTCGTGCAGCGCGCGGTAGCAGCGCATGCGCACCGCGGCGGGCACGTCGTCTCCTTTGAGTTCGCCGACCAGAGGATTCAGCACGACACCCGCGAAAAGTCCCTGGCTCGTCAGGCGCTCGGCTCCGGCCACCAGCGCGTATTCGTGGGCGCGGTGCAGGGGGTTGCGGGTCTGGAAGGCCAGCGCGGCCTCCCATTTGCGCTCGCGGATCAGCGCGCGGGTCAGACGGGGCGAGAGCATGTACTGGGCATACTCCGGATGCGGCGGTTGCGGCAGGCAGCGCAACACGCCGCCCAAGAGTTTGCTGCGCGGATCTCCTTCCACCATGCGTCCGCCGGGATGATCGAAGCGATCGGTCCCGTACACGCACTTCACGTATTTGGGTTTATCCCAGGCAAAAATCTCCACAGCATCAACGACGGCGACGATCTCGCCACTCGGCGCCCGCACGGCGGCGCTGCCGCCGGGCGTGAGAGTGCGCGCTTCTTCGTCACTCACCGGCAGCGAGAGCGGGATCGTCCAGGCATAGCGCCGCCCCGCGACTTCGAGCGCCCCCTCGTCGAGCGCGCGGTGCCAGGCCTCGGCGCCCATCGGGCCCACGAGCGGGGACAGCGTGCCGTCGGCGATGCGGTAGAGCGTCGAGAGATCGGCGCGCGACACGACGACCGCAGGCAACGCTTCGGCCTCAGCCAAAAACTTCCTGCGCTGTTTCAGCGGGACGCAGCGGTCCACCGGCTCCGCAAGTCCGCCGTGGACGGGAACCAAATCACCGTCCCGCTGCGGCCGGCTTTCTCCAGGTTGCGACTGTGACACCATCGCCTATGCACTCCTTCATGCGGTCTCTCTTTTCGACGGGCACAGGGGATGGGTCGAAGCGACGAGCTAAACAAACCTGCGAGGAGCTTCGATCCATCCCCTGTGCCCGTCGAAAAGCGCACCCGAATTTCATCGCATCGACGTTATTACCAAACCGGGTAGGTCCCGTCGCCATCTTCCAAAAGCAAGCGGTCGCCCGTGCCGTTGAAACGGCGCACGTACAAGCGCTGATGACCCTCGACTTCCGCCACAAAGGCGACGAAGGCGCCGTCGGGTGAAACCGCGGGATTCCGCTCCTCGTACATGCCGTCACCCAGGGGAAGCTTGCCGCTGCCGTCGGGACGCATGCGCCACAAACGGCGCCCCAGCGGCGTCTGCGCGCTGTACACGATCCATGCGCCGTCCGGCGTAAAGACAGGATCCATGCCGCCGCGGGCAATAATGCGCGCTTCTCCTCCCTCCGCCGGTGCAACCGCGATCGCCAACTCGTTTTTGGAAAGCCGCCGCACAAACACGATCCATGCGCCGTCCGGAGACCAGGTAGGGTCCGAATCCAGCGGCCCCTCGCTCACCACGCGCTCGCCTCCTCCATCCGCTGCCATCGCTACGATGCGCGCGCGTATCCCGTCAGGCCCCGGTCGTACCTCAGCAAAAACCAGACGATCCTTGGGACCGTAATCCGCCAGCGGGTGCGCGGCCGGCCCTTGACTCCGCGGACGCACTTCCTGCGAGGACAACGAGAGCTCGAAAATCTGCGGCCGTCGCTCGCGCTGGCTCATGAACAAAAGCCGCTCGCGATCACGCGAAAAGGCCAGCGGCCGGGCACCGCGCAGCGCGGCATCCACCAGCGTGAATTCTTGCGACACCGGCACCAGCATGGCCATGCGCCCGCTCAAGTGGTGCAATTCGGCCAGGCGCTCTTCCGGGGCACCGAATACCTCGCCGAGTTTGCCGAGCTCGAGAACGGAATAGCGCTCCAGCGGTGTGTCGTATTCGCGGCGGCCGTCGCGGTTCGGGTCCAATAGGTCCGCCAAGCGCCGACCTTCTTCCGACGTGCGGTAGACGAAGGCGATGGGTGCTTCGGGAAGCTCCTCCCACGCGATGCGCGGCGTGGCGCAGGCTGCTGAAGCAAAAATCAACAGCAGGGAGAAACTCAACCGGATTCCACCGCTACCTTGAGCGCGCTGGAGTGCACTGCTCCCTCGAGCGCGCATCACGCAACGACCTCCGGCGCCAGCACGCGCCCGCGGAAAGTACCCGTCGCGGGATTGTGCTCAAACATACCCAGGCCGCGCACGCGCTGTTCAACAACGGAGATCACGATGTGATCGGCACCGGGAAAAGGAAAGGCGCTGTTCAACACGAACTTCTGATCGAGATCGGAGAAATACAATCCAAAATTCACGTGGGAGTGATAAATCGCTGTGACGTGCTCGGCGTTCTCCCGCGTCTGTTCTGCGACGCGCAGGCAATCGAGCTCGTTCATCACAAAGGCCTGCGTTCCGTCGCGCGGATACGTCATGGGATCCAGACGGTGGCGTTGAGTCATCTCGTTGCGACAGCGGTGAACGTGGTGGTAGCGCACGCGGGCGTCGCCGGAAATCAGGCCACAGCACTCCTCGGGCAGCGCCTCCAGAGCGTGAGCGCAAAGCTCGTTCAGCATCCGCCCGGAGACGTGCACCGGCGGCGCTTGGGGATCAATTTCAATGCGTTCGCGCACCACAAAATAACTCCACAATCCGACAGAAATCGGGTGCTCCGAAGGACGCTTGGATAGAGTCGAAGCTCCTCGCGGTGTTGTTTAGCTCGTCGCTTCGACTCTATCCAAGCATCCTCGGCGGGTGCGTCGCGCAGATTCGCGAAGATGCGCGACCGCAGCCCGCGTTGACGCTCAACCTCGCCCTGCCTACCCTCCGCTCCCGCGCCCGGGTGGCGGAATTGGTAGACGCGCTAGATTCAGGGTCTAGTGGTCGCAAGGCCGTGCTGGTTCGACTCCAGTCCCGGGCACCAAGCAAAGCGCAGTGCTCGAGTTCCGCATTATTTCCTCCAAAGCAGCGCGCAAAATCTTTTCAACTTGACCCCTCGCGGTATGTGTTTACGCTAAGAGCCTATCCATAAACCCCGGACCGAGTCCGGCGCAGGAATTCACGTGGCTCGCAAGGAGCGAAATCGAAGGCATAGCAGACGCTACGGCGAGATTTCGCGACGCAGCGAGCCACGGGAGTGAGAGCCCAAAGGGCTCGAACCAGCCGGGCGACGGGAGTGGGTTTATGGATAGGCTCTTAGCACGTCGTCCAAGGAGTACTGTGTCCAAACCGCAAAGTGACGAATCTGAACTCGGTCCCATCCACATCGGTCAAGAACGGATCGAAATTTCTTCCATATTGCCGGTGCTGCCTGTGCGCGACGCGGTGGTCTTCCCCGGCGTCACAGCCCCGCTCGCAGTGGGTCGCCCACGCTCCCTGGCTGCCCTTGAAGAAGCCGGTGAGGGCGGCTGCGTCTTGGTCGCCACCCAGCGCGATCCCGCTACCGAAGATCCCTCCCTCGAAGACCTCTGGCCCACGGCCTGCGTCGTGCGCGTGGTCAAACTCATGGATGCGCGCCGGGGCAGTCGCAGCAAACACGCCGTCGTGGTCGGCGTGGTCCGCGCGCGCATCGGCGCACTGGTGGCGCGGGCCCCCTGCCTGCGCGTGCAGATCGAACCGATCGCCGAACCGGAAGGCGCCGCCGAACGGGCGGAATCCGTATGGAAAGAAGTCATCGAGCTGGCGCACCAAGTGATCGACCTGCGCGACGATTACCCCGAAGAATGGAAAAACCTCGTCGCCTCGTTGCCGACTCCGGGACTTTTGGCGGACCTCATCGCTTCCACGCTGCCGCTGCCCACCGAGGAACGGGTCGCACTGCTAGAAGAAACCGACCCCGTGCGCCGCTTGGAACGCCTGCGCGGACACCTGGGACGCGAAGTCACGATCGCCAAGACCCAGCGCGCCCTGCGCGACGAATCAGAAGCGGGCGGCAGTGATCCGAAGCGGCGCGAACGCATTCTGCGGCGACGCCTACGCGATATCCAGAGCGAAATCGGCGAAGGCGATGCAGGACTGCGCGAAGTGGACGAGCTGCGCGAGAAACTCGCCGCAGCAAAGCTGCCGGAAGAAGCTGCGCTGCAGGCGGAGCGAGAGCTGCGGCGGCTCTCCTCGCTGCCTCCCCACGCTCCCGACCGCCACCTCATCCGAACCTACCTCGAATGGATGGTCGATCTGCCCTGGTCCGTCGAGACCGAGGATCACTTGGATCTCGCGGAAGCGCGCAAGGTCCTCGACGCAGACCACCACGGTCTCGAAAAAGTGAAGGACCGCATTCTCGAGTATTTGGCGGTGCGCAAACTGGCCCCTAACGCCAAGGCACCCATTCTGTGCTTCGTGGGACCGCCAGGCGTCGGCAAGACCTCCCTCGGACGCTCGATCGCCCGTGCCATGGGGCGCAAGTTCGCGCGCGCGGCGCTGGGTGGCGTGCGCGACGAAGCGGAGATTCGCGGCCACCGCCGCACCTACGTCGGTGCCATGCCCGGCCGCATCCTCCAGAGCCTGCGGCGGGCTGGCTCGCGCAATGCGGTCTTCCTGCTCGACGAAGTCGACAAACTCGGCGCCGACTTTCGCGGCGATCCCTCTTCCGCCCTGCTCGAAGTCCTCGACCCCGAGCAGAACCACACCTTCAGCGACCATTACCTCGAGGTGTCCTTCGATCTCTCGCGCGTCCTGTTCATCGGCACCGCCAACACCACCGCGACCATTCCGCCGGCCTTACTCGACCGCATGGAGTTGATCGAGCTGCCCGGTTACACCGATCGCGAAAAGTTGGCCATCGCCCGCGACTACCTAATTCCCAAACAATTGGAAGCCCACGGGCTCGCGGCTGAACAGGTGAAAATCAGCGACGCCGCCCTGGACAAAGTGGTTCGCGAATACACGCGCGAGGCCGGTGTGCGCAACCTCGAGCGCCACATCGCCGCACTGACGCGCAAGGCGGCGCGCCGCATCGCGGAGGAAAAGCACGCAGGGCCCTTCGCAATCGACGAGGATTTCGTCACCAACGCCCTCGGCGCTCCTCCCCACCTGCCGGAAGTCTCGGAGCGCGCCGACCGGCCGGGCGTGGTAGTCGGCTTGGCGAAAACCACCCACGGCGGCGACATCCTCTTCATCGAAGTCACGGCGGTAACCGGTGGTGAGGGTGTGCGCCTGCGTCTCACGGGTCAGCTCGGCGACGTGATGCGCGAATCCGCGGAGACTTCCCTTTCCTGGATCCGCTCCAACGCGCAGGCGCTGGGTATCCACAGTCCGGTCTTTGTAAATGGAGAGATCCACTTGCACGTGCCGGCGGGGTCGATCCCCAAGGACGGCCCTTCGGCCGGCCTCGCCCTGACGGCGGCCATCGTCTCCATCCTCTCCGGGCGCAAGGCCCGGCCTCACCTCGCCATGACCGGCGAAATTTCACTGCGTGGCCGCGTATTGCCCGTCGGCGGCATCAAGGACAAGCTGCTCGCCGCCGCGCGCGCGGGGGTCGAGAGCGTGTTGCTGCCCCGGCGCAATGAAAAAGACCTCGTCGACGTACCGGAAGAAGTGAAGGAAAAACTCCGCATCCAGTTCGTTGAAAAGATTGAGGACGCCTTAGAGCTTGCGCTCGAACCTGGAACTTCGACATCAACTCCAGAGGCTTAACCCGGATTATTCATGAAGCGCCTACTGCGACCACGTATCTGCTCGACGCTCCGATCGATCCCCTCACAGGAGCACCGTGGGAAGACGGCAGCGGTTTCGGCTTCATCGCCATCGCGGGCAGCAACGGCCTCCCCGGCGATCAGGAAATCTTCTACTCCGCTTCGAAACTCACGGGGCACTACGACGATCCAACGGCCGTCGTTCCGGAACCGATCAGCGAGGTCTTGTTTCTCGCGGGTTTGGCACTGACTGCCGCTTTACGCCGCCGGTCAGCGGCTCACTTCGGCATTTGAATTGTTGTAACAGGGACTTCGCTCGGCGGTATTTTTGAACTGAAAAGCGAAAATTTGCTTGGAATGGATGTCTGGAGTACTTGTGCATCTCTCGGAGCCAACTTTAACACTTCCTTCGTAAACTCTTTGTTACCTTCGAGGAAAATAGTTCCTCCACTTCGAACAACCCGGAAGATCTCTCGAGCAGCGGCGCGTTGTGTAGGGCGAGAAAACATTGGGTATTGTACAATTACAACATCCGCTACACCACTTTCGACAGGCAATTTTTTTGCGTTGCTCACCACCAAATTGGGAATAATTTTACCAAAACTAGAATTTACTCGAACTGTTACTGTCTTAGAAACGTTGAGATTGAGAGCCTCTGGATATAAACCTTCTCCTGCAATATCCAAAATAATTCTTCTACCTGAACTGCGCGCTGCCGTGCCGCCGGCGGCAAAAACTAAGCGAGATCCTTGCGCTTCCAGCGCTGCAAAACCCAATGTGAGAAGGGATGCCTCGAACATAACGGCATCGTGAAACTCTTCAGAAGTCAACCGCTACCGTCTAAAGACGGTAGCGTGAAGGCCGACTAAAAGTCGGGTCCAGCGCTCACTCCAACGCCTCGATCTCAAGATCCGCTCCTTCGGTCTTTCGACGTAAGTGCTCCTCCAAA
>Ga0247727_10017503_pt1 | contig 11406 bp, 11 predicted proteins | sample WisWelCaveWW1625_FD_202498 | JGI IMG/M metagenome (GOLD analysis project Ga0247727, IMG submission 202498) | Biofilm microbial communities from Wishing Well Cave, Virginia, United States - WW16-25 | ecosystem: Environmental > Aquatic > Deep subsurface > Groundwater > Cave microbial mat | place... | reverse complement strand
AAAACTTTGATTCTGCAACGATTCAGGAGTTTAGGGTTTGGGTGAACAGTTCCACGTTAAGCAACGCTACCAAAGTTGATTATATGATAGCGGTAAAGAAAGTTATTGAATTTGCAGGAATCAAAACCGAAGAGCTGAAGATAAACAGAAGCAAACATCACAAACTGCCTACGGAACTGTTAACTGAACAAGAAGTTCAGGTTTTGATTGATTATTGTCAAAGAACTAGAGACAAGGCATTGTTCTCGCTTCTCTATGAATTGGGTGCAAGAATTGGAGAAGTTCTGAATATGAGAGTTTCAGACGTTGTTTTCGACCATCTTGGAGCATTTGTCATGCTTGATGGTAAAACAGGACAAAGAAGATGTAGAATAGTCAAAAGCATAGCACTTCTCAGGGCGTGGCTAACGGAGTGTCCATCAATCGATTCTAAGCGTTTTCTATGGATAAAGCAGAATGGGAAGCAGTTAGGTTATCCTATGGTAAGAAAGATGCTCAAGGACTCTGCAAAAGAGTTAGGAATAAACAAGAGAGTCTACCCTCACTTATTTAGGCATAGCCGGTCTACAGAGCTTGCTAAGCACCTTACAGAGCAACAACTCAAAGTATACTTAGGCTGGGTTCCACACTCTGACATGGCTTCGGTTTATATCCATCTGTCAGGAAGCGATTGCGATGAAAAGATATTGGAAATTAACGGTAAGAGTCATTCTGAGAGTGGTCTAGGCGATTTTGAGGAGTTTTTCGAGTTTTACAAGATGTGGAAATCTAAGAAATCAGGTTAGAGTTGAGGCTTTCAAAGCGTGAGCTGTAAAGTAAACGGGTGCTGTTTTGATTGGGATACTCGATTAATTACTGGAGTTCATTATAGTTTATCAGGTAATCCAGTAGAAGCACAAAAGTTCTTGTTTAAGTCAATTCAGAAAGGAAAACCTAAATTTATTAAACAGATGGTGGCGTTTTCTATCCTAAAGCGTTTAGAAAGCTCTTTTATTCTAATAAAATTGGCGGTTTGACAATAGAGCATAAAATACAGAATGCGAGTGTTACTAAAATTCATAATTATGGAATAGAAACTGTTTTTATGAAGATAAAAGATAGGGTAGATGATTTTAGAGGACTAAAGGCGCTGTGGTCTGCTCCGATAATGATGAATGCCTTAGTCATTCAACATAATTTCATAGAAAATCATTCAACTACTAATGAGGTTCCTTGTGAAACGGCTGGAGTTAATTTAGATTTAGGAGAAAATAGATGGTTAGGATTGATTAGATTATCCAGTAGGTAAGGAAGATCGTTAAATAGAAATTCATAATATGGCATTACTAAGCTTTAATTTGATACAAATCTTCCATTAACTCTTTTAAGTCCTACAGACCACTTGAAACCTATAGCATTAAGTTTTTCGATATGATCTTTTGGAATTTTATTTATCTTATATCTTGCTCTATGGTATCTTACCCACAAGGCTAAATCTCTCTCCGATCCTCCACGATTGAATACTGGTTCTCTACTCTTTTTTTCCTTAAATTCTCTATACTCTTTAAATAAATTCTCCCATGAAGATTCAAGTTGATCCCAAATGAACCCAATAGAATTTAATTTAGCTATTCTATCTTGCGAAACCTTTTTTTGTTTATATCTTTTTCTTTGATCACTAGCCCAACTAGCAATTAACCTTTGGGATTCGTTCTTTACTTCCCTGCTTGGTTCTTGACCGTGTTTCTGTTTAAATTCTCGATATTCGTTAAATGCTTGTTGCCAAGATGTTTCTCTAAGATCCCATGCGAAATCTATTGAGTTTAATTTATCGATTCTATCTTGGGTAATTGCTCTTTTCTTCTTGTAATCTTGTCTTTGATGCCCTGCCCAAAGTCCAAGAAATTTTTCTGATTCGTCTTTTGATTCTGATGAGGGTTCACGATTATACTTTTTCTTATAATTCCGATAATCTCTAAATGATTGATCCCAAGCTGTTCCTAATATATCCCAAACCAGTCCTACAGATTCTAACTTCTTTATCCTTTCTTTAGAAAGAATATTTCTTTTATACTCAACTCTTTGAACATTCACCCAAGATGCAACAAAGCTCTCCGATTCATCTTTTGACTCTCTGTCAGGATCTTTATTATTTTTATCTCTAAATTCCTTATAATATTTGAATGATTGATCCCAAGATGTTTCAAATGAATCCCATATAAAACCAATGGCATTTAATTTATCTATTCTATCTTTCGAAAGTGTACCTTTATTGTAGGTTAATCTTTGTCTACTAGCCCATATAAGGCTGTCTTTTTCTGACTGATTCTTTGGAATTGAAGATCTTTTTTTACCGTGCTTAGCTACGAACTCCTTATACGCTTTAAAATCCTGCTCCCACCAACCATCTTTCTGATCCCATATAAAACCAATCGAGTTCAATCGATCAACTCGATCTTTAGGGAGTTTGTTTTTCTTATATATCATTCTCTGACGGCTAGCCCATGTTGCTATATCTTTCTCTTGTTCGTTATTAGTTGCATTATTCGAAGGCTCACGATTATACTTTTTCTTAAATGAAATGTAATCTCTAAAGGGATTCTCCCAAGATAGTAAAAGAGGATTCCATGTAAAGCCAAGAGCATTTAACTTAGCTACGCGATCCTGTGCAAGAACATTTCTATTATATGCCCTTCTTTGCATCTCAACCCACCTTGCCAATGATTCTTCTAGTTCACCGTTGGTTTCTCTCATTGGTTCTCTATCATATTTTTCCTTAAACGCTTTGTACTCTCCAAATTTTTCATCCCAAGATTGACCAACTACGTCTAGTGTTTTAACACTTATCTGTTCAACGAATTCAAGAATATCTATATTTTTAGGCAATATGCTATCAGATAGATCAAAGATGTTGCCTAACTCATTCTTTAATGCTCTTTCTTCTGCTTGTTCTCTTGATTTGAGGCTACCAAATCTCTTTTTTCCCTTTAGTTCTTGAAGTTCTTCAATAATGTGATTCAATCGTGCATCTTGGTCTTTCATTGCCTCTACAATATTCCACACCTGTCCAAATGCAGAACTTTCTATTATTCTTTCAGTATCGGTTTCATCTTTAACAAATACAGGAATAATGATATAACCATACTTTGTTAGTTTTTTCCTAATTGCTCGCCCTACTGCTTGAACGATATCAATGAGATTCTGTTTAGGATCGACAAAGTATACTCCGTCAATTGCAGGAACATCTACTCCTTCTGTTAAACAGCGAGCGTTTGTTACTAAAGATTTCTTTTGTTTAATGAAATCAGATAAGATTTTACTTCGCTGGTAGGTCGGATATTCTCCAGTTATGTGATAAGTCTTTACATTTTCTACTTCTTTTTTATGTGATCTTAGCAGTTCAATTGTTTTTTCAACAAGTGTTTGAAATTCTTTTGCACCATATATTCTTGAATGAAATGAGATAACGTGATTTGTATCATCAAATGATTTAAGCAATGCCCAAACTTTTGCAAGTTCATCTGCGGTTATTTCTTTTCCTAGTATATCAAGCCAATATCTTTTATCAATTAATTCTTTAATTTCATCATTTGTTACAGTAATAACCTTAATTTTATAGTCGCTCAATAAATTAAGTTTAATTGCCTCTCCAAATTTGATCTCGTGAAATACCTCTCCGTATAATGAAGAATCATCCATTGAACAAAGTAAAACTTCTTCCTCTTTGGCACGGCTTTTGACATGAGGGGCATATAGTTTCGGGGTAGCAGTCATAAAGAGCTTTTTTTGTATAGGTGTATTAAGTGACTTCGCAAATAGATGCTCACTTTTGCTTGCCGTTCTATGTGCTTCATCAAACACGCCAAAATCAAATGAAAATTCAGGCAACAAACTTATGGCTTCAAGAATTACTGGCGCACTTTGATACGTTGAAAAAATAATCTTTTCTTTCTCTGCCAATCTTAAAAATTCTCCGATTTCTTTAGGATTTGTGGTTACGGGTACTCCTAATTCTGTAATGTCTACAAGTGATTCATCTATTTCTTGAGCATTCTTTGAAACAGACTGATCACTACAAACACATTTAATTGAAAAAGTAGATGACTTATGTTTTGTGTACTCTTCAAGAATTTGCTTCAAAAGCGAGAGACTTGGAACATAGACAATAGTATTTTTTGGTTTCAATGCTTCTTTAATCCATAGAGATGTTAGGGTTTTACCAGTTCCACATGCGTGGATCATTTGCCCAAGATTGTTAGTTTTGAAATGATTGAGCGCAGATAGTATTGCTTCAATTTGGTGAGGTCTAGGTGAAAAAACAGTTGGCTTAATCGCCTGACCTTTCAATTCAGCTTTAATGATTGAGAAGTCCTCTTCTGTTAGTGCTTCAAATTCATTTCTTAAAATAGATGAAAAGTCAGTCAGGGCAGTATGTGGGTGATTTACTTTACTTACATTACTCATCACCATTGTAAATGTGGCTTTTTCACTTGAAGCTCTAAACGTACTTAACTCAGTCCAAGTTAGTTGATCTGATTGTCTAAATTTAACCTGTACAGTCCAAAGATCATCCGAATCTGTGGTAGCTACAATATCTATTCCGTAATCTTTACCTAATCTAAGATTTAGCCTTTGTAGTGTTGTAGCATTAATGTCCTTGAATAATAGGATTGACTTGAAAGTCTGTTTTTTGTAAATTACTTTAAGGTAAACTTGACAAAATAATTCAAAGAGGTCTCCCTTCTCTTTGTCGCTAGATAGATTAGCTAACTCTCTTTCAAGCTCTGTAAAGTTCTTGATTTTCTCTAAAAAGCTTAATAAATGTCCTGTTGATCTCATAAATTGAGATAAATAACTAGAATTAAAGACTTTTCGATATTGTTTATTTATAAAGCGGTTGGGACTTTCAGCTCCCGCTTACTTTACAGCTCATCAAAGCGATAGTTTTTTATAGTTCATACATATTCTATTTTTAGAAAATTTGATTTCTGTCGTCGATAAATTCGCTACTACTGAGTAATCACGAAAAAAATAAATATAGGTTCTTCAAGCTATAATCTATGAGTTAAAATCTGCGTAAGCAGAGACAACCAATTCTATTGGACCTCGTAAAATAACTGGTTTAAATCAGGAATTAGCAACTAATTTCGATGATTTCTGATTTAAGTCGATTGTAAAAGGTGAAGACATGATTGAAGTAGCAGATAAAACAAAATTTGAAGAAAAAGCTGAATACGGACATGAAGAATGCAGCGTTGGAGCTAAGGATGTATTGGAACCTCCTAAAGAGTATAAATCGCACAACATGACTTGGAGACGTATTAAATGGAATCCCAAAGCAGTGATGTACGGAGCGGTGAATCGGGGCTATGAAGTACATAAATATGTGTCAAGGCATCGAAATGAATTCGTACTGCCTGAAGGAAAGAAAAGAAGAACAAAGTTGACTCAAGGCTATATTTTGCCCGAAGATGAAGATTTCGGTAAGAGAGCATGGCACTGGAATGACAAAGATTTGGCAGAAAAGAAATTCGAAGAGCTAAGTAACGAGTGAAGGTTGATATTGCTAATTTAGAATGAAGTGAAAAGAAGGTAATTTACCATTCCCTGTTGATTTTGTTTTAGATTAGCTATATCAGCTTTTTTTCTTGCATATACTAGCTTCAATCAGAAATCAGCATTAGAAAGGTGATGATGTCATGAAAACAGAATATAAACAACCATTTTATTCCCCATTCGTATCGCATAAGGATAAGAAACTGACAAAGTTAGTAGCAAAAATCTTTCCTAATGCTTCGAGAAGACTAAGAAGAAACATCCGCATGTATATCATAAATTTTCTCATTTGGGGCAAAGTTGCAGCACCACGTGGAAAAGAATGGTTTGTTAAGAAAGTTAAATCCAAATGGCACACTCATTATTTAGCAGTCAAAGCACAGGATACGTTAGCACAAGCAGGTTTTGCTATCATATGGAAAGGGTATCGGAATAAGACGGAGTATGAGCAAGGATATAGTTCAACACTCACGCCAACTGATAAATCGTACAAGGTGTTTGGAGATAAACTTTCACTTTCTACAATTGAAATTGATACGAGCGAAATACCAGACATTGAAATACCAACTAAGAATTGGTGTAAGAAATGGTTTAGCAAGTACAAACAGGATTTACCATACACCTATCACCCTAATACTCTTAATAACCTATCTAGATATACTCTAGATACGATTCCTACTGCATTACGGACCAGTAAACACCTGCGTTTGCTTCTCAAAACAACTGGAATAATTAATGCACATTTAAAAAAAGTCAAAGTTGGACTTAAAGTGCCTTTTGAAAAGCCAATTCTTGGAAACGTACATTTTACCAAAATTCTCACAGATGAATTAAATGGTAGATTCTTCCAGAAAGGTGGATTGTCCTATCTTGAACTTCCTAGAGAGTTTCGTAAAGAAAATGTGCTTATAGATGGAAGTTCAACACTGGAAGTAGACTTCATTGCAATCCACATAAACCTGCTCTATATAAAGATTGGCAAACGTCCTATCGGCGAAGCTTACATGTCTATTGTTGAAAAATTAATAGGAAAACCTGATGCGGTATTACGAGACGTTGTAAAGCGCATGATGCTGGTGATTATTAATTGCAAGGATTTTCAAGAATTCTCAAGAGCAATGAATAAACCAAGAAAAGACAGGCAACCTAGCGAGGAGCGCAAGTTAGTTCTTAAACTTAAGGAATACAAGAAGAACTTGCATGATGTTGTTAAAGCAGTCAAGGAGGCACATCCTGACCTAGTTCAATTCTTATTATCTGGAAGATGTATTGGTCGTGAACTAATGTTTCATGATAGCAATATAATCGCCAAGATCCTTCTTCGGTTATTCTCCGAAGGCATAATTGCTCTTCCCTTACATGATAGCATCATTTGTAAAGAAGGAGATGAAGAAATCGTGCGACGTGTAATGCTCGAAGAAAGTAAAAGTTACACAGGATTTGAAATACCGGTTAAAATCAATAAACCTAACATTGCGACACAGACCTCTAGTGATGTAGAAAATGTTTCAAAAATTGAGACCGAACTATCACAGAAATGCGGAAAAGCTTCAATTGTTGTTAAAGCACTTTAAAATAAGAGAACTCTCTGAAGTCTGAAAATAATAATGGTCTTCATACGTTCTCATCTCAGTTTTCCATACAACAGACTTGTCCATTTGGACAATCTTTTTGACCTACATCGAGATATTGAGAGCAGGACGATTTACATTTGAATGGAAGGTTACACTTGCTCATAGATTCTTCGATTTGCCCTTTTACTTTTTGTTCCAATGTTGTGTCTTTTCCAATATTAGTAATGCTGTCAATTTGAACAATAACTTCAGAAGATGATATCCAGTCCCCTCTAATCGCCAATGCCATTCCCTTGACATCTGTTGGCATCTCAAAAACAATTGCTCCTGATGTGCCAAGCCCGGGTTGAAGTGCTTTTCCAAACTCTAACCCATCCGCAATATAAAGTACATCATCAGACAATCTCTCAAAACTGCGTCCTTTATCGTCAACAAGCGTGAATCTTGGGGTGAATATGTCTTTTGTTTCCTTTGCGTTGTTCAGTATCTTGAGGTAAACTTTAACAAACATACCTTCTGTTTTCTTATTCACAAACTCATTACCCATTTCAGTAAATGTTTCTGCTTTGGTCACGGTGTAAGTCAAATAGTCAACAGGAACGGGTTGATTCATTGAGTATAAAGTTGGCTGAGTCGCTTCTTCTTTAGCGGTTGAAGTTTGTTTTGTTATCTCTGTTTGTAGTTCAGATTCAGCCGGTGCAGAAGGTTTTTCTTCTATCATAAGATTATTCAAAATTGATAATCCAATAATAACAAATATCGTTATTGCCCACCATCGTTTGTACCATGGTTTCTTACCACCCTCAGTCATACATCGTGCAAACTAAATACACTTTAATAATTTTTCCTATTTGTTAATACTCTGATAATACTTCTTTGAAAAGACCACTTGTTAATACTCTGTTATGTCTCTTGAATTAGTTGGTTTCATAAAGAGGTCAAAGAACAGGCAAAAGGTGTTCTTAGCTGTTGAAGGCTCAACTTTGCCATCTGAGATTGTCCGTAAGCTTTACGGCAAATGGAGCAGTAGCAGGTACGTTATTGTAAGCAGAGCTTTGGCTGAACTTACTGCAAAAGGTCTTCTCAAAGTTGCTAACCCTCAGGAAAAAGTAGGACGGGTATACGTTCGGACTGCTTTGGGCAACAGAATAGCGTTGATGATAACGGGTTGAGCGATATAACAAAGTATTTTGACGATAAGGTGACGTAATAGAGAGACAAACCCTTCTTTTTCGTTCAGAAATTAGGTAATTTTATTCGCTAAGGTCTAAAAAGCTTATCTTTTCTTATATATGGAAGATAATTACCAAGAAAGAGTAGTAAAAAGAGGATAAAATCTATAAACCCAAAGCTATGTGCCTTATTTCATGCAAGATTTTAAGAAACTGGAAGTATGGAATGATGGAATAGAATTTTGTGCCAAAATATACGAAATGACGAAGAAGTTCCCAGATGAAGAACGTTATGGTCTCACATCTCAACTCAGGAGAGCTTCTGCCTCAATTAGTACCAACATAGCTGAAGGAGCTGGTAGAAGAACACCTGCTGATTTTGGTCAGTTTTTGTATATGGCAATGGGGTCTGTTAAGGAATGTGAAACACTTCTTATTTTAGCCCAAAAACTAGGATACCTTTCACAAGAAGATTCTGGAAAGTTAAGTGAACGTTTAGATATTGTGGCTAAAAAACTGAATAAATTTATTCAGAGCGTTAAAGCATAAGAAGACACAATTAAAGAATGAAATTTCTTTATCTCGACCAAAATTTTTGGATTCGATTAGCCAGAGTTCATTATGGCTTTGATACAAATCAACTGATAAAAAAGTGTTGCACCAAGTTACAAGAGCTAGTCTCAAATGAAAAACTTCTCTGTCCAATATCAATCGCTAATTTTTCTGAATTGCACACAGTAAAAGATAAGGAGAAGAGCAAGCGGCTTGGTGAGTTCATGTTTCTGCTTTCTAAGGGGTATTGTATGTTGCCTGCTCAAGGTAAGTTGCTGAGGTGGGAAGTCATCAATGCCATGCTGTCAGAACTCAGAAAGCCCAAACTCATAGAACCTAATGAGCTCAGCCAACTAGTTGTCGCTCAAGGAATATTCACCCTTGTGGGACGGAGTGGTACTTTGAAAGGCGACGTTCCAGAGGAGACAAAGAAGACTATTCTTAAAAAATTGAACAGTGCCGAAATGGTTAATTATTTTCTTACAACTCCCTTAGATGCAAAGAAGGATAACGAATACTCTAAAACAATGGAACCGTTGAGGCAACATATGATGAAAATCAAAGACAAAACAAGGAGACATTATGCGTCTTATGCAGACTATTTCACAGGTGTAATAGTCCCGATACTGGTTGACATTGAGAAATATGGCTGGATATTCCGACAACAGTTCGCATCATTTGACAAAGGAGCCATGATTGCATTTCTAAAGAAAATTCCAAGTGCTTATTGTGAAATGGAGCTGTCTCATGGACGAAATGCAGACTTGGGTCGTCCAATCAAGGACAATGATTTGAATGATATACTTGGACTTTCTGTTGCTATTCCTTACTGTGACATCGTGGCGGCTGAACGTATGTTTATCTCAATTGCAAAACGTGCTAAACTCAGCGAATTATATGAAACCGAACTCGTTTCGACTTTTGAAGAACTCTCAATATGCTTAGACGAGATTTAATGAATCCAGCTCATTTTCTTTTGATTGTTTCCATAGAACCATCTTCTTCTTTAGCCATCAGCTCCTCGATTGTCGTATCGGATTTCAATTGCTTAGATATTAGATATTGTGGTGCGATTAAACCCGCAATGTACGTAAGTAGAACTATTATCTGAATGTGCCAACTTGTGTCTTTTATGACCGCAATCAAATTGTCAATGAAGTATATGTAGAAAATTAAGAATATCATATCGGCAATAATGATGATGTGATGTTTTAACGCTTTCTTGAGCAAAGTATCTAAAACGTCGCCTAACGATTTTCCTCCGCCCGAACGCATTGTCGACCCGGCTTCATGCATTCTGTTTTCAGTACGTTGTGACTATAAATTCTTTTCTTACGCCCGACCGAAACATTTATATACTACCATATATTTCCATGTATCATGGTGATACATCATGGTAAAGATTCAAATTGATTTGGCGGAACCGGAAGACAAGATTGTCGAGGTTTACAAGGTAGTGAACAACCTAAAAACAAAAGAAGAAGCGATTAAGCAGATGATACGGCATTTCAGAGTCAAGATTCAACCGGAAAAGGTTGAAGACAAGGAATATTTCAAGTAGGAGGTACAAAAATGGCATTCAAAAAAGCACCGCATGGCACAACAAGGCAAGTTCCGACATCAGGCACGATAATAAGTGGAAAACCTGATGCGATTTTTCTAAGAAATAAGTATCAAACAGAGCTGGATAATGCACACGCTTCAATAGTTAATATGGTTCATTACATAGAAGATGAGAACAAAGAGCTAAAAGAGGTTTACAATAGGGCGCAGGGCTTGAAACGAGATATAGACGCCCATGAAAAAGAAAGAGCTAGTTTGTTCGACAGTTTGGGCAACCTTCTGAATAAAGAAACAGATTTCGAAAAGAAGATGTGGGAAACAACTCAGAAAGGAAGGAAAGTAAAGTCTGTGACCATTAAACAGAAGTTCAAAGACTCTGACATTGAGGAAATGAGATATGATTCCATGTTGGAATATCTCAAGCAATATCCGGAATACGCATCGAAATCAACTTTTAAGAAGATTACAGAAAAGATAGATGAAAAAGAAAGAGAAATACGATTTGCTAAAAAGACGCATAACGATGCGGTTTCGAGATATAATCACCTGTTGTCTTTGTTTGAAAAGAATCTGAAAAAAGCTGAAGATAAGTTTGTAGCATACGATAAGGTTCTGCAAGAAGGCGAAAAAAGGCTGAGCGAGACGAGGTACAGAAAAAGCGTATTCTATAAGCTAGCTTCTGAGAAGACAAAAGCGGAAGTGAACTTAGACACGCTACAGCACAGAGTAGACCAATTTAGGAATACGCTCGATATCATTAAGAGAGAACATTCTCAGAATAAAAGCCGTGAATTTGTCGAGATGGAGTACTAGTGGAGGCAAAAATGACCAAAGAACCACAAACCAACAACAAACCACTCACCACAGACCACACAACATCCGAATTCTCGGCGGTCGCCCTTAATGATGAGAACGGTTAGATTTGTAATTGTTGTACAGCCAAGCAAAGCAATTAAAAATGAGGCGCTTAAAACCGCTAATCTGTATACAAGGAAATGTTATGGCAAAAT
>Ga0247727_10017502_pt1 | contig 11406 bp, 6 predicted proteins | sample WisWelCaveWW1625_FD_202498 | JGI IMG/M metagenome (GOLD analysis project Ga0247727, IMG submission 202498) | Biofilm microbial communities from Wishing Well Cave, Virginia, United States - WW16-25 | ecosystem: Environmental > Aquatic > Deep subsurface > Groundwater > Cave microbial mat | place... | reverse complement strand
GCCATTCCTTCCAATGTGAACGCAACCCCAATCTCATTGTTGTCGTTCAGGAATTCGCGCGCAGTTTCGGTAAAAATATTGCGCGCCTCGTTTCGATTCCCCTCGCGCAGAGCAACGTAGCCCAGACGAACGCCAGCCCAGAGATAATCCATCCGATTTCCCAATTCGTGAGCAAGCGTTAGTGTCTCTTGTAGAAGAGCGCGCGCCTGTTCATAATCACCGCGCATGAGCGCAATCAGACTTTTTGCGGACCTGGCATTCTCCCATACAATCTTTTTATAATTCAAAGGCTGCAATCGTGTTGCCTCGTCCAGATACTTCTGCGCTAAATCCACTTCTCCATTTAATACGCGAAACAATCCCACCAAGCCGAGCAGGTCCGTTAGTTCACGCCAATCCCCCGCCTCACGGAACAAGGCAAGCGCTTCTTCCCAAAAATCGAAGGTGCGCCGGTGATCGCGGTGATCCCAGACCAGGAATAAGAGCGCCTTTGCCTGTCTCCATTTATCGCCCAGAGACCGGGCCAGGGCAAGGGCTTGCCGGTTAATTTCCAATACCGTTGCCGGGCTATCTTGAAACTGCATAACGTTTCCCAATAAAAGAAGGGCGTCAACCTCGCCTTGCTTATCTCCGCAGGCGCGAAATAACTCAAGACATTCCTGCACGGCAGAGTACGCTGGCGGAAATTGTTGAAACCATGTCAGAAGCCATCCCTGTGTGAGCAACGCCTTGGCTCTTGCCCGAGGGTAATCTTTTGCCTCGGATTTCTCGATAAACTTTGCCAGCCAGCGCGCGCCCTCGCGCATATCGAAACTTTTCCACAACGCTTCCACCCTGCCTGATAAATACAACCCCGCTTCTACATCGTTGGTTTGATCGGCCCATTCCAGCGCGGCGCGGATGTTATCGCGCTCGTCAAATAAACGCGCATACCATTCCGCTTGCCCAGGGCCTCTCAGCGCAAGTTCTGCCTGTTCAGCGAATTGAGAAAAGTATTTCAAATGCCGCGTGCGGATATTCTCCTGTTCGCCGGACTCAATCAACCTTTCGCGCGCATATTGACGGATCGTTTCCAGCAGACGATAGCGCCTCGCGCGCTCCGTATCCTGATTCACTAGAATGAGCGACTTCGTCACGAGTTGCGATATCACGCCTGTTACCTGGCGAGATTCGATTCCATCTCCTGCGCAGACCTGCCCCGCCGCCTCCACCGTGAATCCACCAGCAAATACAGCAAGTCTTCTCAAAATGGTTTGCTCTGGTTCATAAAGGAGGCGCCAGCTCCAATCAATGGAAGCCTGCAGGGTTTGGTGTCTGGGCAACGCGGTGCGGCTTCCGCCTGTGAGGGTATGGAAACATTCGTTGAGTTGCATTGCGATCTGTTCCGCAGAAAACGTTTGCACGCGCACAGCGGCTAATTCAATCGCCAGGGGAATGCCGTCGAGACGGCGGCAGATTTGGACGACGGAAGCCGCGTTCTCGGTCGTCACCGCAAAATCCATTTGGACGAGTTGGGCGCGTTCGTCGAACAATCGAATCGATTCGTAGTCGTTCAGTTTTTCGATGGTTTCGATTTTTTGAATTTCCGGGATTGTCAGCGCGGGCGCTTGATACAGGGCCTCACCAATGATGCCCATAGCCTCGCGGCTGGTGGCGAGTATTTTCAAATTTGGGCAGTTCTTCAATAATTGATTGGCGAGTCCCGCGCAAGCGTCCAGTAAATGCTCACAGTTATCAAGGATTAATAGGATGGTTTTGGCGCGTAAGAAATGAATAAGCGTTTCAATCAGCGCGCGGTCGGTTCCTGGTTGAATGCCAAACACCGCGGCAACGGTCTGGGGGACCAACGCGGGGTCGCTGAGTGAAGCCAGTTCCACCAGCCACACGCCATTGTTGTATTTCTGCATCAATTGACTGGCAACGTGTTGTGATAAACGCGTCTTGCCGATGCCGCCCGTGCCGATCAATGTAACGAGGCGATGTTTTGCAAGTCTTTGCTGAATCAATGCAACATCTTTTTCGCGCCCGACGAAACTGGTGAGCGGGACCGGAAGGTTGGTTCTCTGTTCGCGCGTCGAGGATGGGGTCGCGCGATTTTTGGGGCGTTCCGCAAGCCCGCGCGCAAAGCGGACCCAATCCGGTCTTTCCGATTCAGGAACTTCCAGTTTTTCAAATACCTTCAGCGCAAGTTCACTGGATGGTTTGTATTCATCGGCTTCCATGCGGCGCACGGTGATTTCAGCGCAACTGACCTGTTCGGCAAGAGCCTTTTGCGTCAGGTCGAGCGCGCGCCGGCGCTGGCGTAACCATGTCCCAAAGGAAACAGATTCGGGCATATTCCACCGGTAATTCGTATCGGTTTTTATATCGGTTTCAGCATTATGTGGCGGCGATGAAATTGATTTAATCATAGAAGTCACATTTTTCATAGGAGAAGAACATGTCATACACAATCAAGCCCATTCTCTCCGCTTTGTTGCTGGCAGCGCTGCTCTCCGGATGCGCGGCTCCTCCGTTCGATGCGACCGAATCGATCCCAACGTCAACGCCTCCACCGCCCACCCAGGCAGCTCCTACAAAGACCCCGCCCCCGGTAAAAGTTCAGGTGGAAATACCGGTAAATACTGAGAGGTTTACTGGCTCCTTCCCCGCGACAATGACGGGCAACGGCAGCGTCGGCTTTATCTTCGCCAATACAGAAGTGAACGATCCGTCAGAGTGGCAACCTCTTGTTGACGCCCTTGATGGCAACGAAAACTTGCGAATGGCGACCTTTGCCTTTCGCGATGTACACAGCACTTCCTTCGCGGATACGCGCGCGGTATTCGATTATTTACGCGCCAACGGCATAGACAAGGTTATCTGTATTGGCAGTTATTATGGAGCGGGCGCGTGCGCCGACTTGCGGACCGAGCCGGAGATCATCGGCATGGTGTTCTTTCCAAGCCCTATTATCCCCTTCCTTCAGGAAGACTTTCCGAAACTCTTTCTAACCGCTGACGCTGATCCCTCAGGCTATGCCGGTATTCTTCAACAAGTTTACGAACGATCAGCCGAACCGAAGATTTTCAAATCGTATTCGTCTGGCAGGCACGGTCCCGCGCTTTTCACAGACCCAGAGGTAGGTTCGCAGGCGCTGGCTGATGTTGTTCTTTTCATTAACGAGATTGTGAATGGTCAATAATTAAAGACGATAATCGGCTCTTTCTTGAGATATGTCATTGAATGACAAGGAGAAAAAATGAAACGAAAAGCATTGATGATCACAAGCCTGGTATTGATGTTAATGACGGTTTTGAGGGCAACTGTGTATGCCGCAGGTCCTGATGATATTGCAAGCCTGCGCGTGTCTACTGCACAATTTCATCGTCCCGAGGCGGCTCAAGCCGCGGGCTATGATCTTGTCCCCGGTCTCGATCATTGTTTCAACAACCCCGGAGTCGGCGCTATGGGATACCACTATATCAACGTCAGCCTGCTCGATACGACCGTGAACTTCCTGCAACCTGAGGCGATGGTCTACACCCCGGGTCCGAATGGGATACTGCAACTCGGCGCGGTCGAATATGTTGTGCCAGCCGCGGCGTGGGACGCGGAGCATACTGGATTGCCGCAGGTCATAGGTCATGAATTTCATCTGAACCCAAGTCTCGGCGTGTATGTGCTTCACATCTGGGTCTGGAAGAATAACCCTTCCGGGATGTTCGAGGATTGGAATCCGAAAGTTTCGTGCCCGGCGTCTACCAACTGAACAAAACCAAAGCGCTTGATATGCGCCATCTCCTCATCAAACCGTGACCGGGAATGTATGCCCAGTCGCGGTTGTTATTGTGTTCGTTGATTATTTGTTATTCACTCATTGAGTCCAAGGCTCTGAATCTGTGGATGAAATAAATCGCCAGCGCGAACAAGGCGATGGCTCCGGCTTGATGCAAAAGCGCAATGACGATATGGACATACGATAGGATGGTAAGGATGCCCAGTACGATTTGAAGCGACACCGCGGCGATGAGCCATCCCAGACCTTTGAGCAGATCAGGTCGGTAGTTACGTTTGCGTACAATATAATAAACATATATCACTGCGGCTAAGACGACAAACGCAAACCAGCGATGAATGAAGACGATGGTAAACGGATTTTCGATAACGTTGATAAAGGAATTGAAGAGGTTAGGCGGAATCAATTTGCCGAGCATGAGGGGCCACGTGTCCGAAACGTGACCGGCTTTGAGTCCCGCTGTGAAACCGCCGTAGGAGATTTGGATCAGCAGAAGTATCAGGAATGTCGCTGTCAGTTTGGAGGGCGTGGACCATTTGGCTTTCTTGGTTGCGAAGCCGTATTTGTGACCAAGCGCGGTCCATAAAGATAAACCGAACAATGCCAGAGCAAGTAACAGGTGGACGGTCAGATTGAAGTGGCTGACGGAGGGGCGGTCAACGAGTCCGCTGGCGACCATGATCCAGCCTGCGAATGCCTGCGCGATGAAGAGCATGCCCATCACAAAGTAAATGCCGAATTCCTTGAAGGGAATCTTTTTGGCGAAGAGGAAGTAGAAGACAGGAATGGCGTAAGCAAGCCCCGCCAGCCGCGCGAGGAAGCGATGAATCCATTCGATGTAGAAGATATATTGATATTCTCCGAGGGTCATATCCGGGTTGATTTTGATGAACTCGGGCGTTTGTTGGTATTTGGCGAATTCCTCCTGCCAGGCTTGCGCGCCGATGGGCGGAACGACTCCGCTGATGGGATTCCATTCCACGATGGATAGACCGGAACGTGTGAGTCGTACAAAGCCCCCGAAGACGATGAGGAATGCGACGATGAAGGCGAAGATGAAGAGCCATTTCATCACGGCGTTGTTTTGAGTTTGAGGCATATCTATGCCCTCCCGATGAAGTTGCGTAGAGCCAGATGCCATCTTGCTCTACGAGATAGGATTATAGCATCAGCGTGTGAGAGGCTTATTAAGCAGAAGCAAGCGACGGGTAGCGCGAAGCGGAGACGAAAAAAATCCCGCCAGTGGTTTGACGGGATTATGTTTTGTTTACCTTTGTTGTAATTGTATCAGCAACTGCCGGTATTGTTCGGCGTTGGGCGGGTTCATCAGGAGGATCTGGTTGACGATGACCATGGCTTCCTCCTTTTTGCTTTCATTGAGCAGGGATTCGGCGAGCGCGTCGAGTTGGGCGACAGCGTCTTCGATGCGGCCCGCGTGGTGGTAGGCTTGCGCGAGCGCGCGGCGCAGTGTGGAGTCGTCGGGACGTTCGGCGAGCAGTTCTTCGATGAACGGAACGGCGCGGGCGCGGTTGTTGCTGGTCTGCAAATAGGAGAGATAACTTTCGAGTTCGGCGGAGGCTTGCGCGGCTTGCCCCATGCGCAGGCTTATGTCAATGAGGCTTTTGCGCGAGGCTTCATCGTCGGGGCGCAGGGTGCGGATCTGTTCGTAGACGCGCAGGGCTTGTTTCCAGTCGAGGTGCTGCATGTCAATATCCGCCATGCGCTGGAGGATGTGGACGTTCCACTGGCGGTCGGCGTTGAATTGCTGGACGACGCGCAAGGCGGTGGTGTAAGTTTTGCGCGCCATATCGAGTTCGGCGAGACGATAGTAGATGTCGGCGAGTTCGATGTATTCGCGGATGGCGTCGTCCACCTGTCCGCGCGCGACGAGTTGGTCAATGAGTTTCGAGCGGACGGTCATATCCATCGGCGCGAGTTGGACGACGCGTTTGAGGATCTTCGCGGCTTGCGCCGATTCGCCGCGCACGCTGTAAGCCGTGGCGACGGCGCTGTATTTTGCGATGGCTTCCTGCGTGTGATTCTCGCGCACAAGCAGATCGCCCATCAACGTGTGGAGCGGAAGATAGGTGGGCGCGAATACGAGCGCGTGGAAGGCTTCGTCCATGGCGGAGCGGAGTTTTCCGGCGCGCGCAAGTTGATTAATGAGGTTGATCGATTCAAGCGCCTGGCTGGATTGCGCCTGCATGACCACGTCGGCGAGCGGCATGAGCATGTCGCCTTCCTGCTGTTTCTGCATTTGCTCGCGGGCTTTGTAAAGGTGATCGCGCCAGTCCTTGCGCATGAGCATCGAGTTGACGCTGTCGCATAAACGTTTGAGCGTGACCTCGTCGGTCTGCGCGGCCTGCGCTTCGATCAGCGGTTCGTACATCTGACGAACCTCGTCGGAATGTTCGGCGGGGACGATGACTGAGTCGGCGAGTTTGAGCGCTTCGAGATATTCAATGGAGGCGGCTTGCAGGCGTCCCATCTTTTGGCTGATCTGCCCCATGAGCAGGCGCGCGGCGATGTTGAAATCGTTGTGTTTGACGGCGTGACTCAAGTGGCGGAGCGCGGTCTCGGCGCGGCCGCCGGTGGAGCCCAGCAGACCCAAATCAAAATACAACGCCGGATGATTGAAGCCCGCTTCGAGCGCGTGTTCCAGTTCCTCGACGGCTTGCGCGTCCTTGCCCTTGCTTTGCGAATCGATTGCCTGACCGAGATGCAGGACGACCTTCGTCTGTTCGCTTTGTTGCATCGAGAGCTGCCCGGTGCCGCGCATGAGGGCGTTCAACCCGCGCCGCGCCTGCACTGCCGCGCCGTCGTCGGTGGAGTATTCAAAGAGGATCTCCGCCAGGCGCGTTAATGCTTTTTGACGCGCTTCCGCGATCGGGTCCAATCCCGAATCAGTCTGCTTCTTCGGCTGATCCAGTTGCTTGACCTGCGCCATCGCGATCGGTCCCGTCCCGCCTTTGGGTCGCAACGGTTTGGGTAAAAGTTGACCGGAGCGGAGGAGCGTCTGCGCTTGTTTGGCCTCGGCGCTGTCGGGAATGAGTTGTAAGGCTTTATTGACGAGTTCGGTTGTCTTTTCGAGATTGCCCGTGCGTTGAATAAGACTGGCGACCGCAATGTACTCTGTGACCGCCTGCGGTTTGTGACCCAGCCGTTCGTGCGCGAGGGCAAGCCGCGAGTGCGCGAGGACGTGTTCGGGATCGAGCGAGGTGACGCGCACCCAGTTCTCGATGGCTTTGTCCACGTCCCTTTGATTGAGGAAGAGATCGGCGGCGCGTGAGGCGGCGTCTATGGCTTCTTTGAGATGTCCGGTGCGTTCAAACGACTGCGCCAGTTTTTCCATGGGCGACGGGTCCTGCGGGCTGACCTGCGCGGCGCGTTTGTAGATTTGAAGCGATTCTTCAAAGTTCCCCTGCTGGAATAACGCCAGCCCCAAACTGTTGAGGGCTTTGGGGTGGTCGGGCATTTCCTGCAGGGCGGCGCGATAGGCGATGACGGCTTTGCTCCATTCCTGGTCCCAGGCAGCGGAGTGGCCGTCGTTCATTGCTTTTTGGAATATGTCTTCTCGTCCGGGCATAAGCGCTATTATAACGTAGGTCACGCTTCAAGCGTGACCTACAATTGTCTTATTTTTAACTGTGCAGGTTTAAGAGGCGGGCGCTTATCTATAGGCAATATTGTTACTCAAATAGATATTGCTGGCTACTGCCTGAGTCGTCTATCGAAACCGCCGCGCAAAGCCTTCCAGATGTTGATCGCTGTGCCGACCATTCAAGAAAACATAGCCCGTCCAGATACTCCAGAATGGATACAAGAACTTCCATCCCAGATCGCCTACAATTTCCGCAATCTCAGGCACAGGCCTGTGATATAGGGAAACGTACGGAATAAATACCCTGGGAGCGGCAAGCAAACCTAGCGTCATAATTGTCCCGGCAATGATACCCAACCAGGTCAGGCCAGGCGACCATGTATCATGAACTCGAGCATGATAATTCAACAGCAGGAGCCAAATTCCAATGAAAGCATAGCCAACGACTATGATTGACCGCGTCTGAGATAAAGGAAACAGAATAATGAGCGCGTGCCCCACGATTGTATCTAAGAAGTCAAATGCCGCGCCAATAAACACAATAAGCGATCCAGTCGTTCCAGTAATTAATACGAGCTGACTGAACCAGGGCGACCGTGCGCGAACATAAGGATGAAATATCCATACAAGCATGATATTGAGGAGCGCTCCGATCGTAATAAGGAAAGCGCTAATCGTCAACAAAGGCATCCTATCGAAGGCGCGGAAGCTCAGCCCATAAAGAAGAAATCCAATAAAGATATCAACGCCAATTATGATTGTCAGTAAACCGACGCCGCGCGGGAAAGAAATATTCATTGTTATTGCTCCTTCTACTCCAAATGGACGCCGCTAAGAGAAAAAGCGGTCAATGGAATTGCTATCATAAGTAAGTGGTTACGGCTGATAAACGCCATATCCCGTCCATGCGATTTTCTTCTCCCCCAACGGTTCCCCGGCGATGCGAAGAACCGGTTCTTCTTCCTCGAAAAAAATGATCGTTTCAACACGGGTCGTTTTTTCGACAACATAAGCGGGATTCTCAATTTGAGGCAGTTCAACAAACATTCCAATCGAATCCCACTGGAGAGTCATGCGGAGAGCGAGCGCTTCTGTTGCGCCATCGGGAGTAAGCCAGACAGAATCTGGCTCTCCATAAATTCCAATCAATTCCTCCAGAGGGATCGAAACAATTGGGGAAAACCCAAGTGTGGCGAAGGTGGATGTTGGCGTATCTACATAAACTTGTTCACTATGACCACGGCCAATAGGCGCGTAATATCCGAAAAAAAGGTAGAAGATCCACAGGGATGCCGCGAGAAAAACGTTCAATGGCAGCGTCGTCGGGATAAGTCTCAGAGGCAGCGCTTGACTCCGAACAAGTTGTATGAAATACAACGCAAGCCACAGGAGCGCGCTGTAGAACAGAACATCCAGGATTATTGGCCCGAGAAGCGGAGGATCCTCTGGTCCCAGCATTCCCCAGCCGCCTGTTGGCGAACCGCCGCCTGGATTATCTACAAAAACTGGCAGGGGCCAGCCCGCTTGTTGCTCCCACCAACGACATGCCCCAGTTGGACAAGGTTTTCCTTCCTCTGGTTCCCCGCAAAAACGATAGCAGTTTTTAGGTTGAATGTACCAAAACGATAGGACAGTGAGACCTACTGCCAGCAACGCGTTCACGATCCCGATAATGCAACCACGACGATCAAGAGGCAAGGTTTTCATGCGATCACAATCTCCAACTACTGCCAAGTTTGAAAAATGCGCTATTCCCTTTTCATATTTGTTTCATTTCCCCCCAATTTTTTCCGTAACGCGCTTCGGTGGAAAGGGGAATATCCAGCGTATACGCATTCGCCATCGTTTCTTTGACGACTTTGGCAGTCTTTTCCAACTCGTCTTTTGGACATTCCAGCACGAGTTCATCGTGGACTTGCAAAAGCATCTTCGCCTTCAACTTTGCCTTTTTCAACGCGGGCGGGATTTTCAACATGGCGATCTTCATGATGTCCGCCGCCGTGCCTTGAATTGGCGCGTTGATGGCCTCGCGTTCTTCGCGGTTTTTTATTTGCGGGTTGGTCTTGCTTTGCAACACAGGGAAGTATCTTCGCCTTCCCAGCAACGTTTCGACATAGCCCTGACTCGCGGCTTGTTTGCGAATGCCGTCGAGATAGCTTTTTACGCCGGGGAATTTTTCAAAATAGGCTTTGACAAAGTTTTCAGCCTCCGCCAACGTAATGCCTGTGGAATTCTTGAGTCCAAAGGCGGACATGCCGTAGATCAGACCAAAGTTGATCGCCTTGGCGTGGCGACGCATATTCTTCGTCACCGCTTCGGGACTTACGCCATAAATTGCTCCCGCCGTCGTGGCGTGGATATCTTCATCCGCGCGGAACGCCGCCAACATGCCCTCGTCCTGAGCCATGTGCGCGACGATGCGCAACTCGATCTGCGAGTAATCCACGGATAATAAAACGTTGCCTTTGCCGGCGATGAATCCATTGCGGACCTTGCGTCCCGTTTCGGTGCGGATTGGGATGTTTTGCAAATTCGGGTTGTTGGAGGAGAGTCGTCCCGTCACCGCGCCGGTCTGACTGTAGGAGGTATGCACGCGTCCGTTTGAGTCAACCGCAGGCGGTAACGCGTCCACGTAGGTTGATTTTATTTTCGCGAGTTCGCGGTGTTCGAGAATCAAATCCACTACCGGATGTTTGCCGCTCAATTCCTCCAGCACGCCCGCGGCGGTGGAATAATGTCCGCTGGCGGTTTTGTTGCCTCTATCGGGCGGCTCCAAGCCGAGGGTTTTGAACAGCACATCCGAGAGTTGTTGGGTGGAGTTGATATTGAAAGTTTTGCCGACCGAGTCATAAACTTGCTTTTCGATTTCAGTTAATCGCTTGTTGAGTTCCTGCGACATCTTCTCGAAGAAAGACAGGTCAAGGAGCACGCCTTCCATTTCCATGTCAGCGAGAACTGGCGTAAGAGGTAAATCAATCTCTTCCAATAACTTCTCGCCGTTCACGCGTTTGAGTTCTTTTTCGGCGAGCGGCATAAGTCGTAACGTTGTCTCTGCATCCGCCGCCGCGTAAGGCGCAACTGACTCAATCGCCACGTCCGCCATGCTGATTTGCTTTTTGCCCTTGCCGATCAACTCTTCGATGTGAGTCATCTCGTCGCCGAGTTTTGCGAAGGCGAGATTCTTCAAACCGAGATGACGAGACGATGGGTCAATGATGAACTCCGCCAGCATCGTATCGAAAGTAAGCGGTGAGACATACAGACCAGCCTTCGCGAGAATGATGTAATCGTATTTGGCGTTGTGCGCGACTTTGCCGATCTTGGAATTCGTCAACGGATCGGTCAGCGCCTCAATGACTTGCTTGAGTGGAAGGTTATTTCCAGAGTTGTGTCCGATGGGAATGTAATATCCTTCGCCTTCTTTGATAGCCAGTGAGATGCCAACGATGTCCGCTTGCATTTCTTCGGTGGAGGTGGTTTCGGTATCAAACGAAATGAGTTTGGATTTGTTGAGGGTATTTACGAGGTCGTTTAATTTTTTATCGGTGTCAACGATGTTGACCGTGATATTCGATTCCACTTTCGGCGCGATGATAACTTGCGGCTCGTTCGCAAACAGGGACATTTGCTGTCCTGCCTTTGGGGTCGCGTTGAGCGGAGACGAAGCGGATGAGGCTGAGTCAGAGGTTGGTTGACCGGTTAGTTTCTCAAGGGTTTTGAGAAGCGAACGGAATTCCAGTTCCTTGAAAAATTCTTCGATGGCAGGGACGTTCAATTCGCGTGACTTCGCATGTTCCAAATCCAGTTTGATTTTTAGATCGGTTTTGATTTGGGCGAGGTCGCGGCTGAGATAGGCGTTGGCTTTATTGGCTTCGAGTTTGCTCTTCCAGCGATTTTCGATCTCGTCAATGTGTTTGTAGACGCCGTCAAGCGTTTTATATTTTTCCAGCAGCGCAATGGCGGTCTTTTCGCCGACGCCCGCCACGCCGGGGATGTTATCGGACTTGTCGCCGACGAGCGCTTTGTA
>Ga0247727_10017501_pt1 | contig 11407 bp, 9 predicted proteins | sample WisWelCaveWW1625_FD_202498 | JGI IMG/M metagenome (GOLD analysis project Ga0247727, IMG submission 202498) | Biofilm microbial communities from Wishing Well Cave, Virginia, United States - WW16-25 | ecosystem: Environmental > Aquatic > Deep subsurface > Groundwater > Cave microbial mat | place... | reverse complement strand
CGGGGCTGTCAGGTGGCCGAAGTATGGCTTATCAAGAAGTAAGGACGCGCCGCCTCTGGCTGGCCCTGCTGGGGCTGGCCGCAGCTCTGCCCGCCGCCGACTACAAGGCCGGCGTCGCGCGGGTGGCAATCACACCCCAGCAGCCGATCTACCTCTCCGGCTACGCCAGCCGGAATCATCCCTCCGAGGGCGTGGCGCACGACTTGTGGGCCAAAGCGCTGGCCATCGAGGATTCCCGGGGCCGGCGTGTAGTCATTGTCACTACCGACTTGATCGGACTGCCGCGTCCGGTCTCGGAGCCGGTGGCGGCCCGGGTCCAGAAGCAGTACCGCCTCGACCGGTCGCAACTGGTGCTGAACTCCTCGCACACGCATACCGGGCCGGTGGTGGCGCGCAGCCTCAACATCATGTTCCAGTTCACCCCCGGCGAGAAGCAGGTGGTCGAGGACTACGCCCGCGAGCTGACCGACAAGCTGGTGGAGGTGGTGGGCGCCGCGCTGGGGGACCTCCAGCCGGCGTCGCTCGCCTTCGGCAACGGGCAGGCGGGGTTCGCCATCAACCGCCGCGAGCCGACGCCGAAGGGGATGCGGATCGGGTTGAACCCGTCGGGCCCGGTGGACCACGACGTGCCGGTGCTGGCGGTCAGCGGCGCTCCTGCCGGACTGCGCGCGGTGCTGTTCGGCTACGCCTGCCATAACACCACGCTGACCGGGGAGTCTTACAAGATCAGCGGGGATTACGCCGGATTCGCGCAGGCGGCGCTCGAGAAAGCGCACCCCGGCGCCACGGCGATGTTCCTGATGCTGTGCGGGGCCGACCAGAATCCGAACCCGCGCAGCCGGCCGGAGCTGGCCGAGCAGCACGGCGCCACGCTCGCCGCGGCGGTGGACCACGCGCTCGCGGGTCAGCCTCGCCGGGTCCGCGGGCCGATCCGCGACGCCTTCCAGACCGTCGAGCTGAACTTCGCGCCCCACACCCGTGAGACCTTCGAGGCGCGGCTGTCGGATTCCAACCCCATCCGGGTGCGTCACGCGCGCGCCATGCTCGCCGCCTACGACGACCGAACCCCCATCCGCCGCTACCCCTACCCGGTGCAGGCCGTGCGGTTCGGCAGCGACCTGACGCTGCTCGCCCTGGGCGGCGAGGTGGTGGTTGACTACGCGCTGCGCGTGAAGAAGGAGTACGGAGCCAAGGGCATTCTCGTGGCCGGCTATTCCAACGACGTCATGTCCTACATCCCGTCGCTGCGGGTGCTCCAGGAAGGGGGCTATGAGGCCGTCGACAGCATGATCTACTACGGCCAGCCAGGCCCCTGGGACCAGGACGTGGAAGGGCGGATACTCACGCTGGTCCGGCAGGTGATGAAGAGGGTGGGGCGGAAGCCGGCTCGAGGTTCTGAATAAAGTCGAACGAGAGCTGGTCCGCGGCCATGGCGAGGCGGTAACGCTCGAGTTGTTGGGCTTCCTCCGAACGATCCCATTTCTCCAGTATCCAGATGCGCTCTCTGGCGCATTCGTCGAGGATGCGGCGATCGCCGCGCCGCTCGGCGCAGGTGAACCACCGCTCGATGAGTTCGTCAGCTTCGGCCAGGCGGCCCTCGTCCCGAGCCAGGCGAAGGGCGCGAGGCGCGAGGGCGCAGAGCTGCGGCCAGTCCTCGGTCAGAGCCACCTGGTCGAGCAGTTGGGAGAGCTCGCTCTCTTCGGCGCCCTCGGTAGTGGTGATGAGGAGCACCGACGCGCGGCCCCCCGGGATCAGGGGCTGGTCCGCATCGGTCTGCACGTCATGGAACACGATGAGGCAGCGTCGCTGGGCGCAGAAACGCCGCAGCTCGTCCTGGTTGCTGCGGGTCTCTCCTTCCAGACGCAGGCCGAGCTGCCAGGCCAGCTCCCCGGCGACGCGGGCCGGACTCCGCTGACCGCACCGGACCCAAAGCACGCCGTGGAAGTCGTCGCGGCAGAGGTGGGCGAACTGCGCGGCGAGCGCGGGAGCCGGCGAGCGCAGGGTCACCGCGCCGGGCGAATCGGCCAGTTGCCGGCGCAGCTCTTCCAGCTCGGCGAGGCGCTGCTCGGACGGCTCGGGCGCGTCGGGAGCAAAGAAGGGCGGGTTCGCGGGCCGGCCCATGTCGAGCAGCCAGCGCTTGATGCGCCGGAAACCATTTCGCTTGTCCGCCGTGAGATCGAAGAAGGCCTGGTTTCGCAATAACAGCGGAAAGCGGCATTCCCGAAGCAACACGAGACCGACCTTGGTGTGGTACTTCCTGGGCCCTTCCATCAGGATCGGCTCCCATTGTTCGCGCACCCAGAGCGCCGGGACCGAGTCCGGTGAGAGCAGCACCAGGACCACGTCTGCCGTGAGGGACTCCTCGATCTTGATAAGCAACTGCCCGCCGCCGGGCACGCACGCATCCTCAGCGCACCAGTCCAGATCGCACTGAGGGTCGAGGAACGCTTTCAGCTCGTCGAGCGCCGCCCGGTCGGCATCAGCGTGGCACGGGAATACCATCAGCCGGTTCAACGGGGACCATTATCTCCGATTCCGGCCAGAGAAAGGTGTTGACGCGCTCGAACAAGGCCACCGCCCGCCCGATGGTGGCCGCGTCGAGCTCCCCCAGCAGGCGGTCCAGGTTCTCGACCAGGTAGGCGGCGGCGCGGTAGCGGGAAAAGGTTTCCCCTCCGGCGGCCTCCCGCGCGAGCCTTCGATAGAAGCGCGCGTCGAGCAGCTCTTCCAGATTGCTGAGACACGACGGCCGCTCGCTGCCCATCAGCGTGGCAAAGGCGCCCGACTTTCCGGCGCCGCCCACCGGAACAATCTCCCAGCGCGGATCAAGCCCCGGGCGGCCCGCGGCCACGACCCCCTTGTGCAGGGCGTGCAGGTACAGCAGATCCGACGCCGACTCCACGAACAGCGAAAACGGCGTCGGTTCCAGGCTCCGCACCCATTCGCAGCCCGCGGCGGCCTCGAGCGGCAGGCGCGTGTCGCGGCCGTGACTGAGGATGTCGGCGGTGATGAGGGTTCCGCGGCCGTCCACGTCCTCGACCGTGCGCACCCGCTCCAGGCGCCGGGGATGGATCAGGAAAGGGGAGTGGGTAGTATAGATGACCGGGTGGCGCGGGGCCAGCCGCTCGTCGATGAACCGCAGCAGGTCCCGCTGAGCTTGCGGGTGCAGGTTCAGCCCTGGCTCGTCGAGCAGAAAGACATAGTCGGCGTCCTCGCCTTCGAGCTGCGAGAAGTAGGCCAGGAAGGAGAAGAACCAGACGAAGCCGCGGGAGCGCTCGTCGAACGGGACCGAGACGCGGTGCCGCTCGTTGAAGATCCGCAGGTGCAGAACCTCGCCGGCCAGGTCGAACTCCACGCGAAGCTGCTGGTTCTGGCTCCAGTACTTGAGAACCTCGTCGGTGAGGGCGCTCGAAGCCCCCTCGAGCTCGGCCTTCAGGCTCTCGTAGTCGGTATCGCCCTCTACGGCCGGCAACGAGGTCCCCGCCAGCCGCAGCAGCGCCAGGAAGGTTTCATCGGCGCCGTCGAGCCGGCCGTCCGCCATGCGGCGCCGGAAATCCGGGATCGAGATGCTGCCCCGCAGCAGGTGGTAGTCGTCGAAATACACCAGGCCCGGCAGGAATTCCCCCAGCAGCGGCGCGGCTTCCCCCGGTCCGTCGAATTCCCAGGCGATCTCGTTCCGGTAGTTTTTGCGAGCGCGGACCCGCCGCGAGCGGACCACGCCGGGCCCACAGGCCGCTTCGATCTGGCCGGCCTCGTCCTCGGACAATTCAAACTCGGCCCAGACCGCATCGGCGGGCCGGGCGGCGTGAAGGGGCTTGTAGCGGGCGAGCGCCTTGCGGGGATAATCGCGCAGGTCGAAGCCGGAGCTGGCGCCGCCCGCCGGGCTGATCTTCCGCAGGGCTTCGAGGAACGCGGTCTTGCCCGATTCGTTCTTCCCCACCAGGCAGGTGACGCGGTCGAAATCCACCCAGCCGGAGTCCTCAATCGACCGGTAGTTGGCGACCCGCGCCCGGCTGAGCCTCACAAAAACAAGATATCACAGAAATGGTTTGGAGAGAAGGCAGCAAGGACTACAAGATCGCCTCGATGACGCTGCCGTGCACCTCGGTGAGGCGCTCCTTGCGACCCTGGTGCAGGTAGCTGAGATCGTCCTGGTTGAGGCCAAGCTGGTGCAGGATCGTGGTGTGGATGTCGCGGAAATGGTGTGGATCGACGGTGGCCCGCAGCCCGATGTCGTCGGTCGAGCCGACCACGCGGCCCCCTTGGATGCCGCCGCCGGCCATCCACATGGAGAACCCGTAATTGTGATGGTCGCGGCCTTTGCCGCCCTGGGCCTCCGGGGACCGGCCGAACTCGCCGCCCCATAGGACCAGCGTCGAGTCGAGCAGGCCGCGGCGCTTGAGGTCGGTGAGCAGCGCGGCCACGGGGCGGTCGGTCTGGGAGGCCAGCCGCAGATGGTTCTCCTCGATGTCGTCGTGGGCGTCCCACTGCATGTTGCCCGGGCCACCGCCCGACACCACGCACACGAATCGCACCCCCTTCTCCACCAGCCGGCGCGCCAGCAGGCACCGGCGGCCGTAGTCGTCGGTGGGGACCTTCCCGATCCCGTACAGCTCCTTGGTTTCCTGCGGCTCGTTCGACAGGTCGAAGGTGGCCGGGGCTTCCGTCTGCATCCGAAAGGCGACGTCGTAGGCGTTGATGCGGGCGGCGAAGTCCTCGTCTTCCTCAAGCATGTTGGCCTCGTTGAGCCCGCGGATCAAGCCCAGCGTGCGGCGCCGCTGCTCGAGCGACACGCCCTTGGGCAAGTCGAGATTCAGCACCGGCTTGTTGCCCGGACGCATCATGGTCGGCTGGTACACGGCGGGCAGGAACCCGTTGGTGTACATCGGCTGCCCGGCTTCGAGCGCCCCCTTGGGATCGGGCATCACCACGTAGGCCGGCAGCGACTCACTCTCCGACCCCAACCCGTAGATTACCCACGAGCCCATGCTGGGAAATCCCGGAATCACCCGGCCGCTGAAAAGCTGGTACTGCGCCGCCGAGTGGACCACCATGTCGCCGTGGCAGGAGCGGATCACCGCGATGTCGTCGACGCACCGCGCCGTGTGCGGCAAAAGGTCGGAGACCTCGATCCCGCTCTTGCCGTGCTTCTGGAACGTGCGCTTGGTCCCGAGCAGGCGCGCGTCGGGGGTGATGAACTGGTACTTGGCCTCGCCGAAGCTGGCCGGGCGCTTCTCGCCGTGGAGCTTGTTCAGCAGCGGCTTGGGGTCGAAGGTCTCGATGTGGCTCGGCCCGCCCGCCATGAACAGGAAGATCACCGACTTGGCCTTGGCGGCCCGGTGCGGCGCCTTGGCCGCCAGCGGATTGCGCACCGTCGCCGCCTTCACCATCGAAGCGAAAGCCAGCGACCCAAAGCCGCAGCAGGCGTCGCACAGGAACTCCCGCCGGTTGCGGGTGATGCGAAAGTGCTCGGAACTACTCCACATACAGAAACGCATTCAGATTCAGCATCGCCAGCGCAAATTCCTCGAGCGGCTGGCCCTTAAGGAACTCGACGCCCAGTTGCCGCTCCCTGGGGTTGGGACCCCGGCCGGCCACCAGCCGGTAGGCCCGGTCGACCTGCTCGACCGGATGGCTGCCCGCCTCTCGCCGCAGCCTCTCGGCCAGCGCCTTGGCCATCTGGTTGGAGATGTCGCCGTTCAGCAACTCGAGCGCCTGCGGGGCGTGGGTGGAGGACTCCCGCCGCGGGCAACTGATTTGCAGGTCCGGCGAGTCGAACACCTCCATGAACGGCAGCCGCAGGTTCCGCTTGGCGATCAGGTATACGCTGCGCCGGTGGTGCTCCTCCTCATCGGCCGAGGCGGTCCACTGCGACGGTTTGTAGAGCAGGTTCACCAGTTCCTGTTCCACCGGCACCAGCACGCTCGGCCCCCCGGCCTTGCGGTTCCACTTGCCCGAGGCGGCCAGCATCGCGTCGCGGATCTCCTCGGCCTCCAGGCGGCGGCGGTGGAATCGCCACAGCAGCTTGTTCTCGGGGTCCTTTGCCAGGCCCAGGGCCGCCGCCGGCGACCGGTGGGACTGCTGATAGGTATTGCTCGCCAGAATCAGCCGGTGCATCGCCTTGACGCGGAAGCCGCCCGACACGAACTCGCCCGCCAGCCAGTCGAGCAGCTCCGGATGCGACGGCCGGGGAGCCATCGCGCCGAAGTCGTTCGGGGTAGCCACGATGCCGCGCCCGAAGTGGTAGTGCCAGATGCGGTTCGCCATCACCCGGGCGGTGAGCGGATTGGCGGGGTCCGTGACCCACTTCGCCAGCTCCGTGCGCGGGCTCTTCGCCTGAGCCGGGTCGCTGTCGCCTGTTCCATCCGGCAGCAGCACCCCCAGGGGCCGCATGCCCACGCGCTCCCCCTTGTTCTCATACTCGCCACGGGCCAGGACGTGGATCGGCGAGAGCCGCGCGCGGTCGTTCGCGACGCTGTAGACGGCCGGCAGGGGCTCGGGCTTGGCCGCCTCGAGGTCCTCGAGCTTCTTCTCCATCTGCTTGCGCTCGTCCCCCTTGAGGCCCCGCATCGACATCCGCAGACTCTTGACCTCCTGATCCGCCGCGTCGAACCTCATCTGCCAGGCGGTTTGCTCCTCCGACGACGCCAGCGCCACGTCTTTGTCGTGGGTGGCGGCGAAATAAGCCTGGATCCGGTAGTAGTCCTTCTGGCGGATGGGGTCGAACTTGTGATCGTGGCAGCGGGCGCAGCCGAGCGTGACCCCCAGCATCGCCGACCCCACCACGTTGGTCATCTCGGTGAGGACCTCGTTGCGGCTGCTGGCGACTTCCTGGTTGCCGGCGTTCTTGCGCAGCGGGCCCAGGCGGTTGAGGCCGCTGGCGGTGCGCAGCTCCTGGTCCTCGGGGTTGATCTCGTCACCCGCCAACTGCTCCATCAGAAACCGGTCGTATGGCTTGTCGGAGCTGAAGGAGCGGATGACGTAGTCGCGGAAGCGCCAGGCGTCCTTGCGGTGGGTGTCGTACTCGAACCCGTCGGTCTCGGCGAACCGCACCACGTCGAGCCAGTGCTGGCCCCAACGCTCGCCGTAGTGCGGGTTGTCGAGCAGCCGCTCCACCAGGCGCGGGTAGGCGTCCGGCGACCGGTCGTTCACGAAGGCGCTGACCTCGGTCGGCGTGGGGGGAATGCCGAGCAGGTCGAAGTAGAGCCGCCGGACCAGCGTGGTGCGATCGGCCCTCGGCGCCGGCCGCAGGCCCTCTTTCTTCAGCCGCGCCAGCACGAAGGCGTCGATCGGATTGCGGACCCAGGCCCGGTCGCGCGGGTCGGCAAACTCGGGAACCGCCGGCCGCGATCGCTCCTGAAACGCCCAGTGGCGCCGCTCGGCCGGGGTGTACTTGTCCGGGAGCTCGGCTGCCCAAAGCAGAGCCGCGCCCGCCGCTGCCGGTAAGAGAAGGACTTTGCCGCGCATGTTTCCCGGTCAGTCATTATACTATAAGCGCACCTGCGGTGCGCGCTATCGAAGGCGCCCAACAGCGCGCCCGCTCGCCATTACCCCGCATCAGGACCTGCTGGTGCAGGAAATCCTGATGCGGGCCTGCGGGACTTGAGGAGGCTTTTCCATGACTCACCGGCGAGAATTCCTGACCGGTTCGGCGGTGTCGCTGGCTTCGGCGGCCGCATCTTCAGCTCTGCAAACGGCCCCGGAGCAGCAGATCCGGACCGCCTTCCTCGGCGTCGGCAACCGCGGCAACGGCCTGCTGACCCAGGTGCTGGCCCAGCGGAACGTGCGCGTCACCGCCGTCTGCGACATCGATCCCCAGGCCCGCGACGCCGCCCTGAGCCGCGCCGGCCGCGACAATCCCCGCTCCTTCACTGACTACCGCCAGGTGATCGACCTCACCGACGTTGAGGCCGTGATCGTCGCCACCCCCTGCGACCTGCATGCCGAGATGGCGGCGGCGTGTCTGGAGGCCGGCAAGTACGTCTACTGCGAGAAGCCGCTCGGCACCACCCCCGAGCAAGTGGACCTCGTGCTGCGGGCCTCGCGCCGGTCGAAGGCCTTTCTCCAGATCGGCCAGCAGCTCCGCTACTACCCCGGACTGCGCGAGGTGATCCGGCAAATCCAACAGGACCTCGTCATCGGCCAGACTTTTGTCATCAAGGCGCAGCGCCACTCGACCCCGGCGCGCCCCGACCCGGCCCGGCGCCCGCGCCCCTCCTGGTACGACGACGTCAAGCGCTCCGGCGACCTGATTGTCGAAAACGCCGTCCACAACATCGACGCTTGCAACTGGATCGCCGCCGGCCGCCCCCTCAGCGCCTACGGACATGGCAAGAAGTACCTGCCGAAATCTATCCCCGCCGGAACCATCATGATGGACGGCTTCAGCGTCGAGTACATCTACGACAACGGCATCCACCTCGATTACAGCCAGCTCTACCTGCATCCCCGGGCGCTGCGGGCGCTCGCCAACGGCCAGTGGTACGTGGTGTTCGGCGAGACCGGCGCCGTCCACCTGACGCACGAGACCGGATTCCTCTATCCGCACCACGCCGAGGAGTCGCGCGAGCTGCTCACCGCCGCGCAGAAGGCCCCTCGCGAGAACGCCATGGCGGACTTCTACGCCTGCATCCGCGAGAAGCGGCAGCCCTTCGCCGGCATCCGCGTGGCCGCCACCGCCGCGCTCACCGCGATCCTGGGCCGCGAGGCGATTTACCGCGGCCGCAGCGTCGCCTGGAAGGAGCTGGGGGTGGATGTTTGAACGGCGATTCCCGGACAAGAGCGGTTCGCGTTGGGGTTCTCTCCGGCGTAGCAGCGGGTCTTGTCAGCGGGCTTTTGGTCTACACATACTCCGATCTGACACCCTTGGTCGTGGGCGCGCTGGCCGGCTTGGTGACCGGCGTCCTCACTTGGGGAACGCAGATCCGGCACCTCGTATCCGGGATCAGGAAGGACCTCGTTGAAACGGAAAAGGCAGGCGAGGAACTGAAGAAACTTACGTCCCGCGTCAAGGAGCCAACCGACGAAGAGGTGATCCGGTACGGACAAACACGCAGCACCTCATCCTTTACCCGGCAACAGGACCGTCGCATCCCTTCGACGAGCCATGACGCCCGCTTTGCTCTGCCGGCCTACTTCTTCGAGCCGGCAGGCGCTGCCACGTTCTCGAGAGCCGGCATCAAGATCTCACGGTACTTCTTTTCGTCTTCATCGACCGAAGCCAGGAAACGCCCTGCGCGCCTTTCCTTCACTGCCCACTCGAACAGCGTCAGGGCATTGTTCAGCAAGTCCTTCTTCGTCTTGATGCCAACCTGGGCCATCAGGTCTTCAAGCTCCTTGACCTTGTCCTCCGGAAGCTCCAGTTGAATCCTCACCATGGTTGGCCTGCAACAAACCGACCTCATTTTACTACCGTATTGACCTGTAATATTGAGGTTATTCTGAGTGGGATTCACGGAACACAGGAGCGTAGCCGCCTTTGGGGTACTCGATGCGAACCGGATCCAACCGCCCCTCACTGCCGTAATACTTCTCGAGCTTCGACCGCAGCCGCCGCGCCTCCACCCGCACGATGGGGTCGATCCGCGGGTTGTAGTCCGGGCGCCGGTCGAACACCTGCATCCCGATCAGGCACTCCTTCAGGCATCCCCCCTCGCCCTGGATCGCCTGCTCGACCGTAAACCGCAGAAACCGCCGCATCCGCTCCGAGTTAAGGAACTCCCGGCTCGACAGGATCCGATCCACGTGCTCCAGAATCGAATGGCCGTTTCTCATGGGGACCCTCCCGCTGAGCCGCGAAAGCTGGCGTAGAGCGACTCGAACACAGCGACTCCTTCTTCCAGCCGCTTGGTGTCGTCGGCGTGGCGCAGAGCAATCCCGCTGATGATCGGCCCTAGCCCGGCCGCCTCCGGCCGCCCGTGCTTGCCGTCCTTCAAGTCGATATCGTGGACCACCTCAGCCACCGCCGCCAGCGCCGCGTCCTCGATCCCGCTCCACCGCAGCAGCACCTCGAAGGTACAAAGGTCGCCATCGTGCGTGAATTCGCCTTCGAACATGTCGAAGCGGATATGGCCCGGGGAGTGCGCGTAGCCGGCCGGGTCCACGAACAGAAACCGGGCGTCCGGATCGAGAAACCGCCGGACGAACCAGGCGGATCCGATGCGGTCGACCTTGATCCCGCGGCGGGTCACCCAGGGGCGACCCTTGAGCTCCCCCAGCCCCGGCTTGGCGGCCGGTCCCTTGGCGGTTGTGTGCAACGTGCGGTCTATCGTGCTCATGATTGCCTCCATTTCTTCACTGCCCGGCGCGTCGAAAAAATCGATCCGGCGCACCTCATCCTGGCGGCGGCCCAGCTTCCGCCACTCGGCCTCGTGGCCCGTGTGGGGATCTTCGCCGGCGCCGTTTGCCTGCTCGATTGCCTGCTGCAAGGCTCGCGCGGACTCGAGCAGCCCGGCGTAGTCGGGAGCCCGCAGCGCCCGGAAGCCCTCGCGGATCGCCTCGTCGGCCAGACCCGCTACGGCGTCCACTCGAAATACCCACGCCTCGCCCCCCTGCTCGACGATCTCACGCCGCACCCAAACAAGGTCCTCCAGCGTCTCCTCGCCCCCCGGCAGCAGGTAAGCCGAGTTCTTGACAGCCAGCGCCCCGAGCTGGTTCATCCGCCGCAGCACCTTGGCCCGGAAGTAGGGCGGCTTGGGCGGAATCTGGTGCAGCAACAGAAGCCATTTGTTCATACAGTTGCTATATCATAGTATAGCAATTGATTCTATTTGTCAACACCGCTCGTATCTGATAGAATCTATAGCCTATGTTCAACGGATTGGAACACACCGCCCTCGCCTCGCCCGACCCTGAGAAGCTCGCCCAGTGGTACGTCGAGCACCTGGAGTTTCGCATCAACTATCGCTACGCCGGCAACGTGTTCGTGCGCGCCGCAAACGGAACGATGCTCGAGATCATTCCCGGCCAAGGCGCCCGCGAGAACCAGAACCTGAAGACCCCCGGCATCCGCCATCTTGCCATCGAGGTGGACGACTTCGACGCCGCCTACGCCCACCTCAGGAACAAGGGGACTCAGTTCATCACCGAGCCGGTCAACAACCAGGGCAACCGGCTGGTGTTCTTCACCGACGCCGACGGCAATTACCTGCACTTGCTGCGGCGCGCCGCTCCGCTTCCTTGACCCGACCGGGGACGGCGCTATCCTCCGGGCGTGGGAGGTGCATGCGCATTGGAACCTTCCTGGTCTTGCCGGCTCTGGCTCAAACCGGCCTGGGCGAAATGGCCGGGCGGCCAGTCTATATAGCCCGGCACTTGCTCGCGCCGTGAAATAGCAGCTCTCTGACAACCCGAGAGTGGTAAATTGACCCCAACGACAGCAAAGCCCATCGAGGTGGAAACGCGATTCAGG
>Ga0247727_10017500_pt1 | contig 11407 bp, 17 predicted proteins | sample WisWelCaveWW1625_FD_202498 | JGI IMG/M metagenome (GOLD analysis project Ga0247727, IMG submission 202498) | Biofilm microbial communities from Wishing Well Cave, Virginia, United States - WW16-25 | ecosystem: Environmental > Aquatic > Deep subsurface > Groundwater > Cave microbial mat | place... | reverse complement strand
CAATTCAAGAAATCGAACAGGCAATTACAGAACTAGACCCTGACGAACTGGCTCGTCTCCGCGAGTGGTTTGATGAATACTATGCCAAAATATGGGACGAGCAAATCGAACAGGACGCAGCTTCAGGGCGTCTCGATAAATTGATTGCAGAAGCGGACGAAGAATACAACGCGGGACAAAGCAAACCGTTATGAATCATCGAGCCTTACCGCGTTTCTGGAAGCTTTATCGCCAACTACCGAAAGAAACGCAAGGATTGGCTGACAAAAATTTTGACCTTCTCAAGTCCGATCCTTACCACCCATCCCTCCACTTCAAAAAAGTAGACACCGCTAGAAAACTATGGTCGGTGCGCGTTGGCTTGCAGTATCGTGCGCTCGGCTTGGAAAAACCAGATGGCATCGTATGGTTCTGGATTGGCACACATGCCGAGTATGACAAGTTGGTCGCATAAATATATTTCGATCAATCCCCCTCTCCTTCAGGAGAGGGGCTAGGGGTGAGGTCCCTTACGACCCAAGCGTGGGATAGGGGAAATGCTGGCATGCACTCAAAGAGCGCGTCCTGTTCACGATTTGCCCTCAAAACCCCTCTCCCGTCTCCCCCAAGGGGGAGAAGCCCAAACCTCCTCAAACGCAAGTTGCTTTGCAATGGAAAGTCAACAAACACATCAACCAACCAGCCCCCTTCCCATTTGGGAAGGGCGGGGGGATAGGTATCTTACGATGCAAGGGTGGGATAGGGCAAATGCTGGCACACACTCAAAGAGCGCCTTGACTACACCGCCTGTCTGTTTTGCTGCTTTGGTGTAAAATCAGAATAAGCAGTGCAAAGAAAGAAAAATGATGGAGTAAAGCCATGACACTCGACGAAAAAATCCAAAAATATGCGCAAAAATTGCCGCATTCTTTCCAGGAAGAATTGTTCGATTTTGTTCAATATCTATTAATGAAAGCCGAGCAACAGGAAAAACAAGACTGGACTTCGTTGTCGTTGTCTTCGGCAATGCGCGACATAGAAGATGAACCTGTTTTATACAGCCTTTCTGATTTGCGGGTGGTCTTTGGATGAAGCAAGCGGGGCAGGTCATTGTATTTCGATTTCCACAAACCGACCTTGAAGAAGGTAAATTACGCCCTGCGCTTTTATTGGGGAAATTGCCTGGCGAGTATGATGACTGGCTGATTTGCATGATTTCCTCACAAACCCATCAATATATAGCAGGGTTTGATGAGATAGTGCAGGAAAGTGAAGATGACTTTGGGGAAAGCGGATTGAAAGTAGCGAGCGTAATTCGGGTTGGACGCTTGGCAGTTGTGTTGGGGGAAATTCTTCTTGGCGCAATTGGTCAGGTTTCCAGTGAAAGATTGGGGCGCGTAAAGAAACACTTATCAGATTGGCTTTCTGAAAAATAGCCAACGGACTCCCTCTCCTGGCGAGAAAGACTTGGAAATTCAACTCCCTCATCAACCGAGAAAAGAAACCGACTCCATGCCCTCTCACTTGGGAGAGGGACAATCGGACACGCCGATCAATCGTCGCAATCGGGGTGAGGTCTTACGATGCAAGCGTGGGATAGGGGAAATGCTGACATGAACTCAAAGAGCGCCTTGACAAGTTCTGCCTGTTTTGCCACCAGGGCCTGTGATGAGAATTATGTGTTCCTCCAACAGAGATTCTGCAACATGCTGCTACGGGTGTAAAATAGAGCCAGGAGTAAAACCATGACAAAAGAATTCAACGTCATTATCGAACGCGACGAGGAAGGCTATTATGTCGCCAGCGTCCCTGAATTGCAGGGATGTCACACGCAAGCCAGGTCGCTGGATAAACTGATGGAGCGAATCCGTGAGGCAATTGAATTGTGTCTCGACATGGAGGGCGATATCGTCTCGAATGAGTTTATCGGCGTGCAAAGGATTGCTATTGAAGTATGATGGCGAAAATGGCGCGGCTCACAGGGCAGGAAGTCATTGCCGCATTGAAGAAGGCGGGATTTGAAGTTTTGCGTACCAAGGGAAGTCATCATTTCCTGGGGCATACAGACGGCAGGCGGACAGTTGTCCCAGTGCATCGCGGTGAAATCATTGGTCCAGGGTTGATGTTAAAAATTCTGCGCGACTGTGAGATTGAGCGCGATGAATTTATGAAGTTGACAAAATGAATAACCAAAGGGGAGAAGCCAATGCCTCTTGAATCAAGTATTACTTTGGAAAGTCAACAAAATTGTCAAACAGAACAGAAGCCGATCCCATGCCCTCTCCATTTGGAGAGGGGCAAACGGACACGCCGATCAATCATCACGATCGGGCGCCGCGCTGAGCCTGTCGAAGTGGTGAGGTCTCTTACGACCCAAGCGTGGGATAGGAGAAATGCTGGCATGCACTCAAAGAGCGCCGTGACAGGTTCTGCCCGTTTTGCCGCCAGCGCCTGTGAGGAGGACCATGTGTTCCTCCAACACAGATTCTGCAACATGCTGCTATGGGTGTAAAATAGAGCCAGGAGTAAAACCATGACAAAAGAATTTAACGTCATTATCGAACGCGACGAGGAAGGTTATTACGTTGCCAGCGCCTGTGAGGGAATAATAATTTTTAAATAAGAAAGGCAGAGGTTGAGTCTTGAAATCTTTCATTCATGCATATTCCTTATCAAGTTAGCAACTAAGAAATTTTCAATGATACTATGTACGAATTATTCTTCGGTTGGCAAATAGGAACTTGCTTGCATTTTATAAAGACGAGAATACATTCCTTCTAGTTTCACTAATTCCTCATGGCTTCCCTGTTCCGTTATTTGACCTTTTTCTAGAACGATAATCTTATTAGCCAGTCTAACCGTCGAAAACCGATGTGAAACGATTATACCTATCTGGCTGTCTGATAATTTGTCTCTCAAAGTTTGAAAGATTCTCACTTCAGCAGATGGGCTTAAGGCTGCGGTTGGCTCGTCAAGAATTACAATGTGTGCAGGTCTAAACAAGGTTCGTGCAAGAGCGATCATTTGCCATTGTCCCTTAGATAATTCTTGGCCACCTTCAAACCATGTGCCCAGAACAGTATCATAACCTTTCGGTAACTCATTGATGAATTCGTCTGCACCCACCTCCTTGGCTATATTTTTGATTGCTATCAGATCATCTTTTTTTTCTTCAAAGCCATAAGCGATATTTTCTTTAACAGTTGCTTGATATTGTACAAAATCTTGTAGGGTTGCGCTATACATCATTCTTAATGAGTCGAGTTTGTAATCTTTAAGTGATATTCCGCCCAGTTTTATCTCCCCGATTATCGGGTCGTACAATCTGCATAATAGTTTTATTAGAGTTGTTTTACCTGCGCCATTTTCCCCTACAATTGCCATCACCTCGCCAGGCTTGATCTCAAAACTAACATTTTTGATTGCGTGTTGCTCTTGCGAAGGATATGCAAACGATACGTTATTTACTTCAATGCCTTTGCTTAAAGACGCATCCTTGACTGCAAGAGAACCGCTTGTCATTTTAGTTTCGTAATGAAGAAATTGTTTGACATTGTTTAAAAAGAAGCCTGCCTGATAAATTGTTGCAATTCCTAAAGCAAGGTAGTTCAGAGAAATTTGACTTTGCTGAAAAGCACCTGCAAACAAAACTAAGTCACCAACGGAAAGTTGCTGGCGTGTAGCATATATAATAAGGAATCCATATGTAACACTAAAAATCAATCCTCCAAGGATACCCGTAAATACACCTTCGAATGTCTTTTGGCGAGCAATGTTGGCTTTTTCAGCATTCAGTTGCTGTAATATACGTAAGTGGTTTTCTCGAAACTGATCTCCCAATCCAAATATTCTTACCTCTTTTGCAGTGGTGTTATTTGTCAGCAACCAAAAAAGATATTGGAGTTTTCGAGTCGCAGGTATTTGCCAGTTTAGTGTAAAGAATTCCCAGACATTAAGTCGAGCCTGTGTAGTAAGCGAGATAGCTGCGCCTGTAAATAAAGCAAGGACTGCTAAAGGGCTAAATCCCCAGAGAATGACAACAAACGCACCTAGTCCAAATACTCCTTGCGTTATATATATAAGGTGCTGAAGAATCTCAATGGGCCTAAAGCCAGATTCCTGTTGTGCACGACTAAGCGAGTCGTAAAATTCTGGTGTCTCAAAAAAAGATAAATCGAGCTCGTTCGCTTTTCGCAGTATCTGGTCGTTTAATTTTGGAATGAAAATGTCTCCCAGCAATTTTGCGAACATAAGACTTAACTTTTCAAGTGCATTTTGACAAACACTCACTATGAATTCAAGTAAAACGAGGAGAATCAAATAAGTTATTTGTTCTGGGGCATTGCCCTTTACTACATCAACTACTTTATCAACAATCAATTTACTAATATAAAGATTGACAGCAGTCAACGGGCTTGCAATTACTGATGTTAAAAGCAACCCGAGCGTGTATTTCTTGCTTGCTGACCATACCAATTTGAATGCATATGCTATACTCTGACCAAATTGTCGAGCCATCTGCAGGAGATTATCTTTAGATGAATGCGAGGAAGTTATCATAATTATTCATGTTGGGTAGCTGGCTATCTAGCTAAAACCTATTGGGTTTCGGACAAGCTATTCCAAAAACGGTAACTCTTTATATTTTTAATCGCCCCCCATAGTTGTTTATCAAAAGTAAATATATACACATCCCAAAATTGCCCGGCAACGTAGGAGTGTTTCCTCAAGCACGCAACTGGTTTGATATTTCCTCTTTCAAATATTCTCAGCATGCCCCAATTAAATTCAAGTACTTCACAGTAAATATATTCGGCCCCATGACTAAACATGGCATTGATGTAAAGAAATATAGCCTCTAACGAAGTTCCAGGTCGGCACCTTTCAATATCAATGTAGAGGCTAACTATCCCAATATTGTCAAAGTCTGGATGCTCAGTGCAAGCAATAACTCCAACTACATTCTTAGCTTTCGTCCTGATAAACATTGTGGGAAGGATTGACTGATGGTCTAGGCTTCGCTGTGACAAACCCTCCATCTGGGGCAGTAATTCGCCTTGACGGTCTAGATTGTGGAGTTCTGCCCTGTCCTCGGGTAACAGAGAAGTTAGGTCAACCAACCGACCCTCCAAGGTGATAAGATTGATCTGATTTTTATTCATATTAACAACCTAGGTTCAAATAATTTGCACCAGTTAAGAAAATCTTCACGCAAAAGGCCGAGAATACATATGTCGAAGCGCTGATTTTTTTCTAACCAATAGCGTGGCAACTTTCCTTCATTTACAAATCCAACTGACATATAGAGCTCAGGAAAGATTGACTGATTTTGTGTTAGTGGGCAATAACAGTAAATACGATTAATGGGAAAATTCCAGAAAACGCGCCTGAGAAAAATTATCAGTGGAAATTTTGCTAAATTAGGTTTAATTAAAACAGATGTAATTTCTACACTTAATGATGAGGGGTCTCCTTGAGAAGTACCTATTATCCCTACTAGCTCGTTGTTTCTGTACGCAAAAACATATGATCCCCACAGATGCATGCCTATCCTTGAGAAAAAGATTTCTAATTCAGCGTCTGTATCTGGTATTCTGTTGTGCACCTTAATTTCAGGATCTTTTATTATGTTGATGAATTTCTGAAGATCATTAGCTGTAACACTCTCAATTGAGTATTCGTCAAGTGAGTTTACCCCTAACGCAGGTAGTCTATTTTTCATTAAAGATTCCTTGCTGCTGACCTGTCAATTAATAGATCTGCCATAGTCTTTGTCAATGGAATACCAAGTTCATCTTCTAACCAAAGCCATTGGCCGTTTGGGTTTAGCTCAAGAAAGAAATATTCTCCGTTTGGCGTAATTATCATGTCAATAGCCGCAAACACAATACCAAATCCGTTCATAAGTTGATGAATTTGCTTTTCGATAACTTTAGGTAACTCAATTAACTCGTATCGATTGTTGTCTATCAAATTTAGATTCTCGTCGACAACATGACGTGTTCTCCAGTCCGTGGCATCATCAGTAACCAATTTTGGGGTAATTTTTACTGGAAAGAGCTTATTGCCAATAACTATACAACGCACCTCCCCACCCTTCTCAAGATATGGCTGGAAAACTGTGGGGCAAATAGATATATGTCTGTTTGATAAATCAATATCGGAAGGTAATATTGTTGTAAATGGCAGACGCATACCATCAGGGGTATGTGTCGGAATAGCATTTATAGCCTTGATAGCAATTTGATAATGGGGCGAAATCACTTCACAGAATTTCTGAATATGTTTGATATCATTTGATATTAGCGTATCTGGAGTTTGAAACCCGACTTGAGCGGCCCTGATCAATTGAAGGGCTTTGACCTCTGCAACTTTCAATTTTGCGGGATCACTTACCCAAAATGTGTCCACTGCAAAATAAAGAGCATTAATTAGGGAGTTACATTGTGTTTGGATATAATCCAAGCCCCCAGCAATAGTATTTGTCGACAGTTTTGGTTTTTGAGGCCGACGGTACCAAATCGAGTGAATTTGGTCAATTTCTAAACGATGATACTTTGTTAGAATCTCCCCAGACAGCTTGCCGTTACGAATTTGGCAAGAGATGTTTATAGAGTTCGGAAAGTCCTCAGGATGAAATCTGAAAACTGGGAATGATCTTTTGTGAAGTTCGCGGATCACTGCATCAGCGTGTGGGTCAGATGGCTGGGTAACGATGACGATTTTTGGTGTCATGTCTATACTCCAAAAGGTAAAATGATCAATTGACCTGGGCTACAAGCGGGTTTATCTTGTAACTGTTCTCCACAATGTAGCCCAGGGCGGTTCAAAAACCGCTTTTGATTTCAGCCAAATTGTCAAAATGCCAAGCAACTTAATCGTCGGAAACTTGACTCCAATCCAGATCGGCAAAAATGGTAAGTGTGCCTTGGTAGCACTTCGTCTTCTTCATTTCTACCAGAGGTATAGAACCATCATGTGGAATATTCGACACTTGAGCCTCAGGGTCATAGTACTCCACATATGGGTCTACATCAGTGCCGTTAGAAACCAATTGGTCAACGCTGGTTCCAGGTTGCGTTATTAGTAAAAGCAACGGCAGACTGTCATATTTATCTTCCATGCTAATATTCATCTGATTCTCCTTGGTGAAAGTTAAAGCTACTTGTCTGGCACCGACAATTGGCTGGAATCACATGATGGTAAAATCATGCACTTACTTGGTTGGAGGTTTCCCAACGAGATTACACTTCATTTTAACACAAACAATACCATTTTGCTTTGCCCGCCTAATTGCTTCAACAAGCTAAATTACACCTGCATCTAATAACTCACACCTTTGGGAAACCCTGGCAAAATTAGGGTTTTGGGTTCTGTATACTGAAGGATTATAGTATTGCTCCATCTCAACTCCGTAGCTGTGGTGGAAGAAGAAGACTGATGGTCAGACACAGCCCCCTTGCGGGGACCAACCATCGGCTTAGAGTGAAGCGAATTAATTCTCCAATCCCCTAACCCTTCGACACACTCAGGGCAGGTTCTCAGTCTCTAATCTTCAGTCTCTAATTACTATTTACCAATTATGTGTGGTTTCGATACGGGCTACGCCCTACTCAACCACCGTTTGCTCTTGTTAATTCCCACAACCGATTCGAATTCAGCGGAATTTCCAGAATCTCAAAATCCACATCATGCAAGGCGTCTTCCAACGCCTGCGCAAACAGCGGACCGACAGGAATCGCGCCTGCTTCGCCCGCGCCCTTCACGCCCATGGGATTGAGAGGAGAAAGTGTCTCACCATGTCCCGTTTCGATGCGCGGTACATCCAGGCTAGGCTGTCGCAATTTGACGCAGATCGGCGATAATAGGTAAAGAGAACAGTTCCCTTCTCAGCAATCGGCTGGTGAAGAACAGCACTTCAAGGTTTTCCACCTTGCCTGTTTGCGGATTCAGGCGCGCAATGATCTCGTCGCCCAGTTCTTCAGATTCCTGCTCCACATAGGGCGTGACGGTATTGATGTACAGGATGTCAGCTTCGCGGTCAAATTGAAAGGTCAGGTTTTGAGCCATTCTATTTCTCCATTTGCTAAACGACGGGTAATGTAGGCGGTGATGATCCAGTTCCGCTCGGCGGGAGCGGTTTCGCTTACGACCACCACCACAACATATTTCCCTTGACGAACATCTTCAAACCAGCGATAAAATATCCGTGCCGCGCTCATGCGGATACTGCGCCGAACTTGATCGGGGTCCGCCAGCGTTTGCTTCACCTGGGGAAGATATTCGGGCAACAAATCTGGATGGGTGTGAGCAATATGCGCTTCACGCTCATCCGTTAATTCAACTTCGCCTTTCAAGTAGGGGCATGGAAACGTCTGCATGGCGTATTTCCTTTTTATTATACAACGATACCGCTATACATCAATACGCCGTCAACGTCTTGGGCGAAGAAAAGGCTGATGATTAGGCACAGCCCCCTGCGGGGAATCAGGCATCGGCTTGGTCTCGACTGCCTGCGTCTCGACCACCGAATTCTCCAATCCACTAATTCTCCAATTACTATTTACCAATTACGTTGTGGTTTCGATACGGACTTCGTCCTACTCAACCACCGTTTGCTTTTGATAATTCCCACAACCGATTTGAATTCAGCGGAATTTCCAGAATCTCAAAATCCACATCATGCAAGGCGTCTTCCAATGCCTGCGCAAACAGCGGACCGACAGGAATCGCGCCCGCTTCGCCCGCGCCCTTCACGCCCATCGGGTTGAGCGGCGAAAGCGTTACGCCGTGTCCCGTTTCGATGCGCGGCACATCCAGGCTCGTGGGCAGGTGATAATCCATGAACGTGCCGTTGAGCAGTTGCCCGTTTTCGTCGTAGGCGAGCCGCTCGTAAAACGCATTGCCAATGCCCTGCGCCACGCCGCCGTGAATCTGTCCATCGAGAATCAGCGGATTGATAACCTTGCCGCAATCGTGCACGACAAGATATTTTTGGATTTGGATTTGCAGCGTCTCGGGATTGACCTCCACGATCATGGCATGGATGCCGCTGGCAGTGGCGCCTCTTTCTGGACCGAAATAGCTGGTCGCTTCCAAACCAGGCTCGGTGCCAGGCTTGACCGCTCCGCGCATCGGATTCGCCTTGCCCGCGAGTTCACCCAGCGAAATGGACATACGCGGCAGGTCCTGCACTTTGACCATGCCATCGGCGAGTTCGAGTTCATCTTCGGGCGCGTTGAAATGTTCGGAGGCAAGTTTGAGAATTTTCTTGCGCACAACTTTTGCGGCTTCATTGATGGCATTGCCCGCGACGACAGCACCGCGGCTGGCGAACGTCCCCGCGCCCCAATAGAACTGGTCGGTGTCGCCTGTGACAACATCGATTTTATTTACGTCCACGCCGAGCTGCTCCGCGACGATCTGCGCGAAACTCGTGAAGTGACCCTGTCCCTGCGTGCCAACACCCGTGACAACCGAGACTCGTCCACTGCTCATCACCTGCACCTTCGCGCCTTCATAGGGTCCGATGCCTGTGCCTTCCACGTAAGCAACAATACCGATGCCAACATGTTTTCCTTCGGCTCGCAACTTCGGTTGGATCTCGTTGACGAAGTTTGTGTAACCGATCTTTTCCAGCGCTTGATCTAATAACGGTTCATAATTGCCGCTGTCATAAACAAGCGGAGCAAAATCCTGATAGATGATTTCGTTGTTGTACGGGAATTTCTCAGGCGGGATGAAATTGCGTCGGCGGATTTCGGCGCGGTCAATATTTAATTTTTTCGCGGCAATATCCAACGCGCGCTCGATGACGAACACGCCATGCTGACGTCCCGCGCCGCGATACGGCGTGACGATGGTCTTGTTGGTGAAGACCGCCGTGAATTCACTGTAATAGTTTTTGATGTCGTACGGTCCGAGCACGTTGGCTTGTGAGTTGAGCGCCACAGTCAAGCCATAAGGCGCATACGCACCCGTGTCATGCAAAAAGACATCATGCACGCCGAGAACGCGACCATCTTTATCGAACGCAATTTCCGCATCGTGGATTTGTCCGCGCTCATGCGTAGTGGCGACAAAATTTTCGGCGCGATCTTCTATCCATTTGACGGGGCGGTTCAACTTCATCGCCGCCCACGGGACGAGCACTTCCTCCTGATAGAACATCATGATCTTCGGACCGAATCCGCCACCGATGAATGGCGCCACCACGCGAACTTGTCTTTCAGATAGTCCAAGCATGCCTGCGAGACCATTTCGAATGACAACGGGGGCTTGGGTCGTATCCCAAACGGTTAACCGCCCTGCACGCGCGTCCCATTCGGCAACGATGCCGCGATTCTCGATGGCTGCGGCGCATCCATGCTCATAAAGAAAACGACGCTTGATGACCAAAGCTGCGTCCTTCTTCACAGATTCATAATCGCCTTTTTTCTGTACAACATTCGCTGCAATATTCGAACCAATGTCTTCGTGGATGATGGGGCTATCCGCTCCCAAAGCCTTTTCCATGTCAACGACAGCTTGGAGCGGTTCATAGTCAATTTGGATATCTGCGAGCGCATCTTCAGCGATGTAGCGACTCTCCGCCAGCACCATCACAATCGGCTCCCCCGCAAACTTGACTTTATCTTTCGCCAGCGGAACCTGAGTTTTTTCATTGAAAATAATATTTTCAACTGGGGGTGGCGAAACCAACAACGGACCAGGCTTCCAGTAATCGCCTAAATCGTTCGCCGTGTAAATGGCAACGACGCCTTCTCTTTGCAAGGCTTGCGAAACATCAATGCTATTAATCCGCGCGTGCGCATAAGGACTCCGCACGAAAGCAACATGCAGCATATTAGGCAGATCCACATCGTCCACGTACAGTCCCTGCCCCGTAAGTAGACGTGGGTCTTCGTTGCGTTTTATCCGTTCGCCGAAGTATCGAGTGGTCATATTATGCTCCGTTATGGGTCCCCGAGAATAGCGATATTACATCGTCAAGAAGAAAGACAAGCAAAGGTAACACGAGTTGAATGATAAAACTAAGAATAGCCCTAATATCAACCGCTGAATTACGCGTTTTGTTGACGCGTTCATGATAATCCAACAGTCTGTTGATTCCATCCATCGTTTCTTTGTCTTCAAAATTCTGTGTCGCTTGGATTTTCTCCACCCTCGCCTGTATCTCGTTGAGCGTTTTCCATTTGGCGCGACGAACGATGCTGGACAGGCTGGTCTGATTCAAGGCGAACATTGCGATAATCGGCAGCCATAGGAACAAAACCACAAAAATACCAATAGTCTGAATTACTCCTATTCATGTTAACTGAGATTGACTTACAATAGGTAGTATGACATGGAAACCATCATACTTGAGGCGTGAACAGCTGGAAGAAAGGCGGCTAGCAGGTGGGCGCCTTTTGAAAGCAGGTAAATT
>Ga0247727_10017499_pt1 | contig 11408 bp, 6 predicted proteins | sample WisWelCaveWW1625_FD_202498 | JGI IMG/M metagenome (GOLD analysis project Ga0247727, IMG submission 202498) | Biofilm microbial communities from Wishing Well Cave, Virginia, United States - WW16-25 | ecosystem: Environmental > Aquatic > Deep subsurface > Groundwater > Cave microbial mat | place... | reverse complement strand
TCACCACGCACAACAAGCGCCTGCAGCGCGCGCTGGTGGTGGAGGAGAAATACCTGCGCGTCGCCAACTACTGCAACGGCATCAACCGCGAGATCGACATGATCGCGCACTCCTGCGGCGTGCGGCATGCGCGCGAACTCAAGCGCGAGCACGTGCGCATCGTGCAGGCCAACCAGCAGTCGATCTCCTTCAACATGCTCTACCCGTACCCGGAGCCGAAAGCGCGCGTGCGCGCGGCCTGAGGGCTAGCCGCCAAGCCAGCTGTTCCAGATTCGCCGCGCGGGGTCGATCGTTTCCGAAGCGGTGAGGCCGACTGGGCCTGTTCCCGATCGGGAACATTCGTCGGCCGCGCAGCCGTGCAGGTGGGTGCCGAGGACCAGCGCGGTTTCGCCGCTGTATTTCTGGGCGAGCAAGGCGCCGAGGATGCCGGCGAGGACGTCGCCCATGCCGGCGGAGGCCATGCCGGGGTTGCCCGAGGTGTTGATGAACCAATGGCCGTCGCGCGCGATGAGGATGCTGCCGTTGCCCTTGAGGACCACGTGCGCGTTCAGGTTGGCGGCAAGCGCGCGCGCGGCCTTGAGCCGGTCCGCTTGAACGCCAGAGGTCGTTTCGGCGAGCAGCCGCGCGGCTTCGGCCGGGTGCGGCGTGAGCAGGGTGTCCGAGCTGCGGCGCGCGCAGGCTTTGCGCAGGTCTTCGTTTTCCGCGATCAGGTTGAGCGCGTCGGCGTCGATGACGCAGGGGATGTCGCTGGCCAGCACCGCGCCGAGCAGCGTCTCGGCGCGCTCGCTCTGCCCCAGCCCCGGCCCGATCACGATCGCATCCAGGTCGAGGCCGAGCGCATCGTCGGGATGGCGCAGCATGAGTTCGGGCGCGCCCGGGTCGAGCGCGTGCTCTTCCAGCAGGCCGGCATAGACGCGGCCGGCCCCGAGCCGCAGCGCGGCGCGCCCCGCCAGCAGCGCCGCCCCCGCCATGCCCGCTGCGCCGCCGATGATCGCGAGCGAACCGGCCATGCCCTTGTGGAAATTGCGCGGCCTGGGTTTGAGAATGTTCGCGAACATGGCAGGTTCGGCAAGCCATCCATGCCCGGTTTCTAGGGATTTGAATTTGATATCAAGATCTGAAACAGCAACCTGCCCGCAATGATCCGGTCCATCGAGCGTCAGCAGCCCGGGTTTCAGGCCGATGAAGGTGATGGTGTGGCTCGCGCGCACCGCGCAGCCGAGGACCTGCCCGGTATCCGAGTGCAGTCCGCTCGGTATGTCCAGCGCGAGCACCGGGCAGGCTTGCGCGTTGGCGTAACCGACGAGCTTCGCGTAGTCGCCCTCGATCGGCCGGGTGAGTCCGATGCCGAACAATCCGTCAATGACAAGATTGAATTTCTTTTCCGGTGGAGGGTTCGACTGGTCTGCAAGGGTGACCCGAAAGAACTTCTCCTGCAAAAGACCTGCAACAATTCTTGCGTCGCCGCCATTGTTGCCGGGCCCGGCGAGGATCAGGATGTCCTTGCTCTTGTCGGTGCACAGCGTGGCCGCCAGCTCAGCCGCCGCTGCGCCCGCCCGCTCCATGAGGGGAGGGGAAACGCTCCCGGCCGCTGCCTCGATGCGGCGGATCTCCTGCGTCAGGTAGATGGGGCGAGACATGTCATTTGGGCTTGCTCAGCAGGGCGTCGGGCAGCCAGGTGGCGATCGCCGGGAACAGCGTGATCAGCGCGATGCACAGCACCATCATGGCGAAGAACGGGATCGACGCATAGGCGACGTAATTGCTGTCCCGGCCGCTCATGGTCTGCAGCACGAACAGGTTGAACCCCAGCGGCGGCGTGACCTCGGCGATCTCGACCAGCAGCACGATGAAAATGCCGAACCAGACCAGGTCGATGCCCGCCTTCTCGATCATCGGGATCACGATCGAGGTGGTGAGCACGATCATCGAGACGCCGTCGAGCGCGGTGCCGAGCAGGATGTAGATGCCGGCGAGGATCGCGATCAGCGTGTACTTGCTGGGTTCCAGCGACGCCACCCAGGCGGCGAGCGCCTTGGGGATGCCGGTGAACGCCATGCAGGACGAAAGGAACGCGGCGCCGGCAAGGATGAACATGATCATGCACGACAGGCGCGTCGCGCCCATCAGGCTCTGCCAGAAGGTTTCCCGGCTCAGGCCGCCCGACCACCAGGCGATCGCCAGCGAGCCCAGCACGCCATAGGCGGCGGATTCGGTGGCGGTGGCCCAGCCGATCACCATCACCCAGACGATGAAGACGATCAGCAGCACGCAGGGGATGAGATGGCGGCTCTTGTAGATTTTTTCGCCAAATGAGAGCCGCATGGTTTCCTGCGGCGTTTTGTGCGGATTCAGCAGGGCCCAGACGATGATGTAACCGGAGAATAGCGCCATCAGCAGGAACCCCGGCAGGAACCCCGCGAGGAAGACCTTGAGGATGGAAACTTCGGCCGCCACGGCGTAGACCACCATGATGATCGAGGGCGGCAGCAGGATGCCGAGCGTGCCGGCGCCGCACAACGAGCCGAGCGCGGTCTTTTCGTCATAGCCGCGCTTGACCAGTTCCGGCAGCGCCACCTTGGCGATGGTGGCGCAGGTCGCCGCCGAGGAACCCGACACCGTGCCGAAGATGCCGCAGGCGAGCACGTTGACATGCATCAGCCGCCCGGGCAGCCAGGTGAGCCAGGGCGCGAGGCCCTCGAACATCTCTTCGGAGAGCTTGGTGCGATAGAGGATCTCGCCCATCCAGATGAACAGGGGCAGCGCGGCCAGGGTCCAGGAAGCGCTCGAGCCCCAGAACGACTGAAACAGGTTCACCTCCGGCGGCGTCGAAGTGAAGAACTGCAGGCCGAACCAGGCGACCGCGGCGAGCGAAATCGCGATCCACACGCCGCCTGCAAGCAGCACCAGCAGCAACGCCAAAAGGATCAGCGCGATCGTCAGGGTGCCCATGCGCTAGACGGTCTCCGAGTAATCGCCCCGGGCGCGGCGATCTTCTTCGGCAATTTGGTAAGCCGGTTTCTGATTCCTGATCACAAGAATGAGTTCGTCGACGACGGCGACGAAAAAAATCAACACGCCGATCACGAAACACAACTGCGGGATCCAGATCGGGATCTTCACCAGACCCTGCGCGACCTCGTTGAATTTCCAGCTCTCGTAGACGAACCGGGTGACCGCCCAGGCCATGTAGCCGACGAACAGCGCCGCCACCGTGAGCGAGACGATCTCCGCGATGCGCCGCGCGCTGGGTGCCAGCATGTCGATGAACAGGCCCACCCGCACCAACTCGCCGTGCCGGAAGGTGTGCCCGAGCGCGAGGAACGCCGCCGCCGCGCACAGCCAGGAGGTGATGTCGTCGGCGCCGCGGATCAGCAGCCCGAACTCGCGGCCGACCGCCTGCACCAGCATCAGCATGGCGATGCAAGCGAGGCAGACGGCGGCGAGGCCGCCGCTGAAGGAGTAAAGCAAGTCGAGTGCGCGCCTCACACCCGACTATCGGCGGCTACTTGCCGCGGTAGGCTTTGAGGATTGCTTCGCCTTCGGCGCCGGCGGACTTGGCCCACTCGGCACCCATGGTGTCGCCGATCTTGGCGAGCGCCGCCATCATCGCCGGCGTCGGCGTGTGCACCGTGATGCCGTTGTCGGCGAGCAACTTGTTGGCGTTGGTCTCACGTGCGCGGGCGAGCTCCCAGCCGCGCTTCTCGGCGGCGGCTGCCGCGTCGGTGATAGTTTTCTTCTGCGGGCCACTGAGCGACTGGAAGGCGCGATTATTGACCACCACCACGTTCTTCGGGTTCCAGGCGCCAGTCGGGTAGTAGTTCTTGACGAATTCCCAGGCCTTGCTGGTGGAGCCGGTAGCCGAGGAGGTGACCATCGCGGTCATGGTGCCGGTGGCGAAAGCCTGCGGGATTTCCGGCGTCTGGATCACGAGCCCGCTCGCGCCCAGCAGTTCGGCCAGGCGCGCCGTCATCGGGCTGTAGGTGCGCATCTTTGCGCCTTTCAAGTCGTCGATACTCTTCAACGGTTCCTTGCTATACAGCCCCTGGCCCGGCCAAGAGACCGCGTACAGCAGCACCAAACCGCGCCCCTGCAGCTTCTTCTCCAGGATCGGCTTCTGCGCCCCGTAGAACTTCCAGGCCTTGTCCCAGCCGCCCGCGAGGAAGGGCACATTGTCGGCGGCGAACACCGGGTCCTCGTTGCCGAACTGGCCGAGTAGGAACTCGGCAATGTTCACTTGGCCGGTGGAGACCGCGCGCAGGATGTCCGGATGCTTGATCAACGAGCCGTTGGAGTGCACGGCGATGTCGATTTGCCCGCCGGAGGCTTTCTTTATGTCTTCGACGAACTGTTTGATGTTGATGGTGTGGAATTCGCCGTCGCTATAGGGCGTGGGCATGTCCCATTTGGTTTGGGCCTGAGCAGTACCGGCCAGCAGCAGCGCCGCGATGGAAGCAAGCAGGGGTTTCAGTTCCATGATTTTCCTTTGAATTTAAGTCTGAAGTATCCTGGCTACATCATCGGCTAACGCAAGCGAGGCTGTCAATCCGGGCGACTCGATGCCGAACAGGTTCACCAGCCCCGGCACGCCGTGCCCGGCGGGACCCTGGATGAGGAAATCGGCCGCCGGCTCCTGCGGCCCGGAGATCTTGGGGCGGATGCCGGCGTAGCCCGGCGCCAGCGCGCCGTCCGTAAGGCCCGGCCAGTAGCGCCGGATCGCCGCATAGAAGCTCTCGGCGCGGCGCGGGTCCACTGCATAGTCCGCCGCACGGCCGATGCCCTCGAGCCATTCGACATCGGGCCCGAAACGCGCCTGGCCGGCGAGGTCCAGCGTGAGGTGCACGCCCAGGCCGCCGGGCTCGGGCAGCGGATAGATCAGCCGCGAAAAGGGCGCGCGGCCGGCGAGAGAATAGTAGTTGCCCTTGGCATAGAGCTCGCGGGGAATTTTTGCGGCGGGAAAACCTGCAATCATGCCGGCAACGCTCGGCGCCTTCAGTCCAGCGCTGTTGACGAGGGTTTTGCAGCGGATCGGGTCTGCATTCTCGACGTGCAGTTCGAATTCGCCTTCTTTTATAAAAGCTTTTTTTAATGAACTCTTCAACCCCAACATGGCCCCGCAAGCCTCGGCATCGCCGAGGTAGGCCAGCATCAGGGCGTGACTGTCGATGATGCCGGTGGAGGGCGAGTGCAGCGCCGCGACGCAGTGCAATGCGGGTTCCATGCGCAGCGCTTCCGCGACTGGGATTTCCACGACGTCGATGACGCCGTTTTCGCGTGATTTTTTCAGTATTTCTATCAATTGAACAACCTGACCGTCGTTCGTTGCGACAATCAGTTTCCCGCAGCGCCGGTACGGCAACCCGTGTTCCTCGCAATACCCGTACAGGAGCTTGCGCCCCTCGACGCAAGCGCGCGCCTTGAGCGAGCCCTGCGGGTAGTAGATGCCGGCGTGGATCACCTCGGAATTGCGCGAGCTGGCATGGGTGCCGATGGCGTCCTCGGCCTCCAGGATGACCACTTCACGGCCCGCCATGGCGAGCGCGCGCGCGACGGCCAGGCCGACCACCCCGGCGCCGATGACGACGCACTCGACCCTATCCATGGACCGCCAACAATGGAAATGAAGCCTGAAAAATTGCCACTTCTAGCTATAATAACGCGCCCCATCAGAACCCCAGGCGCTTGAACCTCTCCGCACTATTCTCCAAGACCGGCAAGGGCGTGCAGGAGGCGTCCGGCAAGACCAGCCACCTGTCGCGCGCCGACCGGGCGGTGCTTTCCTCCATCGATGGCAAGACCCGCCTCTCCGAGGTGCAGGAGAAGTTCGAGAAGCTGACGGCGCCGAAGTTCGAAGCCCTGATCCAGCAGCTCGACAAGGACGGCTTCATCCGCGAGGTGTCCTCGGGTTCCCAGTCCGCCGCGCCGACCGCCCGTGCCGCGGCGCCCGCCGCGAAATCCCCGCCGGCCAAGGCGGACGACGGCGACGACATGGATTTCACGCAGGCCGTCAAGCTGCCGCCGAAGGCGCCGGCGCCCGCGGCGCCCAAGCCCCCGCAGATCGACCTCGCGGCGGCAGGGCGCGCCGATGCGGAGCGCAAGGCCAAGGAGCAGCAGGCGCTCGACTATCGTGGACGCCAGGAAGCCGAAACGAAGGCCAAAGCGGAAGCCGAAGCCAAGGCTAAAGCGGCCGCCGACGCGAGGGCGAAAGCCGACGCGGAGTCGAAGGCGCGGGCGGCGGCGGAAGCGACGGCCAGGGCGGAAGCCGAAGCGCGCGCGCGCGCCGAAGCGGACGCGAAGACGCACGCCGAAGCCGACGCCAAGGTCAAGGCGGCGCGTGAAGCGGCGGTGCGGATGGCGACCGAGGTCAAGGCCAAGGCCGAAGCCGAAGCCAAGACAGCGACCGCGGCGGCGGCGGGCCGCGAGCGCGAGGCGCTGGACCGGGCGCGCAGGGAGGCGGAGGACAAGGCGCGCATCGAGGCGGACCTGAACGCGAAGCTCGAAGTCGAGCGCAAGGCGCGCGAGGACGCCGAGCGGCGCGCGGCGGAGGCCGGCGAACGGGCACGCAAGGAGTTGGAGGAAAAGGCGAAAAAGGACGCCGAGGAACTGCGCCTGCGTCTCGAAGCCGAGATGAAGGCCAAGCTGGACGAAGAGCGCAAGGCGCGCGAGGAAGAAGACCGCAAGCGGCGCGAGGAAGACGACCGCCGGCGCGCCGAAGAGGACCGCAAGCGGCAAGAGGCGGACGAGCGCCGCCGCGAGGAAGACGAGCGCCGGCGCAAGGCGGACGAAGAGCGGCGCGCCAGGGAAGACGCCGAGCGCCGGGCGAGAGACGAGGGCGACCGGAAGAAGCGCGAGGACGACGAGCGCCGTCGCAAGGAAGATGCGGCGCAGGCTGCTGCGGCCTCGGCATCCTTGCCCGCGATCGATCCCGTGATCGCGCCGCCAGCGCCGCCGCCTGCCGCGGCGGCCGGCGGTGGAATTGGCGATGATCTGCTGGCGGACCTGGACTCCTTCGGCAAGCGCGAGGAAGAGGAGCAGCGCGCCAAGGAGGAGGCCGAGCGGCGGGCAAAGGACGACGCGCAGCGTCGTGCGAAGGAAGAGGCCGCGCGCAAGGCAGGCGAAGAGGCCGACCGGAAAAGGCGCGAAGGCGAAGAACGCAAGCGGCGCGAGGAGGAGGAGCGGCGCGCGCAGGAAGATGCCGAGCGCAAGGCGCGCGAGGAAGAGGAGCGGCTCAAGGAGGAGGAAGCCGAGCGCAAGCGCAAGGCGAAGGAAGCCGTCGCTGCCAAGCAGGCCGCGGGGAAAGCGGCCCGGGCGGCTGCCGCGAAAGGCGCGGGCGACGACGACATCGGAGTCACGGACGATGACCTCGGCATGGACGACGTCAAGCGCGACCAGAAGGCGCTGGCGGAAAGAGCGCGCAAGCTGGCGCGCGAGCAGCCGGCGGTGGTGGTCGCGAGCGGCCGGCCGAGACGCTGGGGCAAGCCTGCCGCGATCGGGCTGCTCGTGCTGCTGGTAGGCGGCGTCGGGCTGCTTGAAGTGATGCCGATATCGACCGCGGAGTACCAGACGGCGGCCTCCGAGGCGTTGGGCGCGCCGGTGAAGATCCGTTCCGCGCAGTTGTCGGTAATCACTGGCGTCAAAGTGATATTCGAAGGCGTGTCGATCGGCGATGCGGTGAAAATCCGGCAGGTGCGCGGTTTCCCGGAACTGGGCTCCCTGTTCGGCGCGCGCAAGGCCTTCAACCGCGTCGAGCTCGAAGGTGCATCGCTGTCGCAGGCGCAGCTTGCCGATGCGGTGCTGGGCAAGGCTGCCGGGGAGAACTTCCGCCTCGGGCGCGTCACGATCAAGCAGGCGAACCTCGAGGGGCCGCTCAAGCTGCCGCCGCTGGACGTGGATGCGCTGGTGTCGGGCGACGGTTCGCTGCAGTCGCTGACGCTGCGCGGCCCGGACAATCTCAGCGTGCGGCTCTCGCCCAAGGGCAACGAGGTCGGCTTCGAAATCAGCGCCGGGTCGCTGGCGATCCCCTTCGTGCCGGCGCTGACCTTGTCGGAGTTCAGCATGAAGGGCACGGCCAACCGCCAGGGCGTGACCAGTTCGGAGTTCGACGGCCGCGCCTTCGATGGCGTGATCAGCGGCAGCGCGCGGATCCGCTGGGGCTCGAGCTGGATGGTCGACGGGGAAGTGCGCTCGCGCGGCGTCAAGGTCGCGGTATTCGCGCCGGCGCTGGTGTCCGAAGGCAAGGTGGACGGGCGTGGCGCCTACAACATGGCGGGCAGCACGCCGGCGACGCTGTTCGAAGCAGCGAGGTTGCAGGGCGAATTCAAGATCGAAAAGGGCGTGCTCGGCAGCTTCGACCTGACGCGGGCGCTGCAGACCGGCGGCGCGCAGTTCGGCGGACGAACCGTCTTCACGGAGTTGACCGGACAGGGCGTGTACGACAAGGGTGCCGTCCAGATCACCAATGTCGCCATCGCCGCCGGCGCGATGAATGCCGGCGCGAGCGTCAACGTGGATGCCAACGGCGGTCTCTCGGGGCGGATCACCGCGGACGTGAAAACACCGACGCAGACTCTGCGCGCGACGCTCAACATCTCGGGCAAGCTGCAGGATCCCGTGATCAGGAAGTGAGCGGGCCCGCCTTGCTCCGTTTTCGCGGCGCCCGCGCGCTGACGGAATTCCGCCTCGCCAAGCTGGTCCAGGAACTCAGAGCCGCGCTGCCCGCAGCGTCCCGGCTGCGCGGCCTGGCGGCCGAATTCTGGCATTTCGTCGAGGCCGATGCCGAGCCCGCGCCGGAGGAGCGCCGCCTGCTGGAGCGCCTGCTGCGCTACGGCAGCCCGCTTCCGGAAGGATCCCCTGCTGGGGATGGATCCCCGGACGGGGAGCCGTTCCTGGTGGTGCCCAGGCTGGGCACGATCTCGCCCTGGTCTTCCAAGGCGACCGACATCGCCCGCAATTGCGGTCTCGAGCGGGTGCGCAGGATTGAACGCGGCACCCTGTTTTTCGTTCAGGCAACAGGAAAAATTGACAGAGCAAGGATCGGCGCGCTGCTGCACGATCGCATGACGGAGAGCGTGCTTGCTTCGCTGGTGGAAGCCGACGGCATCTTCCAGCACGTCGCGCCGCGGCCGCTCGCGCGCATTCCGCTGCGCGAACTCGACGACGCGAACGCGCGCCTGGGCCTGGCGCTGAACGAAGAGGAGATCGCCTACCTGCGCGACGCCTACCGGGGGTTCGGGCGCGATCCGACCGATGCCGAGCTGACCATGTTCGCGCAGGCGAACTCCGAGCATTGCCGCCACAAGATCTTCAACGCCGACTGGATCGTCGATGGCGAGCGCATGCCGCGGTCGCTGTTCGCGATGATCCGGCATACGCACGCGGCAAACCCGCAGGGCACGGTGCTCGCCTACGCCGACAACGCGGCGATTCTCGAGGGCTCTGTTGCGCGTCGTTTTTATCCGGATAAGGATTTTGTCTATAAGGCAAATCCTGAAAAAACGCATCTGGTCGTCAAATGCGAAACCCACAATCATCCAACGGCGATCGCGCCTTTCCCCGGTGCGGCCACGGGCGCGGGTGGCGAGATCCGCGACGAAGGCGCGACCGGGCGCGGCGCCAAGCCGAAAGCCGGGCTGGTCGGCTACGCGGTCTCCAATCTGCGCATCCCGGGCGCCTTGCAGCCCTGGGAGCAGGAGAACTACGGCCGGCCGGACCGCATCGCGTCGGCGCTGCAGATCATGCTGGACGGGCCCATTGGCGCGGCTTCGTTCAACAATGAGTTCGGCCGCCCGGTCCTCGCCGGCTATTTCCGCAGCTTCGAGCAGGCGGTGGGCGGCGCGCTGCGCGGCTACCACAAGCCGATCATGCTCGCGGGCGGCGTCGGCAATGTTTCGTTTGAGAATTGTGCGAAGAAAGTATTCGACGCAAAGGCGCTGCTGATCCAGCTCGGCGGACCGGGCATGCTGATCGGCATGGGCGGCGGCGCGGCCTCCTCGATGCGCGCCGGAGCGAATACCGAGGACCTTGATTTCGACTCGGTGCAGCGCGGCAACGCCGAGATGCAGCGCCGCGCGCAGGAGGTGATCGACCGCTGCTCGCAGCTCGGCGCGGCCAATCCGATCCTGTCGATCCACGACGTCGGCGCCGGCGGTCTGTCGAACGCCTTGCCGGAGCTCGCGCATGCGGCCGGCCGCGGCGCGCGCCTGGACCTGCGTGCGGCGCCCTCGGAGGACAGCGGCATGTCGCCGCGCGAAATCTGGTGCAACGAGGCGCAGGAGCGCTACGTGCTCGCGATCGCTCCCGTGGACCTCAAGGTGTTCGAGGAAATCTGCGCGCGCGAACGCTGCCCTTTCGCCGTTCTGGGCGCGGCAAGTTCCGACGGCAAGCTGGTAGTGGAGGATTTACTGCTGAAAGAGAAACCAGTAGACATCGATCTTTCGATCGTTCTGGGCAAGCCGCCGAAGATGCTGCGCGACGTCAAGCGCGCGGCGCCGCAGCTGGCGGCACTGTCGCTGGACGGCATCGAACTGAAGGAAGCTGCCTGCCGCGTGCTGCGCCACCCGGCCGTGGCGGACAAGACCTTCCTGATCGCGATCGGCGACCGCACGGTGGGCGGGCTCTGCTCGCGCGATTCCCTGGTCGGGCCCTGGCAGGTGCCGGTGGCCGATTGCGCGGTGACGCTGCTGGATTTCGACGGCTATGCGGGCGAGGCATTCGCGATCGGCGAGCGCGCGCCGCTGGCGCTGATCGACGCTGCCGCCTCCGGCCGCATGGCGGTGGGCGAAGCGCTCACCAATCTGGCCGCGGCGCGCGTCGGCCCGCTCGAGCGGGTCAAGCTGTCGGCCAACTGGATGGCCGCCGCCGGCTCGCCCGGCGAAGACGCCGCCCTGTTCGATACGGTGCGCGCGGTCGCCCTGGACCTGTGCCCCGCGCTCGGCGTGGCGATTCCGGTGGGCAAGGATTCGCTCTCGATGCGCACCGCCTGGCAGGAGGAGGGCGCCGCGAAGGAAGTGATTGCGCCGCTGTCGCTCGTGGTGTCGGCTTTCGCGGCGATTCAGGACGCCCGCGCCACGCTCACGCCGCGCCTGCGCACCGATGCGGGGGAAACCGAGCTGCTGCTGATCGACCTGGGCGGCGGCAGGAACCGCCTAGGTGGTTCGATCCTTGCGCAGGTCTACTCGAGGTTTGGGGACACGGCGCCGGATCTGGATTCACTCGTCCTTTTAAAGGGTTTTTTTTCAGTCATTCAGGAACTTTCGAAAGAAAACCTCCTGCTTGCGTACCACGACCGTTCCGATGGCGGGTTGTTCGCGACGCTGTGCGAGATGGCGTTCGCCGGCCGCTGCGGCCTGACAGTCAGCCTCGACCAGCTGGCATTCGACCCGCTGAGCGACGACGTGGACGGCTTCAAG
>Ga0247727_10017498_pt1 | contig 11408 bp, 9 predicted proteins | sample WisWelCaveWW1625_FD_202498 | JGI IMG/M metagenome (GOLD analysis project Ga0247727, IMG submission 202498) | Biofilm microbial communities from Wishing Well Cave, Virginia, United States - WW16-25 | ecosystem: Environmental > Aquatic > Deep subsurface > Groundwater > Cave microbial mat | place... | reverse complement strand
CTCCGTTGACGTTGAGTTTCGCCCAGTCCGCCCCTTCGTCCTTGAGGTCGTGGAGCCACGCCATGGGGACCGGCGCGAAGGCCTCGTTCACCTCGTAGAGGTCGATTTTCTTGAGGGGAATGTTCGCCTTCGCGCAGATCTTGCGGGTAACGGGGATGGGGGCGAGCAGCATGATGACGGGATCGCTCCCGATCTGCGCCGTGGCGACGATTCGCGCTCGGGGCCGAAGGCCCGTTTTTTCCAGACCCTTTTTTGAAACGATGAGAACCGCGCCGGCCCCGTCCACGATTCCCGAGGAATTGCCTGCGTGAATGACGCCGTCGGTCTTAAAGACGGGCTTCAAGGCGGCGAGCTTGTCGGCGGTCGTTCCGGGCCTTAAGTGCTCGTCTTTATCCAGGACGGCCGCTCCTCCGTCCGCCGTCTTGATCGGGACCGGAATGATGCCTTTCGCGAAGCGCTTCTCCTCCCAGGCCCGGGCCGCCCGCGTTTGCGATTCGGCCGCGAACTCGTCCAGCTGGCGGCGCGTGAAGCCGTAGCGTTCGGCGATCATCTCGGCGGAGATCCCTTGGGGGACGAGTTCGGGGAAGCGTTTCGCGAAGAGAGATTCCCCCACGTCGAAATCGATCGCCATCGGCACGCGCGTCATGTGCTCAACGCCTCCGGCGATCATGACGTCCTCCTGTCCGGACATCACCGCATGCGCCGCGGCATTCACGGCGGTGAGCCCGGAACCGCAAAACCGGTTCAGGGTGTACCCGGCGATCTCAAGAGGCAATCCGGCCCCGAGGGCCGCCTCGCGGGCGATGACGTTGTCCTGTTCGCCGCGCTGGCTCACGCAACCGTAGATGACGTCGCCGATCAGGTTCGGATCGAGCTTATTGCGCTCTACGAGCGCTTTCAAAGGCGCGACGGCCAAGTCGATCGGATGCGTTTGAGCAAAAGAGCCGTTCCGTTTTCCGCGTGGCGTCCGGACCGCGTCGATGATGTAGGCTTCGTTGGTCATAAAGTTATCCTCATTTCTTGTGGAAAAAATGTTGAAACACAGGCGTCGAGAAAGAGATTTGAAAATAGTTTCCGTGACTTGCTTTGGATTGCCTCCATTTTAAGCATTTTGGAAACCGCACTTATCCACAGCTGTGAAGGACTTGTGAATATACGTATATGGTCACATAGGGTCACTAGAGAAACTTTTTGATTTTATTCATGAAATCGTCTGTTTGCCCCACATGTTGATAGAAGGTTCGTTTGCGCCGCCCCCATCCCTCGACCTCTTCTTTGAAGATCCCCAGGTCACGGAACGAGGAGAGGGCGTTCTGCAGGGTGAATTGATTGACCGCCTCGGGCCGGTCGATCTCTTCCTTCAAGTAGAGGATGCGACCTCTCTCTTGCAGGAATCTCAAAAGCTCTTTTTGTTCCCAACGCCGCGTACCCAGGTGAGGGAGGGTCTTCCGCACGATCCCGTACGCCTCGAGAAAGTTCCGGATCGGCGAGGCCAGGGTTTCGAGGGCGTCGCGCGCCTCGGGGATCGCCGCGAGGTCCGAACCTTCGACGCGGACCATGCCGCCGGGAATCAGGTAGTCCAAAAGCCGGTCCACGTGGGCGGCCACCGGTTGGCGGCGGCTGAACGTGAACTCATGCTGGAAGAGGTTTTGGAAAAAGACGAAATTCTCCTCGGCCTTGGCGCGGGAGATCCGCCCGTCCGGAGCCGCGGCCAGGACCGCGGCCAGCACGCCCAGGGAGACGAAGAAATGGACGGACGTGTTCTTGTAGTAGTCGAGGAGGGCGCGCTTGTCCTCGACCACGCGGTAGAGAGGCTCCTCGAAGTCGTAGAATTCCTGGACGAGATGGCCCCGGACGTAGCCGCGCAGGGACTCCCGGATGGCGAGCGTCTGATATTTTTGGAGGGGCTCGGAGAGGCGGCCTTTCTTGAACTTGAGGTAATCCAGATACCGGTCGACGGACGCATGCAGCGTCTTGGCCGCGATCGCCCGCCGCGGCTGCGTCAGGAGGACGGTGGCCGTGAGCGCCGCGGGCGTGACGACGGCCGACTTGTTGATGCCGTATGTTATTTCGTAGGCGAGCGAGCGGATACGGTCGCGCTCCGTCTCCTCGGCCGTCGAAGCCATGTATTCCTTGACGGAGATCGGATCTCCGAACCGGATGTAGACCTTGCCCTGCCGCCGGCGCAGGTATTTCCGCAGCCGGAAGAGGTCCCAAAAGCTTTCCTCCTTTTTGACCGCCCCGGCCTGTTCCTCCAGGTAGCTCTTATCCTCCAAGACCGATTCGTAGGTGAAGGACGTCGGAACGATTGTCACGTCTTCCGCCGCCCCGTGCTCGAAGGCATGGATGACGCTCGAAAGTATCCCCATGCGCGGCGGGATGAGCTTGCCCGTCCGGCTCCGCGTCCCTTCGATGAAAAATTCCATGCAGGATTTTTCGCGGATGAGTTCCTCGATGTAGGCTTGTACGGCCGCGGCGTAGAGCTTGTTGCCCTCGTAGGACCGGCGGACGAAGAAGGCGCCGGATTTTCGGAAGAGTGAACCCAACGGCCAGAAGGAAAGGTTCGAGCCCGCGCAGATGTAAGGCACGGGAATCTGCCGGTCGTGCAAGACGTAGGAGAGGATCAGGTAATCCATGTGGCTGCGGTGGTTCGGCACGAAGACCACCGGACGCTCGCCCACGAGGGGGCGAATCTTTTCCAGGGCGGCGTGGTCGATGTCCAACCCTTCGTAGATCGTCTCGAACACCCAGGTGAGCAGGAAGTCCCAGAAGGCGATGGAGACGTAGTTCAGGTCCGCGGCGATCTCGCGCAAGTACCCGCGGAACGTCTGTTCAACGTGATCAAGCGACATTCCGCACTCGCGGGCGAAGTCCTGCAAAAAGTCCTGATGGTGGTGGTGTTCCAGAATGCGTTCGGTCATCTCGCGCCGGCCCTTGGGCAGGACGGACGGCACGAAGCGCGCCTTGCGGCGGATGTAGTTCTTCACCGCCGACACGAAGCCCTTGAGGAGGGCGCGGAACGAGGCGAAACCGCGTTGAAAGAAGTCGAGGACCTTCTGCTCGATGGCGGGATAATCCAGCTTTTGGGGCATGAGGTGAGGCTAGCCGGAAGTTCGTTGAGTTGCAAGGCGTGTCAGGGTAATCTCTCGAAACTATTGGGAGAAACGGGGTGGTTTCAAAACCAAGGGGGATTCCATGTGGTTTTCCAAAGCAGCGGTTGGAGTGGCGGTGGGGCTCGTATTGTTTGGAAGCGGAATTCGGAGCGATGCGGTTGAGATCGGGGAGGATGATTTCCGAATCTCGAATGTGGGTAATGACGGAGAAGATGCGTTCAAAGCGGCTTTTCCCGCCATCGCCTTTAACTCAAACGATCAAGAATATCTCGTGGTTTGGCAGGCGGATGATTCGGATTTCGGCCTCGCCGACCAGGAATTCGAGATTTTTGGGCAGAGAATCGACGCCGCGACGGGCACGCTTCTCGGAGATACCTTTCGCATCAGCGACGTAGGGCCTGATGGGAGCCCGGACTTCGGCGCCATCGAACCGCGAGTGGCCTATAACGCAACGGATAACGAATATTTGGTCGTCTGGCGGGGCGACGACAATGTCGGCGGACTCGTCGACAATGAGCTGGAAATCTTCGGTCAAAGGCTGAGCGCGGAAGGAACCGAGGTCGGGGACAACGACTTCCGCATCAGTCAAACGGGTCCTGATGGCAACACGGCCTTCCAAGCGTTCGATCCGGATGTCGCCTACAACGTGGACAACAACGAATACCTTGTGGTCTGGGACGGCGAAGAGGTCGATGGCGATTCTGAAATCTTTGGTCAACGGATCAACGCAGCGACAGGCGTCGCGGTTGGCGATGACGACTTCCGCGTCAGCCAAAATACGGATGTTGCGGATACGGATTCCGATGACGATCCCTCCGTGGCCTACAATTCCACGAGTCAGGAATATCTGGTCGTTTGGGGCGGTTTTGTGGCCATTAGCCAGGCTGAAATATTCGCGCAACGAGTCGCCGCCGATTCCGGGGACGTCCTCGAGGCCGACGACATCCAGATCAGCAATCGGGGGTCCAGCAGTCAGGACTTTGCGAGTGTGGCTTATGACCGTCGCGATAATCAGTATCTCGTTGTTTGGGAGGGAAACAGCCTTGTCGATGGTTCCGGCTCCGAGATCTTCGGACAGCGGCTGGATGCGTCCGCCTCCGAAATCGGCGACGATGACTTTCAGGTCAGCAACGTGGGTGCGAACGCCGACGATGAGTTTCACGGTTTCGGTCCCTCCGTGGTCTACAATCCGGCCAACAACGAATACCTGGTCGCGTGGGAGGGGGATCCGGGATTGGCGCCGTTGGTCGATGACGAGTTTGAGATATCCGGCCAAAGGTTGAATGCGTCGACAGGGGCGGAAATCGGCGGGGACTTTCAGATCAGCGCCACGGGCCCGGACGGCGACCCCAATTTTGGCGCTTTCATCTCTAACCCCGCATACGACCCGACCCGGAACACGTATCTGGTCGTTTTTGAAGCCGATGACGATACCGGGGCCCTGGTCGATGATGAGTCGGAGATCTTCGGCCAATTCCTCCGAGACGCTAAATGCGACAACGGGGTGGTCGAGGACGAGAACGATGAGACCTGCGACGACGGCAACACCGTCGACGGCGACGGTTGTGACAGCTCCTGCCTCGTGGAGGAAGATGACGGTGGCGGCGATGCCGGAGGCGGTTGCAGCCTGATTCGATAAGCGGTTTTTTCGATTTGTCATTCCATTTCGCCGGGTGCTAGATCCGCAGCATGTCCCGTATCCGCCGCCTCCCCGAAGATCTCATCTCCAAAATCGCCGCCGGCGAGGTCATCGAGCGGCCGTTTTCGGTCGTCAAGGAGCTGGTCGAGAACTCGATCGACGCCGGAGCGACCCAGATCGAGGTCGACGTGGAGGAGGGAGGGCGGAAGAGAATCACGATCCTGGATGACGGTTGCGGGATGACGGGAGAAGACGCTCTTTTGGCCCTTGAACGCCACGCCACGAGCAAGCTTCCCAACGACGAAGCCCTCTTCAGCATCCGGACTCTCGGGTTTCGCGGTGAGGCGGTGCCGTCGATTGCCGCCGTGTCGTTCCTGACGTTGGAAACTCGTGCGCAAGAGGCGCCCGAAGGAACCCGGATCGAGGTCGAGGGAGGGAAGATCGTCAAAAAGATCGCTTCCTCTCTCGTCCGCGGGACCCGCATCTCCATCCAAAACCTGTTCTTCAATACCCCGGCGCGGCTTAAGTTCCTCAAGTCGAAAGAGACGGAATTCTCCCACATCGCGTCTTGGATCGAGTCGATCGCCCTGTCGCGGCCGGACGTCGGCTTTGTGCTCCGACACAACGGCAAGACCGAGCTTCTGGCGCGTTCGCAAACGGAGGTTCGCGAGCGCATCCGCGAGATTTTGGGCGTTGAGATCGCCGAGTTTCTGCATCCGGTGGAAGGCCATCGCGGACAACTGAAACTCTCCGGCTTCGTCGCCGACCACCGGGCGAGCGGGACGTCGGCCAAGTCGCTCTTTTTCTTCGTCAACGGGAGGATCGTTCGCGATCGGACCCTCCAGCACGCCGTTCTGTCGGCCTACGAGAATCTGATGATGAAGCACCGGTACCCGTGGGCGGTGCTTTACCTCGACGTTCCGCCGGAATTCGTGGACGTGAACGTGCATCCGACCAAGAGCGAGGTCCGGTTCGTCAATGGGAGTTTGGTGCATGAGATGGTGAGGGAGGCGGTCAGAGATGTGTTGGGGGAAAAAGAGGTCCTATTTGAAGAGCGGCCAAAGAATGTTGTCGGAGGCTCCGAGGACCTGTTTGAGCGAACCACTCTCACGTCAAGTATCGGCGGGAGGAGGGCTCCTCCTGGTACCCTCCCGCAGTGGCAGCACGCGGGTGAGCGAGTTCCGCAGGAGCCGGAGACAACGTTCCTTGGTCGCTCCACGCGTATCCTCGGCCAAGTCCACGGCACTTATTTGCTCTGCGAAACCGACGACAAGCTCATCCTTATCGACCAGCACGCCGCCCACGAGCGGATCGGGTTCGAGAAACTCCATGCCCAGTACGAGAACGGTGGCATCGAAAAGCAGCAGCTTTTGATCCCACAAAACTTCGACCTACGCCCGTCCCAAGGGGAGATTTTGAAAAAATATCTCGACGACCTGGCGAACGTCGGTCTCGAGGTCGAATTCTTCGGCGGTAACACCTTCATCTTGAGGACGATTCCGACCCTCTTGGAAGGCTCCGACGTCGTCTCTCTGATCGAAGAGCTGATCGATAGCCTCGAATCGGTCGGGAAGCTCACGCCATTGGAAGAAAAGATCCACGAAGTCTTGGAACGCATGGCCTGTCACGCCCAGGTGAGGGCGGGACAAAGGCTCTCGAACGAAGAAATCGAGGCATTGATCTCGGAGATGGGCCGAACGCGTTTCGCCGGCCAGTGCCCGCACGGGCGGCCTTCCGTTTTGGAAGTCCCCTTCGGGGAGATCGAAAAGTGGTTCAAGAGGCGGGTTTAATTATCCGGATGGATGATGCGTCGTCTTGCAGAAGGTGTTTCTTCAAGGAGTCCGCGTGGGATGGGCCCACTTTCAACTCTCCTGACCATGATGGCCGCCCCATTGGACAACTGAACGAGAAAGTCGGTGTCGCCGTCATGCCCTTCGTCTCCGCTCAAGACACGGACGACGGAGACCGCTCCTTCGACGAGCGTCTGGTCCCGGCGGGCCAAGGTGGCGTGCGTGAGTTCTGAAGAGCAAGTCGCCGTATCGCTTCGACAGCGCCCTATGTTGATATTGAAAAGGGTGGTGGAGCCGCGGGCAAAGGATTCCGCGAAGATCATCGTTTCCCCGCCCTCGCGCCATCCGCCCTCTGCATAGCCAACGAAGGCCGCATCGACGCCCTCAGGGTGTTCAGGCGCCACTTCCTCCCAACTTGTCCGTGAGTCGGCCAGCATTTCTTCAAATTCAGTGGCCGTCAAAGTGCGTTGCTGCGTGCGAAAATCCGTAAAGCTCATAGATCCCCCCAATTTTGTTTTAGGGCCGTGCAGAACCCTGAGATGATTATCGCTGGGATTCGAAAAATGTTGTTGCGGGTTAGAAATGCGACAAATATCTTGCGGCCGATGCCCACACGGCCGCCCCTCCGTTTTGGAAGTCCCTTTCAACGAGATTGAAAAGTGGTTCAAGCGAAGGGTCTAACTCATTAGATGGTTTATTTCGTCTTAAACTGCCCCACCCAGTAAAGGTTATTACCGACCTTTGCCGTGTCCCAATCGCCCTGCTGCGGCGCCGCGTTCGTCCAAATGAAATGGCAATTCATTTCGTCGCACAAATCATGGGCTTCCTGATAACCGGTTGCTTTCTTGATATTCTCAAAGGCTGCAACATCCTGCTTGAAGTCACAATTCAGATAACCACCCCACGAAGGCACTTGGCCTTCGGAGGTCCATAGGCCACTGCTTTTCGATGTCGTCGAAGTCTGAACATTAATGAATAACGGGTCAAATGAGTCACAAGAGATCGCCCCACCGTCATAGAGGTGAAAACCCTCTTGAGGCGTTTGAACGGCAGTTAATTCCCGATGATAAATCCGGAGATAACCTTCCCTCTTAATTCCAGAAAAGACGGGTGAAATAAACCTCGTGGCATTAGGAACTGCCTGTATGGCACTAGGAGCGGATAACTTCGGCGGTGCAGCAAACAAAGTAAATGGTGCTATGAGAACGGCGAGTGAAAGAATCCATTGTTTTGTAGTCATAAAGATCCCCCTTTTTGGAAGCAGTGTCTTGAATCAGCAATATGGGTGCCATGGGGATGACTAAGAATATCCAAATAATTTTAGCTAGTTATATGTTTAACTTGCTGCGAAGGCATTAAAATCCCTCTCAATATGAGAATTTTTATCATCTTGAGAAACCACGAGGGGCCTCCGAATGAGTAGGTTTAAATTCTTTACAAAATGGAGAGGCGACATTATTTGAGGTGAATCGTGAAAGAGAAAAAAGGCAAAAGAATTCTTCGAGGAAGAATGGCGGGAATCGCCCTTGAGGATCTCGATTCAAAGCTCGATTTAATTGTTGAAAAAGTCGAATCCACGGAAAAAAGCTTAACGGATCGCATCGATGGCCTGGAGACCAGATTAACACAAGAAATAAGGGATATTCATTCGGTCGTTCGGAATCACAGCGTCTTGCTTCAAGGGCATGAGCAAAAAATTCAGAAACATGACGAAGAAATAGTCGTCTTAAAGCAGTCATCTCACCATTAAACTCGAAGAAACTCCTCAGGCGATAATCATACTCTGCGGCCCCACCGCCTCGGGCAAGACCGCCTTGGGCGTGGAGATCGCCGCTCGAATCGATGCCGAGATCGTCAGCGCCGATTCGGGGCAGGTCTACCGGGGGATGAACATCGGGACGGCCAAGCCTACGCGCGAGGAGCGCTCGCGCGTTCCGTTTCATCTCGTCGACATCCTCGATGTGGACACACAGTTCTCGGCGGCGGATTTCCGTTCCCGGGCGCTGGCGGCCATCCAAGACATTCAGAGCAGAGGAAAAAAGGCGCTCGTCGTCGGTGGGACGGGGCTTTATCTCAAGGCGCTGGAGCAGGGGCTTTTTGAGGGGCCGTCGCGCGACGACGCCGTCCGTGCGGAGCTCGAGGCGAGGATTCGGGACGAAGGTGTGGAGACTCTACATCGTGAGCTTCAACAAGTGGACCCTGCGGCGGCTCGGACGATCCCCGCGGGAAACCGGCAACGGTTGATCCGGGCCCTCGAAGTCCATCGCCTGACCGGCCGACCGATTTCCGCCTTCTGGGCCGAGCATGGTCGCCAGGCGCGCACGGAGGGGGGCTTCCAAAAGTTCGGGTTGACCGTCCCTCGAGAGGAGTTGAATCGGCGGATCGAGGAAAGAACCGAGGAGATGATCGAACAAGGGCTCCTGGCCGAGGTCAGAGGATTGTGCGAACGGTGGGGCAGGGCGGCCCCGGGCCTCAAGCTCATCGGATACAAGGAGATCGTGGCTTATCTGGAGGAAAAATGCTCTCTGGAGAGCGCGATCGCCCTCGTGATCAGGAACACGAGACAGTACGCCAAGCGCCAGAGGACATGGTTCAAAAAGGATCGTGAGATCCAGTGGTTCGAGGCTTCGGACACATTGACACATCTCTTGACAAAGAAGTGACGGTTGTTATTGTGCGCGCGAATTTTTTAAGACTTTTTAACTCATGCAAACGACCATTCCCGAGAGTCAAAAGCTGACGAAAAAAACGGACGACGCGAACCTTTGGACGCGCCGCGAATTCCTGGGTTTCGCGGGGTGGGGAGCGTTTCTCTCCGCGATCGGTTTGGGACTGCTCGGCTTCCTTCGCTTCATGTTTCCTCGCGTCCTCTTCGAGCCGTCCCCCGTTTTCAAGGCCGGCAAGCCGTCCGATTATAAAGACGGAGAGGTGAGCGAAAAATTCAAGGAGGAGCAGCGCGTCTGGATCGAGCGCGAAGGCGAAAAGATCATCGCCATCCAGGCCATCTGCACGCACCTGGGGTGTACACCCCGCTGGCTGCCGTTGGAGAGCAAGTTCAAGTGTCCGTGCCACGGCAGCGGGTTCACCAAGGATGGAGTCAATTTCGAGGGGCCGGCTCCCAGGCCGCTGGAGCGGTTGGCGATCCGGCTGAACGAAGAAGGCGACCTCGTGGTCGACAAGAGCAAAAAGTTTCTGTTCGAGAAGGGCGAGTGGGAGGAGGCCGACTCCTTCGTCGCCCTCTAGTCATCGTTTATGAACCTGATTCAACTCAAAGAGAAGTACGAGGAAATCCGCAAGGTCGTCGTCGACTCCACCGTGTGGAAGTCGATGTTTCGGCATGGTTACAAGGACACGCCTCGAAACCGGATCCTGATGACGGCCTCGAACGTCTTCCTGCATCTTCATCCCTCCAAGGTGAGACGGCACGGCATCAAGATCTCCTACACCTGGTGCGCGGGCGGCCTCACGTTTCTTTTCTTTTTGATCCTGACGGTCACCGGCGTCATCCTCATGTTTTATTACCGGCCGGTCGCCGAATACGCCTTCGTCGACATGAAGTACCTCCAGTTCGACGTCCCGTTCGGCATGATCATGCGCAACATGCACCGCTGGGCGGCCCACGGAATGGTCATTCTGGTCATGCTCCACATGTTCCGTGTCTTCCTCACGGGTTCCTACAAGCCGCCGCGGGAGTTCAACTGGATCGTCGGCGTGATCCTTCTCGTGCTGACCTTCCTGCTCTCCTTCACGGGGTACCTGTTGCCCTGGGACCAGCTGGCCATCTGGGCGGTGACCGTCGGCACGAACATGGCGCGCGCGACGCCTCTCATGGGCCACGAGGGCCCGCTGGCCGAGCAAATGAGGGAGCTGACGGGATTGATCACCCCCCGCTACGACGCCCGGTCGCTTTTGACCGGCGGAACGATCGTCGCCGCACCGACGCTCCTTCGGTTCTACGTGCTTCACTGCATTTTCATTCCGATCGCGACGGCGGTTCTGATCATCGTGCACTTCTGGCGCGTTCGAAAAGACGGCGGGATTTCGGGACCTCTTTAAATGGCGGAAGAACAAAAAACCGAAAAAAAACAGTTAATCCCCGCATCGAGCCTCTCGCCCGACAAGGTTCATACGTGGCCTCATCTGGTGAAGAACGAGTTCGTCGTCGGGCTCATTTCCCTGATATTGATCACGATCTGGTCGATCGTCATCGACGCGCCGATGGAAGAGCCGGCCAATCCGACCAGGACGCCCAATCCCTCGAAGGCCCCCTGGTATTTCCTGGGCCTTCAGGAAATGCTGGTTTACTTCGACCCTTGGTACGCCGGCGTCGTTCTGCCGAGCCTCATCATCGTGGGATTGATGCTCATCCCCTACATCGACATCAACAAGAAGGGGGCGGGCTACTACACGTTCACGGAGCGGAAGTTCGCAGTTACGGTTTTTGGATTCGGATTTCTCGTTCTTTGGGTGTTCTTGATCATCATCGGCGTCTTCTTCCGCGGCCCGGGCTGGAACTTCTTCATGCCCTGGCAGGAGTGGGACTCGCACAAGGTCGTGGCCCTGACCAACATCGACCTGAATATCTTCCTCGCCCAACATTTGGGGATCGACCTCCTGCGGAATACCGTGGTTCAGGCCATTTTTGGGACGGGTCTGATCGGGGCCTACTATCTGATCGGGGTGGCGTTCTACCTTTGGAAGGTCAAAAAAAGCCCGGTGCTCCAAGAATTGGGGCCGATCCGGTACGGGCTCACGGCTTTCCTGTTCCTGACCATGATGGCGTTGCCGATCAAGATGGTTTTGCGCTGGACGTTCAACATCAAATACATCGTTACATACCCCTGGATCGGACTGAACATCTGATAT
>Ga0247727_10017497_pt1 | contig 11408 bp, 8 predicted proteins | sample WisWelCaveWW1625_FD_202498 | JGI IMG/M metagenome (GOLD analysis project Ga0247727, IMG submission 202498) | Biofilm microbial communities from Wishing Well Cave, Virginia, United States - WW16-25 | ecosystem: Environmental > Aquatic > Deep subsurface > Groundwater > Cave microbial mat | place... | reverse complement strand
AGGGTATGCCGGGCGATTACATCCACTTTAACGGGCGGAGCTCGCATTTCGCCGAAGGCGGATGGGGCATCCTGCGCGTGCTGGGCAAGGAAACGGCCGATCTGAAGCCGCTTCCGAAGGGGACCAACCCCCTCGGGATTCCGCCGGTGCCGAGTTCGGTGTGTCCTGCCGATGCGCCGGTGAAGAACTTCAACGTGGTCTCAGTGGATCGCCCGTTGAAGCTCAATCCGAAGGCGCCGGACACCATCGAGGTGGATTTCGAGCGCAAGATCGAGATGACCATGCCGGAGGGCAAGGTCTTCATGCTCGAGGACGAAGCCACGCGGGCGGCGGGCACTGTGATGCCCAATCCGCTGACGTTGCGCGCGAACCTCGGCGACTGCATCAAGGTCAATCTGAAGAACAAGATGAAGGCGAGCCGGGCGTCGTTTTTCGCGCCGGGCCTGGCCTTCGATCCGAGAGATTCACAGGGCCTGAACGTCGGCAACAATCCGGGCGATCAGACCATCGCCCCGGGCGGGAGCCGCACCTACACCTTCTACGCGCATCCGGACAACAAGGAGACGACGTCGCTGGTGTGGGATGGCGGAGACATCGTGGTCAATCCACGCAACGGCTTGTACGGCGCAGTGGTTGTCGGGCCGCGCGGATCGCAGTATCGGGATCCGGTGACCGGCCAGGACATTTCCGAGAAGAACAGCTGGCGGGCGGACGTGATCGTGGATCACAGCCTGCCGGAGAACGCCGGCAAGCGGAACTACCGGGATGTGGCCCTCTTCTTCCAGGATGAGGACAACATCATCGGGACGAGTTTCATGCCCTACGTGCAGAACGTCGCGGGCCTGACCTCGGTCAACTACCGGTCCGAACCGGAGAAGTATCGCGAAGAACAGGGCTGCTCGCTGGATAAAATTTTCCAGCCATGCAAAGTGGACAAGCCCGAAGATCCCATCACGCCGCTGATCGAGGCGCATGCGGGCGATCCGGTGCGGATCCACGTGATCGGCGCCAACAGCGAACAGAACGGCATGTTCCAGGTCGAAGGCCACGAGTGGCCGATCGAACCCTACATGCCGGGCGCCGACATGATCAGCGTGGTGGAGTTTGCCGGTTCGGAGACGCTGGATGTGTTCCTCCGTCAGGGTGCGGGCGGTCCGTACCGGCTGCCTGGGGATTATGTCTGGGCGAATGCCCGGCTGAATTATGTCCAGGCCGGACAGTGGGGCTACCTCCGCGTGCTGTCCGCCGACGATCAGCGGATTTTGTCGCTGAGCGGCGCAACAGTCAGGAGCAGAAAGGCAGACGCGTCGCCCGAGCCGAAAGCCATTCCCGCTGCGTTGAAGTAAGCGCGGGCGTGGTGTGACACGAATGGGGAAGCCGCATGTTCGATGTGGCTTCCCCGTTCTTTTTCAAACAAGGCTGAGGTTAAGGTTAAGGCTGAGGGGGGCCATGATTTTCTCAACCTTAGCCTCAACCTCAACCTTCGTCATGCGGAGGGGGCCGGAATCGTGAACAGACGAACCATTGTTGCAGTCGCGTCGGCCCTGCTGTTGTCCTGTGCGGAATCCGCATCGGCCTACGAAGAAATCGTCGTCACGAATGGCGGGACCTTGACCGGGACGGTGGCCCTGGTCGGCGAGGTGCCGAAAGCCAAAGGCTACAACCTTGTGACGTTTCCCGACCCGCTCTATTGCGGACGGATTTCCGACGGCCGGGGATGGCGGCTGCTGCAGGCTTTCCATGTCGGCGCCGGCGGCGCATTCCAGGACGTGGTGGTGGCGATCGAAAGCATTGAGCGGGGCAAGAAGGTTGAGTCTGAAGCGCCTCGGATCGAAGCCATTGATTGCATGTTCAAGCCCTTCACGGCGGTTGTGCAGGACAAGCGGCCGGTCGAAGTGGTGAACATGGATCCGGTCATGCACGATATCCAGGCCTACGAAACATCGAATCTCGGACCGCGGGTGCTGTTCAACGTGCCACTACCGATGAACCCGCTCCATCCACGCGAGCTCGGCAAAGCGGCCCAGTATCACAAGCATCTGGCTGGCGAGCCCATGGCACAGGTCGTCCACATGACGAAGGGACGTCGCGTGTTCGTCATGCAGTGCGGGTTCCATGCCTATATGGAGGCGTGGGGGCTGGCGGTGGACAATCCCTACTATGCGATCACGAACAAAGACGGCCGCTTTACGATCACGGACATTCCGCCCGGTTCGTACAAGGTCATCGTCTGGCACCCGCAGATCGGCGGCGCGAAGGAATATCAGGTCACGATTGGGCCGAAGCAGGCGACACGGCTTGAGGCCAAAATCGAGGCGCCCACGGGGCGGCTGTACGCGAACGAAGCGATGGAGAATCCTCGCTTCGGACTGGGCATCCTGGGCGACGCGAAGATCGTGCCGACGCTGGAAAGGCAGCGCTACTAACGTCGGCCGTCTCGCTGGCGCGGACGTGATCCATGAAAAAGGAACGGGTCGCGCGATGAACCCATCACGCGACCCGCCATTCGAGAGGGAGGTTGAAGAACCTCGTCCTCAGCCGCCTCCGACCTCGCCCTTCGTCTCCACGACCAGGAATTCACCCCTCATGTGGGCGTGAATATCACACCAGAGAGGAACCTGTGTCGTTTCGCTGATTCCGGTCGCCGGATCTGTGTGAGACCCTTTCTTGAAGTGCAAGGTCATGGTCTGCCCCGGTTCGAGATGGTAGGCCCTGAGCCCTTTGCCCTTCGAGCTTTTGATCTCCACACCAGCGCCTTCCTTCTTGAGGACTCCCTCCTTGAACAGCGGCGAACTGATCCCGTGGGTCATCGTGCCCTTGTTGTGAACCACGATCGCCGTCAACGCGCCGGGCGTCGTATGGCCCTTCACGTCGTATCCCTTGTCCGTGATTGTCACCTCGACCTTCATATCGGGATCCGCAGCCTGGACAACGGATCGCCCATCGAACCCCGCCACCAACAAGGTCACGGCTCCCATGGCTAAAGGAACCAACAACCTTTGTAATGCGCTTGCCTTGCTCTTCATAACGGCCCCCTTATGGTTGAAGTGAGTAAGACCCATCTCTTTTTGGACTCGCTGACAACCCGGCGGTTATCAATCAACCCAAACTTCTCTCCCTGATTCGTAGAATTGCAACACGAGTGCCAGGGCTTGTTCCCCTTGCGTGTGGGCTGCTGTTCTTTAGATTGTTCACTGTGGCCTAATGTTATTAACAACTTAGATTCGCCTTCTCCCATTCATCAATCCATGAACGAAGTTTGAATCTCGCAGGGACCTCCGGTTCCTGTGGCCTTGCGCTACACCGGCAAGCTGGTTCACTGTAGCGGGACTCCCCCTCGGTAGATTCTGAGTTGGCGGAGTTTGCCGTGCTTGGGGGCGCCGTCGCGCTGGCGAGGACTTGAAAGGCCTGTCGCATTTCGCGCCAGGGCATACAGGCTTCTTGTGGCCTTTGGCTTCAACCCTCCTGAAGCTTCTCCAAAGACTTCTCGAACCCCGCGTCTCGACTGAGGCTTTTTCTCATGCTGCAGCTCCGATCGTGGCACGCCAATCGCAGTTATCTGCACGGAACGATGGTTTAAACCCGGGAGGTGTGCATGATATGCAATATTGGAACAGCTGAACGTGCTATCCGGATCGTACTAGGCATTGTTTTGATCGGTGCCGCCGCCTTCACCGTCAGATCGCTCGCTCAGGCCGCTCAGGAACAGCGGGTGGAAGTGACAATCCGTGACTCTACGTTTCACCTGAACCAAATTGCGCCGGTTCGATTGCACGTGCCGACCGTGATCATCTTGCGCAATCAGGACATTGTGCGGCACGGTTTCACCTCTTTGATGTTCACTCAAGTGATGGTCCGCGGGGAGGGCGAAGGCATTGCTGCCTACGGTAAGGGGGTCGAAGGGTTTTATATCGATCCGGGGAAGACTCTCGTGATTCGGTTTACTACGGAGCGAACCGGTCAGTACTCATTTAAATGCGACCTGCATCCGGAGATGAAAGGCGAGCTCTACCTGCTGGAAATACCCGCTGCTTGAAGGAGAAGCGGGCATGACTATGTTGTTTTCTCGCATGTTGTTGGCGACGGATTTTTCGCCGGCTGCCGCGGCCGCGCAGGAGGTGGCAATGGTGCTGGCCACGGCCTGTCGTTCGAAGCTGGAGATCCTGTCCGTGCTCGAAGCTCCGTCAGGAATGGATCCCGAATATCAGGTGAATCAGGTCTATCTGGAGCAGCTCCGCAAAGAGGCCAACAAGCACATGGATCAATTGACAGGCCGGGCTACCGAGAAGGGCCTCAAGGTAGAAACTGCGCTGGTGGCTGGGATTCCGAGCCGGCAAATCAATGAACGAGCCAAGAAATTGCAGAGTGCGTTGATCGTCATGGGCACGAGAGGGAAAAGCGGGCTCGCGCACGCGTTGCTCGGCAGCACGGCGGAGGGCGTCATGCGCGGCGCGCCCTGTCCTGTCTTGACGGTGCGGGCGGGCGCTCAAATAACCCCGCACATCGCCCGCGTGCTAGTGCCGGTCGATTTCAACGACTGCTCGATTGAGGCATTGGAGTATGCCGTGCAAGTGGCCAAGCAATTCAGGGCCGCTGTGGTGGTCCTGCACGTCGTCGAGCCGGCTTCCTATGGGTTGGATTTCACGCTGGCGGCGAAGGGTGACGCAAAGAAACTCAAAGAGGCGGTGACGGCGTGTCTCGAGAAATATACGCGGGCGATCAAGTCACAGAAGATCGCGGCAGAGCCGATCGTTCACAGCGGCACGCCTGGCGAATCCATCCTGGCCGTCGCCGCGACGAAGTCGGCCGATCTGATCGTCTTGGGCACGCACGGGCGGAAGGGATTTACGCATTTGGTCAGCGGCAGCGTGGCCGAGGCGGTGGTCCGGCACGCGCCTTGTCCCGTCCTCACCGTCAAGAGCCCGAAATTCGGCGGGCTTCCTCAGCGAATCATTCCGGCTGCAACACCAAATTAAAAGACAGCACGATGAAAACACTGGAAGCCATTCTTGAACAATGCCGGACCTCGCCGCCGAACATTCTCGATACGTTGCTGGCAGTTCAGGGCACGTTCAACTACGTGCCATCGTCGGCCCTGCCTGAGATCGCCCGCGCCCTGAAGGCCACCGAGGCCGATGTCGTGGGCGTGCTGACCTACTATCCCGAACTGCGCACCCATCCGCCGGGGCGGCATCTGATCAGGGTCTGCACCGGCGAGTCCTGCGTCGCTAATCATTGCGGCCGTCTCACGGAGGCCCTGGCGGAGGAACTGCGAATCGGGATGGGCGCGACGACTCCCGACGGACGGTTCACGCTGGAGAAGGTCTATTGCGTCGGCAACTGCGCGGTCGGCCCGAGCGTGATGATTGACGAGGACGTCCACGGACGGGTCGCCCCCGGTGACATCGGGGCGCTGCTCGCCTCCTATAAATAAGGAAGACTATGTCGGCGACACGCCTCTATCTTTCCAACGATACCTCCTCAAAAGCGGCGGGAACCGACCGTCTGGCCCGGGCCTGGGAGAACCGCCCGGTGGTCGCGCTGGCCCGCACCTCCGCACGCGGCGCCTTTTTCCTGGAGCCGATGGTCGAGCGGGACATGCCGCAGGGCCGGATGGCCTGGCCGCAGGCCAAGCCGGACGACCTGACGCGCATTCTTGCCGGCGAAGGCGGGACGCCCGTGGAGCAGATTGCCTTTCTGGCTCAACAGACCCGCGTGACCTTCGCCAACTTCGGCGTGACCCGGCCGCTGTCGCCGGAAGATTATGTCGCGCACGGCGGCGGCGCGGGATTGGATCGCGCCAGAGGAATGTCGCCGGACGGAATTCTCGACGCATTGAAACGCTCGCAGTTGCGAGGGCGGGGCGGCGCGGCCTTTCCCGTCTGGACCAAGTGGAGGATCGCCAAGGAGACGCCGGCGGACCGCAAATACGTCGTGGCCAATGCGGACGAGGGCGACGCGGGGACCTATTGCGACCGCATGCTCATGGAAGGCGAGCCGTTCCGGTTGATCGAAGGCATGCTGATCTGCGCGCTGGCGATCGGCGCGGAACGGGGCTACATCTACTGCCGCCAGGAATATCCGGCGGCGGCGCGGGCGCTGCAGGCGGCGATCGCAGAAGCCGAGCAGTCGGGCATGCTGGATTGCCGGGGCAAGACCTTCAAGTTGGAAGTCTTCGTCGGAGCCGGCTCCTACGTGTGCGGGGAAGAGACGGCCCTGATCGCGTCGCTGGAAGGCCGTCGCGGCGTCGTGCGCGCCAAGCCTCCCTACCCGGCCGTGGCCGGCTTGTACGGGCGCCCCACGGTTGTCAGCAATGTGCTCACCTTCGCAACGGTGCCCAGCATTCTCGCCAAGGGAGGAGACTGGTACGCCTCCCTGGGAACAGAACGATCGCGCGGGACGATTCCATTGCAGATCGGCGGCCGCGTGAAACAACCGGGCCTGGTGGAGATTCCATTCGGCGCGACGCTCGAAGATGTGCTGCACCGGTTCGGAGGCGGCATGGCCCCCGGCGCGACACTCAAAGCCGTGCAGGTCGGCGGGCCGTTGGGCAGCCTCTTTCCGGCCTCCAAACTGAACATCCCCATTTGCTACGACGCCTTCGCGGACGCGGGCGCGATTCTGGGCCACGGCGGCATCGTGGTCTTCGACGACGAAACGGACATGGTCGAGCTGGCGCGGCACTTCATGGCCTTCACCGCCGACGAGTCGTGCGGAGTATGTACGCCGTGCCGCATCGGGTCCGTGCGGGCCCGCGAAGTGCTGGACCGTATCCGGAACGGACGCGGCCTCCCTGACGATCTGGCGCTGCTGGCTGATTTGAGCGAGACGATGAAAACGGCCAGCCTCTGCGCGCTGGGCGCCCGCGCGCCCTATCCGGTCTTAACAGCGATTGAACATTGGGGAACAGAGTTTCGGCGAGGGGCTGGGGGCTAGAGGCGAGCGGTATGGACGGAAAGACTGTCGCACTGACGATCAATGGCCGCCCAGTGAAAGCCGAATCCGGCGACACTATTTATATGGCGGCGCGCCGGGCAGGCATATCCATTCCCAGCCTCTGCGCGTCGCATCATCTGGCGCCGCACGGCTCCTGCCGTTTGTGTCTCTGTGAAGTGGAAGGGCAATCGGGCACGCCGGCGTCCTGCACGACGCCGGTCCGCGACGGCATGGTCGTGCGGACGGAAAGCACCTCGTTGAACCGGCACCGGCACAATATCGTCGAGCTCTACCTCTCCGAACACAGGGATGACGTGCCGCTGCCGGGACCGTTGCAGGAATTGGCCCTGGCGTACGGCATCAAGCAGGTGCGGTATCCCAACCACATGCACCGGAAACGGGTGGCGGTCCGCGATGACTCCAGCCCGTTCTTCACGTTCGACAACGCCGCCTGTATTTCCTGCGCGCGCTGCGTCCGCGCCTGCGATGAAATCCAGGGGACCTTCGCCCTGACGATGGTGGAGCGCGGCTTCGACGCCCGACCCATGGCCGGCGGCGGAAGTTTCGCCGTGTCGAACTGCGTTTCCTGCGGCGCCTGCGTCAAGGAATGTCCGACCGGGGCCCTCCAGGAAAAATCGGTCGTACGGTCGGGCCTGCCGACGAAGACCGTGCGGACGACCTGTGCCTACTGCGGCGTCGGCTGTTCATTCGATGCAGGCGTCAAGGATGGCCGCATAGTGCGCATGGTGCCGGCGGACGATGGGCCGTCGAATGCCGGCCATGCCTGCATGAAGGGTCGCTTCGGATGGGGCTATATCTACGCGCCGGACCGGCTGCAGAAGCCCCTGCTCCGGGAAGGCGACCGATGGGTGCGAATCTCCTGGCACGCGGCACTCGATCGCGTGGCGTCGGAATTCATGAGGATCAAACAGGCACATGGCCCCGACGCGCTCGCGGTGATTTCCTCGAGCCGCGGGACGAACGAGGAGAATTATCTCTTTGCCAAGTTCGTGCGTTGCGTGCTCGGGACCAATCATATCGATAACTGCGCCAGGGTCTGCCACAGCGCGACCGTCACCGGCATGATGGAGACGCTGGGGACTTCGGCGGCCACGAACTCGATTGCCGATCTCGACCATGCGAGATTGATCCTGGTCGTCGGCGCCAACCCCGCCGAGTCTCATCCGGTGGTCGGGGCGCGGATCAAGCAGGCGGTTCGGCGCGGCGTGCCGCTCATCGTCATCGATCCGCGGCGGACGGAGCTGGCCCGCCTGGCCGATCTCCATCTGCAATTGCATCCGGGCACCAACGTCGCGCTGCTGAACGGCCTGGGCCATGTGATTGCAAACGAACACCTGCTCGACAAGGCTTTCGTCGAAGCGAGGACGGAGGGCTTGAAGGATTGGTTGGAGTCCGTGGCTCCCTGCACGCCGGAGAAGACCGAACAAATTACCGGCGTGCCGGCTGAGATGATCCGCAAGGCGGCCCACCGCTACGCGACGAGCGGCGCGTCGCTCTGTGTCCACGGCCTCGGCGTGACGGAACACCGGTGGGGGAGCCATGGCGTGATCGCCCTGTGCAACCTGGCGCTGGCGACCGGCAACCTCGGCCGGCCCGGCACTGGCATCAACCCGCTGCGTGGACAGAACAACGTACAGGGGGCGTCGGACGTCGGCTCGACCCCGACCTATTTTTCAGGCTATCAGCCGCTCGACGATCCGAAGCTGGCAGCCCTGCATCAGGCGGTGACCGGGCGTCCGTTGCCTGCAAAGCGCGGCATGAAGACGCCGGACATGTGGGACGCAGCGCTGGAGGGGCGGCTGAAGGGGCTCTGGATCGTCGGCTACGATGTCGCGCAGACCGATCCGAATCTGAAAAAAGTTCGGGAGGCGTTGTCGCGGCTGGAATTTGTTGTGGTGCAGGATTTGTTTCTCACCGAGACGACGAAATTCGCGCATCTGGTGCTGCCGGGGGCGTCGTTCCTGGAAAAGGACGGGACCTTCACCAATCTGGAGCGGCGCATCCAGCGTATCCGAAAAGCCGTGGAGCCGCCAGACGGTATCCTGCCGGACTGGCAGGTCGTCAGCGAAGTCTCGACGCGCATGGGTTATCCGATGTCGTACGGGCACCCGTCCGAAATCATGGACGAGATCGCGAGGCTGACGCCGTCCTGGACCGGCGTATCGTATGACAAGCTGGAGCAGGCGGGAGGATTGCAATGGCCGGTCCCGGCGAAGGACCATCCGGGCACGCCGCTGATGCACGCAGAACAATTTCCTCGTGGCCGCGCCCGCTTTGTCGGCGTGGACTATCTTCCACCGGGCGAATCGCCGACGGAGGCCTATCCGTTTGTGTTGATCACGGGCCGCATCCTGCAACATTATAATTGCGGGGCCCAGACCCGCCGGACGGATATCATGCAGGTGGTGGATACGGACGTGCTGGAGATGCACCCAGGCGACGCGCAGCGGCTTGGATTCCGGGACGGCGATAGGGCTAAACTGGTGAGCGCGCGGGGCGAGGCGGTGCTGCCGGTTGCGCTCAGCAAGCGGGTCCTGCCGGGAGAATTGTTCACGAGCTTCCATTTTCCGGCGACGGATCTGAATGTGCTGTTGTCCTCCAGCGCGGACGAGAGTTCCAAGTGTCCCGAGTACAAGGTGTCCACCGTGCGGGTGGAAAAGTTTAACGGCGCTCCGGCGCGCGCACACCACGTGAGACTGATCACGTGATTTACACCATCACCCTCAATCCGGCGCTGGACCATTATCTGGAAGTGGACGACTTCCGGGTGGACGATGCCAACCGCGTCCAGGCTGAGTGTCTCTATGCGGGCGGCAAGGGGATCGATGTCTCGCGCGCCATCCGGCATCTCGGCGGCGACAGTATGGCCCTGGGATTCATCGGCGGGCACAACGGCCGGGTGATGGTGGAGATGCTCAAGGCCGAGGGCGTGACCACCTATTTCACGCCGATCGCGAAGGAGACCCGACGCAATCTGATCGTGAGCGCCGCGCGCGGCACGCAGACCATTTTCAACTCGCGCGGGCCGGCCGTGTCGTCCGACGAGTGGCGATGTTTTCTCACGCACCTCCGCGCCCTGGAATTACGAGACGCCTACGTGGTGCTGGGCGGCAGCCTGCCGCGCGGCGTGCCGCCCGATGCCTACGCGCAGATCGTGCGACTGGTCCAGGACCGGGGCGCCAAGGCAATCCTGGACACCGACGGTCCGGCGCTGAAAGCGGGATTACAGGCAAAGCCCTTTGCGATCAAGCCGAACGTGAATGAACTGCGCCGGCTGACCGGGCGACGACTGCGCACAGAGCGGGATTTGCTTGGCGCAGCCGAGAGACTCATCCGTCAAGGCATCGCGATCGTCCTGGTATCGCGCGGACGCCAGGGGCTATTGCTGGTGAGCCGGGACGAGTGTTATCGCGCCGTTCCACCTCCGGTTAAAGTCCGGAGCACGATTGGCGCGGGAGATTCCACGGTGGCCGGTTTCGTGTTCAAGCATGCGGGTGGAAAAACATTGGAAGAGTGCGTGCGCTACGCGACTGCCGCGGGGACGGCGGCGACTCTGGAGCCGGGCACCGAGCTGTGCCATCTGGCCGGGGTGCAGCGGCTGTTGCTGAGGGTCAAAGTCACTCAGTTAGGTGAAAAGTAAGAGGTGAGGCTCATGAAAATCGTGATCGGAGTGGATGGATCGAAATACGGCCGGTGGGCTGCCGGGTGGGCGGCGCGGCTGCCCGTGTCCAAGCCGGTGCGCGTCACGGCCGTGCACGCGGTGGATCTGACGTACCTGAAAGCGCCCTTCATGCACCAGTACGTGGTGATCGGCAACGAACCGTTTCTCCGCTCTGAGATACGGCGCATCGAGGATCTTTCCAAGCGGGTCGTGCGCGACACACGGGCGATGCTGTCGTCACTCCGCCTCACCGGAAAGGTCATCTGCCAGAAAGGCGCGGCCGCCACGACGATGTTGCGACATGCGAAGCGCGGCGATCTGATTGCTGTGGGGAGCCGCGGGCTCGACGCGGTGGACCGGTTCCTGCTCGGCAGCGTGTCCACGCAGGTCGTGCTGCATGCGCCCTGTTCCGTGCTGATCGTGAAGGAGGCCCCGCGGCCGGTCCATCGCATGGTGGTGGCCGTGGACGGATCGTCCGCCTCCGAGAAAGCCGTCCGGTTTGTTCTTCAGGATTTGCTGCCGCAGTGGCAATTGCGCAACACGGAGATCGTGCTCGTGCACGTGATGCCGCTGTTGAAATACCCGGAGGTGAAGGAGGCGGGGAAGAGGCTTTTCAAGCGCTACGCGGGCAAACTGGTCAAGGCCGGATTCACGGTGACGGAGTCGCCGCGGCTGGGCCGTCCCGCCGACGAGATCATCACGGTGGCCAAACAGAAGCAGGTGGACCTGATCGTCATGGGCGCGAAGGGTCTCGGCGCAGTCGGACGCTTCATTCTCGGCAGTGTCTCCA
>Ga0247727_10017496_pt1 | contig 11408 bp, 10 predicted proteins | sample WisWelCaveWW1625_FD_202498 | JGI IMG/M metagenome (GOLD analysis project Ga0247727, IMG submission 202498) | Biofilm microbial communities from Wishing Well Cave, Virginia, United States - WW16-25 | ecosystem: Environmental > Aquatic > Deep subsurface > Groundwater > Cave microbial mat | place... | reverse complement strand
GGGCGGCTGCGCTGAAACCAGCAAGGCGACCACGCACAACGACCCGACCTTCGTGGTCGATAACGTGGTCCATTATTGCGTGGCCAATATGCCCGGCGCGGTGCCGTTGACGTCAGCCTTGGCGCTCAACCATTCCGTGCTGCCCTATGCGCTGCAGCTGGCGAACAAGGGCTGGAAAAAGGCCCTGGGTGACAACCCCAATTTCCGCAACGGGCTGAATGTCTGCCAGGGGGAAATCACCCACCAGAATGTCGCGGAATCGCTGAATCTGGCCTTTAATCCCAAACCAAAGGCGCTAGCCGCTTAGGAAATAGAATTTTTGCCTTACTTTTTCTTTATTTTCTCTGGGGTTTTGCTTGCTTTTTGAAAAGCCTGAGACTAAATAAGAGCCTGTTTAGCCAGCAGCGGGAGTAGCTCAGTTGGTTAGAGCGCCGCCCTGTCACGGCGGAGGTCGCGGGTTCAAGTCCCGTCTCTCGCGCCATTTCCTTTAAAACCGTGAAATCTGTGGTGAAAACAGCCCTTAAGGCTGTTTTCTTTTGCGTCCCGGGGTGCTAAAACAAGGTGGCTATTTTAAAGGGTGAAAACGGTCCATGGCACCGCAAGAATTTCTGATCCAATATCTGCCAATTCTGATCTTCATGGTTATCGCGCTGGGGATTTCCGCGGCTGCGGTTCTGGGTTCCATTCTTGTTGCCAAACAGAAACCCGACCCCGAGAAAAACTCCGCTTATGAATGCGGCTTTGATGCGTTCGGCGATGCGCGCAGCAAGTTCGATGTCCGGTTTTACCTCGTCACGCTACTGTTCATCATTTTCGACCTGGAAATTGCTTTCCTGTTTCCGTGGGCGATTTCGCTGAAGGGCATCGGTCTGTTCGGGTTCTGGTCGATGATGGTGTTTCTTGGCGTTCTAACTGTCGGTTTCATCTATGAATGGAAAAAGGGTGCCCTCGATTGGGAATAAAGAACTATGGGTCACGATAAAAAAGTCATACAGGCGCCAGCCTATAATCTCCGCACTTCGGTGCCGGTGCCGCCGGCCCTGGAGCAGGATGTCATCCCCGCCGCGATTTCGCGCACGCTCGAAGAAAAAGGGTTTCTGCTGACCAATGCCGACAGATTGTTTGACTGGGCGCGCACAGGTTCCATGTGGCCGATGACGTTTGGCCTTGCATGCTGCGCCGTTGAAATGATCCACGCTTACATGTCGCGCTATGACATGGACCGCTTCGGGATGATTCCGCGTCCATCCCCGCGCCAGTCTGATGTCATGATTGTTGCCGGAACGCTGTGCAATAAAATGGCGCCGGCGCTGCGCAAGGTTTACGACCAGATGCCCGAGCCGCGCTGGGTGGTATCGATGGGATCCTGCGCCAATGGCGGCGGCTATTACCATTATTCCTATTCCGTCGTGCGCGGATGCGATCGTATCGTGCCTGTCGATATTTACGTGCCGGGCTGCCCGCCGACCGCAGAAGCGCTGGTTTACGGCCTGCTGCAGTTGCAGAAAAAAATCCAGAGGGAGGACACACGTATTGCCCGCTGATGTCGTTCCCCCAGTTCCTCCTATCGAGAATGAAGCGCTGACGGTGCTCGCCGGACAGATCGTCGAGAAGCTGAAAGGCTCCGTCGAGTCTTATGAATTCTCTCAGGACGAACTGGTCCTGAAGACGAAGCGCGAAAATATTGTCGAAGTGTTGAAATTCCTGCGCGACAATAACGCCTGCAAGTTCAAGCAACTTGTCGATATCACCGCTGTCGATTATCCCGCGCGCCCGGAGCGCTTCGAGGTCGTTTATAATTTACTGTCGATTGCAAACAACACCCGTGTACGCGTGAAGCTTTCGGCTTCGGAAGAAACGCTGGTTCCGACAGCCGTCGGCGTTTTCGGTTCGGCAAACTGGTTTGAGCGTGAAATCTGGGATATGTACGGCATTTTGTTCGACGGTCATCCGGATCTGCGCCGTATCCTGACCGATTACGGCTTTGAAGGCCACCCGCAGCGCAAGGATTTCCCGCTGACCGGCTATGTCGAGTTGCGCTATGACGAAGAATTAAAGCGCGTGGTGTATGAGCCCGTCAAGCTGACGCAGGATTTCAGAAGTTTTGATTACATGAGCCCGTGGGAAGGCATGACGAATATGCAGTTACCCGGTGACGAGAAGGCGACAGTGCCGGCACATGGCTGGCGCGCGGCGCACAAGGCGGGCGGAAAATAATGAGCGCAGAAAAAATCGAAATCGGCGACGAAACGCAGATCAAACCGTACACGATGAATTTCGGGCCGCAGCATCCGGCTGCGCACGGTGTCCTGCGCCTTGTTCTGGAGATGGAAGGCGAGGTTGTCGAGCGGGCGGACCCGCATATCGGTCTTTTGCACCGCGGCACGGAAAAACTGATCGAACATAAAACCTATCTCCAGGCCGTGCCGTATTTCGACCGGCTGGATTACGTCTGCCCGATGAACCAGGAGCATGCGTTTGCGCTGGCGACGGAAAAACTGCTGAAGATCACACCGCCGCGCCGCGCACAGTTCATCCGCGTCCTGTACGCCGAGATTGGCCGCGTGCTGAACCATCTGCTGAATATCACCACGTTTGCGCTGGATGTCGGCGCGATCACGCCTGCGCTCTGGGGATTTGAAGAGCGTGAAAAAGGCATGGAATTTTACGAACGCGTCAGCGGCGCGCGTTTGCATGCAAATTATTTCCGTCCCGGCGGTGTGGCGCAGGATATGCCTGCGGGCCTTGCCGGCGACATCATGGAATGGTGCGAGGGCAGCCTGCCGAAAGTTATTGACGATCTCGATAGCCTGCTCAGCAACAACCGTATCTTCAAGCAGCGCACGGTGGATATTGGCGTGGCGACACGTGAAGAAGCTTTGGATCTGGGTTTCACAGGGCCGATGCTGCGCGGTTCAGGCGTGGCATGGGATCTGCGCAAGGCGCAGCCTTATGACGTCTATGCTGATATGGAGTTTGATATTCCCGTTGGTAAGACCGGCGATTGCTATGCGCGTTACCTTGTGCGGATGGCCGAGATGCGCGAATCCATCAAAATCATGAAGCAGTGCCTTGAGAAACTGCCGCAGGGGCCGATCAAGGTTAACGATTACAAAGTTTCCCCGCCGCCACGCGCCGAGATGAAATCCTCGATGGAAGCGATGATTCACCATTTCAAGTTATTTACGGAAGGGTATCACGTGCCCAAGGGTGAAACCTACACCGCCGTCGAAGCGCCGAAGGGCGAGTTCGCGGTATTTCTCGTGTCCGACGGCAGCAACAAGCCGTATCGCTGCCGCATCCGCGCGCCGGGCTTTCCGCATCTGGCCGCACTGGATTTCCTGTCGAGGGGGCATCAGCTGGCCGATACGGTTTCGATTATCGGCTCGCTTGATATCGTGTTTGGAGAGATAGACAGGTGATTTATCTTTTATTTTTATTACTTTTTGTAGTTAGCTTCTTAATCGTCCTTAATGGATTTCTTAGAGGGAGTAAAACTCAAACTTTAGATATTTTTTTTGGCTTCTTTTTAACGGCGACAATCGTAAGTCTTTTCTTCTTGTATGGTTGGAAAGTTGGGTTGATTTCTATAGTTTTTGCGTTTGCTTCGGCAATAATACAACGTCCTTTTGCAAAGAGTCTTGCTTTAAAGTTGCTTAATGTAGAATGGGCAGAAAAGAATTTAAAACCTTTTTTTGATTTTTTTGAAAAAGAAAAGAAATGAAAAAACCATTTGATCTGAAGGCCGATTACCAGCCGGAAAGCTTTGAGTTCACCAAGGCCAACCAGGAGCGTATCCAGGAAATCCTGGCGTTGTACCCCAAGGGCCGCCAGCAAAGCGGCGTGATGCCGCTGCTTGATCTCGCGCAAAGACAAGTGGGCGAGGAGGGCGCGAAGGCCACGCCGCCCTATGGCGGATGGATTCCCCGCGCCGCAATGGACAAAATTGCCGAGATCCTCGGCATGGCGCCGGTGAAGGTTTACGAAGTCTGCAGTTTTTATTCCATGTACAACATGGCGCCCGTTGGAAAAAACCTGGTGCAGATCTGCACGACGCCGCCGTGCTGGCTGTGCGGTTCCGACGACATCGTGAAAGAGACGAAAAAGAAACTCGGTGTCGGCGTGGGCGAAACCACCAAAGACGGTAAGTTTACTGTTGTTGAGGTTGAATGCCTTGGCGCATGCGTCAATGCGCCCATGGTCCAGGTGAACGACGATTATTATGAAGATCTCACCGCTGAAAGCATGGGCGAATTGCTCGATACATTGTCCGAAGGTATGAAACCCAAAATTGGTTCACAAAAGGGCCGTCGCGGTTCAATGGCTGAATCTGGTCCGACGAGTCTTGACAAGCTCGCCAAGAAAACGGGTGTTGCCTGATGCTTAAAGACGAAGACAGGATTTTCACGAACCTTTACGGCTGGGAATCGCACAGTCTGCCCGACGCAAAAAAGCGCGGCGACTGGGATGGTACGAAGGAGATTCTCGCCAAGGGCAAAGACTGGATCATCGAGGAGATGAAAAAATCCGGTCTGCGCGGTCGCGGCGGCGCAGGATTTCCCACCGGTATGAAATGGTCGTTCATGCCCAAGCAATCGGAGCGTCCGCATTACCTTGTGATCAATGCCGATGAATCGGAACCGGGCACCTGCAAGGACCGCGATATTCTCCGTTATGAACCGCATAAACTTCTCGAAGGCGCATTGATCGCCGGTTTTGCGATGGGCGCGCACAAGGCCTACATTTATATCCGCGGCGAATTTTATAACGAAGGCTCCACGCTATGGCAGGCCGTGCATGAAGCCTATGACAAGGGTTTGCTGGGTAAGAATGCCGCCGGTTCGGGTTGGGATTTCGATGTCATCGTTCACCGCGGCGCGGGCGCCTATATCTGCGGCGAGGAAACGGCGCTTATTGAATCGCTTGAGGGCAATAAAGGCCAGCCACGCAACAAGCCGCCATTCCCGGCGATGGCGGGTCTTTATTCCTGTCCTACTACCGTGAACAACGTGGAAACGATTGCTGTGGTGCCGACGATTTTGCGGCGCGGCACCGGATGGTTTTCAAAAATCGGCCTTAACGAGAAAAACGCGGGTACGAAACTGTTCTGCATTTCCGGTCACGTGAACCAGCCCTGCAACGTGGAAGAGGCGATGGGCATTCCGCTGAAGGAACTGATTGAGAAGCACGCTGGCGGCGTTCGCGGTGGGTGGGACAATCTGCTGGCGATTATTCCCGGCGGATCGTCAACGCCGCTTCTGCCAAAATCAGTGTGCGACACCGTGGCGATGGATTTTGACTCGCTGCGCGCCGCCGGTACGGGCCTTGGCACCGCGGGTGTTATCGTCATGGACAAAAGCACGGATATTATCTACGCGATTGCGCGCCTGTCCTATTTCTACAAGCATGAAAGCTGCGGCCAGTGTACGCCATGCCGCGAGGGTGCGGGCTGGCTCTGGCGCGTGATGATGCGCATGGTACAGGGCAATGCCACGGTCGAGGAAATCGACATGTTGTGGGATGTGACGAAAGAGATTGAAGGCCATACGATCTGCGCACTCGGCGATGCTGCTGCATGGCCGGTGCAGGGCCTTATCCGCCATTTCCGCCCGCAGATGGAAGAGCGCATCATGTATTACCGCAGAAGGGCCGCATAATGACCGTTATCGTCACCACTACAGACAGCATTGAAGGCCGGGAGATCCAAAGCTATCTCGGCATTATCGGCGGAGAAGCGATTGTAGGCGCCAACATCTTCAAGGATATTTTTGCCTCGGTGCGCGATATTGTCGGCGGCCGTGCCAATGCCTATGAGAAGACCGTGAAGAAGGCCAAAGAAATAGCTCTTCAGGAAATGATCGAGGAAGCCAAACAGCTCGGCGCGAATGCCGTGGTCGGCGTTGATCTCGATTACGAAGTCGTCGGTCAGTCCGGTTCAATGCTCATGGTCAGCGCCAACGGTACGGCTGTTCGCCTGAAATAATCGCCGCCACAGCGCGGAACTAATTTGACATATTTTATTACCTGGTTTAAAGCAGTAGGATCATTTTATTGCTTTGGGCAGGGTCATGCTGTTTTCAACTTTCAACAGGCTTTCGGGCCGTGCAAAAACAGTGACGTTGTCACTGGTGGCCGCTGGGTCTTTTTTCGGCGGCGCCGGGTTGTTTGCCAATGCGCAAAATGATCTCAATGAAACGTCCATTAATGTGCCGGCGATGTTTCTTGCCAATGCGGACGGCATTGTTGTTGCCGGTGAGCCCACAAAAGTTGTTAGTGAATATACGACAGGCGGGCAAGTGAAAATGGGGGTCGGGATTGCGCTGATGGGGTTGTTTCTGCTGTCGGGGGCAGCCGCGGTGGCCAGACCCAGGGCGTCAGACCAGACAGATCAACGGAGCGCAGAGCCGCACGTTGTTCAGCCCTTGATGTAATTTCAGGCATATTTCTTCTTAGACATCTCGAAATAGGCAGCAGCGTTTTTGAAAATCGTGATGCTATCGGCTTCTTCAGGCAGCTTGCGGCCTTCCCTCTGCGCCTTATCTTTCAGGCGGTCGTAATCGTCGCGTTGCCAGTTGAACATGCCGCGTTCCGGGTGGGGCATCAGGGCCAGCACCCGGCCGGTTTCGTCGGTGATGCCCGCGATGTCGGCGGTCGAGCCGTTCGGGTTGAAGGGAAATTCCCCCTTGGCGGCGCTGCCGTCTGGTTTGATGTAAGTCAGGGCCAGTTGGCCGTTTTTCTCGAGCGTCTTCAGCGTCGCATTTTCCATCATGAAGCGGCCTTCGCCGTGAGCCACGGGAATGTGCAGCTTTTCGATGCCGTTCAGCCAGGGCGATTTGTTGCTGGTGACCTTCACGTCGATCCAGCGGCACTGGTAGCGGGCGGTGAGATTATGGGTGACGACAACGACGCGGTCGCCGTATTTTTTGTCGATGCCGGGAACGAGGCCGAGATTGGCGATAATCTGGCAGCCGTTGCAGATGCCGATGGTCAGGGTGTCGCGTTCAACGAAGTGCTTGAGATGATCCCAAAGCGCGAGTTTCATCTTCTGGGCGAAGGCATTCCCCGAGCCCGTGTCATCGCCGTAGGAGAACCCGCCCGGAACCACGAGAATTTGGGTGTCATCCAGTTCATTCGGCGCGTCAATCAGGTCATTGATGTGCCTGATGCTTCCCTTAAGCCCAGAATGTTCGAAGGCGTGGAGCGTTTCCTCCTCGCAATTCAATCCATATCCGGCCAGTACCATGACTTTTGCGGTCATCCTAGTAATCCTTCAAAGGGGCCTTATAGGCCTCTTCTAATGCTTTAATATTTTCTTTCAAAACGCTCTTGATATTAAGTTTTTCGCCGTACGCGACTGAACCGATGGCATGAACCTGTTTGAACTGCGCAAAAGTTTTCTCGAAGCTCTTTTTATTCTGCGGGGCGACGGTGACGAGGATGCGCCCGGCGCTTTCGGAATATAGGGCTTTGTCGGCGCGCAGGTTTAAGGCGCTGAGGTCAATATCGAGGCCGAGTTGCCCGGCAATCGCCGTTTTGGCCAAAGCGATGCCGAGGCCGCCATGGTTCACGGCGATGGCGGAGGCAATCAGATTGTCCCGCACGGCGCGGCCATAGAGGGAATAGAGGTGACGGTTTTGTTCACCGTTGACCTTGGGTACGTTTTTGCCGAGATGGCCGTGCTGGTCGTAATATTCGCTACCGCCGAGTTCGTCTTTCGTTTCTCCCAGTAGGAAAACGGAATCGCCCACGGCCTTAGAGACGATGGAAATCGAGTTTTCGATATTTGGGATGACACCGATGGAGGACACCAGAAGCGTCGGCGGCGCGGAGATTTTCACCGGCTTGCCGTTCGCGTCAAATCCCTTGAAGTCGTTAAACATGCTGTCCTTGCCGGAGATGAACGGCGTGCCGTAGAGAACGGCGAGGTCGTAAATCGCCTGCACTGCGCGTTTCAGCTGACCCAAACGCTCTGGTTCATCGGAGGAGCACCAGCAGAAATTGTCGAGGAGGGCGAGGTGATTGAAATCAACACCGGCAGCGATGGCGTTACGCACGGCCATATCGAGCGAGTTGGTTGCCATGTCGTAGGTGTCGATGTCGCTGTAACGCGGGAAAAGTCCTTGCGAAAGAACGACGCCGCGCGGTGAAGTCAGGACCGGTTTTGTGATTGTGGCTTCGGCGCAAACACGGCCGGGACCCTGCATCGGTCCGAGAACCGCGCTACCTTGGACATTGTGGTCGTACTGTGTGGCGATGAATTCCTTGGAGCAGATATTTAAACGCGAGAGCATCTGAAGAAGAAGGTCATCATGATAAACAACACCGTCATGCCCGCGGAGGCGGGCATCCGGCAAGCTTGCTAGGCCCCGGCCTTCGCCGGGGTGACGAATGAGTGGTTCTGGGATATTGGGCTCACCTGAACCACCCGGAGTAAAGGTTGTTTTCAGCGGTGTTTCGGGAATGCCGTCATGGAGGAAATCCATCGACATATCCATGACCGTTTCGCCGTGCCACGTAATGACGCTACGCCCGCTGTCGGTGAAAGTGCCGATAACGGTAGCTTCAACACCACGACGGGCGAAGAATTCGATGAGCTTTTGCGTGTTGGCTTCAGGAACGGCGAGGGTCATGCGCTCCTGCGATTCCGAAATCCAGATTTCCCACGGCGCCATGCCGGGATATTTCAGCGGGACTTTTTCAAGCTCGACATGAAATCCGCCGGACTGGCCAGCCATCTCGCCGATGGATGACGACGTACCGCCCGCACCGTTGTCGGTGATGGCGTTGTACCAGCCGAACCCACGGATTTCCTTGATGAGGGCATCGGACATTTTCTTTTGCGTGATCGGATCGCCGATTTGTACGGCGGTGGCGGGGGAGCCTTCGTCGAGGGCAACGGAGGAGAATGTCGCACCGTGAATACCGTCGCGTCCGACGCGTCCACCAGCGATAACGATTTTATCGCCGGGCATGGCGCATTTCTCGTGCGAGGGTTTACCGTTGATGGTGCGCGGGATGAGGCCGATCGTGCCGACGAAAACCAGCGGTTTGCCGACGAAGCGTTCATCAAAATAGGCGAAGCCCTGCGGTGTCGGGATGCCGGAGCAGTTACCGCCGGATTCAACACCGCGCACAACACCATTCATGATGGTTGCGGGGGAGAGGATGGGGGTTTTGAGGTTTTTGTCCCGGAATAATTTAAACTTATTGTCATCTTGAGCGGAGGACTGCAGGCCCGTAGTCGAAAGATCTTTTTTAGTTTTAGATCCTTCGACTTTGCGCTTCGCGCTTCGCTCAGGATGACAGGTTGGGACGGGAGCGAAGCAGAAACCGTAGCGGTTGATGACGGGTTTTGCGCCCTGGCCGAATCCCATGCAGTCGCGGTTGACGCCGACGATGCCGGTGATTGCGCCGCCGAACGGATCGAGGGCGGAAGGCGAGTTGTGGGTTTCAACTTTGTCCGTGATTAAATAATTGTCGTCAAAAATAATGCCGCCGGCGTTGTCGGAAAATACCGAGATGCAGAAATCGCGCTCGCCGCGTTTTTCACGAATCTCCTTGGTCGCGCGTTTGATGTAGTGGCGGTAGAGGCCTTCCTTTACTTCATCGATGGGCGAAGCGAAGATGGTGTGTTTGCAGTGCTCGGACCAAGTCTGGGCGATGGTTTCCAGTTCGATGTCTTTCGGGGCGCGGCCCTCGGATTTAAAATAGTCCTGAATCGCTTTCATATAAAGAGGTGACATGCCGAGTGGGCCGCGGCGTGTGCCGTCCGCATTTTTAATTCCGTCCTTGCCGATTTTCTCCAGTTCAGAATCGGGAACGTTTAAATCGACGTCGTCGGCGACTGTGCCTTTGTTGTCCAGCACAACCTTGGGCAGCACGGCCTCCATGCCGCCGTCTTTTTTAAAGGACTTCTGGTCCTTTATATGGATGCGCTGGATGAGCTTGTTGGAGAGGGTGTTCGCCAGTGCCTCGATGTCCTCGCGCCTGGCGCTGCCTTTAATAAGGTAGAGCTTCGAGGAATACACAGCGTTGTCATTCTGAGCCGAAGGCGAAGAATCCCGGGCCGCATGAGATCCTTCGCTGCGCTCAGGATGACAGGTAAATTGAAGTAATTCGGACGCCGTGTGTCCTGTATTGTCGGTGACGCCGGGGAGGAAGCCGATTTCCAGCGCCCAGTCAAAATCTTCATTGATGTGCGAGGGGGGAGCAATTCCCGCTTTTTGCACGACCGGGTTGGTCAGGGAGCCGATAAATTCGGGGCTGGTAACCTTGGGGTTCGCGGAAGTGTAGACATCGACCACCCGGACAGACGCCTTTTTGCCCATGGCCAGCAGCGTTTTTTGAATTTGAAGGGCCCGACCGTCTTCATTATGGGCTAGAACTTCAATCCGATAGGGCATATATTCAATTCCGGTGTTGATATTCCTTACGCCCGGGATTAAACAGTAAAGCGGTTTACACTTCAATAACATAATATAAACGGCACAATGCCCAAGCTCACTATTAACGGCCTAGAGATTGAAGTCGAAAAAGGCACCAGTATTATTCAGGCCGCCGAACAGCTCGGCATTGAGATCCCCCGCTTCTGCTATCACGACAAACTTTCCGTTCCGGCGAACTGCCGTATGTGCCTTGTCGAGGTTCAGGGCGGACCGCCCAAGCCCGTGGCCAGCTGCGCCATGGCGTGCGGCGACGGCATGGTCGTCCAGACCGAATCCGAGATGGTAAAAAAAGCACGCAAGGGCGTGATGGAGATGCTTCTCATCAACCACCCTCTCGACTGCCCGATTTGTGACCAGGGCGGCGAATGCGATTTGCAGGACCAGGCGATGGCCTACGGTTTCGACCGCTCCCGTTTTTACGAGAACAAGCGCGCCGTTCCGGACAAGGAACTCGGGCCGCTGATTAAAACCATTATGACCCGCTGCATCAACTGCACGCGTTGCGTTCGTTTTGCAGAAGAGGTCGCAGGCACGCCTGTGCTTGGCCAGTTCCACCGCGGCGAGGAAGCCGAAATCGGCACATTCATCGAGAATCTGGTTGAAACGGAGCTTTCGGGCAATCTTATTGACGTTTGTCCGGTCGGTGCGCTGACCTCCAAGCCTTACGCATTCAAGGCGCGGGCGTGGGAGCTGCGCAAAACAGAATCAATCGATGTGCATGATGCGCTTGGGTCGAATATCCGTGTCGATGTGCGTGGCCGCGAAGTGATGCGCATTCTGCCGCGTCTGCATGAAGACATTAACGAAGAATGGATCGACGACCGCACACGCTTTGCCTATGACGGCTTGTACCGCGGGCGTATCGACCGTCCTTATATAAGAGACGAAAAGACCGGCAAGCTGCTGGAAGCGTCGTGGGACGAAGTTTTTGCCTATATCGCCGCACGCATGCAAGGCATTCAC
>Ga0247727_10017495_pt1 | contig 11409 bp, 8 predicted proteins | sample WisWelCaveWW1625_FD_202498 | JGI IMG/M metagenome (GOLD analysis project Ga0247727, IMG submission 202498) | Biofilm microbial communities from Wishing Well Cave, Virginia, United States - WW16-25 | ecosystem: Environmental > Aquatic > Deep subsurface > Groundwater > Cave microbial mat | place... | reverse complement strand
CCCGCGTGTGCACGCGCAGCCGCTCGAGCCGCGGCGCGGCCGAGAGCCGCGCGACGATGCGCCGCAACTCGGCGTCGGGCAACACGAGTGGATCGCCGCCCGACAGGATCACCTCGCGTAGCTCGGTCTGACCGGCGAGCCAGTCGATCGCGCCGTCGAGCTCGGCCGGCGTCGGGTCGCGGTGCGAGCCGTCGGGAAACGTGCGCCGGAAGCAGAAGCGGCAGTACACGTGACAGCGCGAGCTGACGAGCAGGATCGCGCGGTCGGGGTGCTTGCGCACGACGAACGGTACGGGACTCTTCGTGTGCTCGCCGACCGGGTCGTCGATCGCCCCGACGTCGGCCTCGATCTCGGCCGGCTCGGGGAACGCGATCCGGCGGATCGGGTCGGCCGGATCGGCCGCGTCGACGAGGTCGAGGTAATAGTCGGTCCAGCGCACGGGAAAGCGCCGCGCGGCCTCGCGCCGGCTCGCGTCGACGGCCGGCGCGCCGAGGCGCCGCGCGACCTCGCCGATCGGCACGGCGGGACTACCGGTGAACCCGCGTTGTCGCTCCGTCATGGGCCGCCGCGCGTTCCGAGCGGATGTACGGCGTTCATGCCGGGGAACCGCCCGAAGTCATGGTCCGCCGAGCCGATCGGTCGTGTGAGCTACGCCGCCTGGGTACGCTTCGAGGAATGGTCGACAAGGGCACTCCAACGCCGCGAGCTATGGTACGCCGACCGGTGGGGCGTCGAGTCGCCGCAGGGCCCCGCGACCCGAGCCCGCCCGGAAAAGAAGACTTCCCGTGTCCCGATTCGCTCTCCTGGTCCGGCGGCACATTGGCGGTATATTTTGCCAACGGCCATCGGTCGGCAGGCGTCCGGCGGAGTGAGGATCAACGTGTCGGACTTGCGTCCACTTCGGTGGCTGCTGAGCGCTGCATGCCTGGTCGTGGCGTTGCCCCCCGACGCTCGCGCGGCCGCCTTCACGCTCACCGGCGTCGTCAGGAACGAGCAGGGGCAGGGGGTCGCGAACGTCGATCTGGACTTCCTCGACAAGTGCACGGGCGACAACGTGTTCCTGGTCAACGACAAGACCACGGCCAGCGGCGCCTACAGCATCGTGGTCAACGAGGGCCAGTACGATATCCATTTCACTCCCCCGGCGGGAAGCACGCTCACCGGCGCCGAGATCAAGGACTACATCGTTGCGGCGAGCGCCAACCTCGGAACGACGATGCTCGCCACCGGGCGGCTGGTCTCCGGAACGGTCAGAAACGGGTCGGGAGCCGGGATCGCGGGTGTGGACCTCAAGTTCGTCGACGTCGCGACCGGAAGCAAGGTGTGGGTTACCAAGGACGTGACGGACCTGATCGGCGCCTACTCGGTCCGGGTCGCGCCAGGAACCTACGACATCGAATACCGGCCGCCCGCGACCACGACGTTCGTCACCGTGCGTCGCGCGAGCCTCGTCGTCGGAGTCTCCGACATCAGCGGGCTCGTCGATGTCCTCCCGGTCGGCTTCCAGGTCGACGGCACGGTGAAGGACGTGAGCAGCGTTCCGGTGAAGAACGTCGATCTCAACTTCTACGACAACTGCTCGGGGGAGAAGATCCCGACGGCGAACGACAACACCGACGTCCAGGGCAACTACGCGATCTACGTACCGGCGGGTACCTACTCGGTTCGCGTCAACCCACCGGCGTGCAAGATCCTCGCGGCGGAGAGGATTCCCGGCGTCCGCGTGGACAACGACCAGGGGATCGGCGACACGATCCTGCAGCCCGGCCTTCTGGTCTCGGGGCGGGTGCTCGACGAGGCCGGGCAGCCGCTCGCCAACGCCAAGATCAAGTTCTACGATGCCGCGACCGGCTCGCGTCGGGGCGCCACCCGCGACGACACCGACGCCGCGGGGAACTTCAGCATCCTGATGCCCGAGGGAACGTTCAACATCAACGTCGAGCCGCCTTCGTCCCGGGATCTGCTGGTCGGGAGGCTCGACACCGTCGCCGTTGCCGGCGCCACGCCGCTGGGCGACGTCGCGCTCCAGCCGGGCCATCCGCTGACCGGCCTCGTCCACGGCCCCGGGGGCGTGCCCGTTCAGAACGTGGACATCGATGTCCTGGATTCGGTGACTCGCGCCCGGGTGATCCTGGCCCACGACTCGACCGCGCCGGACGGCACCTTCGGCGTCGTCGTTCGCACCGGGACGTTCGACGTCCAGTACGAGGCGCCCATCTGCACGGGCCTCGCGCCGGACGACCAGAAAGCGGTCACGGTCGCCGGCCCGACGGCGCTCCCGACGAAGCTGCTCGTCGTGGGTGTCCACGCGACGGGCCTCGTGGTCGACGACGCCGGGGCGAACCCCGTGGACAACGCCGACCTCGACTTCTTTCCGGCCGGGAGCTCCGTGAAGTCGTACACCCCGGGCGACACGACGGACGCCACGGGAAGCTACGACGTGCTGGTCAAGCCGGACGTCTACGACATCAACTACAAGCCGGCTTCAGGAAGCCGGCTCCGCCCCGCGAGGAGGCTCGGGGCCGGCGTACTGGCGGACGTCACGCTCCCCGACACGGTGTTGCCGAGCGGCTGGCTGCTGTCGGGCACCGTGCACGCCCAGGCCACGGGTCTGCCGGTTGGCAACATGCGGATCGACGTGTTCACGGCAGGAGGCGGCGCGCTCGCCTGGACCCCGCACAACGGTAGCGCCGCCGACGGGTCGTACCTGTTCTCGGTCGACGCGGGAGCGTGGGACGTGCAGTACGTTCCACCCGATGGAAGCGGGCTCGCTCCGCTCTGGCGCCGCGGCGTCACGGTCGCCGCGGACCTGCCACTGGGCGATACCCTGCTCCTGCCCTTGACCATGCCGGTCGTCTCGACGGTCACGCCGGCGAGCGGAACCACGCGGGGAGGAGCGGCCCTCGCGATCGGTGGCTCCGGATTCCAGCCCGACGCGACGGTCCGCATCGGTGGGGTCGCCGCCAGCGCCGTGTCGGTCGTTTCGTCATCTTCGATCAACGCGGTGACGGGACCGCATCCGGCTGGGAAGGTAGCCGTCGAGGTCATCAACCCGGAGAGCCAGGTCGGGGCGCTCGCCTCGGCTTACAGCTACGTCGAACCGGCCTCTCCCGTCGCGATCCAGCTCGCGAAGTCTGGAGCGGACGTCGTGCTGACGTGGCAGGCTACGGGACAAGCCGCTTATTCCGTGTTTCGCAGCCCGTCGCCGAGCGATTTCTCCGCCGCGTCGATCGTGGGCACGACGAGCGGCACGACCTTCATCGACGGCATCAGCTCTGGCGTCGGCGAGATTCAGTTCTACAACGTCGACTGATGAACCGGACGACTACCCTCCTGCTGATCCTGTCGAGCGTGCTCGCCACTGGCAGCACGCTCGTGACCGGTGCTGCCGGCGCGGAGCCGCAGGAGTCGTCTCTCGAGCGCCTCGGGCTGCGGTTCGACGCGGCAGTCGTCGCGCGGTACGACGACAACATCATCCAACTGTCCGACGAGGACATCGCCCGGCTCGAGCAGGGCCCCCCCTCGTCGCGTTTCCGCATCACGACCCCGGACGACTGGGTCGGGATCGCGCGTTTCGATGGCCGCTGGCGCCACTCGATCTTCTCTCGACGGGAGACGCGGCTGCACGCCGGAGCCGACGTGTACCGGTACCACACGAACGGCATCAAGGACTGGGAGGAGTACAAGCTGGACTGGGATCAGGAGCTGACGGCGAGTCGGAAGCACCTGGTGAGCCTGCGCGTAACCGGCGAGCTAGTATCGGACTTCTACCTCCGCGAGCTGACCGATGACGACGCGTCGTTTGCGGCCGGCCGTCGGATCCGGAACTCCGCCCGCTACGACCAGACCAGTCTGTCGGCGACTCTCGAGCGAGAGATGATCGAGAATCGGCTCACGGTGGAACTCGACTGGAAGCGCGCGGACCGCGACTACGTGCCCGACTTCGACGAACGAGACGGCCTGCGCACGGACTGGCGGGTCGAAGCGCGAGTCCGTCCGGTTGGGCACTCGCGTTTGCGGTTCGATCTGCAGCTGTCCACCGGAGACTACGCCGCGCGCGGCGATCTCGCTTCCACTCCGGTCCCCGACGACGACATCTCGTACGACTTCGACGGAGCGAAGCTACGAGCCGCGCTTCCCTGGGGAGAACGGTCGCGCGGTCGCGTCGAGGTCGATCTGGAGTACGAGCGGCGGGACTTCACCACCACGAACCAGTTCGACCTGTTTCGCTACGGGCGGGTGGACGACCGCTGGGAGTACGCACTGAAGGTCGCGCAGTTCCTGGGCCACGGGCTCGATCTGTCCGCCGAGTGGCGGCGCCGGTCCAACGACGCGACATTTCCCCCGACCGTGGTGCCGCAGGACGACGTCACGGACTACGACGAGAACCGGTTCGAGCTGGGGCTACGCGCACGGTTCGGATCGTGATCGCCGGGGTAGGGGTCCCGCCCCTCCGCCGCCCGCGGGCGGAACCAGCGGACTCGACGTACGGAACCGGCGTGGCGCCAGCCGAGCTGGCGCGGATGTCGAGAGGAGGAGTCCCATGACGATCGCGCCCCAAGAGAAGATCAAATGGTCCTTCGTGACGCACGTGGTCCCGTTCGAGGCCATCGTGGCGTGGGACAAGCGGCCGGACAACCCGCGGATCGGCGACATCGGACTCCACCGCGTCCTGACCCTCGGCAAGCACACGCGGATGGACAACCGGGAAGGACGCCCGGAGTACCTGTTTCCGGGCGGCCTCGTGGCGACCGTGTACGGCAACCGCTACGCGACCGACCAGTACGAGGGGTTCGTTCCGCCCGCGAGCGAGCAGTACCATATGCTCTCGATCGGCGGCGTCTGCGGGATGGTCGGCACCAAGAACGAGTCGATGCCCGACCCGACCGTCCTCGAGTTCGTGGGCTTCGCAATCGACCGCGAGGGTGAGATCGTCAACCTGCGCAACCATCGTCTCAAGCCGCTGCGCGGCACGGCCCAACCTCGCTCGTTCAAGACCATCCTCTCGGTCGGCGCCTCGATGAACTCGGGCAAGACGACGACAGCGGCGATGGCGATCCGCGGACTCTCGCGGGCCGGCTACCGCGTCGTCGCGGCGAAGTTGACGGGAACCGGAGCGGTCAAGGACCTGCACTTCATGCGCGACGCTGGCGCCGAGGCGGTCCTCGATTTCACCGACTACGGCTGCCCGTCCACGTCGCGCACGTCGGCCCGCAAGCTGCTGCGCCTCGTCCGCACGATCGAGTCCCACCTCGCCGCGCTCGAGCCGGACTTCATCGTGTACGAGGTCGCCGACGGGATCTTCCAGCGCGAAACGGCGCTGCTCCTCTCGAGTGCCGACTTCCGCTCGCGCATCGACTACACGCTCTTCTCCTCGCCGGACGCGCTCGCGGCCGAGAGCGGCAAGCGAGCGCTGGAGCGACACGGCTTCAACCTGGTCGGCTTCTCGGGGATCGTGTCGGCGAGCGAGCTGGGCAAGCAGGAGGTGCAGAAGGCGACGGGGATGGCCTGCCTCTCGAGCCTCGAGCTCTCGGAAGGCGGGATCCTGCCGTTGGTCGGCGCCGGCACCAAGGACCGCAGGCGCAAGGCGGGCTGAGGCCGTAGGGAGTTCGGCAGCGTGCGCGAGGTCGCGATTCTCCGGCCGTACTTGCGGCCACACCGCCTGCTGCTTGGGGGAGCGGTCGTGGTGTCGCTGCTCTTGGCGGTCGTCGACGTGCCGCTCCCGTTCTTCGTCCGACACATCATCGACGATGTACTCCGGACGCGCCCGCGGCGCTACCTGTTCGGGTTCGAGTTGAGCGGGATCGATCCGATCACCTTGCTCAACCTCATCTTTGCACTGCTGGTCGTCCTCGCGGCGTTCAAGGGCTTCCTCGTCTACTTCCAGCGGATCCTGACCGAGCGGGTGGGCCAACAAGTCGTGTACGAGATGCGGAAGGACCTGTTCAGCCACCTCCAGGGCCTGAACCTGATCTTCTTCCGCGAGTCGTCGACGGGGCGGGTCATGCTCCGCTTCATCGGCGACATCCAGTCGATCCTGGCCTTGATCACCGACGGGATCATGCGCGTGCTGATGGACACGACGACGATCGTCACCATCCTGACCTGCCTGCTGCTGGTGAACGTCCACATGACCGTGATCACGCTATGCTTCGTTCCGCTCTACGTCTGGCCGTTCGTGCGCTGGAGCCGGCGCATCCGCGAGACGAGCCATCGGGCCCGCGACGCCCGCGCCCACCTGTCCGGCAACCTCCAGGAGAAGGTGGCCGGCATCGGCGTCGTCAAGGCCTTCGGACAGGAGCCGCGCGAGCAGAGCCTGTTCGAGGATCTCTCCGCCGACGTTCGCGATCACTCGGTCGACCGCGCCCGCTGGTCCGGCAAGCTCAACGGCGCGGCCCAAGCGGCGATCGCGCTGTGCGCGGCGTTCGTGCTGTGGCAGGGCGCTCTGTACACGATGTCGCCGGGAATGACCCGCGGCCAACTGATGGCGTTCTACATCCTGGCCGCGCTGCTGTTCGGGCCGCTGCGCCGCCTGGCACGGGTCAGCGAGTCGTACCAGAACGCGGTGGTTTCGCTCCAGCGCATCAACGAGCACCTGCGCTCGACGGCGATGCACCAGGAGCGCTCCGGTCCCAGGACGCTCCGCGTCGCGCGCGCCGAGGTCACGTTCGAGAACGTGACCTTCTGCTACCCGGAGGGTCACCCGGTGCTGCAGGACCTGACGTTCCACGTGCCGGGCGGTCAGGTCGTGGCGCTGGTAGGTCCCAACGGCGCCGGCAAGTCCACGCTGATCAGCCTCCTGCCTCGTTTCTTCGAGGTCGACGCGGGTCGGATTCTGATCGACGGCCAGGATATCCGCGAGGTGAACCTGCGCTCGCTCCGGGACCGGATCGGCATCGTCTCGCAGGACACGCTGTTGTTCTCCGGCACGATCCGCGACAACATCGCCTACGGTCGGCCCGACGCCACCGAGGAGGAGATCCGGGAGGCGGCACGGGTCGCGAACGCGCTGGACTTCATCCAGGACCACAAGAAGGGGTTCGACCGCAAAGTGGGCGAGCGGGGCGCGAAGTTGTCCGGCGGACAGCGCCAGCGGATCGCCATCGCGCGGGCCATCCTCCGTGACCCCTCGATTCTGATCCTCGACGAGGCCACGTCGAACGTCGACTCCGAGTCGGAGGCGCTGATCCGCGACGCGCTCAACCACCTGATGGAAGGTCGGACGACGTTCGTGGTCGCACATCGCATCTCGACCGTGCAGCGCGCGGCCCTGATCCTCGTCCTCGAGCAGGGCCGGATCGTGGAGAGCGGAACCCATGGCGAGCTGCTCCGCCTCAACGGCCACTACAGCCGGCTCTGCCGCGAGCAGCTCATCGCCGACGACAGCGACCCGCAGCAGGCGGCGGCCGGGGCCGAGGGCCGCGCGACGCCGCGTGCGGCCCCGGCGTAATCGCTGCGGGGTGGTCCCGACCGATCGGCCACCGGGGCCCGGCGGGCGCGGCCGGGGCGCGGCGGAGCTTGCGCCGTGTTCTATAGTCTCTGGCCTCATCAACCAGGGACGGGAAACGACCGTGTACGAGACGAACGAGTTCCGCAAAGGGCTGAAGGTCGAGATCGACGGGCAGCCCTACGAGATGGTCGACTGCCAGTTCGTGAAGCCCGGCAAGGGCAACGCCTTCACCCGCACGCGGCTCAAGCACATGGTCACGGGCGCGGTCATCGATCGCACGTACAAGAGCGGCGAGAAGCTGGACTCGGCGCACCTGACCGAGCACCCGATGCAGTTCATGTACGAGGCGGACGGCGACTACCACTTCATGAACATGGCGACTTACGAGCAGGTCACGATCTCCAAGACGCACCTCGAAGAGAAGGCCAACTGGCTCCACGAGAACCTCGAGGTCAGCGTCCTGTTCCGCAACAACCTGCCGATCGCCGTCGACCTGCCGAACTTCGTCGAGCTGGAGGTCGTGGAGTGCGACCCTGCGGTGAAGGGCGACACCAAGTCGAACGCCTCGAAGCGCGCCACGCTGTCGACGGGGGCGGTGATCCAGGTCCCGCTGTTCATCGACTCGGGCGAGCGGTTGCGGATCGATACGCGCACGGGGGAGTACGTCGAGCGCGTGAAGCGTTGAGCGGACCGGTGCGCGGCGCCCAGGCCTACCCGCCGTTCCGCGGGCCGCGCGTGCCCGTCGCCGCGGCCGCGCGCGCCGGTGGACCGGTCGCCGGTCGCATCCGCAGCGACGCCTCGGGCACCTGGCTCTCGGACGCGTCGGGGGAGGTTCGGCTCAGCGCGGTCGAGCCCGAGGATGCCGCCGACGGGGACTGGCTCTCAGGAAGGCTCGTCCCCGACGGAGCGGCGCATCGTCTCGTCGCGGCCGTGGTCCACGCGCCGCGGCTCGCGGAGTCCCCCGATCCCGGGTTGCTCGGACGGTTGCCGGCGCTCGGCCGTCGCGCCGAGATCGTGTTGGCCGCGCGGCGCTTCTTCCACGAGCTCGGCTTCCTCGACGTCGAAACTCCGTCTCGCGTGCCGTGCCCGGGACTCGAGCCGCATCTCGCGGCCTTCCCGGCGGGTGCCGGGCAGTGGTTGATCACGAGCCCCGAGCTGCACCTCAAGCGCTTGCTCGCCGCGGGAGCGGAGCGGGTCGTCGAGTTCGCCCGTGCCTTCCGCGACGACGAGCGCGGGCCATGGCACCGCCCCGAATTCCTGCTCGTCGAGTGGTACCGCGCGTTCGCCGAGCTCGACGAGATCATGACGGACTGCGAGGGCCTCGTGCGCGCGTGCGCCGCGGCCGCGGGGACGGCGCGTGTGCGAGGCACGTGCGACCTGGCGGCGCCGTTCGAGCGCACGACCGTGCGCGATGCTCTGGCCGGCGCGACCGGCCTCGACCTCGCGGTGCTCCAGGACCGGGACGCTCTGGCGCGCGCGGTCGCGCGGCGCGGCCACGCCGCCGCGGCCGACGATCGCTGGGACGATCTCTTCTTTCGCGTGTGGATCGCCGAGGTCGAACAGGATCTCGGGCGCACGCGCCCGGTGTTCGTCGCGGACTATCCGGCGAGCCAGGCGGCGCTCGCCCGAACGCGCCGCGAGAGCTGGGGCGAGGTCGCCGAGCGTTTCGAGCTCTACGTCGCCGGCGTCGAGATCGCGAACGCGTTCCACGAGCTGAACGACCCCGTCGAGCAGCGGCGGCGGCACGAGGCCGATCGTGCGGCGCGCGCCGCGGCCGGCGCCCCGGTCTATCCGCTCGACGAACGGTTCCTGGCGGCGCTCGTCGCCGGGATGCCGCCGGCGAGCGGGATCGCGCTCGGCCTCGACCGCCTGGCGGCGCTGCTCGTCGGGGCCGAATCGCTCGACGCCATCCACCCGTTCGAGTTTCGGTAGCCGCTACCGAAACTGCGCTATCGTGCGGGCGGCGCCATGGGGAGCGGGATCGAGCGCGGCGAGGTCACGATCGTCGGCGGTGGGCTCGTCGGCTCGCTGCTCGCGATCCTGCTGGCGCGGCGCGGTCACGACGTGACCGTCCGCGAGCGGCGCTCGGACCTGAGCGAGGGCCCCGTCGAGGCCGGCCGGTCGATCAACCTCGTCGTCACGCGCCGCGGCATCCGGGCGCTCGAGCGGGTCGGGCTCGCCGAGCGCGCGCTCGGTCTGACGGTGCCCGTGCACGGCCGCATGGTGCACGGTCCGACGGGGAGCGTCGCCTTCCAGCCCTACGGCCGCGACACGAGCGAGTGCAACCACTCGATCTCGCGAGCGGCGCTCAACGAGTTTCTGGTCCGCGAGGCCGCGGCGAGCGGCGCGCGCTTGCGCTTCGATTCACGGCTCGTCGAGGCCGATCTCGAACTGGGCCGGCTCGTGTTCGAGGACCCGCGCGACGGGCGGCGCGAGGAGGTTCGGGCGCGCGTCGTCTTCGGCGCCGACGGGGCAGGATCGGCGGTCCGCGCGGCGCGCGCGCGCTTGCCGGGCTTCGAGGAGAGGCTCGAGCCGCTCGGCCACGGCTACAAGGAGCTCGACATCCCTCCCGGGCCGGACGGCGGGTTCCGCATCGAGAGGAACGCGCTCCACGTCTGGCCGCGCGGGGCGTTCATGCTCATGGCCCTGCCCAACCCCGACGGAAACTTCACCGTGACGCTGTACCTCCCCGAGCGCGGCCCGTTCGGCTTCGACCGCATCGACGCGCCCGCGCGGGTGACGGCCCTGTTCCGCGAGCAGTTCGCCGACGCGCTCCCGCTGATCCCCGATCTCGAGACGGCGTTCTTCGACCGGCCGACGGGAGCGCTCGCTACGGTCCGTTGCCGCCCGTGGCGCCTCGGCGACCGGGCGCTGCTGCTCGGCGACGCGGCGCACGCGATCGTTCCGTTCTTCGGGCAGGGCATGAACTGCGGCTTCGAGGACTGCACGGTGCTCGACGACCTCGTCGAAGGCGGCGCGGGATGGGGCGCGGTGTTCGAGGAGTTCGAGCGCCTGCGCAAGCCGAACGCCGACGCGATCGCCGACATGGCGATCGAGAACTTCGTCGAGATGCGCGACCGCGTCGGCGACGCGTGCTTCCTGCTGCGCAAGGCGGTCGAGCACCGCCTCGAGATCGAGATGCCGTTCGAGTACCGCTCGCGCTACTCGATGGTCATGTACAGCCACATCCCGTATCGCACGGCGCAGGAGGCGGGCGAGCTGCAGCAGACGATCCTCGACGAGCTGTGTCGCGACCTCGCGTCGGCCGAGGATCTCGACCTCGATCGTGCGCGACGCCTCGTCCGCGAGCGCCTCGGCCCGCTGCTGCGCCGACGAGCCGTCTCGCTCGATTACTGAGGGTGCTGACCCCGTTTCGATTCAGCGACGGCGCAGGAGCCAGAACAACCCGAGCGACACGGCCGCGGCGGCCGCCAGCATCGCTCCGCGGCCCATCGCGGGGGCGCCCCCCGCCCCTGGCATCGGGCCCTCGGTCGTGACCAGCTGCAGCGTGTCGCCTCCGGTCAAGGTGAAGTCGAACGTGCCGCTGTCGATCGGGGTCACCGGGCCGTCGTCGAAGCGAACCGTGTGCTGGATCGTGTTGCTCAGGTTGCAGAACACGTCGTACTCGAACGTGTGCTCGACGGTCGTGATGCCTCCGCCCGAGGTCACCGTGAAGCCGGTCGTCGCCTGGCGTTCCACACAACCTCCGCTCACCGGCCAGACGAACAGCGTCGGCGACCCGATCTGGCATTCCCACTGCCCGGCGTCCCAACCGCCCTCGAAATCACCGGCGATGTCGGTTGCGTTACTCATCGGCGTGATCGTGCCCATCGACTTCGCATGGGCCGGGCCGACCGCGAGGATGAACGTGACGACGAGCGCCGCGATGCCCCAGCGTTTCATGGATACCCCTCCTCCCGTCCCTCGGAGTGAGACTGCCTGTTGAATACGGGGAACGG
>Ga0247727_10017494_pt1 | contig 11409 bp, 10 predicted proteins | sample WisWelCaveWW1625_FD_202498 | JGI IMG/M metagenome (GOLD analysis project Ga0247727, IMG submission 202498) | Biofilm microbial communities from Wishing Well Cave, Virginia, United States - WW16-25 | ecosystem: Environmental > Aquatic > Deep subsurface > Groundwater > Cave microbial mat | place... | reverse complement strand
CCCGAAAAAATCCTCAACGTATTCCAGCGAATACGCCTCCGGTTTTTCCGGGCCTTGCGCCGCTCATCTGGCCACACCTCCTTCGCCTCGTCACGAAGGCAATGTCGGACAGGCTCCTGGCCCGGTCTGTCTGGTTCTTCTGGTTTGTTTTGTTTATTTGGTTGATTTGGTTCATCTGGTTAGTTTCATTCAACCAAACAAACGAGACAAACCAAATAAACCAAATAACGGTCTTCTTCTGCTAGGTCAGCTGTTTGAATGCTGCATCGAGACGATCCATTCCCCGGATGATCGTCTCCATGCTGGTCGCATACGACAGTCGAATATGCTGGGTGCTCCCAAACGGCTCACCGGGAACCACCGCGATCTTGAATTCCTGCAGCAGGTAGTTCGCGAGATCGGTCGGAGTTGCGATTGTTCCGCTTGGGCTTTGCCGTCCAAGCAGTCCACTCACATTGGGGAACGCATAAAATGCTCCGGTGGGCATTCGGCAGCGAACACCGGACATCGCATTCAGACGCTCGACCATGACTCGCCGCCGCCGATCGAACTCTGCTGCCATCTGTACGACGAACGCCCCACCTTCGCGCAAGGCCACGACGGCAGCCTTTTGTGAAATGGAACAGGGGTTGGACGTACTCTGGCTTTGAATATTCGCCATGGCGGTCAAGAGGTCTTTGGGGCCGGCCGCATAGCCGATCCGCCAGCCGGTCATCGCATAGGACTTGGACACGCCGTTGATCACGACGGTACGGGCTGCGACCTCCGGTCCTAATGATGCAATGCTCGTGTGAGTTGCCCCGTCATAGAGGATTTTTTCATAAATCTCGTCTGAAATCAGAAGGACATTCCGACGGAGAGCCAGCTCGGCAAGGCGTTCGAGCGTCCCCCGATCGTAGGTCGCGCCCGTTGGATTGCCGGGGCTATTGACGATAATCGCCTTGGTACGTGCAGTGACGAGCCGTTCCAATTCATGAGCATCAACGGCATACCCGTCTTCTTCACGGGTCGGCAAGAAAATCGGCGTGGCGTCGTTCAGCAGGGTTTGGTCGGCATAGGAAACCCAATAGGGAACGGGGATGATGACTTCGTCGCCCGCTTCAAGGAGCGCTTCGGCAAGGTTGTAGAGCGAATGTTTGGCGCCACACGAGACCAGTACCTGAGACTTCTCGTACCGGAGCCCTTGCTCTGCTTGAAGCTTGTCGATAATCGCTTGGCGCAGTTCATCGATGCCGGATGAGGGCGTGTATTTTGTAAACCCCGCACGAATTGCGGCTTCCGCAGCGGCTTTGACCGGTTCGGGTGTATCAAAATCCGGTTCTCCTGACGAAAAATCAGCGACATCGATTCCTCGTGCTGCCATTGCCTTTGCGGTTGCGGCCATGGCCAAGGTGGGGGAGGGGGCAATGCGCCCCGCTCGTGCCGCAAGCTTCATGTTTGCAAACTCCTGATCCGTTCCTGCAGTCGGCGCGCGACCTCGGGGTGCAAAAATTCCGTGAGCGCCCCGCCGTGGGTGGCCACGTCTTTAATGATGGTTGACGATAAATAGGAATATTCTTCGCTGGTCATCAGGAACACGGTCTCAACCTGTTTGGCGATCTTGCGATTGATGAGGGCCATCTGGAATTCATGTTCAAAGTCCGAGATTGCCCTCAAGCCACGGATGATCGCATGGGCGCCGTATCGCTGGACATAGTCCACCAGTAAGCCATCGAAGTGGGTCACTTCGACCTGTTTCAGCTCCGTCATCACGATCCGGATCATCTCCAGCCGTTCGGTCAGGCTGAAGAGCGGATGCTTGGCCGGATTCGGCGCGAGGGCGACGACCACTTTATCAAACACGCGCAAGCTTCTAGTGATGATGTCGGTGTGGCCGTGGGTAATGGGATCGAAGGTTCCTGGATAGATGCCAATTTTCATGATGCGGTCGATTCTGAGGCGGACACACCGTACAGATAAAGTGCCGTATCGCCATACACGTATCGCCGCACAAGCGCGGCATGGTCGATCGATGCAGGCAATTCGGTGCGTGCGTCTTGTTCGATAATCACGGTGGCACGCTCCGACAACAGCCCAGGCCTCCAAGCATGGATCATGATTTCTAACTCATCCAGAGCGGCATATGGCGGATCGGCAAACAGTACATCGTAGGGGCCCCCCCACCAGTCTTTCTGATCGAGGAAGACGGCGGTCTGTCCTATACGAACCTGAGCGCGGTCGAGCAGCTCACAGGTCCGTAGATTTTTCCGTAACAGCTGCACGGTCTTGGGGTCTGACTCGACAAAGGTGACGGCTGAAGCTCCACGGCTCAGCGCTTCGATCCCGACAGCTCCTGTGCCTGCATACAAATCAAGAAAGCGACCTCCTGACACCTGAGTTCCCAGAATTGAGAAAAGGGCCTCGCGAACCTTGTCGGATGTGGGACGCAGTGTAGTCCCTTGTGGCCCACGTAAGCGGCGACCTCGGTGGGATCCGGCAATAACGCGCATAATTAATCAGGCGAGCGGCACGGGGCTAGGGGCTAGAGGGAAGAGCCGCGTTTTCGACAGGAAGTCTTCGCCACTTGCCTCTCGCCACTTGCCTCTCGCCAGAAAGTTCGCGATCGCAGCAGAATGATTCATGAATAGTCCGGGTTAGGAGAGGGACGTTTCAAGAGCGACTGACTCTAACATAGCGTTTTTGAAGGGGTCAAGATGAGTGCCGAGATAGATGTACCATTTGTGAAAAGGAGCCGGCTTGGGACCGAGGAAGGTTGGACGAGAGCAATGGAAGTATTTTGACGACCTTGGAGCCTGTGGCTATAATGCCGTCTGGTGATCCGGCGGCGCAAGGCACGAGAGACGGGACAGCAGGGCGGAAATGTCGACCATCCGTGGCGATCTCAATGGCCGACTCGTACCAGCACGACCCGCAATTATTTGTTCTAGTGAGTCGCCACTGCCTGGGGCTTGCGAGGGGCCAAACTCTTCCGCCGATTATTTGAAATGGTGCGATCGATGATCGCGCCGCAGTTGATGCATTTCCACGCGTAGAAAATTAAGAAGAAGTCGGAGAACCGCTCGAGCATCATGAGGCCTTTGCACTTCGGACATTCCATCGAATCCTCCCAGGGTTGCTGTGTACTGCTGGGGCGTTCCAAAGCAATTACTGCACCAATTTGTCGCTGTACGTAATTTCAACAGTTTAGGGGGTACGTATTTGTCAGCAAGCGGTCACTGAGAGGGCTATCGCTAGTACAAAAACGTTCAGCGTGTCGTTTTTTTGTGCAGGGAGGGTGAATGGCCGGCAAGAAAGGAGGACAAGGCATTGCGCAATGGCCTGAAACCGAACGGCCCCGCGAACGCTTGCTGATTCAGGGTCCACAGACGCTCACCAATGCCCAACTCCTGGCCATTCTCCTTCGCGTTGGTCGTCACGGGTCTTCAGCTGTGCAAGTCGGGATGGATATCCTGGATCGACTTGGGGATCTGGCCGGACTTGCACAATGCGGAATTGAAGAACTCTGTGCGGTCCCAGGTGTGGGAGAGGCCAAAGCAGCCCAACTGAAGGCAGCCCTTGAATTGGGGAAGCGAGCTCTCGCTGGTCCGCTGACCAAAAGAACCAAAATCACATCCAGTCGTGATCTCTTCACCCATTACCACCCGACCTTGCGTGACCTGCGTCACGAAGTCTTCAAAGTCATTCTACTGGATGCCAAGCATGCCGTCATGCGTGACGCGACAGTATCAGAAGGCAGCTTGACGCTCAGCATTGTTCATCCACGCGAAGTCTTTACACTCGCGGTAAAAGAATCCGCGGCGGCAGTGATCTTCCTGCACAACCATCCCAGTGGTGATCCTACGCCGAGCCAGGAAGATCGAGTTCTGACGGCGCGATTGGTGTCGGCAGGGGAGGTACTGGGCATTCGGGTCCTTGACCATCTCGTCATCGGCGATGGACGCTATGTCAGCTTTGCCGATCAAGGTTGGCTGACAAACCATGGTGCCGACGCGTGAGCACACGAGACTGGCGAGGGGCACGAGGCGAGAGGCTAGGGGCTAGAGGAATGAGCTGTGTTTTCCGACCGGAAGCCTTCACCCCTTGCCTCTGGCCCCGTGCCTCTCGCCTGAACATAGGCGATTGCAGCAGAAGTGTTCATACATAATGCGGACTAAAGGCCATTTCATCTCCGGAAGATAAGACCATCTTGCGATTGTCTAGCAGGCTGGGGTAAAACTCTGTGGGTACGCCTGAATTTCACCGGTCTGCACGTCTGAGAAAATTTTGCACACCACGCAGGATGCTCAAAAAGGCCGTCCAGCAAGGCCGCAGCGAGCAAAGAGGCGAGGCGTACGCTTCGGTACGTTGAGCTTCTGAGCGATGCGAGAACGCCGCTGGCGGACTCTTTCAGCATCCTGCTATAGGAGGGTCTCATGAGCGAGCCAGTCAGGGAGTTACTCAGAAATGTGGTCCTGATCTCCAGTGCCGGTGCCGGGAAGACCTCGCTGGCTGAGGCGATACTCTTTGCCGCCGGCGCTGTTCCCCACCTCGGATCGATCGCACAAGGCACGACCGTCTCGGACTTCGAGCCGGAAGAGTTGCACCGGCGGAGTTCTGTCAGTACCAGTCTCCTCCGTTGTTCCTGGAATCGCACTACTATCAATCTCGTGGATCCCCCCGGCGCGCTGAACCTGCTCGGGGAGGCGGTCATGGCGTTGCGGGCAGCGGACGCCGTGATCCTGGTAGTGGGCGTCTCGTCGGGGATCCGGAGCGAACTCGTCAGAGTCTGGACTCGCGTCACAGCGCTCGGCTTGCCCTGTCTTCTGTTCCTCAACGAGTTGGATAAAGACGCGGCCTCCCTCGACGGGGTTGTCGCGATGTGTCAACGCGATCTTGGGATCAGGCCGTTGCCGATGTCGTTGCCCTATGGCAACGGCACTCAGCTTGAGGGGGCGCTGGATCTCATTCAACAGCGCGTCATGACTTCGCGCAAGGAGATCCCCACGTTTCAGCAGTTGCCGATACCTGAGGAGGCGAGGACGCTGGTAGCCGATTCACGAAAGCGCATTCAGGAGGAAGTGGCCGAGCGTGATGACCGACTATTGGAACAATATCTTGCCGCGGGTGAGCTGACGCAGGAGGACCTGATCGATGGACTTCGCCTTGGCGTCCAGGCCGGCGCGATAGTCCCGCTCTACAGCGGTTCTGCGATCGGGAATGTCGGAATCGTTCCGCTCCTCAATGCAATCGTCGATTTCCTGCCGTCGCCGATGGACCGGGCTGCAAGAACTCCGCTGGAAGGCTTGCATCCAGATACCGGAGAGGCCGTGAGCCGTCGTGCCGTTCAAGAGGACCCTTTTTCAGGGATCGTCTTTAAGACGCTGATCGACCCGTTCGTCGGACGACTGTCTTATCTGCGGATCTTGTCGGGGGTCCTTCACGCAGACTCGACGGTCTTCAACAGTTCTCGGCGCAGCAAAGAGAAAAGTGGACATCTCTATACGTTATTGGGAAAGAAACATACGGCCGTGCCTTCAGCCGGCGCAGGGGCGATCGTGGCCATTGGAAAACTTAAAGATACGCAAACCGGCGACACACTCTGTGACGAAAATGCTCCCATCTGTTATCCGAAGACGGTGCTTCCGCGGCCTGTGCTGTCCTTTGCGATCGAGCCGAAGTCCAAAGCGGATATCGAGAAAATCAGTCTTGGGCTGCATAAGTTGATCGAAGAAGATCCCACCCTCGAATTTTCGAGGCATGCCGACACGAAGGAAATGGTCTTAAGCGGGATGGGCCAGTTGCACATCGATCTGGCGCTCGAAAAATTACACCGCAAATACGGGGCGGACGTGGTGCTGCATATGCCGAAGATCCCGTACCGCGAAACCCTTCGTACCACGGCACAGGCGCAGGGGAAATATAAAAAGCAAACCGGCGGGCATGGCCAGTACGGTGATTGCTGGCTGGAGCTCGCGCCTCTACCGCGCGGGGAGGGTTTCAAGTTTGAGAACAAAGTGGTAGGCGGGGCCATTCCACGTAATTTTATTCCGGCGGTGGAGAAGGGGGTGGTCGAAGCCATGCACCATGGGAGCTTAGCGGGATTTCCTGTCGTTGATTGCCGGGTGGCTGTCTATGACGGGTCGTACCATACGGTGGATTCTTCTGAAATGGCGTTTAAGATCGCCGCATCGATGGGGTTCAAGCAGGCGTTGGAGGCGGCCCATCCCGTCTTGCTGGAACCGATCATGACGGTGGAGGTCGAGGCGCCGGCGGATCACATCGGAAGTGTGATCGGGGACTTGAATGCGCGCCGAGGGCGGATTCTCCACGTGGAGGCAAAAGACCAGACGGAGCAGATCACGGCTCTTGTGCCCATGGCGGAACTGCTCACCTATGCCACGACGCTGAATTCGCTCACGGCAGGACGCGGCGGCTATGCAATGGAATTCACGCGGTACGACGAAGTCCCGCGCGAGCTTGCGGTTCGCATCATTGAAGCGCACAAGGTGGAAACCCATGCGGCAACGCATTGATCAACGAATAGGTTTGTTTGGTTTATCTGGTTGATTTGGTTCAACCGGTTAGTTCCATTCAACCAAAAAAACCAGACAAACCAAATAGACCAAACAAACCGGGCTAATCGGTTGGTTTGAGCACCACATAGAAGGCGCGGCTTTCTCTCAGCACGCGGAGGAGTATGGCGTCGCCTCGTCGCACCTTGGAGAGCGCGCTGCTGAATTCACCGACCGATCCTACATCGACACGATTCACTTCCTTGATGAGATCCCCCTCGTGAAGGCCTTCCGATTGGGCGAGGCTTCCGGGCTCCACTTTGCTGATGAGCACGCCCCGGCTTTCCCGCAGCTTGAATTTATCGGCGAGGCCCTGCGTCAGATCTTGCACATCGAGGCCGAGCTTGACTTCAGTGCGTGCCTGGGGGAGCGAGGTAATCACGGCGTGGTCTCGACGTTCAATGAGGGCGACGTCCAGCACCAGGCGCTGCTGGTCCCGAACGATCTCAACTTTTGTCGTCGAGCCCGGGAGCAATCCCGCCACGACGCGCGAGAGCCGGTTCGGCGTGTCGATCACGGTGCCGTCGATACGGGTCAGGATGTCGCCGGGTTTGATGCCGGCTGCGGCAGCCGGGTCCTTCTCGAAGACTTCGTTGACCAGAACGCCTTCGCCTTCGCTGACGCCGAACTTGGCTGCCAACTCCGCCGTGAGGGGTTGGATACCGACGCCCAGCCAGCCTCGTGTCACCCGTCCCTGAGTCAGCAATTGCTGAATCACTTGTTTGGCCATGTTGGAGGGAATCGCGAAACCGATCCCTTGGGCGAAGTTAATGATGGCGGTATTGATGCCGATGATTTCGCCGCGCAGGTTGAAGAGCGGGCCGCCCGAGTTGCCGGGATTGATCGACGCGTCTGTCTGGATGAAATTTTCGTAGCGCGAGAGATTGATGTTTTCCCGACCGATCCCGCTGACTACGCCGAGCGTGACCGTCCGATCGAGTCCGAAAGGATTCCCCACGGCGAGCACCCATTGGCCGACACGCACAGCCGACGAATCCCCGAATCTCGCACTAGGGAGGGGATGGTCGGCGGTCACCTTGAGGACGGCCAAGTCCGTATCCAAATCCTTACCGACAACCCGGGCAATCAGCTTGGACTTATCGGAAAAACGGACCTCAATTTCCGTCGCGTCGCCGACGACATGGTTGTTCGTGATGATGTATCCGTCAGGATCGATGATGACGCCGGACCCTGATCCTGAGGCATTGGGAGCCCGCTCTGGAGTCGATTCACGCCCTCGTCCTGGTCCCGACAAGGGAAAGAGATTCACGACGGAGGGTTTTGCCGATTCGGCCAAATCCGTGATGACGGTTTGCATCTCTTCCAGCAGGCGGAGGCCCGGCGAGTCGCTGGATATCGATGCGGAGGACTCAGCGGCGGCCGAGTGGATATGGAGCCAGCCCAAGAACACAAGGCAGATGAGGACTTGTAGCATGCGCATCATCCTGAACCCCCTCACAGAGTGGCGCGCGACAAGCGCGACACGAAGTTCTGAGTTCTAAGTTCTGAGTTCAAATTCCGCATATTTCAGTCTTCAGCCCGCCTCACCAGTTTCGATAATTCACCATTCAACATTGCTCATTCCACATTCCCAATTCCTCCTCACCAGCCTCGCTATTCGCGCCTGTCTCGCTCACGACTCACACCGGCATGGCGCTCCGAGCTTGAGTGAACTCCGACACAACCTGCGCGAGATCTTCCTGCAGCCCGATCATGACCAGGACATCATCGACGCGAAGTACAAGGGCATCGTCCGGCGGCACGAGAAATGGTCCACGAAGGACTGTGACAAGACGAACCGATGCCGGGAGCGACACCTCAGCAAGTCTCCTCCCAATGACCGGTGATCCCCGGCCGACAGGGAACCGTTCGATGGCCGCTGCGCGAAAACTCAGGTCCTGCTGCAGGGTCAGGAGCTCGTCGTGGATGGTTTCCAGCTTGAGTTCGCGGATAGTGCTGTCGACGCTGAGCAGCGTCCGCTTAAGCTCCTGAACGCGGTCAACGGCTTGACCGAGAAAACGTTCCAATTGATCGGATGGCAGAGTTGACTCATGGCTGAATGGTGGGCGCTTGGCACAGAGTGCGGCAATCTGACGTCCGAGTTCACCATGAGCCTGTTCGATCTGCCTCAACAAGCTTGACGCCTGGCTGTGCAAACGGAGGACCTGGACCTTGCGGTTGGCACGTTCGGCAAGTGCAAGGATGGTTTCATAGATCGCGCTGCCGGTAATCGTCAGCTCCTTTTGGAGACGCCCGAGTAGGTCGAATGACATAAATGACAAATCGCCTATGTCTGATAAGAACTATTATGTTAACTCGTTCTGGTTTGTCTGGTTCATCTGGTTTGTTTAGCTTATCTTGTTAATTTAGTTCATCCGGTTAGTTTTGTTCAACCAAATAACCAAACAAACCAAATGGACCAAATAACGTTCTTCTATTGTAGCTGGTTGAGACTGCCGGTTGCTCTGGCCAGGTTCACCCGCGTCGCGTTCAATTGAAACAGGGCCTCGACCAGGTTTTCCCTCGCTCGGGCCACGGCGGTCAGCGCATTGGTCACTTCAAAATGGCTCGAAGCCGTGATTATGGCGTAGCGTTCTCGGGCCAGTTCAAGCTCCTTGGATGCCGACTTTATTCCAGCCTGCGCGATGCCGACTTGGTCTCTTGCGGCAGCCAAGCTTGCCATGGCGTCGTGCACTTCCATTTTCACCTGGTTCAAGATCGATTGGAGACGAAGCGCCTCCTGCCGCAATTGGCTTCTTGATTCGGCAATCCGGCCTTCTCGTTGCCCTCCATCAAAAATCGGAACTTGAAACAACAGCGCCATGTTGTACGTATCGAGAGTGTTGTTCCATCGATTCCCAATGAGACCGTACTCCCCTTGCGCCACCAACGACGGCAGGCGCTCGCCGGTGATGGAAGAATAGGTCAATTCCGTGGCCCTTACGCGCGTCGCCTGGGCCGAGACCTCCGGTCGCTGCTTCAAGGCGTCCTCGACAGCGGTCTGAACGGCTGATGGGCCGACCGCATCGGGGCGAAATTCATCGGTCAACATCAACGGTGTCTCATACGGGAGCGCCAGCAGATTGAGCAGGTTCAGCTTGGCGCTCTCGACGGCATATTGCGAGACAGAGGCTTGTTGCCGTTCGCCGGCGAGTTGCGCCTCGAGCCGTGCGACGTCGAGGCTGGTCGCGACACCCATGCGCTGGCGCTGTTTGATGAGCCCCAACAGATCGTTCATTACTTGTTGGTTGGCCTCATGCATCTTCACCATGCCCATGGCCTTGAGGCCTTCCATATAGGTGAGCGCCACGCTGGCCATGGTGTCGAATTTTCGACTCTCGGACTCCGACTCGCTGACATGGAGCATTTCCCGTGAGGCGCGCCAGCGCTGGATCAAGCTCACACTCAGGAGATTTTGCGACGCGCTGACCCGCACATCGAAAATGCTGAAGGGATCGGACCTGACCGGGTCGAGTCCGAAGGTCCCGCGGAACAGCGTTTGTCTGGTTTGCCGGACGGTCGATGAGAGATTGGGGAGCATGGTGCCCAACTGCGCGTCCACTCGGCCACGGGCTGCTTCGATTCGCTCCTTATAGAGGAGCACATCGGGGTTGTTTTCGACCGCCGCCGCCAAGGCGCCGCGCAAGGTCAGGTTCAATGGCTCAAACGGACGCGACGGCGAGTCAAGGCTGCTCTCCCCTCCTCCAACCTCTCCATGAGCCTGGTAGGGACATCCGAGGTATAACGCAGCAAGACCTGCGAGAGAAATCGCAGCAGAGACCTTGTAAATCAATAGGTTGCTCACCGTTCCCTGAGGCTTTCCTTGACTGATTTCAGTAAGGGGCTCAGGAGAAATTCGATCACACGGCGCCGCCCGGTCTTGACCTCGACCGTGACCGCCATGCCCGGTGACAGATTGACCGGCCTCCCCTCCACTTGGATGGTGGACCGGTCCATGCTGACCCTGGTGGGATAGATCAGCCCGACCTTCTCAATCGGCGCGGCATCGTCGGACACGCTCAACACTTTGCCTGGAATGGTGCCGTAGAGGGTGAAGGGAAACGTCTCGACCTTGATCTCGACGATCTGGCCGTTTTTCACAAACCCCACATCTTTATTTTCGACCTGCGCCTCGACCTCCACCGGATGATCCTGTGGGACCACAATGAGCAGCTCCTGCGCCGGCGTGACGACCCCTCCCACCGTATGGACCGCCAATTGTTGGACCACTCCATCGATCGGAGCCGTCAGCCGTTGAAAGTCCGCCTTCTGTCCCGCTTTGGTCACCTCCTGCACCAACGACGCCACCTTGGTCTCGGTCGTCGAGAGTTCCACCTGTTTGGATTGCTGAAACTCGGACAGAAACACCCAATAGTTTTTTTCGGCTTCAGCGAGCGCGGCGTGATCTTGCAAGAACTTCTTGCGCTGCCCGGCCAATTCCTGCGTCTTGTCGATCCGCTGCCCTTCAGCTTGCAGGAAATCCATCTTCGTGACCGCCCCATGGGCGAGGAGTTTCTTATAGGCGTCCGCCCGTTCAGCCTCCATGGGGACCGTCGCTTCCAGTCGGCGAATATTCTCTCGCGTCTGATCAAGCCCCGCCTTGCGCTGGTCGATCAGATATTGTGCCGAGGCCACGCGCGCCTGATACTCGGCCAGCTGATCCCTGAGCACTTGTCGTTGCAGCAGTACGTACTGAGTGTCCCCATCAGGAGGGGCCTCGAAGGTGGGACTCCCCGCGATGAGCGCGCGGAGCCGCGCCGCCTCGACCTTGGCAGCCCGATATTCGTTGGAAGCCCGATCGTGATCGGCCCGGTTCAGCGTCGGATCCAGATCGATCAGCACGTCGCCCCGCTTGACC
>Ga0247727_10017493_pt1 | contig 11409 bp, 13 predicted proteins | sample WisWelCaveWW1625_FD_202498 | JGI IMG/M metagenome (GOLD analysis project Ga0247727, IMG submission 202498) | Biofilm microbial communities from Wishing Well Cave, Virginia, United States - WW16-25 | ecosystem: Environmental > Aquatic > Deep subsurface > Groundwater > Cave microbial mat | place... | reverse complement strand
CTCCGCCCGTCCGGGGCGGTGGCGTGGATGCTCATAACCCCAGGCGTTCGAGCTCGCGCGGATCCCGCCGCCATTTCGGGCTCACCTTGACGGTCAGCTCGAGGAAGACCTTCCGCCCTACGAGCGCTTCCACCTCCGGCCGGGCGCGAGTGCCGATCTCGCGCACCATCGCACCGCGACGGCCGACGAGGATGCCCTTTTGCGACTCCGTCTCGACGTATAGGAACGCACGAACCGTCCGCTCTCCCAGCTCGTCGACCAGAACCGTGACGGAGTGCGGCACCTCCTCGCGTGTGAGCTGAAGCGCCTTCTCGCGGATCACCTCGGCCACGCGATTCTCGAGCGCGAGGTCGGTCGTGCTCCCGAGCGGGAAGTAGGCTGGGCCGTCGGGCAGCAGCGACACGAGGTCGGATTTCAGCTCGCCGATCCCGTCCCGCGTCTTGGCGCTCACCGGATGAAGCGCGTGGAAGCCGCCGAGCGTGCCCGCCACCTTCATCTGAGAGGCGACGTGGCCGTGCTTAAGACGATCGATCTTGTTCACCGCGATCACCACCGGTATCCCGAGCGAAAACACACGACGTGCGACGAAGCGATCACCGGCACCGATGCGGTCGCGGGCGCTGACCACGAGTAGCACCGCATCCACATCCTCGAACGACCCGTCTACCGTCTCCTGCATGCGCTCGGTCAGCGCGTCGATGGGCCGCTGGAACCCGGGCAAGTCGACGAGGACGAGCTGCCAGCCGTCCCCATTCGCGACCCCGAAGATCCGCCGCCGCGTCGTGTTCGGCACCGTCGACGTGATCGCGACCTTGTCACCGCACAGGGCGTTGACGAGCGTCGACTTGCCGACGTTCGGGCGACCCGCCACCGCCACGAAGCCGCTTTTCACGGGGTCGTCAATCCGGGTGTCCACCTCAACAGCAGCCAGCAGGCCCGCCGCGCGCCGCGCGGACACGTCTGAAGGGGACACCCCCTCCCGGGCCGCCGGCCGCCTCCCCACGGCAATAGCCTAATCTGACAACGCATCTGCGGGCAAGCCTCATTCGAGCCGTCTGTGTGTCGAGTACTCCACATGCTCGCCAAGGTTCTAGGATCGCGAGCTTCCACGCTCGTGCCTCATGCCAGCCCCCGCAGCCGAATCTGCAGAAGCAGATCCGGGATCGCGACAACCGTGCCAGCCCCGCAGATCCCGAATCTCCGAAAGCAGATCCGGGATCGCGACAACCTTGCAGCGGCCGCGGCCGGGACCCACGATCGACGTGAATGGCGAGGTCGACAGAGGTTGTGTCATTCGGGTAGCACTGACGGCTCGAACTGCTCCGGCAGCAGCTCGTCGACGGTCATCGTTACCACCCGACCGCCGTTCCGGAACACGACCCGGTCGACACCCATCTCGGCGAGCCACTGCCTGCAACCGCCGCACGGCGACGCCGTGATCGCCGCAACCGTGAAATCGCCGGGTCGAAAGCCCTCCGCGATCGCGCGGGAGAAGGCCGTCCGCTCCGCACAGACGCCGAGCGGGTAGGCGGCGTTCTCGACATTGACGCCCTCGACCACTCGGCCGTCGCGGGTCATCACGGCGCAGCCGACGCGAAAGTGCGAATAGGGCGCGTACGCCCTTCCAGCAGCGGCGTCGGCGCGGGCGAGGAGATCGTCGTCGGTCATGCTCACGCCAGCCCCGCAGATCCAGAATCGCGACAACCGTTCCCGCCCCGCAGATCCCGAATCTGCGACAGCAGATTCGGGATCGCGACAACCTTGCAGCGGCCGCTGTCGCGGCCGGCGCCGAAGATACACGTGAATCGTGGGGTTGACACAGGGCGTCTCATGCGGCGGCGAAGAGTTGGAAGATGGAGAGGGTCACCAGCGAGCCGAGCAGTCCACCCGCGGCGACTTCGGCTGTGGAGTGGATGCCCGACTCGACCCGGGTCTGTACCACGAGCAGAGCCATGATGAAGGTCAGTGACGAGATCAGGAAGCGATGGCCGTAATCGTCGAGGGCGAGCGTCGTCGCCATCCACCCGGCGAAGGCTACCGCCGCGTGGCCCGACGGCCAGCCACCCCGAAGCGGAGTGCCGCGACCGGCCGCCGCCTTCAGGGCAACCACAATGATGATCGAGAGCACGAGCGCGATCAGCGTCAGCTCCCCGGGAGCCTGCGAGAGCCTGTCGAGGAACTCCGAGCTGCGGGTCGCCACCTCGCCCGAGAAGACGAGGTAGCCGATGGCGACGGCATTCACCGCGGCGATCAGCACTGCGCCGGCGGCGACGTCCTTCGCCAGCTTTGCCAGAGGGTCGAACGACGTCGACGCCACGTCGACTGCCGCCTCCACAGCAGAGTTCAGCATCTCGGCAATGAGGACGAACGAGATCGCGAGCAGTAGAGCGATCAGCTCCAGTCTCGACACGTCGAAACCGAGCGCCGCGACGAGCACTCCCGCCGCGAGGGCGAAGTGAATGCGCATGTTGCGCTGCGTGCGTAGGACGTGGACCACGCCCTCGAAGGCGAAGTTGAAGCTGTCGATGATCGTCGGGCGCCGCCCCCGGACCGTCATGGCTGGGTGAGCGCGCGCTCGCGCTCCTCCATCTCGGGGCCGTGGTCGTACCCGAGCAGATGGAGCAGCCCGTGTACGAGCGGGCCACGCCAGCTCTCCCCCACGACCTGCGGGCACAGCACGACGTCGCCGAGCTGACGCGGAACCCCGTCGGGCAGGGAGTCACGCCTGTCGATCGGGAACGACAGGACGTCAGTCGCCTCGTCGATCCCGAGGTGCTCCCGCTTCAGCGCTCGCATCTCGTCCGGCCCCACGAGCGCGATGCCGAGATCACCGTCCACTACTCCTTCGGCGGCCAGCACCTGGCGCGCCAGCTCGACCGACGCCGCTGCGTCGACGTCCTCGCCGCTGCGATTCTCGACCTCGACGTCCAGCATCTGGCCCTCAGCGCCGGCGTGCGCTGCCGGTCTCCTCGGCGTGGCGCTTGTACGCCTCGACGATGCGTTGCACGAGCTTGTGCCGCACGACGTCCTGGTGTGAGAACTCGACGAAACCGACCCCGTCGACACCCGCGAGGATGTTGCGCACCTGAATCAGGCCCGATGCCTGCTCGCGCGGGAGGTCGACCTGGGTCACATCGCCCGTGACGACCATCTTCGACCCGAAGCCGAGACGAGTCAGGAACATCTGCATCTGTTCGGGCGTCGTGTTCTGCGCCTCGTCGAGGATCACGAACGAGTCGTTGAGAGTGCGGCCCCGCATGAAGGCCAGCGGCGCGACCTCGATCGTGCCGCGGTCCATGTAGGCGGCCAGGCGATCGGCGTCCATCGTGTCGTAGAGCGCGTCGAACAGGGGCCGCATGTACGGGTCGACTTTCGCGAGCACGTCGCCGGGAAGGAACCCGAGCCGCTCGCCGGCCTCGACGGCCGGGCGCGTGAGAATGATACGGCCGACCTCGCGCTCGCTGAGCGATGCGACGGCGAGCGCAATCGCGAGGTAGGTCTTTCCGGTGCCCGCCGGTCCGATCGCGAACGTGACGGTGGAGCCTCGAATCGCGTCGACGTACCGTTTTTGGATCACCGTCTTCGGGGCGATCTTCTTGCCGCGGTGCCGCCAGACGATGTCCTCGAACACGTCGCGGATGTCCTCAGCCTGGTCGAGCGCCGCCACCACGGCTCCCACCGTGTCCGGACCGATCTGGTGCCCGCCCTCGACGAGCTCGACGAGCTCGTCGACCACCGCACGAGCCGCGACGACGTGCTCGTCGGCCCCGTCGAGGGTGAGGCGGTTGCCGCGCAGCGCGATCGAGCACCCAAGCCGGTCGCGCAGGCTGTCGAGCACGCCGTCGCCGACGCCGGCGAGCTCAGCGGCAACTTCGTTCGACACGTTGAGGACGTCCTGCACGCGGTTTCAGTGTAGGGAGCCTGCACGCCGGCGGCCTCGCGGCCGGGCAGGCGACACGATGTGGACGAGAGGCGCCTCGGCCGCTAAGTGGACGCGCTCAGAGGTGTTCTCTCCAAGGGGCGAGAGTCAAGCTGAAACATGACCCCTTGCGCCAGCGGATTATGGTCTTGCGCCGGCTATGCGAGCTTCTCACGGACGAGCTGGCTGACGACTGAACCGTCCGTCCTGCCCGACACCTGCGGCATCACGTCTGCCATCACGCGCCCGAGGTCGCGGAGCGACGTGGCCCCCACCTCCGCGATCACGTCGTCGATGATCTCCTCGAGGTCGTCCTCGGAGAGCGGCTCGGGCATGAACTCCTCGAGCACGTCCAACTCGAACTCCTCGCGGTCCGCCTGCTCGTCCCGGCCCGCCGCCTCGAACGCGTCAATCGCCTCGACGCGCTTCTTTCGCTCTCGCTGCAGCACCTGCAACGCCTCGTCGTCGGACAGGCCGCGCTGCAGCTCCTTTTCCGCCCCGCGCAGCGCGTTCAGAACGAGCGCGAGCGCGTCGCGTCGCGCGTCGTCGCGCGCGAGGCGCGCCTCTTTCAACTCTCCCTCGATGCGAACGGACAGGCTCATGCCAGCCCCGCAGATCCCAAATCTGCGAAGGCAGATCCCGGATCGCGACAACCCTGGCAGCCGCGCAGATCCCGAATCTGCGAAGGCAGATCCGGGATCGCGACAACCCTGGAACGGCCGCTGTCGCGGCCGGCGCCGACGATGGACGTGAGTGGCAGGGTTGGCACAGGGCGTCTCATCACGGGAACCATGCCCTATTCGAACCCCGGTAGGCTAGCCCCACCGAGCAGATGCCAGTGGAGATGGAACACGGTCTGTCCTCCACCGCGTCCGACGTTCACGATCACGCGGTAGTCCTCCAGGCCGGCGCGGGAGGCCGTCTCCGCCACAAAGCGCAGCATCCGCCCCGCCTCCTCGTCCGGGAACGCACCGACGTCGCGGAACGTTTCGACGTGCCTGGCCGGGAGAATCAGCAGGTGGGTCTCCGCCTTCGGAGCGATGTCACGGATCGCGACGAAGCCGTCGGCAGCGTGGACGTGGTCACCCTCGGCGGCAAGCCGGCAAAACAGGCAGTCAGGCGCAGACAGCGAGAACCCCCTCCTCTGCCACGCCGACGGCCGTCGCGGCCACCAGCTCGCCGACCGGGGCATTGAGCAGCCAGGGCGTGTAGTCGTCGCCGTAGCCGCGGCCGGGGCGGTCGACGAGGACGCGGTCCGACGTGCCTACCTTGTCCTGCCAGCGCCGCCGGCACAGCGCATCGGAGAGGGCTCGTAGCCGTGCGCTCCGCTCGCGCTTCACGTCCGCGGCAACGGTGTCGGCTGCGGCGGTCTGCGTACCAGGCCGGGGGGAGTACGGGAACACGTGGACCTTGGTCAGGCCCGCCAGCTCTACCGTCTCGAGCGTCCGCTCGAACGCGGCGTCATCCTCTGCGGGGAACCCGACGATGACGTCACTCGTGAGGTTGAAGCCCGTGAGTGGCTCCAGTCGCGTCAGGAACTGCCTGACCGTGTAGCGACGCCCCATCGCCCGCAACACGGTGTCGTCGCCGGACTGCAGCGGCACGTGGAGGTGCGGGGAGACGGTGAGCGTCTCTCGGAGTGCCGCGACGAGATCCGCATCGACGTGGTTGATCTCGATAGAGGACAGCCGGAGCCGCTCGAGGCCCTCGATCGCACCGACCTCCCGCACCAGCTTGGACAGCGTATAGCCCGCGTTGCGATCGCGGAAGCAGCCGAGGTTGACGCCAGTGAGGACGATCTCGCGGTGCCCCTGCTCGACCCGCCGGCGCACCTCCGTCAAGACAGACTCGGCCTGGCGGCTTCTCGTCTGGCCCCGTACCAGCGGGATCACGCAGAACGCGCAGGCGAAGGAGCAACCATCCTGGATCTTCACGAAGGCCCGGACGCGATCGAGCCGGTGCTCCGCCTGGACGCAGCCGATCGCGCCGACGTCCCCGGCCACACGTCGGGCGGCGTCGTCGCCGCTGGCCTCGACCGAGACGACGTTTGCCGGCATGCCGGCAAAGGCCCCCTCGAGCCGTGAGGCGCATCCCGTCACGTACACGGTGCGGGCGCTGCGGGCCGCGCGCGACGCGGCCTGGCGTGACTTGGACACCGCCTCGTGGGTGACGCAGCAGGTGTTGACGACGGCAATCTCGCCGCCTTCGTCGACTTCCTCATGGCCGTCGGAGAGCAGCCGCTCGCGGATCAACTGCGAGTCCGCGAAGGAGACCTTGCAGCCGAGGAATCGTGTCGAGAAGGTCGCCATCGCCGGAATGGTAAGCGGGCCGCGGAGTTATGGGATCCTTGCAAGGTGGAGCAGCGCGTCAGTCTCGTCACTATCGGCGTCGCCGACCTCGCGCGGTCACGCGCCTTCTACGAGGCGCTCGGCTGGCGTCCGGGCGGCCGTTCGAGCGACGATGACATCGTCTTCTTCCAGGCCGGAGGGCTCGTGGTCGCCCTCTGGACGCGGAGCCTCCTGGCCGAGGACAGCGGCGTCACGGACACGGGCGGCTGGGGCGGCGTCACGCTTGCGCACAACGTCCGCTCGCCGGAGGAGGTCGCCGGGGTGCTCGAGGCTGCAGAGGCAGCCGGAGCGCGTATCGTCCGCGGGTCTGCGGAGACGTTCTGGGGCGGCACGTCGGGCGTGTTCCTCGACCCCGACGGCCACGCATGGGAGGTCGCCCACAACCCGTTCTGGCCGCTCGCCGAGGACGGCTCCGTGTCACTCGGCTAGTCGGCGCAGGACGGAAACTGCTCCCGCAGTTTCCGTCCGCGCAAGATCCCTGAAGGCGTCCGCTTTGCGGCCGCGCCGCTCCCTTTCCGATCAAGCCGCTAGGAACACATCCGCCGCCCACCCGTCGAGCTCGAGCCGTTCGCTCGGTCGCCATCCCTCGACGTCCGGCTGCTCGCTCGTCAGGTACCCGGACGTGACTGCGATCGCCGCGTCGAGCCGCCCGAGGATCGCGATCACGGGCTCGAGCAGGACGTTCGCGACGGCAACGTCGACGGCCGGCAGGGCGGCCGTGATCCCGTCGACGACACGGACGTCGAGCGCGACACCGTTGGCCGCAGCGTTCCCCCGCGTTACCTCGACCGCCACCGGGTCGTTGTCGACCGCGATGATCGGGTCGAAGCCGAGGTGGATAGCTGCGATCGACAGCACGCCGGAGCCGCAGCCGACGTCGAGCAGCGATCCCCGCGGCTGCCTGGCCAGGAGCTCGAGGCAGAGTCGGGTCGTGACATGCGCGCCGGTGCCGAAGGCCAGACCGGGGTCAATCACGACGGCCGGCTTGCCGCGGGGCGGCACCTCCCACGGCGGGCCGATCCAGACGCCGCCTGCGATCACCGGACGGTGGAACGAGCGCCACGCTTCCTGCCAGCCCGCCTTGACAAGGGTAACCGAAACGTCCTCGAAACACTCTCTCACGCACGCTAGCCCGGTGGCGTCGGTGTAGACGGCCAGCTCGAGGCTGCATCCGGCTGTCTCGAGCTCCTCGAAGCCGGCCGGCTCGAGCTCGAGCAGCCTCGCCCGCGCGATCTCACCGTCTGCGGTGTCGACTCGGATCGAGACCCGCAGCAGGTCGTCCATCAGCCGAACGGGAAGCCGTCTCGAGCGGCCCAGGTGCCGTCAGCCTGTTCCTCCATCAGTGTTGCCGCGTCGACGCGGAAACGGAGTGGCAGCGCAGGCGCAAGCTCCCGCCGGGCAGCTTCAATCACCGCGTCGATCGGCTGGCCGTCTGCCGCCTCGCCGATCGTGAGATGCGGAGTGGGCGTATCGAACGCGCCCTCGTACGGCGGGGTCTCCGGGAATCGCTCGCACGTCGCAGAGATCAGGCCGACGAACCGCTCCTTCGGCGCCGGTGCCAGCCAGACGTGCTCCGGAAACCTGCCGACCTCGACGAGCGACGCATCGAACGCCTGCTGCTCGCGGAACTGCGATGCGACGCGATCGCGCACCGCGGCGTCGAGCTCTTCGACCGTGACGAACGGAAAGAGAATCGTCACGTGCGCTGGGATGCGTCGTGCCACCGAGTCGGCGTGCCGGCGGCGGCGGAAGTCGGCCACGAGAGACTCGGCGGCCGGCACCGCCACGACGAGGCCCGTTCGACGAGCGTCCGAGCGGCAAAGGTCTGTTGCGCTGCCGGCTTCCGGCATCACGGGGCGCTCAGCGGAACGCGCTCTTGAGCCGCTGGAAGAAGCCGTCGTCATCGCCCGCGTAGGCGTCCACGTCGATCTCGCCCCCCAGCCGAAGAAGCTGCGCTCGCTGCTCGGGAGTCAAGCGACGCGGTACCTGTACCGCGACGTGAACGCGGAGGTTACCGCGGCGCCCGGTCTGCAGCGACGGCAGCCCGCGGCCCTTGACGACACTCACCTCGCCCGGTTGGGTGCCGGGTGGGAGGTCGAGGTCGACCTCGCCGCCAGGAGCCTTGACCCGTACGGTCGTGCCCAGCGCCGCGTCGATCATCGTGACCGAGGTCACCGCTACGAGGTCGTCTCCGTCACGCTCGAGCCCGTCGAACGGGCGGACGCGAACCTGGACGAAGGCGTCCCCGGATGGCCCGCCGAGCTCGCCTCCGTGCCCCTGCCCGCGTAGGCGGATCCGCTGCCCGTCGTGGATGCCTGCAGGGACGTCAAGCTCCAGCGTGCGGTCGACAGGGAGTCGCCCGGCACCGTCGCAGGTCTCGCAGGGATGCTCGACGACCTGGCCGGATCCGTCACACGACGGACATCCGGACGTACGTACGAACTGTCCGAAGACGCTCTGGGACACGTGCTGCACACGCCCTGCGCCACGGCATGCCGGGCACGTAATGGGCGACGTCCCGGGCTTCGCCCCGCTCCCCGCGCAGCCCTCGCAGACGGCCGCCACGCGAACGTCGACACTCGTCTTGACGCCCGTTAGGACGTCCTCGAGCGTGACCTCGACACCGCCGGCCACATCCGGGCCGCGCGTCGGCCTAGGCCCCCGAGCCGAGCCGAAGATGCCGTCACCGAAGAAGGCGGCGAAGATGTCCGACAGGTTGCCGAGGTCGAAGTCGGTCGGCTGGAAGCCTCCGCTGCGCAACCCTGCGTGACCGTACCGGTCGTACGTCTGGCGGCGGTCGGGGTCGGAAAGCACTTCGTACGCTTCTGCGACCTCGCGGAACTGGTGCTCCGCATCAGGTGCGTCGCTGACGTCGGGGTGCAGCTCTCGCGCCAGCCCCCGGAACGCCTTCTTGACGTCGGCGTCGCTCGCATCGCGGGACACGCGTAGCACCTCGTAGTAGTCGCGCCCGGTCGCCGCCATGGGTCTAGGACTCCTCGTAGACCTCGGCAACCAACCGTGACAGCTCGAACGCGGCTGCACGCACGGCCCCGATCGCCTTCTCGTAGTCCATGCGCAGCGGCCCGAGCAGGGCGACCGACCCAAGCGACCGGTTCGCGAGCCCGTACGACGCGCCGACGTACGCGACGTCGTGCAGCTCGGCACCCTCGACCGCAGGCCCGACGCGCACGACCGTGCGGCGCGGGTCGAGCGCGTCACTCAAGAGCTGCAACACGGCTGCACGCTGCTCTAGCAGCTCGAGCAACCGCTGGCACGCCTCGAGCTCCGCCCCCCGTGCGTCTCCGAGCAGGTTCGCTGCGCCGCCGACGTACAGCTGGCTGCCGGCATCGGCCATCGCTGCGGAGAACGCCGGCCGCAGCAGGTCCAGAAAGGCCCGCTCGCGCGGTGCGAGAGACGGATCCTCGAAGCGGCGCCGCAGCGTCGAAGAACCGAGATGGAGGCCGGCCACAGTCTCGTTCAGGTATTCGCGCGCCCACTCGACGAGTCCCCCATCGGCGGGCGCGTGGAGGTCGAACACCCGCTTCGTCACGCCACCGGACACCGTGATGACGACGACGATGACGGCGTGCGGCTGCAGCTGCAGAACTTCGACGTGCTTCACCACGGCGAGGTCGACGGAGGGCGCAGAGACCAGCGCCAGGAGCCGCGTGGCCTGGGAGAGCGACTCCGTCGTCTGCTGAAGCGCACCCTCGAGCTCGTTCCGCATCGCGGTGAGATCGAACGGGAACGGGGCAGGACGGCCCTCGATCGCGTCGACGAGCTCCTGCGCGTACAGGCCGTACCCATTTTCGGTCGGCACCCGGCCGGCGGACGTGTGCGGGTGCGTCAGCAGCCCGAGAGTCTCGAGCTCGGCCAGCTCATGGCGGACGGTCGACGACGACAGGCGAAGCCCGCTGTGGTCGACGAGAACCCGCGAGCCGACCGGCTGGCCGCTCGCGACATACTCTTCGACCACGAGTCGCAGGATCTCGCGCTTGCGGGCAGACAACTCCATCGCTCTTGCGGATGGTAGCCCCGGTCGCGGCGCCCGCCGGGCACTCCAAGCGCCTGGCCCTATGCGGCGCTCAGTAGCTCCGTCGTGACGGCATCGCCGAGGAACCGTCCTCGGGGTGTCAATCGGAGCGCCACCCCGTCGACCAGCTCTGCGAGATCGCCCGCGACAAGTCGCGAGAGCGCTGTACGGTCGAGCGCGTCACCGACCACAGCGACCGGAAGAGGCTCGTCGAGGCGGAGACCGAGCATCAGGCGCTCGCGCCTGCGAGTAGCACCGTCAAGCGCCTCGATCTCGCGCGGCGGCTCGTCGCCCGCGGACAGAGCCTGGACGTACGCACCGAGCGAGGGCCGATTGCGCCGTCGACTACCGTCGACGGTCGACACTGCCCCGACACCGAGGCCGAGGTAATCGCTCCCGTGCCAGTAGCCTAGGTTGTGGTGTGCGCGGAGGTCGCGCCCGGCCACGGTGCGGCAGAAGTTCGCCGTCTCGTACCAGCGGTAGCCCGCCCCGGTGAGCGTGCTCACGACCTGCTCGAAATACCCCTCCATCGCCTCGGCCTGGTCTTCGAGCTCGGCTCCCCAGGCGTGGGTGAACCGCGTCCCAGGCTTCGCCTCGAGCTCGTAGCAGGAGAGGTGCTCGGGTTGGAGCGCAAGCGCCTCCGCGAGATCAGCGTCGAGATCGGCGGCCCCCTGGCCCGGGATGCCGTAGAGGAGGTCGAGGGAGATGTTGTCTAATTCGGCATCACGAAGATGATGCACCGCTCGTCGGACGTCGCCAGGCCCGGCCCGCCGTTCGAGCACCGAGAGGAGCCGCGGCTGGAAGCTCTGTGCGCCGAGTGACACGCGGGTCACGCCGTGAGCGTGCAGGAAGGTCGCCAGGTCCGCGGTCACGGTCTCAGGGTTCGCCTCGACCGTCACCTCACGCGCCGTGGGCAGGCCCTCGAGCAGCAGCGCCAGCGCCTCCGCTTCTGTGAACGTCGGCGTTCCTCCTCCCACGAACACCGTCTCCAGCGGGTCGGTGAGGAGGTGCCTCTCCCGGCCAAGCTCTGCGAGGAGGGCGGCGACGTACGCCCCATGCTCGTCGCTCCGGCCGACGGCGGTCACGAAGTCGCAGTACCCGCACCGGTG
>Ga0247727_10017492_pt1 | contig 11409 bp, 5 predicted proteins | sample WisWelCaveWW1625_FD_202498 | JGI IMG/M metagenome (GOLD analysis project Ga0247727, IMG submission 202498) | Biofilm microbial communities from Wishing Well Cave, Virginia, United States - WW16-25 | ecosystem: Environmental > Aquatic > Deep subsurface > Groundwater > Cave microbial mat | place... | reverse complement strand
GAGTACGCCGTCGGACCGCTCGGTTTGGAGGTGGGCGTGGATGCGATGTCGCCCGCCGATCTGGCGCGCGCTCCTGCGGTGCGACTCTTCGTGGAACGGGTTCGAGACGGGCAACCTGACTTTCGGCTCACGTCCGCGAACGGCCCCACGCTGACGGCCATTTGTCGGCGGCTCGATGCACTGCCGCTCGCCCTCGAGCTTGCGGCCCCGTGGATCAAAGTGCTGACCGCCGAGGATCTGCTCCGCCGACTCACGCACGATGTCCTGCTCTCGACCGTCGGTCCGCGCGATCTCCCCGAACGCCAACAGACGATAAGTGCGACGGTCGCCTGGAGTTATCAACTGCTTGGGCCGAACGAGCAGCGCGCGTTCCGACGTCTCGGCGCGCTGCCGGGTCGTTTTCCGATGGAGGCAGCCGCGGCGGTCCTTGCGGGTCGTGACGGTTCCTCGGCCAGCAGCGACGAAGCGCTCGGCGCGGCGGCCAGCTTGATCGACAAGAGCCTCCTTCTGCGAGCCGAGACCTCGGTGGCGACGCGTCCCCTGTACCAGATGCTCGAAACCGTGCGTGCGTATGCGGCGCTCGAGCTCACCGATGCGGGCGAGCGCGAGGACGCCCTGGAGGGGCTGGCGCGCTATTGCACCGGTGAAGCCTCCCTCGCCGCCGAGGGGCTGGTCGGACCTGCGCAGGCCGAATGGTTGGATCGCGTGCGTGACGACCTCGACAGCTACCGGAGCGCACTTGCGTGGCTCATCGAGCGCGGCCGTCCCGCCGAAGCGTGCCACATCGCGTGGGGGCTGATGTTCTTCTGGCTGATCCGGGGGCGTGCAGCCGAAGGCCTCCAATGGTACGAACAGACGCTGAAGCTGCCGTCGCTTCCGCCAGCGGCCGAGTCGAGAGCGCTCGTCGGAGCGGCTGTGATGTTGTACACGCAAGGAGAACCTGGGCGTGTTCGCACCTGGCTCACACGCGCGCTCGCGCTCGCCCACAGCGCTGGCGACCTGGAGGTGGTCGCGCAGGCTGAGAATCTGTTCGGGCACGTCGAACACGCCGTTGGCAATGAGACCGCGGCCCGCGATCTTTTTACCCGCAGTGTTGAACGGTTCCGTGCATTGGCGATTCCGTGGGGCACCGGGAATGCGCTGATCGGGATGGCGGGGGTCGCCCTTGCGACCGGCGAGGGCGGCCAAGCAGAACGCCTGCTCGACGAAGCGACATCGGTGGTTCGACACGCCGGTCCGTGGTTCCAGAATCTGCCGCTGTATATTCGCGCTATCCTGGCGGTGCGGCGCGGAAACCCCGATGAGGCGATCGCTTTGGTGCGTGAGAGCCTCACATGCAGCCGGGAGCTCCATGACAAGTTCGCGTTCGTGTACGCGCTCGTCCCTCTCGCTGCCGCGGCGGTACTCAAGGGCGACCACGCATGGGCGGCGCGGATTCTGGGCGCTCGGGACGTCGTCACTGAACGCTCAGGTGGCACGGTTGCCGACAAATCGGTGCTCGACCTCAGAGAACAAGCGGAACGGGAGGCACGCGCTCGCCTCGGCCCGGATCGATGGGCCCGGGCGTATGCGGCAGGGCGTACGACCTCTATCGATTCGTTGCTGAAGGACATTGATAGCGTCGTGTGAGAGAGGGTGTCAGCCCTCACGTGCCGATCAGGGCCGGGGGTCGATCACCGTGAAGAGACCCTCCGACTGCTCGTAACCGGCGAAAAGCCGCTTCCAGTCGCAGTCGTCGTCGAAGACCACGACCAGGGCGCCGGAGGGCTGTACCGCCAGCCCCTCGGGCTTAGCCCGAAACCCCGTAGCAGGGCCCCGAGTGGGACCGGCGCCTCTGGCGCCGCGCCGAGGAGCACCTCCGCCTGAACCCGGAATAGATGGCCCGAGTGACCCTCCGGCGTGATGTCGGTCCCCTCGTGGCTGGTGAGGACCAGGAAGCTGCCCACGCTGACGCGCGCCGAACGGAGGGGCAACGTCGATGCCAGGCGCGAGACAGCCTATTCACGAGCTTCCGACTGTCCCGCTCGACGCGCTGCCCCATCACACCACTTGGTTCTTCCAGGCGCCGCGGCGGAAGACGACCAGGCCGACGACCGCGAGCACCGACTCCGCGAGCGTGATCGCGACGAAGACGCCGAGCGGTCCGTAGCCGAGGGCGTGCGCCAGCACCAGCGCGAGCGGGATCTGGAAGAGCCAGTAGCAGCCGAGGTTGATCCAGGTCGGCGTCACCGTGTCTCCAGCGCCGTTGAACGCCTGCACCAGGACCATGCCCCATGCGTAGAAGGCGTAACCATAGCTCACGACCCGGAGGCACTGCGCTCCCAGGGCCTGCACCGCCGGATCCGAGGTGAACACTGCGATGAGCGGCTCGGCCCACCACAGGAAGACACCCATCACACCGAGCAGGAACGCCATGTTGTAAAGGCCCACGAGCCACACGCTCCGCTCGGCCCGGTCGGGCTTGCGTGCCCCGAGGTTCTGGCCCACGAGCGTCGCCACGGCGTTGCTCATTCCCCACGACGGCAGAATCGCCACGATGATGATGCGCAGCGCGATCGTGTAGCCGGCGAGCGCCGCAGCGCCGAACGGGGTGAGGATCCGCACGAGCCCGAGCCAGCTCGCCGTGGCGATCAGGAACTGCCCGACGCCCCCGACCGATACCCTTGCGAGATGCAACATGACCTCGCGGTCGAGCCGCAAGTGCCGCCGCTCGATCGAGAGCCGCCCGTGCGGCGAGCCGAGCGCCCACAGCTGGTAAGCGACACCGACCGACCGGCCGATGGTCGTGCCTATCGCCGCCCCCGTCACGCCGAGCTCGGGGAACGGCCCGAGCCCGAAGATCAGGCAGGGGTCGAGCACGATGTTGACGGCGTTCGCGAGCCAGAGCGAGCGCATCGCGACGGTCGCGTCGCCCGCGCCGCGGAAGACCGCGTTGATCAGGAACAACAGCATGATCGAGGCGTTGCCGCCGAGCATCCACGCGGTGTAGCCCCAGCCCGTCTCGATGACGGAAGCCGGCGCGCCCATCAGCGTCAGCAGCTCACGCGACCAGAAGGCCGCGAGCGCGAACGGAAGCGACGCCGCGATCCCGAGGGCGATCGCCTGCACCGCCGTGCGCGCCGCCAGCTCCGGCTCCTTCTCACCGATGCGCCGCGCCACGAGCGCGCTCACCGACATCGAGAGGCCGATGGCGACGGCGAACGCCACCGTCAGGAACGACTCGGTGAGCCCGACGGCCGCCACCGCGTCCGACCCGAGCCGCCCGACGAAGTACACGTCGAGCACGCCGAACACCGACTCCATCACCATCTCGAGGATCATCGGCACGGACAGCAGGAAGACGGCCCGGTTCAGGCTGCCCTCGGTGTAGTCCTGCTGCGTGCCCTGGACCGCCTGCTTCAGGAGCGTCCAGGCGGACCGGAGGCGCGAGCCGCTTGGCCTCTGTTCGAGCTCCACAGCCGGTATCGCTTCCGGCTCTTTCAATCGCTGCGCGTCATGCATCGTCTTCTGGCTCCACTGACGAACCCGAGGCCGCTCTCGGACCAAACAAAAAGGCCTTCCGGGGGTTTGCACCCTGGAAGGCCCCTGAGCGGCGATCAGTTCTGGCCCGGGTCTAGGGTGCAGCGTCCTCCCCAAGGAAGACGGCATCGGTGACGGACGCGATGGCGATCGCGTCGATCATCGGTGCCGGCGCGTGGATGGAATCGGGCTTCACGAGTTCACTGCTCCCAAGGCTGATTATTCTGCCTGCGCCGACCTCGCTTGTCCAGAAAAACGTGAGAGCGGCCTAAGCCCGAGCCCGAGCTAGAGACCGCTCGCGAACGTGATCGTGAAGCCGTCGGGGTCCAGCACGGCGAACTCCCGTCCGCCCCACGATTGGTCCTTCGGCTCTTCGACGACCGTCCCGCCGCCGGCCTTCGCCCGCGCGGCAAGCGCGTCGATGTCCTGCGACGTCGCGCAGTACATGCGGAAGCCCTGCCCCTTCGCGCGGTCACGGCCTTTCTTCCAGTCGTCCTGCCCGAGCCAGAAGCGCACGCTGCCGGCGACCAGCTCGACGCCCTTCAGCGCGCCATTCTCTTCCCAGCGCTCGCTGGGCGTGAACCCGAGCGCGTCGCGGTAGAAGGCCAGGCTCTTGTGGATGTCGTTCACCGTGAAGCTCGGCGCGGCCGAACGGAGGCGAAGGCTTTCCGGCTGCTGGCGGGCCTTGATGGCTGGCCTGGCCGGCTTGCGTCGCAGCGACACCTTCTTCACAGCCTTCCGCGGGGCGGCCCTCTTGGCCTGTTTCTTGGCCTTCTTCGCGGCCCTCTTGGCGGCCTTCTTCGCCCTCTTCCCTGCCTTCTTGGCCTTCTTCTTCCCTGCCATGCTCGATCTCCTGCTACCCGCCGGGTGGTCCGCGGTGCGTCAACTCTACTACGACGCCGCGGGCGGGTTCGTTCGTCGGACCGCGCGCTAGGGTTCCGCGCGCGCCCGCGCTTGCCGGCGGCGGCCGTCGCGGCCAAGCGCCTCGCCCCAGCGCGCGAGGAACGTCGTGACGAACGCCTGCATCCCAGAAGGCTCGACGGCCACGGCCCCGAGCGCCATCGCAACCGTCAGGGCCGCGTGGTAGCCCTCGGCCCGCGAGGCGACCGCACGCAGGTAGGCCGGGTGCGCCGTGTTGACAAGCACGGTCGACTCGACCAGCCGCCCCAGCTCGTGCGACTCGGGTCGTTCCTCGAAGTCGACGGCCAGGCCATAGCGGGTCGGACGCCGCGGGCCGGCCGCGACCGGCGGCAGGGTGCCCTCCGCAGCGGGCTCGAGCTGGGGAAGCTTGGGTTGCCCCGACTCGGGTGCGGGCGCGGGCATCTCCGGCGACCCGTCGCGGGCTTCACCGGGTCCGCCGCTCGCCGTCTCGCTTTCCTCGCTCAACGACCCGCGCGCCACGCTCGCTCCGCCGACCGCCGCGCCGGCGCCCGTCGGCAACCGCCGTTGGCCTCCCGGCCGGCGTTCGACGAGCGCCGCGAGCGCCGGAAAGTCGTCGGCCAGGTCGAGCAGCACCGCCTCGAGATCCCGCTCGAGAGGACGCGTCGCTCGCCTCCGCGCCGCGTCCTCGCGGTCGCGCGCCTCGCCCCACGCGGCAAGCTGCGCCTGCACCGCCTCCTGGATCGCCTTGCGATACGCGAGATAGGTGATCCCGCGGCGGCCCGCGCGCAGGAAGTCGCCCTTGTTGAGCGTGAGGGCCGCCGAGAGCCCAGGCGCCTCGATCAAGCCTCCCACGAGACTCGGTGAAGACGACGAGAGCCCGATCCAGTCCCAGCCGCGGCGGATCACCTTCCCGAGCGTGCTGACCGCCAGGCCCTGCCGCTCCTCGAGCAGCGGCTCGCGGGCCCGCTCGAGGAAGCCGAGCGCTGCCGGTTTGCGCTTCCGCGGCAGGCGCACGACGAGCGCCGCCCGCTCGCCGGCTTTCGCCGACGGGCCGCGCGCGAGTGCACGGCCGTTGACGTGAAAGGCCACGCGGGATGGATAGCGCTCCTCCAGGATCGCGTCGAACGCGGGCTCGAAGAGGGGCTCGAAGTGCGCCCGCAGACAGCTCTCGACGAAGCCCGCGTCGAGCAGGGGCGAGAGTGGGTTGCGGAGTCTCAAGCCCACGGCGGTGCCGCGCTCCTCCACCCAACCGGGCGGCGCCACCCACTGCCAGGGGGCCCTGTGGCGTGACGCGAGATGCCAGCGCGAGGCGACATGCACGGGGCCGCGACGCGACTCCGTGAGGACGGCTTCGGCGACCAGCAGGCCCAGCTTGATTCCGACTCCGGCGAAGCCGATCCCCTCGCCGCGCGTCTTGCTGCTGGCCGCGAGGTCGTGGTAGCGCCCGAGCTCGCGACGGCTCATGCCCGATCCGTCGTCGACCACGACGAGCGTCTTCTCCGAGGGGTCCGTCAGCACCCGGACGGCCGCAGCGCCCGAGTCCAGCGCGTTCGCCACGATCTCCGAGAGGATCGTCTCCTCGATCGCGTCGGGATAGGCGTCGCGCAAGTCCTCGAGCAGGTGCTGAAGGTCGACCCGCGTCTGGCCCATGGCGGGGAGAAGGATACCCCGCGCTGCAGCCCCCGCAGGACCGAAGGGTCCGGCGATCTCGACTGGGCCTGGCGTGAGCGGCGCTGCCTCCATCTCGCTCTAGAGTGGCCGTCCGCCGACGTTGCGACGGGGCGACCGGGTCGTCGAGCCCGATGCGAACCCCGATGCTCGGCCCGACGGGCTCCGCCTTGCGCAGCCCGAGGGACAGCGGGTAACGTCGTCCGCGTCACCCGCGGCGGCCGCAAGGCGCACGCCCTCGCGGCCGAGGAATAGGCCGTATCCTTCGGCGGTATCCGGTAAGGGCCGCGAGAGCGGCCCAGGGAGGTGCCCGTGCGACGCCGCCTCGAGCCGTCCGTCGTCCGAGGACTGACCCTCGTCGCCGCACTCGCCGCCGGCATTCCGAGCGCGAGCGCACAGCCCATCTCGCGCGAGGACCTGCCTCCGAGCCTGCGCCCGTGGGTCCCGTGGGTGCTGGATCAGGTGCCGACGCTCGGCTGCGCGACGGTGCAGGGTCAGGCCGTCTGCCTGTGGCCCGGCCAGCTCGAGCTCGACCTCGGACCGAGCGGCGGCAGCTTCGGCCTCGACCTCGTGGCCGACCGCGCGGTCGACGTGCGCCTCCCGGGCAGCGCCGAGCACTGGCCGCAGGACCTCCGCCTCGACGGCTCCCCCGCCCCCGTCTTCGACAAAGACGGCGCCGCGCGCCTGCGCGTCGGAAGCGGCCGCCACCGCGTCGCCGGCCGCTTCGCCTGGTCGCGCCTGCCGGAATCCTTGGCCGTGCCCGCGGAGATCGGCCTCGTGGATCTGCGCCTCGATGGACAGGTTGTGCCCCGACCGCGGCGGGATGAGGCCGGCCTCCTCTGGCTGCGCGCCGCCACCAAGACAGAAGGCGAAGGCGAGAGCCTGAGGCTCCAGGTCTTCCGTCAGATCAAAGACGGCATTCCCCTCTTCGTCGAGACGCGCCTCGAGCTCGAGGTGGCAGGCCGCGCGCGGGAGCTCACATTCCCGGCAGCACTTCTGCCGGGTAGCGTACCCGTAGCCGTCGAGGGCGACCTGCCGGCGCGCGTCGAGAAGGATGCGCTGCGCGTGCAGGTGCGCGGCGGCCGCTACTCCGTGAGCGTCGACGCGCGCGTCGAGGGCCGCCCGCAGGCGATCGCGCTCCCGAAGGAACAGCCGGAGGATCCCTGGCCGCCGCGCGAGGTGTGGGTCTTCGCCGCCGACGAAGCGCAGCGGCAGGTCGAGCTCTCCGGCCCCACACCCATCGACCCCTCGCGGACCGAGCTGCCCGAGGAATGGCGCGCGCTGCCGGCGTTCCTCGTGGAGCCGGGCGCGAGCCTCCGTCTCAAAGAGGTGCGGCGGGGCGAGGCCGAGCCGCCGCCCGACGCGCTCACGCTCGCGCGGGAGCTGTGGCTCGAACCGGACGGGCGCGGCGCGAGCGTCCGCGACCGCTTCGGCGGCACGCTACGCGCGACGACGCGCCTCGACCTCCTCCCGCCCGGGACGCTCGGCCGCATCGCCGTAAACGGCCAGGACCAGCTCGTCACCGCCCACCCCGAGACGAAAGCGGCCGGCGTCGAGCTGCGAAGCTCGGCCCTGCAGCTCGAGGCTGATTCCCGGCTCGCCCTGAAAGGCGGGGTCCCCGCCGTCGGCTGGACGACCGGGGTCGAGCAGCTCCAGGCCACCCTCCACGTCCCGCCCGGCTGGAGCCTCCTCGGCTCGACCGGCGTCGATCGCCTGCCCGGGACCTGGACCTCACGCTGGACGCTCCTCGGCTTCTTCTTCGTCCTCATCGTGACGCTCGCCGTCCATCGTCTCTTCGGCCTCCGGCCCGCGCTCCTCGCCCTCGCCGCCCTCGTTCTGACCCACGGCGAACCCGGTGCGCCGTCGGCCGTGTGGCTGAGCCTCGTCGCCGCGATCGCGCTCCAGCGAGTCGCTCCCGCTGGCCGGATCCCACGCCTCGCCCGTCTCTGGTTCCTGGCGAGCGCCGCCATCCTCGTCATCGTCGTCGTGCCTTTCGCGCGCGACCAGGTGAGGGACGCGCTCTTCCCGCAGGTGGCCGAGGTCGGCGGACGACGAGACGGGCGTCTCGCGACCGCCCCGGGCAAGGGCGCGCCGGGCGGAGTCGTCGGCGGTATGGTGGGCGGACTGCCCGACGCTCCCGCGACGGTGCCCGCGGCGCCCGCCCCGGAAGCGGAGGAAAAGCAAGACGAGGTCGCCGCCTACGTCGCGCGGTCGAAGCAAGCGATGACGGTCACCGCTGAGCAGGTCCAGACGCGCAGCTACTCCTACAACATCGCCCTCGAGCAGGACCCGAAGGCCGTCCTGCAGACCGGCCCCGGCGTCCCGCGCTGGACCTGGCACAGCTATTCCCTCGCGTGGAGCGGACCCGTCGGCCGCGACCACACGATGCGGGTCTTGCTCGTCTCGCCCGGAATGAACCGCATGCTCACACTCCTGCGCCTCGCGCTCCTAGCGGCGTTCGCCTACGTCCTTCTCACCGGCCGCTGGCCGGCGCTCCCCCAGAGGCCACGCCCCGAGCCCCTCGCTGCGCTTCTGTCCTTCTTGATGTTCCCCGTCAGCTTCCTCCTGCTTCTGCTTGTCCTTCTCGTATCCCCCGCCCCTGCGCGGGCCACGCAGGAGACGCCGAGTCCCGCCATCCTCCAGGAGTTGAAGGAGCGCCTCACGCGCCCAGCCCCCTGCGAGCCGCGCTGCGTCACGACGCCGGGCCTCGTCCTGCGCCTGAGCGACAGCCGCCTCCACTTGAGCGCCGAGGTCCACGCCGCGGCCGACGGCACGTGGCCGGTGCCCGGTCCCGTCGGAAGCTGGACCCCGGCCGAGATCCGCATCGACGGAGCCCCCGCAGTGGCGGTGGCGTGGCTCGCCTCAGGCTTCCTACACCTGCGCCTCCCGCGCGGCGTCCACCGCGTGGAGGCCACGGGCCCCGTGCCTCCCGGCGACAGCTTCACTCTGCAGTTCGCCGACCCGCCGCGCCGCGCGCGCGCGGAGGCGCCGGGATGGGACGTGAGCGGCCTGCGCAAGGACGGCCCCGCCGAGCCGTCGATCCTTCTCACCCGCCGCCTCGCCACGCGCGTCGGCGCATCGACCACCGAGGGCCGCTACGCCCCGTGGCTCGAGGTCACCCGCACGCTCGGCTTCGGCGTCACATGGACCGTCGAGACGCACGTGCGCCGCGTGACACCCGCGGGCGCGCCGATCGCGGTCCGCGTGCCGCTCCTCGCCGGCGAGGCGCCCACACGCGCCAACCTCGTCGTCGAGAAAGGCGAGGTAGCGGTGAGCCTCGGCGGCGATGAGACCGAGACCGCGTGGGAGTCGACGCTGGAGCAGGCCCCGCAGATCGTCCTGCGCGCGCCCGAAGGCCGCCCGTGGTCCGAGGTGTGGCAGCTCCAGTGCAGCCCGATCTGGTCGTGCCCCGCCACCGGCCTCCCGCCCGTGTCGCGCATAGCAGAGGGCGTCTTCGCTCCCGAGTACCGTCCCTGGCCGGGAGAGACGATCACCGTCCGCCTGGCCCACCCGCAGGGTGTCGAGGGCCAGACCCTCACGATCGACGAGATCACCCTCGAGGCCACCCCCGGCCGCCGCCTCGAGCGCGTCCGCCTCACTGCCACCGCGCGCAGCAGCCGCGAGCAGCCCCTCGTCCTGCGCGTGCCGACGGAGGCCGAGGTGCAGCAGGTCACGATCGACGGCCAGGACCGCCCGGCGCGCCCCGAGAAGGGCGAGCTCCGCCTGACCATTCCCGCGGGCCGGCACACGCTCGAGGTCCGCTGGCAGCAATCCCACGGCATGGACGTCTCTTACGGAGTGCCGCGCGTCTCCTTCTCGAGCCCCGCCGTCAACGTCACGCAGCAGCTCACCCTGCCGCCCGAGCGCTGGCTTCTCGCTACACACGGCCCCGCCTGGGGCCCGGCTGTCCTCTTTTGGCCGTACTTCGCGTTCCTGCTCGCCGTGGCCCTCGCCCTCGGCCGCCTCCCCGCGAGCCCCCTCACGAGCACCCAGTGGATCCTCCTCGGCCTCGGTCTCAGCGTGCTGCCCGCCATCGGTGCCCTGATCGTGGCCGCCTTCGTCTTCGTCCTGGCCTTACGCGGAAGACGACCGTCAGAGAACGCCTGGGCCTTCAACTCCCTCCAACTCCTCGTCGCCGGATGGGCCCTCGTCAGCCTCACCCTGCTCTACATCGCCATCCACCAGGGCCTCCTCTTCCGCCCCGACATGCAGGTCGCAGGCGGCGGCAGTACCGACACCCTCCTCCGCTGGTACGCCGACCGCGTCACCGGCGACACCCCCGCTGCGGGCGTCCTGAGCCTCCCCCTCTGGCTCTACCGCGTGGCGATGCTGCTGTGGGCTCTGTGGCTCGCCGCCAGCCTCGTGCGTGGAGTCGGCCCCGCCTGGCGCGCCTTCACCGAGGGCGGCCTCTGGCGCCCGCTCCCGCGGCCGAAGCCCAAGCAGAAGCCCGCGGAGCCGCAGGCCGAGGGGACGCCCGGACCGGATCTCAGCGAGAAGTGAAGACGAGCGTGGCTTCGGCCGCGGACGGCCCAAGGCGCAACTCGTCGCCGCTGACCGTGTAGCTCGTCGCCGCCCCGAGCGCCGCGAGGTACCGGCCCTCCTGCGCCATCACGCCTTCCGGGTCGCACGCCATGCGCGTCGAGCCGAGCGCGCCCACCGAGAGACGCCCCGCCTTGGCCTTGGCGCTGCCCATGTAGCGGTTGCACCCCGCCGTGCCGGACACACGATCCTCGCTCGAGAACTCAGCAGTCAGCGTCGTCCCGGAAAAAATCGGCTGGCCACCGATGCTGGTGAGGTGCCAGGTGGGGCCGACGAGCGATCCGGCCGCTGCTGTCGGGTCCGAAGGCAACGTCCTATCCCCGGTTGAGCAACCCACGAGACCCATCACAGTCACGACCACGCCCGCTCCGCTCCGCCAACCCAGCATCGTGTTCAATCCTCTCGTGCGAGACATCCGACGCGTTCCATCGTGCTCGACAGGATCGCCGCTGTCCAGCACGAGGGCGGTAAAAAGATGTGAGCCGCGTGCAGCTTCAAGGCGTCGGCGCAATCGTGCCGGACGAGGGTGTCGAGCTAGCCGAAGGCTCTCGAAGTGACCGTGATTGCCGGTGAGGTCAGGTCGAAGCGACGAGACTGGCGCCCAGATATTCGTCGGACTGGCGCGTCAGTTCAAGTGCGTTCGGTCCATAGTAGAGTCGCTGCATAATTACCCACATGGTGCGTCTTGAACGAACCCGCCCATGGGGGCGGGTCCGGTGCTGTATCAGACCAGCGGGTGCAAGTCCCGCCGCGGTAAGCGCCGAGCGCCGCGTAGCAGGCTCCGGGTGCGGAGGCGAAATC
>Ga0247727_10017491_pt1 | contig 11409 bp, 10 predicted proteins | sample WisWelCaveWW1625_FD_202498 | JGI IMG/M metagenome (GOLD analysis project Ga0247727, IMG submission 202498) | Biofilm microbial communities from Wishing Well Cave, Virginia, United States - WW16-25 | ecosystem: Environmental > Aquatic > Deep subsurface > Groundwater > Cave microbial mat | place... | reverse complement strand
TCGTCGCAGGAAGGTACCCCACTGATAAACGTTCCCCCGCAGTGGATCCAATCGGTCGTCTCTCCAAAGTTCAGGTCTACGCGGAATCCGACCGGATCTGCGCCCTTTTGGAAGACCACCTCGGCCAAGTTGAGACTGAAGGTGCTGTCGCGAAAGTCAAAGTTACTTCCCCCGTTAGTCTGGGACTTGGGGTCGTTAAAGTTGCTGCCGTAGTAGACGTCAACGAACCCACCGATCTGAAGCGGCGCCTTGGCCTCTTCCGCCCGAGCGCTGCCCAGGGAAAGCGCAAACAGCGCCACGGCCACACCCAACGTTCCTTTCCTGCTCATGGCTCCTCCTTGAAGGGGTAATAGGGGTTGATGTTCTGGGCCTATCCTCGGCCAACGCCGACTGACGCGAACCCCACCCCGGCCCCGAGGTAGGTAACGTGCGTACAAAAACGCGCGCCCAAAAACACGCGCCTTAGATACTCCTTTTCTCTGCCCTTTTCAACTGCGTCCATCCCAGCAGGTTACAGGGGGCCGCGTCGCCCCTCCACGGCCACGCCGGCAAGCCGTGCCTCGCCGGCTTTGCCGCTTGGAAAAGCGCCTGACGACGCCGGTGGACATACGAAGCGTGCCTGTTCTTGGGCGTGCCCGCCCGCTGTCATGACTCTTTAGAAATGTCATATGGGCATTTCTATAAATCCTGTGGTAGGCTGCGGGTGTGTTGAGGCGTAGGGTGTCTCATTTCGCAGTTCACTTTTAAGGAGGAGTTGCCATGCAGATGGGTTTCTTTGACGTGGAGAGACGGTATGCCAGCCTTGGGCGGGTTGGGTGATCCACCGGAGCGGTCGAATTGGAGCGGCTGAATGACGCCGTGGACTGGGAGATTTTTCGCCCCGACCTGGAGCGGATTGACCAGAAGGTTCGCAAGAGCGCGGCGGGCTGCAAACCGACATGTCGAGTGTTGATGTTCAAACTCCTGAGCCTGCAGCGGCTGTACGGGCTGTCGGACGAGCGGTTGGAATACCAGGTCAGGGATCGCCTCTCCTTCATGCGGTTTCTGAATCTGGACCTCGCGGGGAAGATTCCGGATGCGCGCACCGTTTGGGCGTTTCGCGAGGCCCTCAAGACGCATCGGTTGGCAGAGGTTTTATTTGAACGGCTCAATCAGACGTTGGCAGGCGCTGGCAGACGTTGGCAGGCATGGGGATTCAGATGAAGAGCGGGCAGATCATTGACGCCAGTTTTGTGTCGGCGCCGGTGCAGCGCAACACGCGGGAGGAGAATGCGGTGATCAAGGACGGGGCCGTGCCGCTGGAGTGGGGTAAGACGCCGAATAAGTTGGCGCACAAGGACGTGGACGCACGCTGGACGAAGAAAGGTGGGCAGAGTCACTACGGCTATAAGAACCATGTGAACATGGATCGAGAGATGAAACTTGTGGCGGCCCAGGCCTGCACGGACGCCAGTGTTCATGACAGCCAGATGTTGGAGGCGGTATTGCGCGAGCCGGAGGAAGGTGGCGAGGGTGTGTGGGCCGATAGTGCGTACCGATCGGAAGCGCAGGAGCGGCGTCTTGCCGATGGCGGTCATTGCAGTCAGATTCACGAGCGGGCCTATCGCGGTGCGCCGTTGGGAGACGAACAGAGGGCCCGCAACACGGCCAGGTCGCGGGTGCGTGCGCGCGTGGAGCATGTGTTCGGGCAGATGGAGAATGGCATGGGTGGGATGTGTTTGCGCAGCGTGGGCCTTGCGCGCGCCAAGGTAGGTGTGGCGTTGATGAATCTGGCCTACAATCTTCGGCGCGTCGAGTGGCTGATCCGCAGCAAGGTGTTTCCGTTCACGCGGGTTACGGCACCGGTTCGTGGGGCAGCGTAAAACGATGCGGAAAACGGGAATGGAGGGCGCGATTTAGACAAGAGGAGGGACGCGAGCAGGGGGTGAGTCGCCCAGGTTCCTCTCCGTAGAACATTTCCACACGAGCAAAATCTCGCCTCATGCGCCCCGCCGCCTCACCCCACCCCCAACAACGGATTTATAGAAGTGCCCATATATTTTCTCCAGAGGGGCAACTCTAGTACGGGCAGAGGGGCAGTCTAATACGGGTGATCCGTCTCCCCATGCCGCTCGCAATCTGCAACATCTGCTGACAGCAAGAAGCCCAGCAGGTCGGGTGCCTCGCAGCCGTTGTATGGCTTGCTGATCTTCATCTCTGACTTCATCACCTTTGCCATTACAACTCGCCGCGCACGCCCTTTATTTGCTAAATGTCCGTCCATCTAACACCTCATTTTCTCAAGAAAGTATTCTCCAAAAATATGACATTTCTAAAGAGTTATGACAGCGCCTGTATGGGGCTGTCATAACTCTTTAGAAATGTCATATGGGCACTTCTATAAATCCGTTTGGGGTGGGGTGAGGCGGTGGGGCGAATGAGGAGGGGTTTTGCTCGCGTTGCGACGTTCTGCGGAGAGAAACCTGAGCGATTCATGCCCTGCTCGCGTCCCTCCTCTTGCCTAAATCACGCCTCCCATGCACGTTTTCCGCGTTGCCTTACGCTGCCCCACGAACCGGTGCCGTCACCCGCGTGAACGGAAACACCTTGCTGCGGATCAGCCACTCGACGCGCCGAAGATTGTAGGCCAGATTCATCAACGCCACACCCACCTACCTTGGCGCGCGCAAGGCCCACGCTCCGCAAACACATCCCACCCATGCCATTCTCCATCTGCCCGAAAACATGCTCCACGCGCGCACGCACCCGCGACTTGGCCGTGTTGCGCGCCCGCTGCTCAGCGCCCAACGGCGCACCGCGATAGGCCCGCTCGTGAATCTGACTCCGATGACCGCCTTCGGCAAGACGCCGCTCCTGCGCTTCCGATCGGTACGCACTATCGGCCCACACACCCTCGCCACCCGCCTCCGGCCTGCGCAGCACCGCCTCCAACATCTGGCTGTCGTGAACACTGGCGTCCGTGCAGGCCTGGGCCGCCACAAGTTTCATCTCGCGATCCATGTTCACATGGTTCTTGTAGCCGTAATAACTCTGCCCGCCTTTCTTCGTCCAGCGTGCGTCCACGTCCTTGTGTGCCAACTTATTCGGCGTCTTACCCCACTCCAGCGGCACGGCCCCCTCTTTGATCACCGCATTCTCCTCCCGCGTGTTGCGCTGCACCGGCGCCGACACAAAACTGGCGTCAATGATCTGCCCGCTCTTCATCTGAATCCCCATGCCAGCCAGTGCTTGATTGAGTCGCTCGAACAAAACCTCTGCCAACCGATGTCTCTTGAGGGCCTCGCGAAACGCCCAAACGGTGCGCGCATCCGGAACCTTTTCCGCGAGGTCTAGCCCCAGAAACCGCATAAAGGAAAGGCGATCCCGAACCTGGTATTCCAACCGCTCGTCCGACAGCCCGTACAACCGCTGCAGGATCAGGAGTTTGAACATCAACACTCGGCACGTTGGCTTGCAGCCCGCCGCGCTCTTGCGAACCTTCTGGTCAATCCGCTCCAGGTCGGGGCGAAAAATCTCCCAGTCCACGGTGTCATTCAGCCGCTCCAGTGGATCACCCAACTCGCTCAGGCTGGCATACCGTCTTTCCACGTCAAAGAAACCCATCTGCATGGCAACTCCTCCTTAAAAGTGAAATGCGAAACGAAACACCCTACGTCTCAACACCCCCGCGCCCTACCACAGAATTTATAGAAGTGCCCATTAGAAATGTCATATTTTTGGAGAATACCTTTCTTGAGAAATGAGGTGTTAAATGGAAGGACATTTGACGATGAGTAAGAAAGAGAGAGCACGCCTGGTTGTGATGGCAAAGGTGATGAAATCAGAGATGAAGATCAGCGAGGCGTCGGAGCTGCTGGGCCTCAGTTATCGGCAGACGTTGCGGATTGCGAAGCGGTATGGGGCAGAAGGGGCCGTGGGGCTGGTGCATCGGAGTCGCGGTCGGACATCGAATCGGGCGTGGGATGAGGCGAAAAAGCGGAAGATTTTGGAACGCTATTCGGAGAGGTATGCGGGTTATGGCCCGACGTTCACTGTGGAAAAGTTGGAGGGGGACGGCTACGGTGTGGATCACGAGACGCTGCGACGGTGGCTGATCCGGGAGGGATTATGGCAGAAGCGGCGACGGCGCAAGGCGCACCGGGGCTGCGAGCCCTGCGAGAAGTGGCGGGCACGGAAGGAGCACTTTGGGGAGTTGGTCCAAATGGATGGCAGTCCGCATCACTCGCAGGGGTCGCACCCCTGGTTTGGACCCGATGGACAGACCGCGTGCCTGCTGAACATGATTGACGATGCCCAGGGGACGGTCTTTGCGCTTCTGGATCGGGAAGAGACGACGGCGATTGCGATGCGGGCGCTCTGGGGCTGGATCGAACGCTATGGCATCCCGAAGGCGTTGTATGTGGATTTCAAGAACGTTTACATCACGACCCGCGAGCCGACGATTGAAGAGCAATTGCGGGGGGAGTGTCCGCTAACGCAGTTTGGCAAGGCGTGCAAGAAACTGGGCATCGAAATCCTGGGGGCGCACTCGCCGCAGGCAAAAGAACGTGTCGAACGATCGAATGGAGTGCATCAAGATCGCCTGGTCAAGGAATTTCAGTTGGCGGGTATTAGCGATCTCAACAAGGCCAATGCTTTCCTGAGGGAGACCTATTTGGATGGCCACAATAAGCGGTTTACCGTCACGGCAAAGAGCCGTGTTGATTTCCATTGTCCGGTTCCGAAGGAACTGGACTTGCGAACGGTGTTTTGTATCGAGGAAGAACGCCACGTGAATAACGATTGGACGGTGCGTTGTCATAATCGTTATTTTCAGATTCTCAAGGAGAACGACCGATTGCCGAGACCGGGAGACAAACTGACGGTCAGTGAATGGCTGGATGGCTCGATTCATTTGCTGTACAAGGGTTGCGAACTCCAGTACCGGGTACTTCCCGAACGGCCAGAGAGACCGATGCCGCCAAAAGTGCACCCGTCACTGTCCAGAAAGAAGCCCACGCCTGGGCCGGATCATCCCCGGCGTCAGTGGCAGGGTCAACATAAAATCAATCCGGTCTGTGTAAAAGAGTTGGCAGGAGGAGCCAAGGAATCACCCCTATAAGGTGACCCCCTCAAGGAGAAAAACATGACATTTCTATCGAGTTAATTCATGTGACATTTCTAAAGAGTTATGACAGCGCCTGTATGGGGACAGCAGTACGTGCGGTTGCTTCGCGTCCAGATACGGCGTATCCTGCGGCGCTGTCATTCACGGTCCGACCTTGCACACGCATCAAGCCCATTTGCAGACCGACGCGTGGCCCGCGCAAGCCAGCGCATCCCCCCTTACCGTGCTCCATATTTTTTCGGGCGACCTCTGGGCGGGCGCGGAGGTGATGATTTTTCACCTTTTGACGCGACTGCAATCGCATCCGGGGCTGCGCATCATCGCGCTGTCCCTCAACGAGGGCAGGCTCACGGAGCAGTTGCGCGCCGCCGGCGTCCGAACGCACGTGATTGCGGAGGAGAAGCACCCCTTTTTGAGGATTTTGGTCGGCGCATGGCGTCTGCTAAAGGGGGAGAAGATCTCCGTCATCCACGCCCATCGCTACAAGGAAAATCTCCTGGCGCTGCTGTTGAGCTGGCCTTTGGGGGTGAGACGACGGGTCACGACACTGCACGGCATGCCGGAGCCATTCACTGGCGCGCAGGCCGCGAAGGCCACGGGGGTGGCCCACGTGAACGAGGGCATCCTACGGTGGTTTTTCCATTCGGTTGCCGTCTCACACGCCATGAGAAAAACGTGGGTGGAGCGACACCGGTTTCAGGAGGCGCGCGTGGCCGTCATTCACAATGGCGTGGACATGCCCGCCGCGAAGGAGGACGGAAGAGACTCCAAGTACGCCATGCCGGCAGGCATGTTGCACGTCGGGACGGTGGGGCGCTTCGTGCCGGTGAAAGGCTATGACCTCTTCCTGGAGATTGCCGCGGAGATCGGAAAACGGATGGAGAACGTCCGCTTCAGTATCCTGGGGGAGGGGCCGCTCAAAGCAGACCTCGCGCGCAGGCTGGAGTCCCTCGGCCTACAAGGGCGTGTCTTTTTTTTTGCCCACACCCCATCCCCACACCTATTATCAATCGCTTGATCTCTACATGAACACGTCCCTCCACGAGGGGATTCCGATGAGCATTCTGGAGGCGATGGCGGCGGGTAAACCCATCGTGGCGCCCCGGGTCGGCGGCATCCCAGAAATCGTCACCCACGGCCGGGAAGGTTTTTTGGCGGATCGCCGTGAGGCGACCGAATTTGTGCGCTATGGCATCCAACTCCTTTCGGACCGCACGCTCCGAGACGCCCTGGGTCAAAACGCAAAAAGAACCGTCGTAGCCGACTTTTCCGCCGCGGCAATGGCGGAGAAGTATGCCGCGCTCTACCTGGGGAAGAGGTGAGCCATGTTGGGTTTGCTTATAAGTAAGATCCGGGCCTATCGCGCGCGACGTCGCCTCAACAGGCTGGTTCAGAAAGGACTCCGGATCGGCCACAATACGCATCTGCAGGACGGCGTCTTTATTGATCCTGCGCACTGCTTTCTGATCTCGATTGGAGACCATTGCGCGCTTGCGCCCAATGTCCGCCTCATCGCCCACGACGCCAGCCCCAATCGCTTCCTGCGTCTTACGCGGCTCGCACCCATTACGATCGAGGCGCGTTGCTTTATTGGCGATTCCGCCGTGATTATGCCAGGGGTGCGCATCGGTCCTGACGCCATTATCGGCGCGGGATCGGTGGTCACGCGGGATGTCCCTCCCAACAGCGTCGCGGCGGGAAATCCGGCACGGGTGCTGTGCAGTCTGGAGGCATTCCTCGCCAAACACCGAGAAAAAGCGGCCGCCGGGCGCACGTTTGGCTATGGAGAATATGACATTGGCGTGATCACCCCGGAGAGAAAGCAGCAGATGACCGCCTACCTCAAGGCGGGTGGCGCCGGATATATGGGCGCACGGTCTTCGTTTTGAAGGTAGGGTGAAGCGCGCATGCCCTTCCGCCTATCGGCGCTTATGCGAAGTTTCTGGGAATCTGAACTGAGGTGACATGCTTGGCGATTCCCCGTATCCGTGGTCGCGTGCCGTTTCTGCTATGGCGTTTGCACGTGGGTGGTTTCGCGCAGCGATTTCAGCCAGGCGTCTTGTGCCGTGGCGTGCCCTTCGGCAATGAGAATGTCGTGGATGAGCCGCGCGCTGTCCGCGAAGGGTTGGGTTTGCGGCGGCGTCTTTTCCGTCACTCGAAAGAGATGCCATCCCAAATCGGTCTCGATCGGCACGCTTACCTCGCCTGCCGCCAACGCAAAAACGACGCGGCTAATTTCGGGCGCTAAATCCTCCGCCTTAAATTTCCCCAGGTGATCCCACTCGGCTCCAAGGCGTTTGGCCAACGCATCGAATGCTTCTCCGGCCTGTGCCGCCCGCATGGCCTCCTGTGCCCGTGCGGCCGCCGTCGTCCCCTCCGTCTGTGGCGGGCCGTCCGATGGCGCAGGCGCACGGAACAGCATTTGTTCTAGGTGTACCTCTTCCGGTTCTAAAAAACGCTCCGGGTGGGCGTCATAATAGGCGCGCACCGCGTCTTCCGTCACGTTCACATCTTGAATCGCCCCGCCCACAAGCCGTGGGAGGGCCATCTGACTTTTCAAATCTTCGAGGTAATCCTCCCACGAAAAGGCGCCATTTTGCGTGACCGCCTGCTGAAGCGCCGCGCGGTCGGGGAGGTGGTTGCGCGCTTGAATCTCGTCGAGCGCCGCCTCAACGTCCGCATCGGAAATACGCATGCCTCGGCGTTTAGCCTCCCGCAAGATCAATTTTCGATCTATCAGTCGCGCCAGCAACACTTCGCGCGGCGTCGGATTCTTGACGTTCATGCCCACCTCGCGCTGCGCCAGGTGGTCCACATCGCCTTGGGTGATCACCTCGTTGCCGACAATCGCGGCAACACGGTCAATCACCACGGCCTCGGCCACCGTGGCGGAGACAAGGACCCCGATTGCAAAGCGGATCGCTGGGTGTATTGGATCTAAAACGCGCATTTCTCCCTTTCGGTTGCCCCACTATGAAATCATCGGAAGCAGGGATTGGGTGGAAGTGAGATGACGCCGCATCCCCAGCGCCGCGGGAGGAATGCCCATCGCCAGACCCAAGATCTGGGGGAGATGGAGAATCGGCATCCCCAATGTCCGGCCCGGGTCATCCCGCCGCAATTTTTCCTCGGCCCGTCCCTGGTAGATGTCCAGGCTCATGTGGCACAGCGGGCACGGAGTGACCATCACGTCCGCCCCCTTTTCTTTTGCCTCCCCGACGTGTTTCCCCACCATGCCCAGGGCGATCTCTTCTTTTTCGATAAAGACGGGGAACCCGCAACACTTCGTCCGCCCGTCGTAGGCTACCGGATGCGCGCCCAAGACGCGGATCAGTTTTTCCATGGAGGTCGGATTTTCCCAGTCATCGAAGCCCGTGGCGCTCTCGGGGCGCAGGATATAGCAGCCGTAGAACGGCGCCACCGACATTTCGGTAAGCGGATGGGTGATGAACGACTTGAGCCGTTCGATTCCAAAATCTTTCACCAAAATCCACTGCAGGTGTTTGACCGCGACCGTGCCGCGATACGCCAGGCCCGTTCCCGCCTTCAGGGTGATGTTGATCCGCGCCCGCAGCACGTCATCTTCGCGCAGACGCCGGTTGATCCCCCCCAGCGTTCCCTGACAAGTGCCGCAAACGGTCATCACGTCGAGCCCCATCTCCTCCGCAGTGGCCAGCGTTCGCGCGTTGAGCGCGTAAGCCAAATCGGGATCGGCCTCGGTGATGACGCCCGCACCGCAGCAGTTGAAGTTTGTGATCTCGACCACGTCAATCCCCAGACGCTCCACGACCTTCAGGGTCGCCTGGTGCAGCTCCGGCGCGGCGCCCTGCGCGGCACAACCCGGATAGTAGGCATATTTCACGGCGCTGCTCCGTCCGGCATGGATGCCTTGCGGTTGTATTCTTCCGCCTGCCTCACGTCCTCGACGCTGCCGATGAGCAGGGGCGTGCGCTCATGCAGAGACGTGGGTTTGATGTCCGCGATGGCCGTCATGCCGCTAGACGCCAGTCCCCCGGCCTGCTCCACGATGAAGGCCAGCGGCGCCGCCTCGTACAACAGGCGAAGTTTGCCCTGTTTGTTTTTGCGGTCCGCGGGGTAGAGGAAGATGCCGCCTTTGAGCAGATTACGATGAAAGTCCGAGACCAGCGATCCCACATAGCGGGCCGATCGGCCCGCAGCCTTCAGCGCCTCGACGTAGCAGCGTGTGCCGTCCTCCCAGCCGCGGCTGTTGCCTTCGTTGATACTGTAATAGGCGCCCTTGTTCGGCGTGTGGATGGATTCATGCGACAAGAAGAACGCACCCAGGTCGGGGTCGAGCGTGAAGCCATGCGTGCCGAAGCCCGCCGTATAAACGAGCATCGTGCTTGTTCCATAAAGAATGTAACCCGCCGCAACCTGATCGCGTCCCGGCTGCATGAAGTCGCTTTCCGACACCGCATTGCCTGGGCTGATCTTTCTATGAATAGAGAAAATAGAGCCGATGCTGATATTGACGTCAATGTTGGAGGAGCCGTCCAGTGGGTCAATCGCCAGAACGTACTTCCCGCGCAGGTTGGGATTGGGAATAGGGTAGATGTGCTCCATTTCCTCGGAGGCGATGGCGGCAATATGGCCGGTGTTGCTCAAGCGAGAAAGAAAGGCTTGGTTGGCAAATTCATCCAGTTTTTGCACCGATTCGCCGTGAACATTCGTTCGGCCTTCCTCGCCCAAAATGCCCGTAATCCCAGCCTGGTTCACCGCCTGGCCGATGATCTTGCCGATGGCCGCAATCTCCCGAAGCAAGTCCGTCAAATCACCGGTTGCCTGGGAATACTCCGTCTGGATGCGGGTCAACCACGCCTCTAAAGCAATTCCCTTTTCCACGTTAAGCTCCATATTAGGGGGCTCGCGTCGCCCCCTCCACGGGCAAAGCCCGTGGAGCCTCCCCCTCAGCGCGGCGTTGCCGCTTGAAAACCCGTTACCAACGTCGGTGGCCGCGCGAAGCGTAACGCCGTGCGCAGCACCGTCGCCCCCTCCACAGGCAAAGCCGGCAAGACGCGGCTTAGCCGCGTCGCGCAGCAAACCCGCAGGGTTTGCGAAGTGAATGAGCCTCCCCCTCAGCGCCGCTTCGCGGCTTGGAAAATTCTCAGCCGACATCGGTGGCCGCGCGAAGCGTAACGCCGTGCGCAGCACCCGCAGGACCTGGAAACACCACCATTGGGAAATCCGTCGCCTGTAGATGAAAATGCGCGACGGCAAATGTCCTCGCTCGCATCAAATGCTCCACGAGCACATGTGCCTGGTTGAATGCGAGATTGAGTGCGGCTGCATTGCGTCCTGGGTCATCCGGATATTCGTGTGCGAGCAGGTTGCGAAGTTGCCGCAGTTGGGTCCAGTCTTCAACCGAAGAGAGAATCTTAAGCCGCTCCAGCAAATGCAGCCGATCCAGAAAGGTTTGCTCATCCCGCCAATCCCCACCGGCCTGAAGCAACGCGGGGTATAAACGCAGCCCAAGCGCATCCTGCAACTTGGAGAATCGGAAGACAAACTGATCCAATGCGCGCACATCGAGGGGAGAGAGTGTCTGATACGACTCGGCGGTAAAAGGGATGTGCTGCGCGACATCATGCCAGGCCCTGGCAAGATGGCGGACATGGGCAAGTCCTTCCTGCAGTGCCATCCGCAGTTTTTGGGTCGCCACGTCCGTCACAACCGACTTCCACGTTCTTCAGATCTGCGGTTCCGGCGCGCAGAGCGATATCCCCGTCCGCAGGGCCACGTGGGCGATGACGGGAAGGGGCGTCCGAACCCGATGAACCACCACGTCTATTCGCTGCTCGCCGAGTGATAGCGCCAGTGCCGTTCTGAAATCCAGTTCAGCGCGAAGCGCCTGCGCCGGATCGCTTATCGCCGTCTCGACATAAAGATCAATATCGCCGCCCCGTCGCGCGCCGTCCGCCCGGGAACCAAACAACCAGACGGCGACATCCAGGCCAAAGTGCCGTCGCGCCGCTCCTGTAATCACTGCAACCTGCTCCGTGCGCAACCGCATGGACGCGGCCACGTTGCCCTGCTCCGCACGACGTCTGGGCGTTTCAGGGGCATCATGCAATGTATCGTTTGCAACGACGCGCGCGCCCAGCGGGTCAATCGCCGTGACGCGAATTTGCGAGGCCACGCTGTTTTGTTCAAAGGCCGCGCGCATCGCTGCGCCGATTTTTGCGCCCGCGTCTTCTGTATCCGTGACGGCAAACACGGACGCCCCCGCGCCGGAGATCGAGCAGCCCAATGCCCCGGCATCCAGGGCCGCGGCCTTCACCGCG
>Ga0247727_10017490_pt1 | contig 11410 bp, 6 predicted proteins | sample WisWelCaveWW1625_FD_202498 | JGI IMG/M metagenome (GOLD analysis project Ga0247727, IMG submission 202498) | Biofilm microbial communities from Wishing Well Cave, Virginia, United States - WW16-25 | ecosystem: Environmental > Aquatic > Deep subsurface > Groundwater > Cave microbial mat | place... | reverse complement strand
CTGCGTAAGGGTTATTTTGTAACTCCCCTCAATTGTCATTCTGAAAGAACCTTTTTCGGCACTGGTAAAACCTCCAATAGGAGAATCTTCCCAGCGCATAAAAAGGTTCCTTCTGAATGACAGTTCTGTGATGGTGTTACAAACCAACCCGCAACGAGCATAACTGCGATTATTCACAGATTTTCACCGCGAAGACGCCAAGTCCGCAAAGAACGGCGCGATGCGATAAAAGCTATCATGAAACTTAGTTTGAAAGCCGTTCTCGGTCCAACCAAGCTAGCGCAAAGTTTTTTATACTTTGCGATCTTCGCGTCTTCGCGGTTCTAAATAATGCAAGCTAAATGATTTTTGCTTGCTTCATTCGTATCATCTTCCGGCTTCGCAATGAATCTGACTGCTGACTCCGGTGAGCTGGAGTTTCTGTTGCGCCTGAAATGCTCTCACCGCCTTCTCGGTGGACTGGCCAAAATAGCTTTGATCAACTTCGAGACGATCAATCGCAGAGCCCAACAATACGGTCATCTAACTCGGCGTCTCCTTTGTGACTGCTCACGTTGCACGGCACCTGCGCGCAGTCGCTCGACACCTTGAGCCATTACTCCGCCAAGACGGCGCACTGCGCTCGTTGACAATGGCTGTTCCAAGATCCGATTGCCCTGCGCATAGAAAGCCAAGAGATCGGCTTCTAGGTCGGCTTGCGAGTGAACGTTCCGTTCAGGTGTTCCCGACTGTCGTCCACCTTCCTGATGCCGTCTCGCATTGTGGCCTTCGGGCGCATTCCAAACAGCGACTGTCTCCGTTATTTGCGCAGGGATCTCTCTTTCGGCGCGTGCGTAGGCGTCTCTCCAGGCGTGAAGGACTAACTCATGAACGAAGGTTTCACCCATATCCAATAGCGATCCTGCGAAATTGGGATCCGCACGGAGGGTTAAGTCAGGGACTATAAGGGGTACGTTAGGGTTTTGCGGATTAGGAGAAACGTATCGAGGCGCGAGCCTATTGTCGGACCTTGCGACAACCAGTATTCGCGGTTCGTTGTTGTCTCTGGCCAAGGAAACGGCGTTCGGCGGGAGCGTTATACCCAACGGTTCTTGGTCCCCATCATGATGAATCGCTCCAACCGTGGTGACTTCCACGACCTCATCTGCATGCGTCAATTCCCAGAGTCGACGCAGAACCCAGGATTCCCTTTGGCCTCGACCGGATTGCGCTGATGTAAGATCAACGTGTAATCTTCCTTCTCGAAGTTCGATTGATTGCGCTTCCGACAAGGCGAACCTTTCGGCCTCTTCTCCTTCTAAGCCAAGTTCACGAGCTTGAGCGTCACCCACGGCACGCAGATAACGACGAATTGCCATTAATTGGTCTTGTGCCACGGTGCTAGAGAGCACAGACTCGCCCTCCCTAGCCGTGACGCTGGTATCTGCGTGAAAGCCCAAAGCGATTGTTGTACCAGTGTTATCGAAAAAACGCAGTGGGTTGCCATCCATGGCCGAGTAGATATTCACCCCATCGGCCAACCCGACAGGGTCAGCACTACACCACCTCCCCAGCCACGGCGCATAATACCTCGCCGTGTGATAATTCAACCCCGTCTCTTCATCTCGCTCCATTCCGGTATAGCGATATCTCTTCAAGCTCACTTCCGCCACGCTACGGCCAGCTTGGTATGAAGAGGTACCGTAGGGGTGATATTCTTCATAAGAAATCACCGCGCCAAATTCATTCAGCTCCAAGCAGGCGGAGCCAAGGTGATTGCCGAACTGGTAGCGGATGATTTGCGGTGGCACACTCGGTTCGTCGCCCTCTGTGCGGGTTTCGACCATAGCAATACGCTGCTTGTCATCCATGATGTGCAATGTCTCTCGCACGAGTGGGTTCACGCCTTGCTTGCGGTAAATTTCAAAGCCGCCCAAGTAAATGCGCTCTTCCACCAAGCCGCCGTTGTGCTCGTGTACTTTGCGCACGCGCTGGCCGCCGGCATTGTAAACGTAATAGGCTCTGCCGCCGCCGTTCAAATCCACCTGCTGCAACTGGTCTTTGAAGTCCCAAATCATCTCACGCAAATGCGGCATGCGGGTCATGTTGCCGTGGTCGTCGTACTCATAACGACCGGAATAAGGAGCATCTTCACCATCGCCGGGTAAGCTGGTGCTCAACAAGCGATTGCTGTCTCCAGCAATTTCATAACGCCGGGTGTAGCCGCCGCTGGCCGCTTGGTGGATCATTTTCAGGATATTACCGACCTCATCGTATTTATACAATTGCGTGTAGGTCTGCATCTTCTGGCCGTCATGAGGATGGGCCAAATTCCGGCGAGTGATGTCGTTGAAATCGTAATAGGGTTTCAAATCCGGACGGTGGTGCGGCTGGTTGTTCTCTTGTTGGCCGATATGCTCCCGGCCGGTGGCTTTGGTCAAGCGGTACAAGGGATCGTACTCATAATTGCCCTGTGGTTCAACCACCGCGTTATCGAAATAAACTGTCTGCTGGGCATCATCACGAATTTCGGTGATGTTGCCCACGGGATCGTAGGTGTAAAATAGATCCTGCAAACTTGTGTCGGCTCAACGTGTGGTCTTCAAATTGGTCAAGCGGAAAGTGAGCGGATCGTATTCATTATCTGTTTGCATGCCGCTGCCGTATTCGATCAGCTCACGCTGGCCCTTGGCGTTGTAATCGATATTGGTGACGAATTCGGTTTGTTCATTCGCGCCGCGCAGGTTCACAGTCACCGCATTGAGCAAGTTGGCTTCGTTGAAAATCGGATGAATGACGCTGTTGTCCGGCGTGGTGAGCGTGACCGGACGATTGAGCGCGTCGTAGGTTGTGCTGCTCGTGAAGATTTCGTTCTCCAAGCGTGGCGCATCATTCCAATTTACTTGGTCGGTATAATTCGAGAGCAATTGCCGCGAGCTGCTCAACGAATTGCCTTTGAAGTCATACGCATTATTTGTCACCACGCCCGCAGCGTCGTACATCTGGTAGACTTTGCCGCGTATGTTCAGAGCGGCGCCTTGTGCCTCGCCATAAACCGTACGCTCGAAGAGGATTTTAAGGTTGGGTACATTTACGATAGCGCCTTTCACAAACGAACGAACCGGCCGCCGAAGCTCGTCATATTCCATGCGGAAAGCATGTCCGGGATGACTTGGATTTGGCGGCGTGTCCCAAGCACGTATGGGCTTGCCCGCTACGTCGTTGAGCGTCCACTTTTCGCCGGCATCCATGCTGTTTTGATGAATGCGCGTGCCGAGCATGTCGTAATCATACGCCATGACTTGCAGGTTTCGCGCATCGGTGACGGAGCGCTGGTTGCCTTCGATATCAAGCTCGACGCGGGTGCGATATTCATCCGCCGAGGTCAAGCCGTTTCTTGCAATAGTCAGAAAGGAGCGGCCGAGCGTGTCCAAGTGCGCGGTGGTTGGCGTGTTCGCATGCCTCGCCGCTTTCCGTGCGGCCTCTTGTTCGTGTGCGCCGAGTGCGCTGTCGATGCGTTGTTCATACCAAGTCGGCAGAAATTCCTCTTCTTCCAACAAGCCAAAGAATTCACCGGCATCCAAATCAGCGCGCGGATCAGTTTGCGTGACGGTGTCATTCACGTCCCACGTGGTTTGCTGCCAGGGATCGAACACGACTTTCTCATACGTGTAATTGGGATGCAGCGTGGCAACGACGCGCTCGACCGGGTCATAAAACAAAATGGGCGTAACGCCGATGAGCGTCATCTCCGGCTCTTCTTCAAACAAATGCGTGGCGCTGAAGAAGGGCTCATACTTCTTCACCGGCTTGCCCTTGTTGTTGTAAATCGTGCGGCCATTGCCCACCCAACGATGATCGGTGTGCGCGGGCTGCGTTTCGCCGTCTCTCAACACGAGCGCGCCGGGCTTGCGATCGCCGCCGGGCAACACAATGTCCGGCTCGCGCTCCGGCGCATCGCCAGGCTCGGCTTGAACTTTGGTTTGCGCTTCGCGGCCAAAGCCGTCGGAATAGGTGAAGCTGATTTGAATCTTCAAGCCTCCTTCTCTGAAGTGAGTTTCGCGCGCCAGCGTGGCGGCAAATGGCGGCTGGCCGGAACGTTGAAAGCGATGGAGGTCGTAGATCACTCGCGCGGTGGCATTGCGCAACAAGCTTGCGGCGTGGCCGCGAGGGTCAGCAACAAAGGCGAATAACTCCGTGTCGGCGAGATCAGTGGGAAAATCTCTCTCAATCGTGTCGCCTTTGTTCTCGCCCTCTTTGCCCATCGCTGCCGTTGCTACCACCATGCCGAACGTGTCGAAAGCTGCGTGCGCGCGATTGCCATTGGGATCGGTGACGCGCCACGGCTGCAACACGCGATAATCATTTTCTGCGATGGTCGTGTTGTTGAGAGAATCAATGGCTTGTGTCGCCAGCAATTTATGATTGTCATAATGCACGACCGCAGTCTCGCCGAACGGATCGCGCACACGATGGGGCAAAAAGAAGTGTGCGCGCGCAAAGGCGAGCTCATCGCTCGGCGCATCATCATTCGGAGAAAAGAGCACTCGTCCGGAGGGAATCCACCAAGAGCCGTTGTTGTCGAGATCGACATACTTGCCCACATCGCGCAGCACCGCAGGAGCATCGGGCAACAAATTTTCCGGAGGCTGGCCCTCTCGGGGAAGTTGATAAACTGCCAAGAGACCGGCAGTGAAAGCGAGCTTGTAACTTTCGCCGGGTAATGCCAACGGCTCAAGCTCACTGAGCGGCAATAAAGCCGTGAGATCATCGCGGCGAAAGAGCGTGCGCACGTGTTCGATTACACGCTTTTGCAAGTCGCCGTTCGGTGTTTCGGGATATGCGATCACCGCGGCATCATTGACCGCATCGAGCATGTTATCAAAAGCAAAGCGAGTATTGCTTCCGAGCGCAAGGCCGGTCAACTCGAAGGTGCGCGATTCGCAGGGCAACGGCGCGCGATAGGCATCGGCAAGATGGATGTCGTTGGTATAAGTGTTCTCAGTGCAGGTGAGGAGCGGCTGGGTCTGCTTCGTTCGTTCGATTGGATCGAGCTGGTTCAATCCTGGGTTCGATATCTCTTGCACGTGCCCCGCAGCATCGATGACGCGAATAATCTCCCGTCGTCCATAGCCCACCGCGGCGGCTTTGAGCACATTGCCGAACGGATCCACTTGCAGCACGAACTGCTGTCCCACGCGCGGGTCTTGATGATTGCGCTCGTAATGATACGCAATCGTCTCGCGTGGATGCGCAAAGAAGACCGCGTGACGATTGCCGCTTTGCGGTTGAAGAATTTCGAGCGTGTAGTTGCGCTCGGAAACGCTGTAGGGATGCGCGCTCTTCGAAGACTCGTCTTCGGCATAAATTTCCTGCCGCAAAATCGCGCCTTTGAGGGCGCGGCAGGCTTCGCGCAGCTCCTCGTCGATGGGAGAATAAGAGGGACGTGAGCCGTTGGCTAACAAAATATTCTCCGGAAGAACGGTATCGGGCAGCAGCATGGCCTCGAATTGCGCATCAGTCAATCCCGGCTCGCGATAATACTCGCCCGTGTCCTCTTCATCCAAAAGACCGGCGAAGAAATTGGAGATGCGATCACGGCCAAGATAGGCGCCGGTGTGAAACCAGGTTTTGGTATGAACCGGCGGCACGTGCGAGGTCGCGGCGATGTTGGTCGCATCAGAAAGTGATCCCTCCGCGTCGAGCACGGCGAACGCTTCGGTATCAAATTGCTCCACCATCCCAAAGCCGCGAAACTCTCTTTCAAGGCCGTCGAAGTAGCCGTGATGATAAGCATAGCGCGTGACGAAGCGATTGCCGCTGATGCGATCGTGCGTGCTGACGCGCTCCACCACGTGAACCGGAAAAGGAATCTTCGTGATCCACGGTTTGCCCTCAAGCTTATCCTGCAAATAAAATTTCGTGGAGGGCGCATAGTGCACCTTGGTTTCAGCGCCGAGATTGTTGCTGGTGCGGAGGAGCAGGTGCGGTTTCTGTCCGCCCATCAAATCAACATAGCGCATGGGTCGTTGCGCATCGCCGGGCAAGGGCGAAGACCAAACAAGACAGGCCGTGCCATTGCCGAGCAGGTCAGCCACCATCACCGCGGAGAGATTGTCAATGCGAGGAAAGCGCGCGAGCGTTTGCGCGTCACTCCAACTGTTGCCGGATTGGTTGAAATAAAGATGAACGCCGTCGCTTCCGAGATAGATGATGTCGGTCACGCCGGAACCGTCGAGGTCAGCCAGACGAATGCGGCGCTGATCGAACAGATCAGGAGCATCAAACCAGGGCGCGTTGTCCATCGTGACTTTCATGCCGAAGCGGCCATAACCGAGATTAGGCCAGTAGCACACCTCGCCATTGCGAATGCGCACGAGATCGGTGAGACCATCGCCGGAGAGGTCGGCGAGATAAATGGATTGCGTGCCCTCGGCAAAGACGAGTCTCGGCCCTTCTTCTTCATCCAAAGCCTGGCGCACTTTTTCCGCCGGACCAAAGCCGGCTTCGGCGAGCGAGGGATGCCAGCAAAAGGCTTCATCTTCACTGATGAAAATATCGGCATGCCCGTCGCCGGTGAGATCGACGAACTTGAGATTGGGATTGCCCCATTCGAGCACGGGCAGCGAATCGAACGGCGCGAATGATTCCCAGCGCTCGTCGTGCGTGCGCTCATAGAAACCCGGTGTTGGCCCTTGCAGATCGACCAAGTCAAGCTGGCCGTCGCCGGCAAGATCGAGAAACTGCTGGCCTCCACCATTGAGAGCAGCGAGCGAGGGTTTTTCCGCGACCAGCTCGACCGGCCCAAAACTAGCGGTCGCCATCTCTCCGCCATTCTCATGTCGAAGGTGAATGGGACTGAGATTGCGTTTGTAAAACCAGCCCTCGCCTTGTTCGGTTAAAATGCCGGACAAGCCCTCGCCGTCCAAATCCACCCATTGATAGCGCGCGCCGTCCAGACCATAGGGCAAATTTTCGAGGCTGGCGGAATCGACTTCTTTGATCTCTTCGTTGATGATCGCCTGGCTATACTCGAACTCGAGTGGCGGCAGAGATTTTTTTAAATAGGTATTATCGGATCGGCGCGCATAACTCGCCTGCGTGGCTTTGGTAATGAATGAAGCGATGGGAGTTTGGTTGTAAGTGAACTCCGTCGCACGCACGAGATAATCGTTCGTGCCGAGTTCATCCGGAAAGTGGTGGAACATCAACACGCGCCGGCAAAGGCGATAGGTTCGCACTTCGAAGCCCGCGCGATAAGTGGAGAAGGAGTCTTGACGGGATTCCCACTGGTGCTGATTATCTTCGATTGAAACAAAAGTCGGCTGGCCTTGATCATTCTCCGCATAGTGCTCGCCATAATCAAAAACCGCTTCAAACAGCCAATCGTCGCGCAACGACAAGTCTTCGCCGGGCTGATGTGGCGTGCGATTGCCGTACTTGATGCGCTTGAGGTAGCGATTGGCGGAACGGCTTGCAGGAGCGCGATTTTTTTCGTGGACTTGCGCCAAGTCAACGCCGTCGGAGTTTTCTTCTTTATACTTATAAAAGACGGCATTGCCCTTGTCGTCATGGCTTTCACAGATCAACCAACTAAAGACGCGCGTATTGTCCGCGGGATCGGTGATGCGGCTATTGTTGGTTTTGCCGTAGAGTGTGGTGAGATTCTCTTTGGTGAGGGAGCGCCAGTGCACGTCGCCATCGGCAATGCGCGTCCAGCGCTCGATGCGGGCGAACAATCCTTCGAGGCGCGGCCGATAGCGACGGACGCGATAACCCTCTCGCGTCATTTCATCGAAAATAAAATTGCCGAGTGCGTCGCGAACCCAGCCCGTGTCATCCTGTTTGAAAACGGGCACAAGGTCTTCAGCACTAGAGAGAATGAAAACATCCGATTCCTCGGCGTCCCGATACTGTGGAAGACCTTTGTCGGTTTTGCGGTTGATGGAGGGCAGCGAGAGATTCCAGCCGAAGCCGAACGGCTCATTGCCCGCGCCGGAGTCGTAGGAGAGCGAGAGCTGAGGGCCAAAGCCGGAGCGCCCAGGACTCGTGGCGATAGGCACGCTCATCGAACCCGTGCCCGTAACCGGATTGGCCGCGAACTTTTCGCCCATGCCGCGAATCGCGCCGCCGCCCTTGGGAATGGAGAGAGCAGGAAGCTGGTTGGCGGAGGTCGCGTTAGCGCTTTCGCGAGACTCTGGTTGTGCTGCGCCGCTGGCGCCCGTGGTCTCGGGCCGGGGCTGAAACCCGGGTTGCGCAGTTCGGGCTAATGTCCCATGATCATCTCTGGTAAGCATTTCGTCTATCCTCGATGTAGGATAATTTTACCAGTCACGTGCTAACGGGCCGTGAGGTTCGGCGGATCTTTGCTGCGATGTGTTGGTACGCGATTAGCTTTTCAAACGCAGAATAAAATACCGATTTTTTTTTGTATCACCAACGGATAGATTTAGACCAACGGCTGAAAAGAAAAAAACTTTATCCGTTGGACTTATACTCGTTGCGGGTTAGTTTGGAACACCATCACAGAATTGCCATTGTTGAGAGCGGTGAGGCTCATGAGGAAGCGATTGCCATCGCGTTGCATCGGATGTTCCGGGAACCAGCTTGCAGCCTCGCGATAGGCGAGCGTGGCGAAGGCGTTTTGATTAGTGTGAAGCCGAAATTGGAATCAGGATGAGCGATCCAAAATTTTGCAAGCTGCGTGACGGGCCATTCTCGCCAGCCGGCGCTTAAATTCGCGGGAGAAAAAGTTTGCTCGGCTTCCGCTCTTGCTTCGCGATCAGCGGGTATGCCCTCAGCGCCTGGCCTCGCCGGTTTGCGCGGCTGCGCCATCGAGTCCTCCCGGATCATTGCCATGGCCTTCACCCCACGCACGATTCATGCGAAAGAGACCGAGGGTTTTGTCGCCAACAAGCGGCGTGCGCGCTTGCGTGAAATATAACGCCACCCATGCCGAGTCGATTCGCAGCGTGGGCGGCAAGCTCGTCAGATCGAATCTAATCAGCGCGTGTGTCGCATCTGTTGCGCCGCCATTGCCGGAGGCTTCGAACATGGTTTCGCCGCCGGCATTGTTGTTGGGCTTGTTGGCGAAAATGTGCGTGTCAGCGGCGCCGTTGTAATTCGCGCGGCCTTGTTGAAAAATGAAAAGCTGCCGGGCCTGCGCGATTGTGGCTAGGAATAAAATGCTGATGATCAATCGGGGCATGATCGAACCTTTGGAGAACATGTTGCTAACCAAAATTATTTTGGCCACTCACGAGGGCGAGGATCAGGAAGGAAAGAACCTCAACGGTGAAAACGCGATCCCGCTGATTGCGACAGCAGCGTCACTCCAGGCGATGCACTCGCCATCTTCCAGCGCTTTCCGCAAAATTTTTCCGCCTGGCGATCATGAACCCGGATCGTATGAAATACCTTGGGATGGTCGTGACGAAGCGGGCCAATTGGCACCAACTGGGTTGTATTTCTACCATTTGCACGCAGGCAATTTTGTGAGAGCACTCAAACTGACGCTCGTGCGATAACGTTTCAAGCCGCAACATGAGCGCTTTGGTTATTGACACGGAACCAGAAGAGAAGCGAGTCGAGTTCTATGCGCACCTACAGCACCATCACCGTCCGCAGCGCGAACGCGCCTCACCCTCATCTTCGTTTTGGCGCGGCGGGTTTATTTGCAAACCGTCGAAGAGTTTCGGGAAGAGGTGCAAGTTTCGCAGGACCACGTGCTGCTCAATCTGGAGAGGGTGAGCGTGATGAACAGCGCGGGGCCGGGCTTGTTGATCGCGCTTCATGAGCAATTGCAAGAGCAAAATCGTAAGCTCGTAATCACGAATTTACGGCCCATGGTGCAGGAAATTTTCGGTCGGATGAAATTGGAGACGATGATAATGACGCGGGCAACGGAGGAAGAAGGCAGGAGAGCATTGCAGGAATCATAAAATAAAAATCCCTGCTTCCGATCTTATGGGCCTCCAAAGAACCGCGTTTCACACGGTGGGCACCGCCTGAACGTTTTTTACGTCCCCTGAATCCCGCGAGGCGAGATGGGGCTTGTAATACACGCTCTAGAGCTAAGCTCCCAGATTGAAGGTGTTGGCTCTTTAAACGCTCCCATAACACGGAACGCAGGGATTGTTTTCATCGCTGCTCTATTTTTTTGCCGTGCGTAATGTAAGAGAATCGTTTCAAAAGTCAAGCACAAACTTGGAGATTTTTTTTGAAATGAAGCGCGGTTGTGTTAGATTGAAGACGAGAGTTATTGCTGCTCTAAAAAATCGCGAAACACTCTCGGCACACGCACAGTTCTGGAAATTTTATGCAAGGCCTCGGACGACTCTTGATGGTTATCGGCGTGCTGCTTCTGATTATCGGCAGCCTGCTCTATTTCACCAAATCATTTTCCTGGCTCGGCAGACTCCCCGGCGATATTTCCTTTCGCAAAGGCAATTTTTCTTTCTACTTTCCTCTCATGACTTCCGTGTTGATCAGCTTGGTGCTCACCCTCCTCATGTACTTCTTCAATAAAAAGTGAAGGCTGCAATGAAACGTTGGATGCTTCTGTTGTTCCTGCTCGGGCTTGGCTTGTTCCACCATGATTTGAAGACTAACGCTGCCGAGCCTGTAATCCCTCAGTTACCGGTGGAGAAACGTAGCGCAGTCATCCTGACTGCAAGCAAGAGGCCTGCGCTACCGCTGGAATTACCCGAGCTTCCCGATTCTTCTCGCACTGTTTCCGTCATCAACATCAACGGTACCATCAATCCTCTCACTGCAGAGTACATTGTCGCAGCGATTGACGATGCCGCGGAGGTTAAGCACGAAGCGTTAGTCATCATGTTGGATACGCCCGGCGGCTTGATGGAATCCACGCGCATCATCACCAAGGCGATGCTTGCGAGCGAAGTGCCGGTGATTGTCTATGTCTCGCCGATCGGCGCGCGCGCAGCTTCCGCGGGCGTGTTCATCACCTATGCCTCGCACGTGGCTGCGATGGCGCCGAGCACGAATATCGGCGCGGCACATCCCGTCGGCCTTGGCGGCGGCGCGGCGGACTCTTCTTCCAACACGATGATGGAAAAAGTCACGAACGATGCGGTCGCGCAAATCAAAGCCGTGGCCGAGAAGCGCGGCCGCAATGTTACGTGGGCCGAAGACGCGGTGCGCAAAAGCGTTTCCATCACCGAGAAAGAAGCGTTGGCGCAGGGCGTGATCGAATTCATCGTGCCGAGCCTCGATAGCTTGCTCAAAGTGATCGACGGACGCGAAGTGGAATTGGTCAATCGCAAAACCAAGCTCGCGACCGCCGGCGCGAAAATCATCCAGCGCGAAATGAATTGGCGGCACAAACTTTTGGAGCGCATCACCGATCCGAATATCGCGTACATTCTCATGCTGCTCGGCATCTACGGCCTCATCTTCGAGCTGTCGA
>Ga0247727_10017489_pt1 | contig 11410 bp, 9 predicted proteins | sample WisWelCaveWW1625_FD_202498 | JGI IMG/M metagenome (GOLD analysis project Ga0247727, IMG submission 202498) | Biofilm microbial communities from Wishing Well Cave, Virginia, United States - WW16-25 | ecosystem: Environmental > Aquatic > Deep subsurface > Groundwater > Cave microbial mat | place... | reverse complement strand
GCGGTGCGCATGCGCGCACTGACTTTCCTACGCGCAACGATGTGGACTGGCTCAAGCATACCGTGGCGGTACGCGGTCAATATGGGCCGCATTTGACCTATCCACCCGTGACGATCACGCGGATTCCTCCCGCAGCGCGAGTCTATTAGGAAACCCAGTGCGGCGTATTGATGCCCATCACATTTAATCAATCGTGCCGGTCACGCCCATCGGGACTTCTAATTTTGCCGCTCCGGGCGGCTGCCAGGTGATGGTGATGGTCAACGTCGATAGGACAGGAGGATTGGTGTCACCCGGATCACTATCGCATAGAGAAACCCTATCCCAAGTAGGACCACCTCCATCATCATCTGGAAGGGTGATATCTGCTTGTCCTATCAGTTTCCCGCCATCTGCTTTTACCGCAATAGTCGTACCCGGAATCAGCGCGTTGTTATTTACGTCAGCAACATAATATCGAAAGTTACCACATCCTCCGTCGGGTATGGCATATCCATACCCACTCTGAGCACTTTCAATGACGATACGGCTAGTCTCTGGACTGAAATGCGGGCGACCTGTAAAGACAAACCGTTGTGAGACGGTCCCTCCGGTATTGGGCACCCAGATATCGGTATTGGCATCCCATATGCCATTGCCATGCGTCCATTTTCCATTTTGATCGGTATCCACATAAAATTCGCCCTTGTTGTAGACCCAATCATGAAATCCACTGGATTGAAAGTTAGGACTGCTGTTGGTTTCCTTGGTGAGTTCCCCAGCATCATGGACGGTATTTTGGTTGGCATCATAGAAGGCATCTCCGGGCGGATCGTAGATTAAATCGCCATCGAGATCCGTAAAGGGTTCGCCCGTATCGTAAAAACTATTCCCATTACGATCATAGAAGGGCTCACCTCTCCCCTGATCATAAAACACTTCTCCTCGGGTATAGCTACCATTGCCATCGAGATCGTCAAAGGTCTCGGCCACCGTATACATCGCGTCATCATTTTCATCAACAAAAGGTTCTCCCCCATTATCGTCAAAGCGTTCTCCCGAGTCATACAAGCCGTTTCCATTGGCGTCGTAAAAGGTTTCTTCGCCTTTCGTAACGGCTACAACGCTCACATAGCCGTCCCGTGGATTGGGCTCCATAAGGTCGTAGCCGTTGCCGTCCACATCCAAGAAATGTTCGCACAGATCATGTATGCCATCGCCATCGGCATCCTCGTAGGGTTCTCCCGTATGATAGACTCCATCGCCATCTGTGTCTGTGTAGGGTTCACTCGTATCATAGCTTCCATTGCCATTGGTATCCACGTAAGGTTCAGGCATATCATAATCGTCACAACTGGCATTGTAGTATAAAAACACCTCCGATCCGATCGGATTGAGCATCTGGCGGGGGTTGGTATCAATCGGCCTTGGATTCTGTGTGCGCAGTACCACAGAGGTCTCGCCCGCGGCGTTCGTGACCCCCTGTGCGGGAATCGCACCGGCTTCCGTATAAAATGAGACCGAGGTGCCCTGCAACACATTGGTGTTGCTGAAACGGTCGGCTAATCTGACGATCAGTGTTGCTGTCATGCCATCATAGGCAAGCCCTGCAAGGTTGTGGACATCGGCCGATACGCTAAAGTGTTTCATGGAGGGCACACCGCCCCCGATGGAAAGCGCTGTAGATGTACTTGAAACCTCTCCGGCATCTAGGATGTCATCGTTATCCGTATCCAAGAATGCGAGAATACGCACAGGGCCTGCAACCGATCCGCTCTTGAGAAATGTCTTTGCGATTCCGCCCACCGTTGAGACGGATGCGGGCTCAATCGTTGCGCCACCTGGATTCTGTCCGGCCAAAAACTGCAATTTCACCGTTGTACTGCCATCCGCCACGGGATTGCCTTGGGTGTTGTTGACGCTAAAGGACACAGTGGAGACTTCATTCTGTCCCGCACCTTTCACACCAATAATTTGCGGGGCGGCCGACTCAAATTTAATACTGCCTGCAGGCAATGCCAACAAGGCAAGCGATGCCGAACCCACTGCCGTTCCTGACTGCGCGCTTACGGTGACCGTTCCAGCGTTGGCACCCGCGGTCAGAGCGATGTTCGCCACACCACCCGTTGTGGGAACCACGCTAGCACTGAGCGTTGCCAGATTCGTCGGACTCATCGAAAAAGAAACCGAGGTGTTGTCGGGTACGGGATCTCCATTACAGTCTAAGATCGTCGCAGACACAGAAGTCGTGGCTTCAACGCTAATCGGGGAGGGGGGATTAAACGTTACAGTCATGGGCGTGGGTATATTGGAGGCAATTCCCTTGCAAGAAACAGTCACTGTCAGCACTTTTTGGGTGACCGTACCGCTGGTCACGGAAATCTCCACGGGTCCGCCTGGGGCCTTTGCGGTCACCAATCCGGTGCTGCTGACCTCGACAATCGCAGAATCTGACGATGTCCACACATAGGTCGCATTGGTCACGGCATTGTTCGCCGCATCGAGCGCCTGAACGGTTACTTGCTGGGTTGCCCCGGTGGAAAGCGTGGGCGTGGCGCTACCAGAAGACGTGACGCGAATGGAGGCCACGCCCGAACCCGCAGCGGGCGTGGGGATAGGGCTAGGGAGAGGGGTGGAAACAACACCTGTGCCCGGCGCTGCGGGCGGATGGTCATCCAGAGCAGAAGACCCTCCCCCGCCTCCGCAGCCCGAACCGCCCGCCAATCCAACCACGATCAATATGATGGATAAGACATACCGTTTCATCATAGCCTCCACATCATCAATTTTTTGCAATCAGGCCCCATGCAATTACGGTGTTGGAACCGGCGTCGGCGTGGGTGTCGGTGTAGCAACAGCATCGGGTAATTTCTGAACCGTTATTTCTGTGGTCCATGTTACTTCTGCAGATCCCACGCTTGCTGTTACAAATGCCGTGCCCTTCTGTTCCTCTTTGGTGGACAGCGGCAGGAGAATTAATAACGACATGATCGCAGCACCAGATTCATCTGTCGTTGTCTTATAAAAACGGGCATCTTTCGGGTTAAGCAAATTTTTGTTTCTGTCTGTAATCCCACTGCCTTCCATATTCACACTGCCAGCGACAAAACTAATCTCCACTCCGGGTATGGGTTGTAGAGCAGCATTTTTGACACGAAAAACGAGGTCTTTATAAATCAAATCGCCTCCCCCCGGTGTGGCAATCGTTGTCGAGCTATCTTTGGGGCCGGTGATCTGGGCATCCAGTGGCGCACGCTCACTCCCCCCCCCGCCCCCGCATCCGACCACGGCCATCAACAACAAAACGCCCAAAAATTCGATGCGATATCTTTTCATGGTGATCCTCCAGTTAAGAATTTTCTCAGGATAGGTTGCCCTATTTTCTCCACGCGAACGCACCCGATTTTTTCGGGGAGCACAAAATAAACGTCTCCATGCCTTACTTTTTTGTCTCGCATCATCGCTTTCAACAGATTGGGCCCCATGCCGGAGGGATAGTCCGTGGGGAGACCAAAGACTTGAAGGAGACGCACAATGCGTCTGACCTCATTGTGACTGAGTCCGCCTAATTGATAAGAGAGGCGTGCAGCCTCGACCATGCCCATAGAGACGGCCTCGCCATGCTTATAGGTGTGATAACCGGTTGCCGTCTCGATGGCATGCCCTAGTGTATGACCATAGTTTAAGTGTTTTCGGAGGCCAGCCTCACGCTCATCTTTCGAAACGATCTCTGCCTTGATGGATACAGAGCGTTTGATACAGTGCATCAGCATCTCTTTCTTTTTCGCAAGCAGATCTGCGGCATGACGCTCAAGATCGTTAAAAAAATCTGCGTCCGCAATCACACCATATTTGACGATTTCAGCAAGTCCTGCACGATATTCTCGTTCTGCCAACGTCGATAACACTTCAGGATCGATATAAATGCCTTGGGGCTGATAGAACGCGCCAATCAGATTCTTCCCCAGCGGATGATCCACACCGGTTTTCCCTCCGATGCTTGCATCGACCTGGGCGACGACTGTGGTCGGTACCTGAATGTAGTCAATACCGCGCAAATACGTCGCAGCGACAAAACCGGTCATATCCCCAATCACACCGCCACCTAAGGCAATCAGGGTCGCCCCGCGTTCGAATTTTCTACGGATCAAATCGTCATAAACCCGTAAAATTTGCGAGGGTGTTTTATGTCGTTCTCCTTCCGGAAGACGCAAGGTCACTGGAAGACTGCCGACCTGGGTCAGACCCTTTCGAACGTCATCGCCGTAGAGCCGATCCAGCCGTCTGTGTGTCAGCATGGCCATCTGTCCTTTGAGAGCATCTCCGGAGAGATGCGTCCCGATTTGATGGCGCAAACCATATCCGATATGCACGTCATATCCCCGGCCAATATCAACGTGAATAGGTTTCGGCTTCAAATGCACTGACCTCTTCTTGAATACGTCGCACAATTTCACCCACGGCTTGATCCCCTGTTTCAAGCAAGATATGGGCGCGACGATAATACGGCTCGCGTTCTGCCATCAGACGTCGAATCGTAGCAGGCGCATCCCCCCCCTCTAGCAGAGGTCGGGCCTTCGGCCGTTTCCGTGTGCGTTGAATAACGGTCTCAGGCAGGGCCATGAGTGCGATACACAGACCGATCTCGCGCAATCGCTCCATATGACATAACGGCATGCCACCCCCTGTAGAGATGACATAGGCTGAGAGGCAGGCCACGCGGTCCACCATTTGTGCCTCCAGGGTACGGAAATAGGCCTCTCCATCCCGAGAAAAGATCTCGGCCACAGATTGGCCGACTTGCATTTCAATCTCCGCATCCGTATCCAAATGGCACAGATTCATGGCCTTTGCGAGATTGCGTCCAACCACACTTTTACCTGTTCCCATAAAACCCACCAGAACGATATTTTTCATGGAGCCGTAGTTGTTTTCTCTTCCTTGATCACCTTGGGCGTGAGGAAGACCAACAATTCGGAGATTTGCTCGCGTTTTTGAACGGTCTTAAACAACCAACCGAGCCCTGGGATACTGCGTAAAAAGGGAACGCCGTCTTCCGAATCAATTTGGCTGGTCTCATAGATACCCCCGATCACCGTGGTCTCACCGTCTTGCACGAGCACGTTGGTCGAGGCCTCTTTTTTGAGAATGGAGGGGCCTGACGCACCCGGCTGCACCGGGCCCGGCGCATCCTTAGTGACATGGATTTTCATCAAGACCCCCCCGTCAGGAGAAATATGAGGTGTCACATTTAAACTCAACGTCGCTTCCTTAAATGTGGTCTGCGTGCCCTGACTTGAAATTGTAGAGTAGGGAATGCTCTCCCCCTGAGAGATTTTGGCTTCCTGATTATCGAGAACCGTAATTTTTGGACGGGAGATAATGCGCGTCAGCCCTTGGGATTCTCCGGCCGAGAGGCGCAAGTCGAGATTGAGCGGATTACTGGTTAAACGTCCAAACGTCATACCCACACCGCCCAAGGCAGGCGATGCAGGCAGGTTGACCGCAAACGAAGGCTGCGGCACACCAAACAATGCCGGGCTTGCCGTCGCACCTCCGATCCCCAACTGATTGGCTTTGTAGATGTCGTTATAATTGATCCCCCACTGAATACCGAGACTGCGGTTGAAACTCGGTGCCACCTGCACGATGCGGGCCTCAATCATCACCTGTGGGGTTGGCGTATCCAGCTGCTTGACGAGCCCCTCTACTTCCCGTACAAAGGGGGCGATATCCTTGATAATCAAGGTGTTCGTCCGCGCATCGACCGTAATATCTCCGCGCGGAGAGATGTTTTTCTTGAGTGTCTCACCGAGCTCGCCAGCATCACTGTAATTGATGCCAATAATGCGCGTTGTCAAATCTTCCACACGCACCCGCGCCTCTTTGGCCTTGGCCTCTTCATCTTGCTGCTTGGTGAGATTTGACAGTGTCCCAATCCGGATGATGTTATTCTCTGTAATCTTACCCAGACTCGTTGTTTTAAGAATAATATCGAGTGCCTGCTCCCAACCGACATTGTTCAACTTTAAATTAACTTTTCCGGTCACATCCTCGCCAATCACCATATTTTCTCCGCTGATTTCTCCAAGCAACCGGAGCACATTGGTCACGTCGGCATCCTGAAAATCGAGAGAGATTCTTTTTGAGGGAGGCAAATCCACCTTCTGCATCGCCGGATCTGATTTGACCGGGAGCGAGGACACCGGTGGGGGCGCTGAAGTGTGCGGTATAGGCTTGGCACGCGCCTCCTCTATGAGCGGAGGAGCCGGTATGGATGGATCCGCCCCTATAGATGTTGCGGGTCGGGGTGCTGCGATGACCTCAGGTGCCGGGAGGACCGGGGGGAGCACTGCTTCCGGAGCAGGGAGAGCTATAGGCGCGCCCTGGGAAGGTGTAGGTATAACGGTTGTAGTCTCCAATGAAAAAGCATCTTCTTGCATTGCCATTTTTGGCAACTCGATGGGCTCCGTCTCAGGGCTCACATAAACCACCAGGCTATAGCCCTCTTGCCGAAAGGCATAAGAGATCGGGGCCAGCAGATCGAGCACGAGTCGCACCTTGTCTGGATGCTGGCCCATACGGACCTGCCGTATCAGGGCGTTTCTGACAGACAGCGTTTCTAAGGACATTGCCGGCTGAATATTCGGCAGATCAATCACGAGACGCCCCGAATCCAGCAGTTGGTGTTGTGGCGACAACACGCCGTCCGCGGTAATGATGAGGCGTACGGGTTGGGTTTCAACCCTCACATCTCGAAGCCATCTTGCATCGGTCAAGGGCGATGCAAACGAGGTAATCGGTAGGGTTGCCTTGTTGTGTCCGGTGTCAGTCACAACGGGAAGGCCCACGGGCTTAGCCTGGGGAGGCGTAACGGTTGCAGTCTCCGTTGGAGCAGTATTTTCTGGCACTGCCATTTGGGGTAACTCGAGAGGCGCCGTCTCAGGGCTCACATAAACCACCAGGCTATAGCCCTCTTGCCGAAAGGCATAAGAGATCGGGGCAAGCAGATCGAGCACGAGTCGCACCTTGTCTGGGTGTTGTCCCATACGGACCTGCCGTATCAGGGCATTTCCAACAGACAGAGTTTCTAAGGACATTGCCGGCTGAATATTTGGCAGATCAATCACGAGACGCCCCGAATTCAGCAGTTGGTGTTGTGGCAACAACAAGCCGTCCGCGGTCATGATGAGGCGTAAGGGTTGGGTTGCAACCCTCACCTCTCGCAGCCATCTTGCATCGGTCAAGGGCGATGCAAACGATGAGATCTGCGTGAGTGGAGGCTGAGTGTCGACCTGGATCGCTTGATCCGGAGGCGGTGGGGTTGTGGTCAGGCGGGTGACCTTGACCACCAACCGGTTCTCGCTTGTCTGAATCATCGCCTCCGCAGGCTCGGCAAACACAATTTCCAACTGAGCCCCCTGCAAGGCCGACAATGCGCCACGCGGCTGCACCCAACGAATCGGGCCCTGCTCAGCCGTGATTCTCTGGGTAAACTTCCCCATGCCCACCCCCACGAGATCCACAACAAACCGGTCGGGATCCGGCAGACGAAAAGAGGTATAAATGAGGGGGCGCATCGCCTGAATCACAACATCTACGCCCTCGGCAGTCTGCGTCATCTGAATGTCCTGAATCTCATTGTGCCGGATGGAACCCCGAGTCTGCGGTCTCGGCGAAGAGGCACAGGCATAGAGCATAACGAAACATAACAGCGTTGCGGCCTGTAATATGCGCTTCATTCTACTCCCTCCATTTTTGGATAGAGATCAAGGACATGGCGTGCGACGTGGGTCTTGCCAAAAATATCTACGGAACGCTCTTCAATGACAATGTCTTTTGTGGTAATGCGGCTGACAATGCCGCCGTCGAGTCCCATGCGCGTTCCGATCTCTGCGCCGTAGCCTTTCCCGTCCGGCACTTGGATCAGGGCTTGATAGCCCGAATCGCTCCACACCACACCCGTGAGCCGCATCTCCCGTATTTCCACGCGCTCAAGCGGAGGAAGACTGGGATCGGGCACCCTCGTTTTCTCGGCAATATGGACCAGAGAACGGAAGGGATCTCGTTTCCCTTCTTGATGATAGGCCACAGCATTATCGGTCTCATCGGCTAAAATGCGGCGCAGCGCCTCTGCTGCGGCAGAATCTGCTGGAGAGGGAGCATCGGCCGTTTTTACGGATACGGATGCAGGTGTTGATCCTTTACAGGCGATCAGCAAAGTCAACAACAGCGCCATACTGCTACGTGCAATCCCCTGGGTCATAACGTCCCCTCAAATGCGGGCTTCTTCTCGGGTTCTGCTGCGACCGCCCCTTTCGCAATGGCAGAGGCAAAGGCCGTGGCGACAAAACCGGTCTCAATCATGGCGCGGTTGTTCTCGAGTTTCACGTTGCCCATTTTGAGATTTTTCCAGTTAATAATCCGAGGCAACTGACTGATACGATCAAAAAAAACGCCGAGCGCGTGATATTCGCCGAACACCTCCACATCCACAGGCACTTCGGTATAAAGCCCGGAAGCGTGCACCTGTTTCGGAAGGGGTTTCCAGAGTTTAAACGTCAAACCCGTCTTTTCTCCCAATTCCGAGACCTGCTTGAGAAAGACCTCGACCTCGGCCTCATGCGGAAACTGTTTCGTCAGCGTGGCGAGCTTCTCGTTCAACAGAAGATTTTCCCGCTTCAGCTCTTCCAAATGCCGTGCCATAGTGCGATGGACTTGAATATCGTTGACCAGAGCCAACACCTCTTTTTCCAGCTGTGTGATCTCCGTGTTATAGGGGATAAAAACAAACCAGATAAATGCCCCGGAGATAATCAATAAAAGCAGCATATAGGCAATCAGTTGCTGTTTTTGTGTGAAATGGGGTGTCGTCGGCATCGCTATGTTACCCTGGGTCGGGATGAGGGAACGCTCATATTGTGCGCAGCCTCCATTTGAGTTTGAAATGGTAGACAGGCACATTCATCTCCATGACCTGCCGTGACTCTTCGATTTCTATCTCTTCAAAATAGCCGGACTGTTTCAGGGCATTGATGAAGGTCACGATTTCCCCGTTGCTTGTCGCTCGCCCTTCGAGGTTGATGCTGCTGCCCTGCTCGACGAGTTTGAGCAACCAAATACGCTCAGGCAACCGCTCACTAATTTCCGTGAGCAGATGAATCGGAATGTATTGGTTTTTCTTGAGCTGACGAATCATTCGGATTTTCTCTTCGACCTCTTTTCTGTTGACTTCATATTGGGCGACTTCCTCCACCTGCTTCTTAAGGCGGGTCAATTCTGTCGCGTGTTGCATCTTTTCAGTACGAAGCTGTTGGGCCTTTGTGGAAAGATGCGTCCAGGCATAACCGAACCCTGCGAACACACTCAACAAGAGGACGATCACCAAGCCACTGTGCAGGGAAGGCGTAGGCGCGCTTTTTTTCTTGCTGACACGTGTGATGAGCAGAAGATTGATTTTAACCATGCTACCGATCTCCTGTCCGTCGGAGGGCGAGGCCGACACCGACTGCAGCCAGTGGGGCCATTTCACGCAGGTAGTCGACGTTAAAAAGTTTTGGAGAAGCCTGGATTTTAGCAAAGGGATTGGCGATCTCTACCTCCATGCCTATTTTTTCCTGGAGGCGCGCGCAGACCGAAGGGATTTTTGCCCCACCGCCACTGAGCAAAATGCGGGAGGGCGGAACATCCGACGTGGACTTGTAATAGTCCACGGAGCGCATCACCTCTTCGGCAAGATCCATGCTAAACCGATCGATCGTTCCAAGAATCGCTTGTGCCTCTATCCCTTCGAGAGGTTCCAGACGAAGGGCCTGCTCTGCCTGTTCATAGGTGATATGAAAATCGCGCTGAAGAGACTCATTACAAGCGTGGCTTCCTGTCGTCATATCGCGCGTAAATGCAAAATTTCCGCCTTGCAAGATATGCAAGGTGGTGATATGGGCACCCACATTGACCATTGCGGTACATTCTGTCTGCGCGATTGGACAGTGAAGCCCATACATGTTCTCGAGCGCAAAACAATCCACATCGACGACGACCGGAACCAGCCCCGCATCCATGGCAAGCTGGGTATAAGAAAGCAGCTTGTCTTTTTTAACCGCAACCAGCAACACGTCCATTTGCGGAACGGGGCCCTCGGCTTGACTCGGCCCCATGACATGAAAATCAAGGTTGACATCATTCATATCAAACGGAATATGCGGTTCGGCCTCCCACGCAATAGACTGCGCCAGTAATTCTTCGGTCATCTGAGGCAAGGCCACACGCTTAATAATCACCGCATTTCCAGAAACCGACATCACAACATGCTTGGTCTTTACCTGTTGCTCTGCAAGCAAATCTTTGATCGCAGAAACGACGCGTGCAGCATCTGCAATCATGCCATCCACAATTAACTCAGGCTCAAGCGTCTTGATGCCAAATTTTACAAGGTGATAGGTGTTTCCGATGGGCTTGAGTTGTACGAGTTTGATCGCACTCGAACCGATATCGAGCCCCAAGAGTGCCGGTTGTCTAAAAAATGGAAGTCTCATGTTGCCCCATGCGATGCGCGCTTGTCGCCCACAGACATTGGCCTTGCCGGTTTATGTTTCTGCCCCGTATCGTGCTTTAATTTTGGCGCATTGATAATCTGGAAGATCTCTTTCACATTTCTCGCAGAATAGAGGCGCCAATTCCGCCAATCTCGCCTCACCGCATGGAGACGCCCTTCTTTCTCCCAACGAAACAAGGTGGATTTAGAGACATCAAATCGCGCGCAGATTTCCTGCGTCGTATATAAATTAGGCATGGTCGGGCGCTCTTTGGGTGGCATCGTCTACACCATTACTTGGTGTTAGCGTATTAAGTATAGTGATACTTTCAGAACTGTCAAGTCGGCCTACCTTCTCAAGCGCTGTTTGCAGATCGTTTCTGGAATGTTTCAGGGGGCGTAGCCAACCGCGAGCCCCTGCCGGGCAGGGGTCAAGGCGGGAGTAAAAAATGGGTTCCGGCCGTGGGCCCAGGTAGGATCGAACTACCGACCTCACGCTTATCAGGCGTGCGCTCTAACCATCTGAGCTATGGGCCCTGTCGAAAGACCGCAACGTCAATGCTGGGCAAGACTATCCGCTTAAGAGACTGATTTCATCGACATGCAGGGCCGGGCGGATACGATAGAGCGCAATAATCATGGCCAAACCCAAGGCAACCTCTGCTGCCGCCATCGTGAGAATAAAAAAGACAATCACCTGACCTGAAACCTGTTGCAATGCATGGGCATAGGCAACGAATGTGATATTGACCGCGTTGAGCATCAATTCGATGGACAGTAAAACCATAATAATATGGCGGCGCGTCAGGACACCCACGATACCTATAGCAAACAGAACGAACCCTAAACCGAGATACCACGATAAGGGAACCATCAGCGTTCTTTCATGACTTTTGT
>Ga0247727_10017488_pt1 | contig 11411 bp, 9 predicted proteins | sample WisWelCaveWW1625_FD_202498 | JGI IMG/M metagenome (GOLD analysis project Ga0247727, IMG submission 202498) | Biofilm microbial communities from Wishing Well Cave, Virginia, United States - WW16-25 | ecosystem: Environmental > Aquatic > Deep subsurface > Groundwater > Cave microbial mat | place... | reverse complement strand
ACAATTTCGGCTATGGGCTTTTCTCCAGGTAAAAGGTGTTTTAGCGAACCCTACTTTACCCGAAAAGCCCTACTTTGTTGCCTCATTTTTTTGGCGAAGGTATTGTCAGTAACATGGAATTTCGCTGTGAACCTAAACGGCAATTTTGACACCGTAGATTTAGACCGGATTGTGAAGCACCTGGTATCCCTTCCAAAGTACGCCTCATCAATAAGAGTCAATACGCCTTACGAAAGTGGACGCTTTCTTACAATTCAGGGCGGTCTAAACGTCGAGTTGTCCCTGCAAGAATCATCTCCGACCCCTCTCAGTCGTGTAAGCAAAACCTATATTCACATGGCAATTCATAATTTGCGCGTGAATCTCAACGACGCGATTAACATCATTGACAAGGGAATCATGCCATTAGTGGGCGAAGTAGAAAAGGGATTGAAGGCAACCGAGAAAACTTACAGCATGACCGTCGAGTTTGACAAGGCAGAGAATCCATTCTTCGGGCTTTACTTGGAAAGGTTCGACCCGGAAAACATTGCGGATTTTCAAGTTGTGATTGTTATCAACGATTACGGCGAAAAGGATACCGTCACAATACTGGACAGCAAGATACAAATTTTGGCGCGTTCCGCCCATGCAATTTCAAGTCTGGGCAAAGAATTCCTAACCTTCCACCCAAACCTGCGATTGAGACTCCGCAATGGCTAAAAGTTATCACCTTTACGAAATCGAAACCTTCCCCGATTTTGGTGCCAATGGCAACCTGAAGGTTCCAAGCCAATTGGCACTTTTGGAAGGTATGGAAGTACCTGACACGTCTATAACAATGGTTGCTCCAGACTATCATGCCGGGTTTTCTCGTTGCAGAGTCCATCACGAAATGCTGGTTCACATCATGGGGCGGGCGCGGGGGATTACGTTTAACGAATTTATCCAGCCATTCGATTTTGAAGCCTATATTCACACGAGACAGGGCTTTATTGCTTTTCAAGGGAAAGGTGAAGTAGTCAACGATGCAGTAGATGTCCTGAACAAAAAACTGAATGGCTTTCAGTTGCGCTCCCGCGAGTTGGACTTGAAGAAACTCTTGCCCTATATCACTTACATCAAGGGCGCGTGGTTCAAGATGAGTAATCCAAACTTGGCCGCTCAAGCATTATTCGGAGACCATGTAGATAGAGACCCAAGTTTTGAGAGAGCATTGAAGCTTGGCGAGAGCATGAGCACTATCATGATGAATTACGAGTATAACGACAACATATATCTCGCAACAGTTCTACGCGAGTATGGTGTCGTCTTCTACTCAAACATATTCACAGAGACCGAACTCGAACTTGTTTTGGATATAAAGCGTTCATTGCTTGACACAGCGATAATAAGCACTGATGAATAATCTGTCGTGCGCCACTGCAAAAAGGCGGCCCAATCGGGTAGCCGGGGCGCATTGCTGCGCCCCAGCCCCCTCAGAACCGGACATGAGACTTTGTGCAATGCTGTGCATTGCCCCTCATCCGGCTCCTCAGTACAAGGGCTGTTGCCATTAGCCCCGTTGCGAGTAAAGCAAATCTCGCGGCGGCTTGGTCAATGGCGCATTAGAAATAGAGAGGAACTCTCTGGCTTTCAGTGCCTCAAAGATGCAGTGCGTCACGATGCCTGTCCTAAAGCCCAGTCTCCGCCAATTCCTTGACCTTACTCAAGGCCTTGGCTTCTTGAGACATCCTGCTCTACTGTGGGACGCCTCAATACACCTTCACTTGCGTTACCCATGATCACTTGCTCGGCGCGTCGCTGAGTTCGGCTCGACGCTTATCGCCTTTTCTCCCATGTACTCCAACGTTTGATGACGCGGCATTGCCGACGTCGCTCGCCGTTGGGAGAGGCTGTCTCCTGACCATCTCAGGGGTCGGGGTTTCACCCACATGGATATTCAGTTGTCAAAGAGCAGAATTACTTCTTGCGCTTTGCCGCTCAACCCTCTATACTGTCGTATAGATTTCGAGCGAACGGGTCGCACCCCCCGCAGGTGCAGCCGATTTACTCCGCTTGTACTCCGCAAACGGCTGAACGCGACCGTTAGGCGTGCTTAAGTCGCTATTTTCCCACCTCGAAGTAAAATAGCCCTATCCCAAGCCATAAAACAGAAGAGCCAAACCATGCCAAAAGTTCCATTAGAGACGGCAGTGAAATCGCTGGTCAAGACTGCCGTCAAAGCCTATGCGACGGGGTTTCAAGATCGTCATTTCGCAGAACACGACGACCCAGACGGCACGATAAACATGAAGATACACAATGTGTTTGTGGCCGCGCTGGGGCCAGAAATCCAGTACTTCACAGCACTCGTGAGATCGCTCGACAGTTCACTCGGCAACATGCTGGAAGCTCTTGCCGTCAATATCGCTGGCCTATCATTTGATGTGCATAAAAGCGTCAAAGGCCCGTTGAGCGCTGAACAAACGCGGGGAATTGCCGACTTATTGGAGAAGTACAAGCGCCGGGAGATTATTCCGCATTCAACCGATTATGAGTTTCTACGCAGAAGACCAGATGCGACAAAAACTCCTGTCAAACGCCATGACAGCGATTACTATCTGATCAGCAAAACTACAGGCGAACATGTACTTATTGAACTCAAAATCGGCGGCGATTTAGATAACAAGAAAGCTAGATCGGAAAAAGAAGCCATTCTTGAGCAGTACGCCATTTTGTCTAACACTCTGCCGCCGAAAACGCCCATACGCATCTTCTTTGCGACAGCGTATAATCGATTTGGAGAAGGTAAACCGTGGCGCCAGGAGCGAGTAAGGCAGTTTTTTGCTGAAGATGAGCTTCTGGTGGGTGCAGATTTCTGGAATTTCGTTTGCCAATCACCGAAAGGATACGAGTGGGTTCTCGCAGAGTACCAAGAGAATTCTCACCTGATTATAGGTGCGCTCGACTCCATCAAGAAACTCTATCTACGCTGAAACTATGAACAAATACGAAGTTGCTCTTGCCAACAGCTACGAGCAGATCAAATCCTTGCCAGCCGAGTCGATTGATCTCATATTGACTGATCCTCCTTATAACCTCAGTGAGTATTCGACCGGAAACATGGACTTTTCCTGGCGAAAGACTATCAATAACGATCTGGCAGAGTGGGATAAAGTGACCTTCAATCCGTCTGAGTGGATTGATGATTTTGTCCGAGTTTTGAAGCCAACTGGCAACATTTTTGCTTTCACTAGCTACAATCTGCTCGGAAAATGGCACGAGGTCTTTGATCCTCGCTTTGATACATTCCAATTTATGGTTTGGCATAAGACTAACCCGGTACCGAAAATCCGCAAGGCTGGATTTCTCAATAGTTGTGAACTAATCGTATGCATGTGGAACAAAGGTCACATTTGGAATTTTACGCGCCAACGGGACATGCACAACTTTATTGAGTCGCCAATCTGCATGGGGCGAGAACGCTTAAAAAATCCGGCTCATCCAACACAAAAGCCTGTCCGCATACTAAAGCACATCATTCGCCTTGCTTCAAATCTTGGCGACCTAGTCTATGATCCTTTTATGGGTGTGGGGTCTACGGGCGTTGCGGCTCTGCAACTGAACCGTCGCTTCCTTGGTGTCGAAGTTGACCTGACCTACTTCCAAGCGGCAACAACTCGACTAGAAACGGTTCAACCAGACATTCTCGAATATGAGAACAACCAATCGGCAGAGCAAAATGAAGTTGAAAGCGATATTGAAGCAGAGAGCCTGAGCGAGAATTTAGCACTTCTGTAGATCCAAAGAGCCGCCCAAGTGATGGTCGACGGAGGGATCACTCCCTCCGCCGCCACTTCCGAACCGTGCGTGAAAGTTTCCCTTCACACGGCTCTTCAATCAACAGGTCTTTGTCATAGATATGATGCTCCGGCGTGGCGGTGAAGGCCATTGGCCTCCACCGAAGCAAATCATGGTCGTGACCTTGCACTAAACGCCAGATTAGAGTAGGCGTTGTGGGTGCGGTTACGCGGTCGCGGTGATGCACTTCGAGAACATCACCAGTCATGAAACGTAGCCCACAGTAATCACAACGGTTGGTCTGCTGTTTGAAAAGATGACACATCAAACAAACAACTGGAATCTCCTCGGCCACAACTGGGTCGTCACTTCCCTCTCACGCGACATCCTCACTGGGCGACTGCGCCATGCTTATCTCTTCGCCGGGCCGGCGGGCGTGGGCAAACGCACCCTGGCCACGGCGTTCATTCAAGCCATACTGTGTGAGCGAGGGCAGGGCGAGCCGTGCGGCGAGTGCCGCTCGTGCCAGCTCATTGCTCGCGGCGCGCACCCCGATGTGATCACCATCGCCCCCATCGTCAGCGGCAAAATCATCAAAACGGAAAAGATCGGCGTAGACCGGATCCGTGAGTTGATCAGAGCGCTCTCGCTCAAGCCGGTGGAGGCCAAACGCCGGGTGGCCCTGCTCACCAACTTTGAGACCGCCAACGACGAAGCCGCCAACGCTTTCCTCAAAACCCTCGAAGAGCCGCCGGGCGAAGCCATGCTCCTCCTCACCACCGATCAAATGGATGCGCTGCTGCCCACCATCCTCTCGCGTTGCGAGATCGTCATCCTGCGGCCTGTGCCGTCGGTGGAGATTCAACATGCGCTGATGGAGCGCTGGCAGATTCCGGCTGAACGGGCCGAACTATTGGCCCACCTTTCCGGCGGTCGCCTGGGTTGGGCGGTGAGTGCGGCGACCGCCGAGGAGGTGTTGGAGCGACGGGCTGAACAATTGCACAAACTGCGCGAACTACTCTCGGCCCCGCGCACAACACGCTTCGCCTTTGCCGAAGCGCTGGCCCGCGACCGAGAGGCGCTGAAAGAGACTCTCGACTTGTGGCTGGGCTGGTGGCGGGATGTGATGCTGACGGCTTCCGCCGCCGAGACCCAACCGATCCATATTGATCAAACCGAGGGCCTTCGGCGCGCTGCCGAAGCCATCGGCCTCGACTCTGCGGCGCAGGCGGTCGAGGCCGTTCAACGCACCATTTCGATTTTGGCCCGCAACGCCAACGCCAGGCTGGCGCTGGAAGTGTTATTGCTCGATCTGCCGAGATTGTAGAGCGACTTGGCAAGTCGCACTACAGATTCAACGCCTCCCACAACCGCTCGCCGTCCTCCTCCGGCACCCACACCGACCCCAGCCCCCGGCGGCCATCGCTGTGATTATGATGAAAGTCGGAGCCGCCAGTGCAAAGCAGTCCATAGCGCTGAGCGGCTTCGCGCAATCGCGCCACATCATCAGCGGTGTGGTCATAGTAATAGGCTTCCACTGCATTCAACCCCATTTCCACCAACGCCGGGATGTGCCCTTCACTGCCGGATCGAACCGGATGAGCCAGCGCGGCCACCCCGCCCGCCGAACGAATGAGGCGGATCGCCTCCTCGGGCGCGAAAGCATAGCGCGGCACATACGCCGGTTTGCCACTGCCGAGATAGGACTCAAACGCCCCCGGGACACTTGCCACCCAGCCCCCGGCCACCAGTGCCCGCGCCACATGGGGGCGGCCGATTCCCTGGTGGCTGGCCTGGGCCAGCACTTGCCCCATTGCGATCGGCACGCCCAGCGTATTCAACTTTGCGACTATCTTCTCGGCTCGATTCAGTCGCTCAGTTCGGATTTTGCTCAGCACGGCCTGCAAAGCTGGCTTTTCGGGATCGGGGAAGTAGCCGAGCAAATGGACTTCGCCCAGCGCCGAGTCGGTGTTAATCTCAACCCCGGCAATCACCCGAATGTTGGAGTCATAGGCCTGGGCGCGGGCCTCGTTGTAACCGTGCGTGGTGTCGTGATCGGTGAGGGCGAGGAGGCGGATGCCCCGTGAGGCCGCCAACACCACCACTTCAGCCGGAGTCAGTTTGCCATCAGAGGCGGTTGAGTGACTATGAAGGTCAGCGCGCGAGATCATCAGTTATGCACAGGCAAGTTGGAGCGTTTCCACCGTTGTCCACAGATTTGGGCGGGGTTATCCACAGGATAGCATAAGTTTTACACTGAAAAGGCCGTGAATTGGGTTGAGTTTTCAACCGCTCTCCACAGCGCGGCTTGTATTTTTCCACAGCTCATTCACAGCGCAAGACTCCTGAGCGGTTCTGGCGTATGATTTTGGTCTGAGGGCGTTGTTTTTTTTGTTCAAGCCTAAAGAATCGCTTGATCTGATCGTCTCATTCAACCAATTGTTAATCGCTTATATTTTAAGGATCAGAGTCAGCTAACTTGTTCTGACCCTATCTATGGGGGTGAGGGAAAGGGTGTAGGACAAATACAGGGAAATGTTGGCCGCATCTTGACTCCCACTCCGCCGCCTTGCGAGCGCCTTCGTCGTTAAGATTGGCCTTCCTTAAAACATCTAATCTTTTTAAACTTTCGTGGTGATTCCGTATTGAAAGAGTCCGTTAAACTTGTTAGAATGCAATCCGCTGTGGAGAAAACGGGATTGCGATAGTTGATAAAGTCTTTGTCACTCATTCTTCTCGCAGCAACCTTTCTTTCATCCCAAAAATAAATCTGTTCATCCTGCGCTGGGAGATCGCGCCGAGACGGCTTGTAGTTGTCACAAACACAAGGCTGTCTTTTTGTCCCCTGCGACGGGAAATCTTTTTCTCAAGCGAGTGTGTATGCGACCGGATCAAGTTTGGCAAGCCACCCTGGGCGAACTGCAATTGCAATTGAATAAACCCACCTTCGACACCTGGCTCCGTAACACCTCTTTGCTGTCTCACGAGGATGGGCTATATGTGGTGGGTGTTGATAACGCCTATAACAAAGACTGGCTTGAAACCAAACTCTCTTCCACAATTAAGCGCACCCTCACTGCCATCACTGGACAAACTGCCAACGTGCGCTTCGTGCTTTGGGGCAGTAACGAGCCGCCGGCCGAACCAGAGGCGGCGGCCCCGGCAGTCACCGTTGAACAGGCCGCCGCCAAATCCGAGGCGGCCAACGCCGTATCGGCCAACAATCTGAATCCAAAATACATCTTCAATTCATTCGTCGTCGGGCCAAGCAACCGGCTGGCTCACGCAGCGGCTCAGGCCGTGTCGGAGAATCCGGCGCGCGCCTACAACCCATTGTTCCTCTACGGGGGCGTGGGACTGGGCAAGACCCATTTGTTGCAGGCTGTTGGCAATGCCTGCATGGCCCGCGGGTTGACCGTGCTGTACGTATCCGCCGAGCAGTTTACCAACGATCTCATCAACGCCATTCGCGGCCACATCACCGAATCGTTCCGCGACAAATATCGCACCATTGATGTGTTGTTGATTGACGACATTCAATTCATTGCCGGCAAGGAAGCGACGCAGGAAGAATTCTTCCACACCTTCAATGCCCTGCACGGACAGAGCAAGCAGGTGGTGATCTCGTCGGATCGCCCACCCAAATCACTCGTGACACTGGAGGATCGATTGCGCTCGCGCTTCGAGTGGGGGTTGACGGCCGACATCCAGCCGCCAGACTTTGAAACCCGGGCCGCTATTCTGCGGGCTAAGGCCGATGTGATGCGCCGGGCCATGCCGTCGGAAGTGATTGACGTTGTGGCCCGCCGCGTGCAAAGCAACATCCGCGAACTGGAAGGCGCGCTTAATCGGGTATGCGCCTATGCCGATGTGCTGGGCTTGCCCCTTAACGCCGACACTGCCGCCGGGGCCATCGCCGATTTGTTGCCCCGCCGCCACACCCTGAACGCCGCCAAAATTATGGAGACGGTCGCCCACTACTATTCGGTCAGCGTGGATGAGATTATGGGCCGCGACCGGAGCAAGGAAATCATGTTGCCCCGGCATATGGCGATGTACCTTGTTCGCGAGGAAACCGATGCCTCACTCCCGGAAATCGGCCAGACGCTCGGCGGGCGCGACCACACCACTGTCCTGCACGGGTGCGACAAGATGAGCAATCTTATCGAAACTGACGACAATATCCGTCGCCAATTTCTTTCCATTCGTGAGCAGTTATATTCCGAAGCCGGGGTTGCGGTGTCATAAAGACCAGTCATGTTTCGGCGGCTTCCGCCGCTAAACTGATAGGTCTGAATCCGCGCACAGGCGGTGACTTTTCCACAAGTCACCGCCTGTTTTTGTTTGTCCGGTTTGTCTAAATCGCCACTACTCATTTGACCATAAGCATATTTTGTTGTGGATAAGTGGCGGAAAACTGTGGATAAGCCTACCCCTCTGTGGACAACTTTTTGGCATTTGTGAAACGCCCATTTATATCACCCCCATATATCGGGCCAGAAGGCTTAAATAACCCATTTGTGGGTGTATGTTGGATAGAGGCCAGAGGGGGCCGGGGCGGTTTCCCCAAAAATCCCAACTTATCCACAGTGCCTCTGGGGAAAAAACTTGGGATTTTTTATGGTATGGGTGGGGGTTACAGGGGTACTCCAACCCAGATACGCGGGAAAGTCTCTTCTATTTTTTCGGCCTCCACATTTCCCCAGCCCCTACTAAGACGACGATCTTAAACTTAATCATAGAGAAATGTGAACAACTTAAGGGAGGCGTTGGCGCAAGGCTTCATATACAAAAAGAGCCGCGGCGATGGAAACGTTGAGAGAGTTGACTCGGCCCATCATCGGGATGCGGACGTTGAGGTCGGCCCCATCTCGCCAGACTGGACTCAGCCCAGCACTCTCCTCGCCGACCACAATCGCCGTCGGCCCCCGGAAATCAACCCCGGTGTAGCCGACAGCGCCCTCCGGGGAGGCGGCCACCACTTTCACCCGCCGCGCTCGCAACCAGGCCAGTGTGTCGGTGCTCGTCGCCTCAATGATTGGCACGCTGAACACCGTCCCCCGGCTGGCGCGAATCAAATTAGGGTTGCCCAAATCAATAGTAGGGTTGCAGACGATGACGCCCTCCACACCTGCCGCATCTGCCGTTCGCAATATCGCGCCCAAATTGCCCGGCTTCTCCACTGCCTCGGCCACGATCAGCAATGGCGAGGCGCCGAGGCTCAACGCCTCGAGCGAGCGTTGCAATAGCGGCGCGACGGCCAGCCAGCCATCCGGGTTCTCGCGGTAAGCCAGCTTCTCGAACACGGACTGACTCACCTGGATTATCTCTGCGCCCGCCGCTCGGGTTTTTTCCAGCAAATCATCATTGTTGCCAACCAGCGCCGGGCAAAAGAACAGAGTCGTCGGTTTCAGTCCGCAGTCCAACGCCAGCGACAATTCGTCGCCGCCTTCCACCAGCATCAGCTGGTCGTGCTTGCGCCGGCGGCTCTCACGTAGTTTGAGAGCCTGCTTAACGCGCGGGTTTTGCAGGCTTGTAATTAACATGGGGCGCATTTTACAGTTGTTTGAGTATCAAGGCAGAAGTTGAACTTCCGCTTCGCCCAATGGCCAACAGCCTCCATAAATAGGGTGGAAGTCCACCCCAACCCAGCAGTCTCCATCCTGTATAATCCTCCTCAGCCATGCTCGAACAGCAAACCCTCCTCCGCCTCGCCCGCGATTATGCGGCGCGCAAAGCCGCCGAGCGTCCCTCCCTGCGTTCCGCCCTCCTTGTCGGCTCGGTGGCGCGCGGCGAACCGCCGTTGGGCGATGCCGTTGACCTCGATATTTTGCTGATAGATGATGCCCCGCCGGAAGTCAGAAGCGAACTGATGCGCCTCTCGGATTTTGTGCTGGTGGAGGCTATTTATGTTTCCCCGTCAGAACATGCCAACCGTAAGGCCCTGCGCGTCCACCACTTCCACGCCCCCATGCTCAACGACGCCCTGCCCCTGCACGACCCGCGTCACTATTTTGATCTGGTGCAGGCCGCCATCCGCGCGCCCTACAACCGCTCTGACCACATTTACGCCCGCGCCCGCTCGGCCCATACCGCCGCCGCCCACGCCTTTGAAAACTTATTATCCTTTACCGAAGACACAATTCCCGAAACCCTATCCTTCAACCAACTCGCTCATTTTCACGACACACTCTATCTGGCCGCGCTGGCCGTCATCCTCCTCACCGGCCAACCCGAAGCCGTCGGCCCTCGCAAGCTGATGGTGCGATTCGAGACTGCTACCCGCAAACTTGGCAACCCGGAATTGTATTCAACCTTCCTGGCCGCGCTGGGCGCAAGGGGAGTGCCGCCAACAACAGTGGAGGCCTTGGTGAACGACTGGCTGACGCTGTACAAGGCGGCCAACCAACGAGAAGCGGCTGCCATAGGCCAGACCTCCCCGGCCACCCACCCCTTCAAACGCAGTTACTACGAGCGTGGCTTCCGCTCCCTCATTACCGAAGGCCACGCCCTCAACACGCTTTGGCTGTTGGAACACAACATGGCCGCCTGCGTTGAGGGCCTCGACCCTCTACCAGAAACCTGGCTCAATTTCCAGCGGCTAATGGGCAAAACCGACGGTCAACAGTTCGCCGCCAATTGCTTCCGGGGAGCCGGGCAACTCCTGGCCCTGGCGGATGAAACGCTGGTGGCCTGGGCGAAAGCGGAGCAGATAGAATGGTAGTTGGGAAACCGTCAGGGACACGGACAAAGCACGAAAGTGATGAAGTGCTATAATCCCTCGCCACCGTCAGAAGGCGAAAGATAGGGACGCACCTGTTCTATGATGTCGGCCACCTCAGACATTCAGCGCAATCAGCTCGAACTGCTGTATCACATCAGCCGGGAATTGAGCAAACGCAACGAGCTTCGGGAATTGATCGAGCGCATTTTGCGTTTGACCTCAGAGTGTATGGACGCGGAGGCTGGCAGTTTAATTCTGGTGGACGACAGTGACCGCATCTACGATGCAGCCCTGTTCATTAACGGCGCGCTTGTGCCCGACGCCAACGCTCAACTTAGCCCGCAACTGGAGCGCGGGCTGGCCGGCTGGGTTCTGCGTGAACGGCAATACGTTGTTCTCCCCGACACCGCCTCCGACCCGCGCTGGCAACAAAGCGGCAACGGCCAGGGCATTGAGTCTAAATCAGTGCTGGCCGCCCCGCTGATGTATGGGGATCGTATCCTCGGCGTCCTCACCCTCGTTCACCCGGCGCCCAAGCATTTCAATGACGACAGCATCCCGCTGGTCAAGGCCATTGCCGAGCAGGCCGCCGTGGCGGTGGAAAATGCGCGCCTCTTGCGCGAAAGCCGTCGCCAGATTGACAACATGCGCAAACTGGTGGACGCGGCTCAAGTCCTCAGCTCCACCCTCGACCCCGACAAAGTTTTGCAACTCCTCCTCGCCCAAACCCTCGACCTGCTCCAGATCGAAGCGGCCTCCATTGCCTTGACCGACATGGAACGGCAGGAAATCGTATTCCGGGTCGCCACCGGCGCGGCGGCGACCAAACTGGTGGGATTGCGCCTCAAACTCGGACAGGGCATCGCCGGCTGGGTGGCCCAACACGGGGAAGCCGTCATCGCTCCGGAAGCCCAGTCTGACCCCC
>Ga0247727_10017487_pt1 | contig 11414 bp, 7 predicted proteins | sample WisWelCaveWW1625_FD_202498 | JGI IMG/M metagenome (GOLD analysis project Ga0247727, IMG submission 202498) | Biofilm microbial communities from Wishing Well Cave, Virginia, United States - WW16-25 | ecosystem: Environmental > Aquatic > Deep subsurface > Groundwater > Cave microbial mat | place... | reverse complement strand
CTCCTCCAAAATCTGCAAGAGGATGTTGAACACATCCGGATGCGCCTTCTCGATCTCGTCCAGAAGGACGACCGAGTACGGCTTCCGCCTGACCGCCTCCGTCAGCTGGCCGCCCTCGTCATAGCCGATATACCCCGGGGGCGAGCCGACAAGCCGAGACACGGAGTGCTTCTCCATGTACTCAGACATGTCCACCTGGATCATCATGTCCTCGTCACCGAACAAGAACTCCGCCAGCGTCCGCGCCAGCTCCGTCTTCCCCACCCCCGACGGGCCCAGGAAGATGAACGACCCCGTCGGACGCTTCGGATCCTTGATCCCCGCCCGCGCCCGCCGGATCGACTTCGACACCGCCACGATCGCCGGGTGCTGGCCGATCACCCGCTTGTGAAGCTCCTCCTCCATCCGGACGAGCTTCTGCGACTCCGCCTCAGTCAGCTTGAACACCGGAATCCCCGTCCACATCGAGACGATGTCGGCGATCTCCTCCTCACCGACCTCCGGCTGCTCGACGCCCTCCTGGGCGTGCCAGGACTCCTCCAGCTCCCGCTTCTTCTGCGACAGCTTCCGCTCCTTGTCACGAAGATTGGCGGCCTTCTCGAACTCCTGCGCCTCGATCGCCGCCTCCTTCTCCGTCCGCACCTTCTCGATCTCCTCCTCCAGCTCGCGATAACGCGGCGGAGCGGTCATCGTCTTGATACGCATGCGGGACGCGGCCTCATCGATCAAATCGATCGCCTTATCCGGCAAATGGCGATCCTGGATGTAGCGGTCGGCGAGGACCGAAGCGGCGCGCAGGGCGTCGTCCGTGATCGTGCAGCGGTGGTGAGCCTCGTAGCGGTCGCGTAGGCCGCGCAGGATGAGGACGGTGTCGTCCACCGACGGCTCCTCGATGCGCACCTGCTGGAAGCGGCGCTCGAGGGCGGCGTCGCGCTCGAGGTACTTGCGGTACTCGTCGAGCGTCGTCGCGCCGATCGTCTGCAGCTCCCCGCGCGCGAGCGCCGGCTTCAGGATCGAAGCCGCGTCGATCGCGCCCTCGGCCGCGCCGGCGCCGACGAGGTTATGGAGCTCGTCGATGAAGAGGATGATGTCGCCGCGCTGGGTGATCTCCTTCATCACCTTCTTCAGGCGCTCCTCGAACTCACCGCGGTACTTCGAGCCGGCCACGAGCGCAGCGAGGTCGAGCGTGTAGATCTGCTTGCCCTTCAGGAGCTCGGGCACCTGGTTCGACGAGATGCGGGAGGCGAGACCCTCGACGACGGCGGTCTTGCCAACGCCCGGCTCGCCGATGAGGACCGGGTTGTTCTTCGTGCGCCTCGAGAGGATCTGCATGACGCGCTCGATCTCGGTCTGGCGCCCGACGACGGGGTCGAGCTTGCCCTCGGCGGCGAGCTTCGTCAGGTTGCGGCCGAACTGGTCGAGGAGCTTCGAGCTCTTCTGCTTCTCGCCGGCGGCCGCTGCACCGCCACCCTGCTGGCGGCGGCCGGGGCCGGAGAGCATGCGGATGATCTCGTTCCGGATCTTCTCGGCGTCAGCGTCGAAGTCGAGCAGGATGCGGGCGGCGACGCCCTCGTTCTCGCGCACGAGGCCGAGGAGGATGTGCTCGGTGCCGATGTAGTTGTGGCCGAGCGAGAGGGCCTCCCGCAGCGCGAGCTCGAGCACCTTCTTGGCTCGCGGCGTGAAGGGGATCTGGCCGGTCGTGACCTCGTCGCCCTGGCCGACGATGCGGGCAACCTGGGCGCGCACCTCCTCGACCGTGATGTCGAGGCTCTCGAGAACGCGGGCCGCGAGTCCCTCCTCCTCGCGGAGCAAGCCGAGGAGGATGTGCTCGGTGCCGATGTAGTTGTGCTTGAGGGCGCGCGCTTCGTCCTGGGCGAGGACGACGACCTGCCTTGCTCTCTCTGTGAAGCGCTCGAACACGCCTACATCCTTTCCGCAGCTGCTGAACCCAATGGTAGCGGACGCTTCGGGGAGTCTCGTCCGTCCGTGGGCCCTTTCCTACGCTTTCCTAACGGTTCTGCAACATTCTCCTCGGCTCCCTGATTGTCCGGATGTCTGCTTTATCGGTACGCGCGCCGCGAACCTGAGCGGCTTCTTGCCGGAGGCGTAGTCTAGATCCGGTGATCCTCGACACGACCCTGCGCCCGCGGTCGCCGTACTCGCTCGCGCTCTCCGCGCGGGCGGCGGGGGACGCGACCCGCGCCTTCCGGGACGGCGTCCTCACCGTGGTCTTCGAGGCCGGCGGCGGCCCCGCCCTGGCCCGCGTCCAGCAGCGCGCGGACGGAACGCTTGCCGTCCGGGCCGAGACCCGGAGCGGCGAGGAGGCGCTCGACCGCCTGCGCTTCGTCCTCGCCGTCGAAGACGACCACACGCCGTTTCTGGACCGCTTCGCCCAGGATCCGCTACTCGCCGGGCCGATCCGCCGTCTCGAGGGCCTGCGGCCTCTGCGTGCGGCTACCGTGACGCACGCCCTCCTGAAGGCGCTCTGCGGACAGCTCGTCCAGGCTCGTGAGGCGAAGCGGATCGAGGCGAGGCTCCTGCGGCTCGCCTCGCCGGAGCATCGGGGCCTTCGCCTTCCCCCAACGCGGGCGACCTTCGCCCGCTTCTCGCCCGCGGAGCTCGCACGGCACGGGCTCGTCTCGCGCAAGTCCACGGCGCTCGTGCGGCTCTCGCGCGAGCTCGAGCTCGAGCGGCTGCGGTCGGTGCCCACCGAGGCCGCGGCTGCGCGCATCGAGCGGGAGCGCGGCCTCGGCCCGTGGTCGGCCGGAATGATCTGCCTCCACGGCCTCGGCCGCTACGAGCGCGGCCTCGTCGGCGACCTCGGCCTGATCAAGCTTTGCGCCGTGCTCCGCGGCCGGCGGGCCGACGTGGAGGACACGCGGGAGCTCCTCGAGCCGTACGGCGAGTGGGCCGGCCTCGCGAGCGTCTACCTGCTCGCGGGCGCGAAGGATCTCTAGCTACGCTCGCTCGCGGAGCGCCGGAAAGAGGATCACGTCTCGGATCGTGTCGCGGCCGGTGAAGAGCATCGCCAGGCGGTCGATGCCGAGACCGATGCCGCCCGTCGGGGGCATGCCGTAGGAGAGCGCCTCGACGTAGTCCGGGTCGCCCTCCTCGGCCGTCTCGTCGCCGGCCTCGCGCTGCTCCGACTGCATGCGGAAGCGCTCCGCCTGCTCCTCGGCGGTGTTGAGCTCCGTGAAGGCGTTGCCGAGCTCCATGCCGCCGATGAAGTACTCGAAGCGCTCGACCAGGCCGGGGTCGTAGTCGGTCAGGCGCGCGAAGGGCGAGAGCTCGACCGGGTAGTCCATGAGGAAGGTCGGCTGGACGAGGCCGGGCTCGACGAAGTGGCTGAGCGCGTGGTCGACGAGCTGCGCCCAGGTCTTGTCGGCGGGGGTGTCCACGCCGCGCCTCTCGAGCAGCCGGCGGAGCTCGGCCTCGTCGCGGCTCCACACCCCCTGCTCCTCGAGGGCGTCGGCGAGCCGCAGGCGTCGCCACGGGGGCGAGAGCTCGATCTCGTGGCCGCGGAAGTCGATCCTCGTCTGCCCGAGCACCTCGCGCGCGGCCGTCGCGACGAGGTCCTCGATTCGCTCCATCGTGTCGCGGTAGTCGGCGTAGGCCTCGTACCACTCGAGCATCGTGAACTCCGGCTGGTGCTTGAACGAGATGCCCTCGTTGCGGAAGTCCTTGCCGATCTCGTAGACCTTCTCGAGCCCGCCGACGATGAGGCGCTTGAGGTAGAGCTCGGTGGCGATGCGAAGGTAGAAGTCGGCGTCGAGCTCGTTGTGGTGCGTCACGAAGGGCCGGGCGAAGGCGCCGCCGTAGCGGGGCTGGAGGACCGGCGTCTCGACCTCGACGAAGCCGCGCTCGTCGAGGTAGCGCCGGACGGCCGAGACCATGCGCGAGCGGGTGACGAAGTCCGCCCGCGTCTCCTCGTTCACGAGCAGGTCGAGGTAGCGGCGGCGGTAGCGCGCCTCCGTGTCCGTCAAGCCGTGGAAGGTGTCCGGGAGAGGGCGGGAGACGCGTGCGAGCACCACGAGCTCGTCCACGGCGAGCGACGGCTCGCCGCGCTTCGTCCGGGACGGCGCCCCGGTCGCGCCGACGATGTCGCCGAGGTTGACGTCCACGGCGCCGCAGCGGTCCTCGGCGCAGAGAAGCTGGATCCGCCCCGAGCGGTCGACGAGGTCGAGGAAGGTCAGTCCGCCGTGGCCGCGCCGCGCGAGCACGCGGCCGGCTACCCGCCGCCGCTCCGGAGACTCCTGCCCGGGCTTGAGACGTTCAGCCTCGGCACGCACCGCGACCGCCTCATCCCTGTCGGGAAAGCGCTTGGGAAACATCGGCGGGAGCCTACTGTCTCCCTAGCGAGCGAAGCGAAGCTACTAATCCCTCCCTGCCTGAAACGCGGCAGCCTTGATGTCCATGATCTTGACCTTGAGCGACCCGCGCGGGACGGTCACCTCGACCGTCTCGCCCTTCCTGTGGCCCAGGATGGCCTTGCCGACGGGGGACTCATTCGAGAGCTTGTATTCGGCTGGGTTCGCCTCGGCGGAGCCGACGATCACGTACTCGACCGTCTCTTTCGCGTCGAGGTCCCTGAGGCGCACCTTCGTGCCGACCGAGACCACGTCCAACGAGATCTCGTCGGCCTCGATCACCCGGGAGTTCGCCAGGCGCTCCTCGAGCAGCGCGATGCGGTGCTCGACCATGGCCTGCTCGTTCTTGGCGTCGTCGTACTCGGCGTTCTCGGCGATGTCACCGAACTCGCGGGCGTGCTTGATCCGCTCGGCGACTTCCCGCCGCTTGGTGGTCGAGAGGTACTCGATCTCCTCCTTGAGCTTCGAAAGCCCCTCGGGAGTGAGAATCACTTCCTTGGCCACGGGTTCCTCCAGCCCCCCAGAGAACGAAACGCGGCGCCCATCCGGGCACCGTCGGCCGAAAATTGTAGCGGCGCCGTCAAGCCCGGGAATGTTCGGCGCACGGCTACCATTCCCTCTCCTATGCAGGTAGATCTCCGCTCCCCCTGGAGCATTGGGCCTGTGCGAATTCCAACGCGCGTGGTGCTCGCGCCGATGGCGGGCGTGAGCGTCCAGGCGTTTCGCCGGCAGGGCCGGCGCTTCGGCGCAGGGCTCGTCTGCTCGGAGATGGTGAGCTGCGCCGGCCTCCAGCACGGCAACGAGCGGACGCTCGGCTACCTGCGGCTCGGGCGCGACGAGAGCCCCCTCGCCGTGCAGATCTTCGGCTCGGAGCCGCGCGTGATGGCCGAGGCGGCGCGCATGGTCGAGGACGCCGGCGCGGACGTCGTGGACATCAACTTCGGCTGTCCGGTCCGCAAGGTGACGAAGACCGGCGCGGGAGCGACGCTGCTCGAGGAGCCGGGCCGGGCATGCGGGATCGTCGAGGCGGTCGCGGACGCCGTTTCGGTGCCGGTGACGGTCAAGATGCGCCGCGGGCTCGCGGACGGCTCGCGGGCGGCGCTCGCGGTGGGGCCGCGGCTCGTCGAGGCGGGCGCGGCCTCGCTCACGCTCCACCCGCGCTCGGCAAAGCAGATGTACACGGGCACGGCCGATCACTCGCTCACCGCCGAGCTCGTCGAACTGGTGGACGTCCCGGTCGTCGCGTCCGGGGACGTCACCTCCCGCGCGCGGGCGCAGGCGATCCTGGCCACGACCGGCGCCGCGGCCGTCATGGTCGGGCGAGCCGCCCAGGGCGACCCGTGGCGGATCGCCGAGATCGTGGGCGCACGGAGCGACACGCCCTCGCGAGAGGAGGTGGTCGCCGAGCTCGTGCTCTTCATGCGCGAGACGGCGCGCGAGCTCGGCACCGAGCGGGCAACGGGCTTCCTGAAGAAGTTCTACGGCTGGTACCTCGGCCGAGGCCGCTTTCCGAGGCCGTTCAAACAGGAGCTCCTCGTGCTCCGGACGATCGCCGATGTCGAGGAGCGCCTCTTCGTCGCCGCCCCAGGCGCCCGGGACGTTCTCGCGCGGCTCGAGGACGAGCAGCCGGACATCGACGAGACCCTCCTCGACCTGCCAATCTCGATCTACGGCGGCGGCTGAGCCGTCTGTAAGGTCCGCGCGGCTCGCCCGTCTTACCTCCGTCAACGGGAATGTGAGGAGGTAGGAGATGTCGAGCAAGCGCACCAACGGTCTTCTGGTCACGGCCCTCGCCGCCCTGGCGCTCGCCGCCACGGCGACGGCCGGGACCGTCCGCGAGGGCGACGGGTCGGAGGTAAAGGCCGACGCCGCGACCGCCCCGACCGGCTACTACGAGCAGGGCGTCCAGCCGCCTATCCAGCCGGAGCCGCCGCACGAGCCGCCCGCACCGGAGCCCCAGCCCGGTCCGAGCGCGCCGCCGCCCGAAGAGAAGCCGCAGATCGTCGTCTGTGACTGCGACGAGCTCGAGGTGGACGCGCGGCCGGAGAACGCCTACTACCAGACCCGGAGCGGCCGCCGCGGCCAGAGCATCATCTTTCGCGGCACGCTCTTCTGCGAGCCCGGCGACATCAGCCTCTGCTGGTCGTCGTTCACCATCCGAAAGAAGTCAGCCGCCGGCGAGATCCGGGCGCCGCTCGGCCGAGGCAAGATCCTGAACCAGCCGATCCGCTGCGCAGGTGACTGCGGGCAGAAGGTGACCGCCGAGCGGAAGCTCTGGATCGTCATCTCGACGACGCAGACCGTCAAGGTCGAGCTCGAGGTCGAGAAGGGCCCGTGCGGCGACAAGGGTCCGTCGAAGGCGGTCTTCACGTTCACGTTCAAGAAGGGCCGTCTCGCCTCCATCGACCGGAGCGAGTGGCAGCCGATTCCGCCGGCGTAGAGCCGGGACCGGAGCGCGTTTGCGGGGCGGCTTCGGCCGCCCCGCGGCATGCCTCGCGACCGCGATAATTCGCACATGGCAGTCATGACAGGAGAGCGCCGCGTCGTCTCGGTGCTCTTTGCCGACATCGTCAACTCGACGGGGATCGGAGAACGCCTCGGGCCGGAGCGGTCGAAGTTCCTCTTCGACGAGGTGACGCGCCTCATGGGCGCGCAGGTGGAGCGCTACGGCGGCACCGTCGCGCAGCAGATCGGGGACGAGGTGTACGCCGTCTTCGGCGCACCGCTCTCGCACGAGGACGACTCCGAGCGGGCCGTGCGTGCGGCGCTCGCCATCCAGCGGGCGCTCGGGCAGTACTCCGAGGAGGTCGAAGCCGCCTACGGCGTCTGGCTCTCGGCCCGGGTCGGCATCAACACGGGGCCGGTCGTCATCAACATGGACTCGGACGACCCCTACAACGCGCTCGGCGATACGGTCAACGTCGCCTCCCGCATTCAGGAGCTCGCCGGGCCGGGTGGGATCGTCGTCGGCCAGGAAACGCACGTCCAGGTCGAGAGCTGCTTCGAGCTCGAGGAGCTCCCCGAGCAGGAGCTCCGCGGCAAGAGCGCCCCCATGAGGACGTACCGGGTGCTCGGCGCGCTCGAGCACGCCCCCGTCCTCCCGACCCGGCCCCTCGTCGGGCGCGACTTCGAGCTCACGGTGGTCGAGCGCGCGATGGACGGGCTCGTCGAGGGACGCGGGGCGATCGTCTCGATCATGGGCGAGGCCGGGATCGGGAAGACGCGCCTCGTCGCCGAGGTGCAGAAGGACTACCGCGACCGCGTCCGCTTCCTCGAGGGTCGTGCCGTCTCCTACGCTCAGACTTTCCCGTACTGGCCGGTGCGCGAGCTCCTGCGCGAGTGGCTCGAGGTCGGCGCCTCCACGCCTGAGGCCCGCGTGCGGCTCGAGCTCAAGGCGATGCTCGCCGACGCGATGGGAGATCAGGCCGCGGACGCGTACCCCTTCCTCGCCGGGCTCGTCGGCCTCACGCTCGAGCCCGACGCCGCCGCGCGCATCCGCGACCTGAACCGCGAGAGCCTCCAGCACCAGACGTTCGAGGTCTTCGCCGACCTCGTCTCGCGCCTCGCCGAGGAGCGGCCCCTCTGCCTCGTCTTCGAGGATCTCCACTGGGCCGACGAGTCCACGCTCGGGCTCCTCGAGAGCCTGCTCGGCGTGACCGAGGAGGCCTCAGTCGCCCTCTTCCTCCTCTACCGCACCGAGCGCGAGCACGGCTCCTGGCACCTGGGCGAGCGGTCGCGCCAGCGCTATCCGCATCGCTACCGCGAAATCGAGCTGCGGCCGCTCCCGCTCGACGCGAGCCGCGCGCTCGCGGGCTCCGTGGCCGAGGGCGACCTCCCCGAGTCGGTCGCCGAGCTCCTCGCCGAGCGCGCCGGCGGCAACCCGTTCTTCCTCGAGGAGGCGCTCCGCGACCTGATCGAGCGCGGCGCGCTCCGCCGTGAGGACGGGCGCTGGATCCTCGGCGTCACGGAGGACGAGCTCACCGTGCCAGCCCTCGTCCAGGGCGCGCTCCAGGCCCGCCTCGACCGGCTCGACCCGGCCACGCGCGAGGTGCTGAGCGTCGCCGCCGTCATCGGCCGCACCTTCGGCATGCCGCTGCTCGAGCAGGTCGTCGCCTACGAGCAGCTCGTGCCGGCGCTCTCGGAGCTCCAGCGCCTCGATCTCGTCGTCGAGAAGCGCCGCCGCCCGACGCCGGAGTACCGCTTCCGGCACGGGATCGTCCAGGAGGTCGCCTACGCGAGCCTCGTCGAGTCGAAGCGGCGCAGGCTCCACCTCGCCGCCGGCGAGGCGCTCGAGCGCATCTACCGCGAGTCGCCCGAGGAGGCCTACGGGCTCCTCGCCCGGCACTTCACCGAGGCGAACGAGCGCGAGAAGGCGGTCGAGTACCTGCTCAAGGCGGGCGACGCGGCCCGGGCGATCTACGCCGACCAGGAGGCGATCGAGCACTACCGCCGAGCCCGCGACTACCTCGTCGCGATGGGCGACGAGCCGCGCGCCCGCGACACCCTCTTCAAGATGGCGCTCGTCCATCACCTCGCCTTCGACTTCGCGCACGCGGAGATGGCGTACGACGAGGCCTTCTGCTGCCGCATAGCGCCGTCGTCCCGTCCCGAGCGGACCGAGCGCCTGGAGACGGCAATCGCGCACACGTTCGGGGAGCTCGTGCCCGGCCGTACGTACACGACCGAAGGCGCGCAGCTTACGGAGCACCTCTTCCGCGGTCTCCTCACCGTCGACGGCGAGCTGAACGTCCTGCCGGCGATGGCGGACAACTTCCGCGTCTCGAGCGACGGGTGCACCTACCTCTTCCGCATCCGCGAGGGGATGCTCTGGAGCGACGGCGTGCCGGTGAAGGCCGACGACTTCGTCTTCACCTGGCGGCGCATGCGCGAGGAGGACACGCTGACGGCGTGGCTCATGGAGGACGTCGGGGAAGCCAGGGCGCTCGACGACCGGACGCTCGAGATCCGCCTGGCCGAGCCCCGGAGCTACTTCCCGTACATCCTCGCCTCCGCGTGGTCCTTCCCGTGGCCGCGGCACCGGTGGGAGGAGCTCGGCGACGACTGGCGCAGGCCGGAGCATCTCGTCTCGAACGGTCCGTTCGTCCTCGCCGAGTCCTCGGACGAGCACGCGCTCCTGCGGGCGAACCCGCACTGGCAGGGGCCGCACGGGAACGTCGCGGCGATCCACATGACGCTCGGCGGGACGCACGAGGAGCTCCTCGCGGGCTGGCGCGAGGGCCGCTTCGACCTCCTCCAGGTCTACGACCGGACGGCGGCCGAAAGCCCCGACACGATCGCGGAGATCGTCCCGAGCCTCGGCACTCACTACGTCGGCTACCGGGCGAGCAAGCCACCGTTCTCGAACGAGCTCGTGCGCAAGGCGTTCTCGCACGCGCTCGACCGGACGAGCCTCCTCCCCGCCTCAGACCTCGGGCGGCCGGCTGTGCGCGGCGGGGCGATCCCGCCGGCGGTCCCGGGTCACTCGCACCGCATCGCGCCCGAGCACGACCTCGAGCTCGCGAAGAGCCTCCTCGCCCAGGCCGGGTACCCCGACGGCAAGGGCCTGTCCGAGCTCGAGTTCCTCGTGCCGCTCTGGCTCCGCGAGCCCGAGCCGTTCCTCGAGCAGTGGGGCCGGCTCGGCGCGCGGGTCCGGGTCGTGCACGGCCCCGTTCACGCCGTTCACGATGTGCCGTCGAGCGCCCATTTCTGGCTCGGGGGCTGGACGGTGGACTACCCCGACCCTGACGGCTTCTTCCGGGGCTTCCTGCGCCAGGACCAGTGGGACTTCTACCGGGACGACGAGATCGTCGAGCGGATCGAGCGGGCGCGGTCGCTACGCGACCAGGGCGAGCGCATGCGCGCCTACCACGAGATCGACCGGCTGATGGTCACCGAGCGGGCGGCGATCCTGCCCGTCGCCTATAAGCGGATGATGCTCCTGCGCCGGCCCTGGGTCGAAGACGTCCAGACGAACCCGATGTCGGGCGCCTACTTCGACCAGGTCGTGGTCAGGCGACCGGCTGGTTCATAGCCCAGATGAGGCGCAGGCCCTCGGGCGTCAGCATCGGGTCGACGAGCTCGATCGTCTCCGAATAGGGCGCGATCAGGTCGGCGAGGCCGCCCGTCGCGATCACGCGCGCATCCTCGCCGAGCTCGCCGCGCATGCGTGCCACGATGCCGTCCACCTGGCCGGCGAAGCCGTAGACGAGGCCCGACTGGAGCCCGGCCACGGTCGTCTTCCCGATCACAGCCGGCGGCGGGACGAAGTCGACCTTGACGAGGCGTGCAGCCCGGGCGAAGAGCGCCTCCATCGAAACCTCGATCCCGGGCGCGAGCACGCCGCCCACGTATTCGCCCGCGCGCGACACGGCGTCGAAGTTCGTGGACGTGCCGAAGTCCACCACGATGCACGGCGCCCCGTAGCGCTCCCGCGCGGCGACCGAGTTGGCGATGCGGTCGGGGCCGACCTCGTGCGGGTTGTCGTAGAGGATCGCGATGCCGGTCTTGATCCCGGGCCCGACGACGAGGAGTCGCGCCTCGACGTAGCGCTCGACGAACTCCTCGTAGGCGCGGACAAGCGGCGGGACGGTCGAGGAGAGGCAGACGCCGGAGACGTCCTCGAAGCCGAGGTCTCGAAGGTCGAGGAGCCGGAGCACGAGGGTGGCGAGCTCGTCGGCGGTGCGTTCGGCCTCGGTGGCGACACGCCAGTGCTCGACCAGGCGGTCACCGTCGAAGACGCCGAAGACCGTCTGCGTGTTGCCGACGTCGACGGCTAGGAGCACTACGGGTCCTCGCGAGCGGAGCGAGGCGACAAGTCAGAACCCCGGAAAATGCACGCGCATTTTTCGGAGCTATTCGTCGTCTGTGCCGAGGGTCTCGCCGAGCTTCTCGGCCAGCGCCTCGGGAGTCATCGCCGGGCCCTCGCCCTCGCCGCGGAGCTCCTCGATGGTCACGTCGCTCGAGGTGTAGACGTCGGCCCGTGGGATGATCCGGGTCGGGCGGTTCTTGTCCCAGACCCAGACATCCTCCATCGTGAGGTGAAAGAAC
>Ga0247727_10017486_pt1 | contig 11414 bp, 10 predicted proteins | sample WisWelCaveWW1625_FD_202498 | JGI IMG/M metagenome (GOLD analysis project Ga0247727, IMG submission 202498) | Biofilm microbial communities from Wishing Well Cave, Virginia, United States - WW16-25 | ecosystem: Environmental > Aquatic > Deep subsurface > Groundwater > Cave microbial mat | place... | reverse complement strand
GGCAAGCTTGCAGGCGCGAATAGTGGCGCAGGCTGTCGATGAGCCAGCTTCCGAGAACCACAATGGCAACGATCACCGCAAGGGCCGCGAGGTTCTGCTTCATCCGCAAACGGTCGTCGACATCGCCGGCTGCCGGCAGCCGGCTTGCAGGCGGCGCCACCCCACCCAGCGCCGACGGCGGCTCGATGCGCCGGCCGGGCCGTAGCCGTGAGCGTGCGCGATCGAGCGGGATGATGTTCATGGGGACGGTCGGCCGCGAGATTCTGCGCGATGTTGCCAGATGATGGCTTCCCCCTCAAGGTTGTGCCGTTTTCGCACCAGGTTTGCAGCCGCCGGACGACGCGCTTCCCTTTCTGGCGTTTCGGAGTAGCCCGTTGACTTGGCAAGAGTCGATAGTTATTGACTATAACAATTGCCAACCACTGCGAAAAAAGCTTTGGCGGAGCAAAAGCTGACTCAGGCGCGGCGGGCTTTGGACCAATCGAGGTGATGTCAGACGCAAGGGGTCGAATTCGCCCGGGTCAGAATCTTGAAGTCGTCCCCGTGCTTCTCGTCAGGGAGGAACTGCAATGAAGCTCACCACGAAAATTCTGGGCCTGACGGCCGTTGCGGCGGTCGCATGGGCCGTCCCGCAAGCGGCGCTGGCCGAGATCAAAGTCGGCGTTACAATCGCGGCCACCGGCCCGGCGGCAGCCCTCGGCGTGCCGGCCAAGAACACGTTCGCGCAGTGGCCTGCGGAGATCGGCGGGGAGAAGGTGACGCTGATCGTGCTCGACGATGCCGGCGACCCCAACCAGGCGACCACCAACGCACGCCGCCTGATCACGGAAGACAAGGTCGACGTGATCATCGGCTCCTCGACCACGCCGCCGACGCTGGCCGTGGGCGGCGTCGCCTTCGAAAACGAGGTCGTGCACTTCACGCAGGCGCCTGCCGAGTTCCCAGCCGGTCGCGAGAAATGGTCGTTCGTGATGGCGCAGAAAGTCTCCCTGGTCGCCTTGCCGGTGTTCGAGCACATGAAGGCCAACAAGGTGACGACGGTCGGCTACATCGGCTTCTCGGATAGCTGGGGCGATCTGTGGGTGCGGCAATTCAAGGCGCTGGCCGAGCCGCTGGGCCTGAAAATGGTGGCCGAGGAGCGTTACGCGCGGCCCGATACCTCCGTCGCCGGCCAGGCCCTGAAGCTGGTCGCCGCCAAGCCCGACGCGATCCTGGTCGGCGCCTCCGGCACCGGCGCCGCGCTGCCGCAGATCGCGCTGCGCGAGCGTGGCTTCAGCGGCCTCATCTACCAGACGCACGGGGCGGTGACGAAGGACTTCATCCGCATTGCCGGCAAGTCGGCGGAGGGCGTGATCCTGCCGTCGGGCCCGGTCGTTGTAGCCGAGCTGTTGCCCGACAGCCCGCAGAAGGCGGTGGCGATCGAACACTTGAAGCTCTACGAGGGCAAGCATGGGCCGGACACCCGCACACAGTTCGCAGGTCACGCCTGGGACGTCCTCCAACTGTTGAAGCGCACGGTGCCTGTCGCGCTCAAGAAGGCCAAGCCCGGCACCAAGGAGTTCCGCGCCGCCATTCGCGACGCGCTGGAGGCCGAGAAGGAGATCCCTGCCACCCACGGCGTTTACAACTTCACGCCGACCGATCACTTCGGCCTCGACAAGCGCGGCCGCGTGCTGCTGACGGTGAAGAACGGTACCTGGGCGATCGTCAAGTGACGTTGTGAGGCCCAGCCGCCTCACTCTATCCACCCGTCATCCCGGAAGCCGAGGCCTTGGCCGAGGCTAGCCGGGATCTCCGTCAACGAGTCGAACCTGCTGCAAGGTCCCGGCTCGGAGCGCTGCTCGCGCATCGCTCGCATCGCTCCGTCCGGGATGACGGGTGGATATTCACTCCTCCGCCCCGCCGTAGCTGCGCAGCGTCTCGGCGTCGTAGTTCTCGCCGATCGACATGGCGCAGATGCGGGAGAGGTGCGAATAGGGCAGCCCCGTTTCCTTCGCCCACGCATTGAACTGGTCCTGGATCTTCCTCAGGTCCTTCTTGGAGGCGGGGTTCTCGGCGATTTCGAGGCCGGCGTCGCGCAGGCAGTGGACCACGTCCGTCGAGGTCACGAAGCCGTCCTTGCCGATGAAACGCAGGAAGTACTGGCCCGTGCGCCCGCCGAGCCGCGCCCCGCGCTTGCCGAGCAGCTCGAGCAGGCCGACCTGATCGGTGGCCGGCCATTCTGCCAGGAAGTTGCCGAAGCTGCCCTGCTGCGTGGCGATGTCGGCCACGAGCTGCGCGTTGGCGCGCACGGCCACGATCTTCTGCGGGTTGCGCACGATGCGCTTGTCGCCGGTGAGACCCTCCCAGAACTCATCGGGCTGGGAGAGGAGCCGCTTCGGCGCAAAACCCAGAAACGCCGCCTCGAAGCCCGGCCACTTGTTCTCGATGACGCTCCACACGAAGCCGGCCGAGAAGATGCGCTTGGCCATCTCGGCGAGCACGCGGTCGTCCCCGAGCTTGGCCAGCGCCTTCGCGCTCGCGACTTTGGGCAGAAAAGAGGCGAGTGCCGCCTCGCCGCCCTTGCGCTTGGCGGCGCGGGCGCGGATCGTGTTGAACGGGGTCATGGTGTCAGCCTTGACGCTTTGTCCCGCCGCCAGCTTGCCGGGATCGCAAACCCGCTTCAAGCAGATCGTGTGGCCAGCTCGATCAGCACGATGCCCGCCAGCACCAGCCCGGCGCCGACGATCTGCGGCGTCGACAGCGGCTGGCCGAGAAAGACGAAGGCCAGCGCCGCGCCGAAAACAGGCATGAGGTGAACGAACTGGCCGGCCCGGCTTGGGCCCAGCTCCGCAACGCCGTGCGAACAGAACAGGAAGCCGATCACCGATCCGAAGACCGCGATGTATCCAACGCCGAGCAGCAGCGGGACCGATACGGAGAGTGTCGAGGTGAATGCGTTCCTGAAGGCCTGACGCGCAGCGCCGGGTAGTGGGTCGACCCACTACCCAGCGCCGTCCGGTCTAGGTTCTGTACGCACAAACGTGCACCCTGATTCGCCGCCAGGCAGCCCCCGTCAGTTGCTGGGGGTACAACGGAAATACTTTGCTCGGTCAGAGTGCCGACATGCGCGGTTCAGGATTTCTGCAGCGCAACTTGAAGCCTGAAGCCTCTTCCGCCGGTCTCAATTTCATGATTTGATGGACCAAATTAGGAGACCGACTTGGCGTGGTCCGTTGCCTCGGCGAGGGCGACGCAGAGAGAACGATGATTGGTTGTCAAACCAACTTGAAACGCGCGGTCACAGAGTTCGTCTCCGTAATCCTCGCTATTGGATTCGTCAGTACGTGCTTCGCGCAACCTTATGATTACTATGATTTCCGGGACCGCGTAATCTACTACTGGACGTGCGACGGAACGCATATCGGAACTAAATATACGGCGCAATGGGATGGCGACGAAGGTTTCTTTGATATGAGATTCGGCGAAGGCGATAGCCGCCGTGATGTCGTCATCAATTATGTAACCTGGGATCAGACGTGCTGGCAGGCACACTTTGACCATCAGCGGCAACTGTTCACTCACAAGCGATTTGGCGATATTCCACTTGACGTACCCACCTTGGATGGCTATATAGGAACCGGAGTGGAGGTTCCAAATGTCCGTTATTTCCGATGCACGTTTTCACGACGAGCAGGCCGCATATGATTGGGTGGAAGCCCAGCTTTGGTCGGATGGCCCCATTTGCCCGCATTGCGGTTCTGTAGAGCGCATTTCGAAGATGGGCGGCATGAGCACACGCATTGGCACCTATAAGTGCTATGCGTGTCGAAAGCCGTTCACGGTCAAAATCGGAACCATCTTTGAGAAAAGCCACGTCCACATGCACATCTGGTTGCAAGCCTTCCATTTGCTCGCGTCCAGCAAGAAGGGCTTTAGCGCCAATCAACTCCACCGCATTCTCAAAGTCTCGCTTCAAACCGCTTGGTTTATCGGTCATCGTGTTCGCGAGGCGATGCGCTCTGGGTCGCTTGCCCCGCCGCTTGGCGGTCCTGGTGGCTCCGGCGTTGTCGAAGCGGACGAAACCTTCATCGGTCGCAAGAAGGGCGAGCCTAAGCGTCGCGGTGGCGGCGCGCACAAGAACGCCGTACTGGCTCTTGTTGAGCGCAAGGGGCGAGTCCGCACCGTGCATATCGATGACGTGAAGGCCGCCACCATCCTGCCGATCGTTAACGAGAACATCAGCAAGGAGGCGCGCGTCATAACGGACGATGCCGCGACCTACTATCACAAGCTTGGCGAGTTTGCTGGCCACGCCACCGTTGCACACGCTGCTGGCGAATACGTGCGCGGCGACGTTCACACCAACAGCGTCGAGGGCTACTTTTCGATCTTCAAGCGCGGCATGAAGGGCGTCTACCAACACTGCGATGAACGCCATCTGCACCGGTACTTGAGCGAGTTCGATTTCAGGTATAACAACCGTGTTCGTCTTGGTGTAAACGACGAGCAGCGTGCCGTTTGCGCCATAAAAGGCGCCAAGGGCAAGCGGTTGACCTATCGAACAGCTAGTCGGAAAATGAGGGATGACAAGGCCGCCCCGCCACCTCCCCAAAGTTCCTGAGAAGGCAACAGACAAGGAACAATCCGAGCGGTTCATCCGGGCCGCTCGGGAGCATGGCACAGACGAGACGGGTAAGGCGTTTGAGCGCTTGTTCAAGAAAGTTGTCCCGCCTAAAAAGATTGCCGCTAGGAAACCGCGCTAGGCGAACTGGAGATTATCTGGACGTACGTTGTAAGGTCGCAGCTTAACGGTGATGACCACTCTCGCATCATTTCTGTTGGGGGGAACGCTCACTGGCTCCAAAAGCGTATCCGCTTCTACGGAGAGTTTGCTTATTAGGATGTCGTCCTCAAGTAGGCAGAAGAATGGATTTTCACCTTCATCCGGCACCCTATACTTACCTAGCTCGGCCCCATCATTTGGCACCCGAAGAGCATCGATCAGAGTTTTTAGCCTGTTATCGATGTCTCCAGACTTCCATACGCCTCCAGGCTCATCCTGTCTCAGAAAGATTATTTCGAGCCCACACAACAGTTCCAGGCTCTTGGTTGCAATTGGCGCGAAGCGATACCCAAATCTGGAGAACCTCTCTGAGAGAGAAGCAATGGTATGCTCTGGTCTATCATGCTCTGTAACTATGAAGTGTGGCCCCGGGTGATCGGAAGATGAATAAAGCTGGGGTGAAATCTCCCAAAGCCGTTTGAGCTGAGGGTGGAACCGCTTTCGGATTTCATGTTTGTGCTCGGCTCGGGTGTTGCTCCGAGAAGCACCCAGCAACAGACCTTCGTAGGTCAACCGAAATTCCATGTGAGCACCCCCCGCAGGGTCGTCGCGCGGATCGCACGGGTCGCTCGCAAGGATGCATGCCCTTTGCGTACGACCCAGCATCAGCGTACTGCCGAGCCGCTGGGTACGTCAAGTGGAATATCGCCAGCGATTTCCGAGCGGCCAGGACGAGTACACAAGCCCAATTTTGAATTACTTGTCACATGTTAATTTGTTGGACACCGCAACCAGGCTCGGCCCGAACGAGTGGTACATCGTTTATATTGCTCCGGCCGGAACGCAGGTATCGAGAAATGTAATTCAACAGGCCAAATCTTGGATCGAACGCAACCTGTCAAACAAAGAAGCAGCAAGAAGAATCGCTGAAGCACTGGGCCAATTGCCTGGCGGTTTCCTGGCCGGCATTGGCGTTCCTGCGGTCCAAACCGCAAACGGTCAACAACTCACCGACGAAGTGCGCGTGGCCTTGGAGCTGGAGAAGCAAGCCTCGTACTTGTTTTCTAAGGGACATACCGAAAAGGCCGAAGTTAAGTATAAGCAAGCATTGACTGCACTCGAAAGAAGCCTGCCTGATGATCCCATTTTGGCAGGTAGCTTGAACAATGTTGCTCAATTCTATCGAGCACTGAAACGATATGCCGAGGCGGCAGAACTTCTTAATCGCGCCCTCGCCATTTGCGTGGCGGCCTACGGGGACGATCACACTGTAACGACTGCCGTCATGAGCAATCTAGCGGGCACGTATATGTCTGATCGCAAATTCGATGCTGCTGAAGTGCTCTACAAGAGGAACCTCGCGGCGACCGAAAAGCTCTGGCCTGATGACCTTGTTGTCGCATTCAGGCTCGCCGAACTTGCGCACAGCATCTTCCCGCAGGGACGGCATGCCGAAGCTGAAGCATATATGAAACGAGGCATTGATATTGCTGAGAAATTCGGACATCCGGATTCTCGGCTGGTGGCGTCCCTGCTCCAGATGCTGGTTCCGATGCTTAAAGCCCAAGGGCGGGAAGAAGAAGCCACCGCCTTGCAGCAACGCGCTCAGAAACTCTTGCGGAGTAGGAGTAGCCGATAGCGTCGCTGCCAGCTTCGCGACCCACGGGCGACCAGGTCCTTGGCACTTCTGTGCCGACGACAGCATCAATGGGTCTCTGAACCTAACCTAGTCAGACGGGACCCGGCTCCGCGTCGTCTTCAGTCGACCGCCCGTTCGCCCATCCCTTCTATTGGGATGGCTTCATCGACACGGGGCTATGAGCTACCTTCGCGCATCGTGCACAACGGCGGAATCTGGCACGGTTGACCCGTGTCCGTCTCACCGTCGAGTCGTCCGCTCTTTGGGGCAGATTGACCGTGGCAAGGCCGTTGGCAAATAGTGGAGCGGCCGATCGTTTATGGGTCCACGACCTACGCCGTTCCGCCGAGCCCGAGATAGCTCTCGACGATGCGCGGGTCGGCGGCGAGCTCGGCGGCGGGGCCCTGCGCCGTGATCTCGCCCAGCTCCATGACGTAGGCGTGGTCGGCCACCTGCAGGGCGGCGCGGGCGTTCTGCTCCACCAGCAGCACCGACACGCCGGTCTGCTTGAGGCCGACGATGATCTCGAAGATGTCGCGCACGATCAGCGGCGCCAGCCCGAGGCTCGGCTCGTCCAGCATGAGCAGGCGCGGGCGGCCCATCAGGGCGCGGCCCATGGCCAGCATCTGCCGCTCGCCGCCCGACAGCGTGCCGGCGAGCTGCCTGCGGCGCTCCTCAAGGCGGGGAAAGCGCGCGAAGACCTGCGCCAGCGACCGCGCGCGCTCGGCGGCGGAGGTGCGGAAGCCGCCGAGCACCAGGTTGTCGTCCACCGTCATGGAGCCGAACAGCTCGCGCCGCTCGGGCACCAGCGCCAGCCCCATCACCACGCGCTCCTCGATGGCATGGCCGTCGAGCGCCACGCCGTCGAAGGTGATGCCGCCCCGCGACGGCAGCAGACCCATGACCGCGTTGAGCAGGGTAGACTTGCCGGCGCCGTTGGCGCCGATCACCGTGACGATGCTGCCGGGCGCTATTGCGAGCGACACGCCGCGCACCGCCTCCACCTTGGCGTAGGCGACCGAGAGCCCGTCGAGCGCCAGGATCGGCCGGCTCATACCACGCCCCCGAGGTAGGCCTCGATCACGACCGGGTTGGCCCGCACCTCGCCCGGCCGCCCCTCGGCGATCTTGGTGCCGAAGTCGAGGACCACGAGACGGTCGACCAGGCCCATCACGAAGCTCATGTCGTGCTCGACCAACAAGACCGTCAGCCCCTCCGCACTGAGCCGCGTCAGGGTCTGCGCCAGCTCGCGCTTCTCCATGTGGCGCAGGCCGGCGGCGGGCTCGTCCAGCAGCAGCAGCACGGGATCGAGGCACAGCGCGCGGGCGATCTCGACGATCATGAGTTGTCCAAGCGACAGACTGCCGGCGGGGCGGTGCATGTGCTGGGCGAGCCCCATGCGCTCGATCTGGCGGGCCGCCTCGCTGCCGAGGCGGGCCTCCTCGGTACGGTCGAGGCGCGCGATGCTGGCGACCGCCCCCTTCGTCCCGCGCAAATGCGCCCCCAATGCCACATTTTCCAGCACACTCATGTTGGGCAGCACGTTGACATGCTGGAAGGTGCGGCCGATGCCGCGGCGGGCCACCACCTGCGCGGGGCGGCCGGAGATGCGCTCGCTCTTGAAGATGATCTCGCCCGCGGTCGGCCACAGCACGCCCGTCACCAGGTTGAAGATGGTGCTCTTGCCCGCGCCGTTGGGGCCGATCAGGCCGACGATCTCGCGGGCGCGCACCTCGAAACTGACATCGTCCACGGCAACCAGCCCGCCGAATTCCTTGCGCACGGACTGCAGCGACAGCAGCGGCTCGCCCGCCGGCGGCATGGCGCGGGTCGGCAAGGGCCCCGCTGCAGCGGGACGAGGCAGCGTACCCGTTTCGGGCATGAGCGCTGCGAGGCGCGGCCACAGCCCTTCGCGTGCGGTCTGCAAGAGCACAACCAGCAGGGCGCCGAACACGATCATCTCGTAGTTGCCCTGGCTGCCGAAGAGCTGCGGCAGGATGCGTTGCAGCTGGTCCTTCAAGAGCGTGACTAGCCCCGAGCCCAGGATCGCGCCGCCCACGTGGCCAGCCCCGCCCAGCACCGCCATCAGCAGATACTCGATGCCGGCGTTGATGCCGAACGGCGTCTGGTTCACGGCGCGCTGCATGTGGGCGTAGAGCCAGCCGGAGATGCCGGCGAGCAGGGCGGCATACACGAACACGACCAGCTTGACGCGCATCGTGCTGACGCCGAACGACTCGGCGGCGACCGCACCGCCGCGCAGCGCGCGAATAGCGCGGCCGGTACGCGAGTCGAGCAGGTTCCGCGTTGCGATCGTGGCCGCGATTACGCACGCCCAGATGACGTAGTAGATGCCGCGGCTGTCGTAGAGGTCCCAACCCGCGAAGTTGAAAGGCGGGATGGCGGTGATGCCGTCGTGGCGGTGGAACAGCTCCAGCTCGCCGAACAGGAAATACAGGCTCAAGCCCCAGGCGATGGTGCCGAGCGGGAGATAGTGCCCGGAGAGGCGCATGGTGAGCAGGCCGAGCACCAATGCGGCGGCTCCCGTGATCGCCAGCGCGACCGGCAGCGTGGCCCACGGCGACCAGCCATAGCGGGTGGTGAGCACGGCGGTGGTGAAGGCGCCGAAGCCGCAGAACGCGGCCTGGCCGAACGAGGTGAGCCCGCCCACCCCGGTCAGCACCACGAGGCCAGTCGCCACCAGCGCACCGAGCCCCACATTGTTGAGAAGAGTGATCCAGAATACGGGCATGCCCGGCAGCAGCGGCAGGAGCGCGCCTGCGGCCACCAGCGCCACAAGGAGCGCGCGCCTCGGCATCGCCTCACTCCTCATCCTCGGTGTGCGTCGCCGTCAGCGAGCGCACCAGCAGCACCGGGATGATGATCATGAAGACGATGATCTCCTTGAAGCTCGAGGCCCAGAACGAGGCGAACGCCTCCACGATGCCGACGAACACGGCGGCCGCCGCCGCCAGCGGGTAGCTCACGAGGCCGCCGACGATGGCGGCGACGAAGCCCTTGAGGCCGATCAGGAAGCCGGAGTCGTAGTAGATGGTCGTCACCGGCACGATCAACACGCCCGAGAGGGCCCCCATGGCGGCGGCGATCAGAAACGCGAGCTGGCCCGACAACGCGGTGCGCACGCCGACCAGCCTGGCGCCCAGCCGGTTGACCGCGGTTGCGCGCAGTGCCTTGCCGAGGATGGTGCGGCCGAAGAACAGGTAGAGCGCCGCCATCAGCGCCAGTGCTGTCAGGCAGATGGCGATATTCTGCCCCGAGACGGGAATGGGGCCCGCGGTGAAACCGGACGTGAGCAGCGGCTGGGCCCTGAGCCCCTCCGGCCCGAAGAACAGCAGGCACAGCCCCGTCATGGAGAAGTGGGCGCCCACCGCGGCGATCAGCAGCACCAGGATCGAAGCTTCCGACAGCGGCTGGAAGGCGATGCGGTAGAGATAGGGGCCCATGGGCGCAACGATGGCGACGGTGAGCAGCGCCTGCGTCAGGGGGCCGAGCCGCATCGGGGCGAGCCACCAGGTGAGCGCCGCAATCAGCAGCGGCGGCAGCACATAGACCAGGAGCAAGCGGCCCGCGAGCCTCGGTGAGAGCCGCCTGCGACTGCTCCATGCCTCGATGAGCAGCGCGAGACCGGCAAAAACGATGAGCAGGCCCGCCGTCCCCGGCACCCGGCCCGCGTCGAGCGTGGCAAGCGTCAGCGCACCGTATGCAACGAACTCGCCCTGGGGCACGAGAATGACGCGCGTCACCGCGAACACGAGGACGAGCGCCAGCGCCAGCAGCGCGTAGATGGCCCCGTTGGTGACGCCGTCTTGCAGGAGAAACAGGAGAATCGTGGTGTCCAAGAGCGCGCGCTCCGCTTCGACTGGAGGATAGCAGGAATTGGGGTGGGCACCCGGCCTGCGAGCCAGCCGCGCCGAAGAGGCCGGCAGGCGTCGGTCACCGATTGCCGACGCCCACCGCGGGACGCGGCGGCGCCTTGGGGTCGCTCCCTTCCAGGCTTATTTTGTAGTTTTGAATAACAATTATGCCCTATAATATCAAGCCAGGATGAACTCCAGCGCAGATAAGAAAGTTGCCGCTGTGCGGCTGGCAGCCACAGCAGCAAAAGAGGCACGCGGGCCAGCGTTGGACGTGGGGCCGCTCGCCGGCATGATCGGCTATGCGCTGCGGCGCGCGCAGCTTGCCGTGTTCGACGATCTCATCACCAGTTTCGCCGAGCTCGACCTGCGGCCGGGACAATACAGCGTGCTCGTTCTGCTGGGCCACACGCCGGGCTCGAAGCAGTCGGATGTGGCTGCCGCCCTTGGCATCCAGCGCGCAAATTTTGTCGTGCTCTTGGACGCGCTCGAGCGCCGCGGCTTGGCGCGGCGCAGCGCGGTCCCCAGCGACCGGCGCTCATACGCGCTCTATCTCACCGACGCCGGAGAGAAGGTCTTGGCTCGCGCCAAAGAACTGGAAAGGAGCCTCGAGGCTCGGCTCGATGCAAAGCTGGGCCCGGGCGGTCGCGAGCGCCTGCTGGAGCTGCTGGGGCGCCTGGCTTCCAGGTAGGGCGGATTAGCGACCCCGGACTTGATCCGGGGGTAATCCGCCATTTGCCGATCGGCGGATTACGGCTGTCGCCTAATCCGCCCTACCCCGGCGTCTACGCCCTGATGCCAGCGCCGATGCGATCCGTCTCCATCGCCCTGGATCGGCGCTGCTGGTCGGTGACGTAGTCGCGCACGATCGGCACCGCATCGCGCCTGCGGGCGAGTTGCATCTGGAAGACCAGCTGGCTGCCGGTGCGGAACATCATCTCGGCGCTGACGAGATAGAACTCCCACATGCGGCAGAAGCGCTCGTCGTACATCTGCGCGATCTTGGCCCGGTTGGCCTCGAAGCGGCGGCACCAATGATTGAGTGTCTTGGCGTAATGCAGCCGCAGGAATTCGAGGTCCGTCACCCACAGGCTGGCTTGCTCGACGGCGGTAAAGACCTCCGAGAGTGCCGGCG